>Ga0207422_1000334_pt1 | contig 163852 bp, 143 predicted proteins | sample MarCyaLeptolynsp_FD_187757 | JGI IMG/M metagenome (GOLD analysis project Ga0207422, IMG submission 187757) | Marine cyanobacterial communities from Panama - species 1 Leptolyngbya sp. (SPAdes) | ecosystem: Environmental > Aquatic > Marine > Unclassified | place: Panama: Panama City | collected...
TTTGTTCCCGGGCCGATCCTGTTCGAACAGCAGCCGGAGTTCGTTGGCGGTATTTTTCTTGTCTATATGGCCTCCAACATCTTTCTGCTGATCGCAGGCATCCTTGCGACCCCGTTTTTTGTCTACGTTCTGAGAATTCCGAAGTTCTACCTGATCCCGGTCATTCTCATTCTTTGCTCCATCGGCACCTTTGCACTTCAGGCATCCGTATTCGACCTCATGGTGATGTTCGGCTTCGGTCTGGTCGGCATTCTGTTTCGGGCCGCGAACTTTCCGCTGGCCCCGATCGTGATCGGTATCATCCTGGGTCCGATCCTGGAGAGCAACCTGCGCCGCGCGTTGCTGATTTCCCGGGAAGGTTACTGGATCTTTGTCGACCGGCCTGTCTCCGCAACGCTGGTTGTCGTGAATGTACTTCTCGTGATCGGCGCGCTTGTTTACGCCTACAGGAAGCGGCACAAACTCTTTTCAAGAGCAGAAGAGGCATAGGAACTTGTCTCTTCGGCCTTGCGCCACTGCCGCGCCAGGTCTGCGTAATTCGGCCAAGCTTTACATTTTAACCCGGTGCTTTACGCTGGCTTGCACGACGAGCACCCGCCCAACCCATGCGGCCTCAACACTCACCTCCAGACAGAATTGCGATAGCACCATGACCGAAGCCAAGGCCGGCGACACGGTTCGACTTCACTACAAGGGCACGCTGGATGACGGTTCCGTCTTCGACAGTTCCGAAGGCCGGGAGCCGCTTGAGTTCACCGTCGGATCGGGCCAGATCATTCCGGGCCTCGACCGGGCCATCCCGGGCATGAAGGTCGGAGATGAAAAAACCGTCCGGATCGAAGCCGAGGACGCCTATGGACCGATCAATCTGGAAGCCAGGCAATCGGTCCCCCGCTCCAACATTCCCGACAGTGTTCCGCTGGAGATCGGACTTCAGCTCCAGGCGCAAACGGAAAACGGCCAGACCATGACCGTCACCGTCGCAGAGTTTTCCGATGAGGAAGTCGTGCTGGATGCCAACCATCCACTGGCAGGTCAGGCTCTGACCTTCGAAATCCAGATCACAGGGATCAACTGATCTTAAGCGGAACAGCGGCTGAGCGTCCGCGTTCGCGCGACTAATGCTGACATTTGGGGTCTGGGTTTTTGCAGAAAACTTCGACCTCATCCTGAGGAGCCGCTTAGCGGCGTCTCGAAGGATGGGCGGCAGGCTCAAGTATCCGTGGTATCCTTCGAGACGGACCTCGCGGTCCGCCTCAGGATGAGGCAAGAGGCAATATGGGCTAAGTGATTTTTGGCGCCGCCTAACTAATCGCAAAAAGGTGTCAAGGTCCCGGATCGGGTCTGGGACTGCCAAGAAAAGGATGGTGCAAGTTCGGTGTAGATCCTGACACCGATATGTTTCTCGCCTCGAAAGCCGTTGAAATCGGACTTGCCGAACCTCCGACCTATTCGGCAGGCATCGGTTCAGGATTGCTCGTCTTGTCTTTCACCAGAGTCTCTTCCATGAAGAAGAAATAAATGATTAGGCCCACAGTTGCTGTCGCGGCAAGGCTCAGGAAACCGACTGTGTAGCTGGTGAACTGAACGATATATTCGGCAGCGATATTGCTCAATGACGCGCCAATCCCGACCAACATTGCCAGGACGCCCTGTGCAAAGTTGAACCGCCCGGTGCCTGCGGTGATGTCCGCCAGGACGAGCAGGAAGACCATTGCGAAAATCCCGTTGGCAACACCGTCAAGAGCCTGGATGGCGACAAGCGCGTAGGTGTTGTCGAACTGGCTGAACAGGACGCCCCGGACCGGAAGCACCAGGAAGGCAATGAGAAGCAAGGGTTTTCTGCCCCAGACATCGGCTTTCTTGCCGCAAAAGATCGCCATGACGATCATCACCAGCTGGGCCGCAATCACACAGGCCGCAGTAAACGCGACACCGTGTTCCGCGTCGCTGTTGGACGACAGTTTCTGACTGACCAGCGGCAACATCGACGCGTTTGCGGAATGGAACAGGAAGATGCAGATGGCAAACACCAGAAGCCGCCTGTCTTCAAAGAGGCTCAGGATCCCCTCGGGTGCCTTTGCGCCGGCGTTTTCTTCCGCGACACCGCCTCTTGCGAGATCGTGATCGATCGCATCCTTGTTGATCAAAAGCGCACAGAAAATCATGCCGCAGGCCATTGCCGCGACGAGCCAGAAAACCCCGAGCGCAGACCATGTCAGCGCAAGGATCGCCGCCAGGACGGCCGCAAGCATGTTGCCGGCGTGGTTCCACGCCTGGTTCGCACTCGTCTGCTTGGTGAAATAGGCATGCCCGACCAGCCCCAGCGTAACAGCGGCGATGAGAGGCCCCAGAAAGGCGGAGGCGGATCCGATCAGGATTTGCGCGGTGTAAACGGCGTAGGCGTCGTTGAACGCAAGGATGCCAAGCGTGCTCGCGGCAATTGCTATGGCGCAGCCAATCAGCAGGGTCCGCTTCCAGGTAACGGCATCGACAATCGCACCCGCAGGCGATTGCATCACCACGGTCGCAATGCTTCCAGCGGCCAGGGCAATGCCGATCGCACCCGGGGACCAATGCTGCAGCGACAGGAGATAGATTGCCAGGTAAGGACCGATACCGCCGACAACGTCGCCCGCAAAGAAATTGACGCCAAGCAGCGGTCTGTTCAATTGCATGATTTTCGCCTCAGAACTGAGCTCATGGCATGAGATAAGAAATCGTCATTAATTTTCCATTTAAATACGGCGTGCAATAGAATATCAAATGATCTTTGCCGGAAAACATCGAGTCTGAATTAGATGCCTTTGAGTTTAATTGTATCTATATTTGTCTTTTTCATGATTGCGATCCGCCAATGGTTGCCAGATTGGCTGAAAATCTGGATGATCATGACAATTGGCGCAGTATTTTTGCTGATATCCGGTAATATTTCTCCCACTGAAGCCTTAAACGCCATCGACTGGAACGTGATTGCCTACCTGTTCGGCGTCTTCGCGATCTCGCATGCGTTGTTTGCCTCCGGGATTTCAGAAAAGGTCGGCAACTGGATCTGCGCAGAAAGCCGCTCCATCCCTCAAATACTGCTGTTTTTCATATTGTTCGTCACCGTCGTTTCTGCGGTGCTGACGAACGATGCCGCGGCGGCCATCGGGACACCGATCGCCATCGCAATCGCGGCAAGCCTTCGAATTGCAGCGGCGCTGCCCCTGATCGCTCTTTGTGTGTCCGTCACGGTCGGCAGCATGTTTTCCCCGGTGGGCAACCCGCAGAACCTTCTGATCGTCGCGGACGGGCATTTCAAAAACCCGGTCGGAGTGTTTTTGGAATGGCTCGCCGTGCCGGGTCTGATTTCACTGGCCTTCACGCTTGTCTGGTTCTGGTACTGTTTTGCCAGGACACCGAAGGGAGACGCACCCGAGCACGTTGTACCGGATACGCAGACGACGCGCCGCTGGCCGGCGCTTCTGGCCTCCGGCCTTTTGTGCGTTCTTGTCGTGGCTGACAGTCTTGCGCACGAGACCGGCTGGGTCCCCGACCTGCCTCTCGGCGCTTTGAGTCTGATCGCAGCGGCTCCGCTTTTCGCATTTTCCTCGCACCGGCTCCAACTGGTGAAAGAAGTTGACTGGCATACGCTGATCTTCTTCGTCTCCATGTTCATCGTGACCGGCGCTGTTTTGAAATCAGGCGCCCTGCAGGAATGGCTCAGTCCCTGGCATGATCAGCTTGGCGAGCCGCTGTTTGTCACTTCGATCGCGTTTTTCGGCAGTCAGGTGTTTTCAAACGTGCCGCTTGTTGAGATCTATCTGAACCTTCTGGAAGACCACAACACGGCAACCCTGATGCTGCTTTCGGGGATTTCCACACTGGCCGGCAACCTGTTTATCCTGAGCGCGGCCAGCAACGTGATCATCGTGCAGCAAAGTGAGAAGCATGGCGTAACGCCATTCCAGTTCTGGCAATTCACCCGCTACGTCCTGCCGGTCACGATCGTTTCAATTGCCGCGTGCGTCCTCTGGGTCGGCTTTTTGAGGACAATCAGCGGATGAACAACAATTTGGCGTCTACTTTGCGCGAAACCGCCGCAATCTGGTGAGAAGCTCTTCATATTCAATTGCATTTGCCCACATTGTTACCCTATGTAGGTTATTGGTTTTCATACGATCTTGTCGGGAGAAACCCTGTTCATGGCTGTTGATGTTGATGCGCTGGTGGATAGACGGCGGCTGAGGCGCAAAGTGACTTTCTGGCGCGTGGCCACATTCATCGTGATCGCAGGGGCCCTGATAGCGGGACTTGCCTACGCATCCGGCGTATCGGGCCTGTCCAAGCGGTCGGCCCATATCGCGCGCATACCGGTTGAGGGTGTGATCGTTGAAAACCGGAAAACGCTGAAGATGATCGAGAGGATCAGCAAGGCGGACGCAGTCAAAGGGGTGGTCATTTCGATCAACTCCCCGGGCGGCAGCACGACAGGAGGCGAGGCCCTCTATCAGGCGCTGCGCACGCTGGCCGAAAAAAAGCCGGTCGTTGCCGAGATCCGGACGGTCGGAACGTCTGCCGGCTACATGGTCGCCCTTTCCTCCGATCACATTGTCGCGAGGTACAACACGATCACCGGTTCCATCGGTGTGCTGTTCCAGTTCGGCAATCTTGAAAAGCTCCTGGAAACGGTCGGCGTGCAGATGGAAGCGGTCAAGAGCGCGCCTCTCAAAGCCGAACCCGACTTCTATTCCGAGGCGAGCCCCCAGGCCAGAGCAATGCTGCAATCGCTCGTCAGCGACTCCTACGATTGGTTCGTCGGACTTGTCGCGGAGCGCCGTCAGCTTGAGCCTGCAACGGCAAGATCGCTTGCCGACGGACGTATTCTGACAGGTCACAAAGCACTTGAAGCAAAGCTCATCGATGCCATCGGCGGCGAGGAGAAAGCCGTTGAATGGCTGGAGACGGAAAAAGGGGTGAGCAAGGACCTTCCGGTTGTCACATGGACAACAAACGAAAACCTTGAAGAGCTGCCTTTTTCCTCCCGTGTCTCCCGAGAATTCGGAAAAGGCATCGGATCTGCCCTCATAAACCCGATAAATGACGCTAAGGGGCTGATTCCTCGAGGCCTTACGCTTGACGGGCTCGTGTCCGTTTGGCAGGCTTCTGACGCGGCAGACAATAAACCGTAATCGAGGGGGCTCTTTATGATCAAATCTGAGCTGGTTCAGCATATTGCCGAACAAAATCCGCATCTTTATCAGCGCGACGTTGAAAACATAGTCAATGCGATCCTGGATGAGATCACCGAGGCCCTCATGCGTGGAGACCGGGTCGAGCTGCGTGGCTTCGGCGCATTCTCCGTCAAGAACAGACCGGCGCGCATCGGTCGCAATCCGAGAACCGGGCAGAAGGTGGAAGTTGACGAGAAGTTCGTTCCCTTCTTCAAAACCGGCAAGGAAATGCGTATACGTTTGAATGACGGTGTCGACCACGGCGACGACTGATTCAGACGCGCCTCCGATCGACCCTTTGACTTGACCTTCGCTCCGACACTTCAGGGGAGACCGCAGTGACCCGTTTCATCAAGAATGTGATCCTGTTCGCAATCGCGGTGGTTCTGGTCCCTCTGTCTGTTGCCAACAGACACACGGTCGATCTGGCGCTGAACCCGTTCGACCCGAGCGATCCGCGCTTGACCATTCCCGACATTCCGCTGTTCTGGATCATCTTTGCGAGCCTTGGCGTCGGCATCATCGTCGGAGGGCTGGGCGCATGGGCGAAACAGGGCCGGTGGCGGAAGGAGGCGCGCCTGAAGCGCCGTGAAGCCGACAAGTGGCACAAGGAAGCCGATCAATTGCGCGAAATGAGCAATGCGGCACAGCCAGCATCGAATGTGAAGGGATTGCCCGGTCCGGACAGGCGTTCGGCAGCCTAAGATCAACTGATGCATGCGAATTATTTCCAGCGACGAGATCGATGCATGCCTTGAGGACAGAAACGTCCTTGAAACGCTGCGGCAGGCCTACAGGTCAAACATCGTCGCGCCACCTGCCCCCCATCTTGAAATTCAGCGCCTTGACCAATTGGCCGGCCATCTCACGCTTCAGCCGGCCTGGACGAATTTCGCTGCACTAAACGATGTTTCCCGTGGGTATGTCGGCTGCACCCTCAGTTTGAACCTGCCAGAGAAAAAAAGCGCTGCTTCCAATTTGTATCTGCTGTTTTCCGGAACAGGCGGTCAGCCCATCGCGCTGATTGACGGGATGCGCATGGCTGCGTGGCGAACGGCATGCATGCACGGCCTTGCGGCATCCTATCTCTCACGTGAAGACGCTTCCCGCCTGCTTGTCATCGGTGACGATCTGCGGCTGCCGCGACTGCTCTCTGCCTATGCCGCCGTGCGGAACCTGACCTCGGTTCTGTTTGCAGGCACGTCGGCTGAAATCATGAAAAAGGTCTCGAACCAACCCGCCCTTGCAAATGTCCATCTAGGCGCGACGACAGAAATTCACGCCGCACAGGAAGGTGCGGACATGATCTGCGTCGCCGGCCCTGACCACGACAATGGCACTTATGATGCCCTGACCTATCTCGACCCGCCGACCGGATGCCACATCGATGTGCTCGATCCCGCTGCTGAATTGTCATCAGAGTTGCTGGACGAAGTCCGCCTGTTCACATCGGACGTTTCAGCACCGCCCAGGGCTGAACTGGAGTGGGCCGCGGACCTTGCCGGACTGGCAAAAGGCAACAAGGCGGGACGCCGGTATTACGGCCAAAGGACCCTTTTCCTCCCAGGTCACCGGACCGGGTTGGCGGACTTTGCTCTAGCAGCACACATTTTTTTGAGGTCCTGAGATCTGGAAGTCGCGCAGACCTTCCCCACATTAGCAAGCACAGAGGGGGAGAATTCGGAAGTGAGATCCAGAATGGACTGCCAAAAACCATAGGCAGCAGAGGATCGGCTCCCTTAACTTGGTTTTGCAAAGGAGCAGAACATGCTGACGACCCTTGCCTACTCGGCAAGCCTTCCAGCAATAGCGATCGGGTTGATTTTTTACGTTTCAGCCACATCGGGGCTTGTGTTTTAGGCCAAACAAAAAGCCGGTTCCTCAGGGAGCCGGCTTTGTTTTTTTGTATTTCAAGATCCGACATACAAAGAACCGGCGTCACCTGCTGGATCCGGTTCAGCCGTCACCACGCTTGGTGTAGCCCGGTAAAGTCCAGCCCCTGAGAATTGCCCCGCCCCGAAGGAAGAACGCAAACGCTGCAGCGACGGCGGCCGCCAAGACCTGCGGCGTACCGAAGCTTGCAAGCAGCACGAAACTGCCGGCACCCGCAAAGGCCGCGCTGACATAGATTTCCGGTTTGACTATGGAGGATGCCTCGCCGGCGATCGTGTCGCGGATGATGCCTCCGAACGTCGCAGTCGCAACACCCATCAGAACTGCAACGAGAACCGTGTCGCCCACCGCCATTGCCTTGGCGGCGCCCATGACGGAATAGGCCGAAATGCCGACAGCATCCGCCCAACGCAGAGGTTTGTTCCGCCGTTCGATCCACTGCGCGAAAAACCAGACAACAACGCTGACGAGAAAACAGACAAGAAGGTAGGCCTCGTTCTCGACCCAAAACACCGGAACACCAAGCAGCAGATCCCGCAAGGTTCCGCCACCGATGCCGGTGACGGTCGCAAAAAACAGAAGCGCGATGAAATCGAGTTGCTTGCGGGAGGCCACAATGCCGCCAGTTGCCGCAAAAACGGCCACGCCAAGATAATCAAGCAACTGCAGCAGCATCGTTGTCTCCAAACGAAAGCCGCCCCAACTTCCGTTGTGAGCGGCTCCGTCGTCTTCAACCCGGCCCTGAAGCCAAAACTAAAGAGTGACCGTCGGTGTGCGTTCCGGTGAACGCAAAGTGCATCAGGCGCTCTTGTCGACGGTCTGGCCGGCGTCTCCATTTCCCTCGCCCTGCGGCTGCGGCGCTTCCTTGGGGCCACCCTTGGAGACACCCACCATCGCGGGACGCAGCACCCGGTCGCCGATGACATACCCGGCCTGAACAACCTGAACGACAGTGTTGTTCGGAACTTCGGTGTTGGGCACTTCAAACATGGCCTGGTGGAAATTCGGATCGAATTTCTGGCCATCCGGTTCCAGCTTGCGTACGCCGTTCTTCTCAAGCTGATTGAGAAGATCACGCTCGATCATCTCGACGCCCTCGATCAGAGCGGCAATGCCCGCATCTGCGTTCTTCCGGTCTTCTTCCGGCAAGGCATCGAGTGCGCGGCGCAGATTGTCGGAGACGGTCAGCATGTCACGGGCAAAGCCGGAAACTGCGTACTGCCTGGCGTCCTTGACTTCTTTCTCGGTCCGCCGGCGCAGGTTTTCCATTTCCGCCATGGCGCGCAAAGCGCGGTCCTTGAGATCGGCGTTTTCGGCAGCCATAACCTCGAACGGATCTATGCCTGCCGCCTCGGCGAAATCCTGCTGTGCGTCAGCGGATTCACCGTCCGGGGTTACGTCCGGAGCCTGTTCCTCCGGGGATTGTTTCTCGTCACTCATTTAAGTTCCGTTTGGCTCAACTGTTTGCGGATGCTTATACGACCGGTTGCGATGAAATCAAAGCAAATCGGCGGATGAGCAGGGTCATCCGCCGGATGCGTTCATATGATACGCAGCCGCGCAGCCGCTTTTAGCGAGATCAGAGGGCGCTCTTGATCCAGTCGGACAACTTGCCTTTCGGAGCTGCGCCAACCTGGGTCGCCATCGGCTCACCATCCTTGAACAGGATCAGCATCGGGATGGAGCGAACGCCATACTTCATGGCCATGTCCTGGTTTTCGTCGATGTTGAGCTTGGTGATTTTCACCTCGCCATTCATCTCCTCGGAAATTTCCTCCAGCGCCGGCGCGATCATTTTACAAGGTCCGCACCATTCAGCCCAGAAGTCAACGACGACCGGACCGTCAGATTTCAGAACTTCGGATTCAAAGGAAGCATCGGTTACTTGAGTGGTAGCCATAACTAGATCTCGTGGTTCGATGTTTCACGTCTACCCGATGTAAACGTGTCAGTTGGCCCGAACGTAGGTAGCGGCAGGCCCGTCGTCAAGCTGAACTGCCGTCAGGTTTCAGTGAAGCAAAGGTCTGCTCAAGAATATCGCCCGGAATCTCCATCAGAGCCGGCACCGCGGTCCACAGCAGGCAGGCGGCAACCTGACGATCAGGATAAATTTGCCGCAGCAATTCCCGATAAACACAAAGCTGAGCCCGGTATTCAAGCGGGACTTCCGCGCTTGTTGCAGGCGGATTGACGTTGGTCTTGTAATCCACAATCAGAATGCGGTCATCTTCCACAAGAAGGCGGTCAATCTGTCCGGAAACTTCAATCTCCGTCCCGTCGCTCGCCCGAATCGTTCCCACCAGTGCGACTTCTGCCTGCGCGTTGCCGCTGAAGAGCGGCGCGAAAGCTGCCGATTGCAGGATGGATCCGACCTCTTCCAGAAGGGTTTTCTTGTAGGACAGGAAGTCTGGCTTCAGCGCGTGGTCGAGAAACCTCTCGGCAGCAGCAAGACGGTCCTCACCATGAAGGTCCGGCAACAGTTCCAGCAGCCTGTGAGCCAGACGTCCGCGCTCGAGCGGCCAGGAGGCCGGCTGCACGTTCGCCAGCAAACGGGACGTCACCGGAGGCGGGAGTGTTCCGTCCTTTTCCTCCATTTCCTCAAACACCTTCGAGGGCTGCAAGCGTTTCTTCTTCGGCAGGGGCGCAACCGTTTCGATCAGCCAATCCGGCAAATCCCCCTGGTTTTCATCCGGTTTTGTTTCTGCCGCTGCACTGCCGGGAGTGATGCCGGCTCCCGGATGCTGGTCGCTCTTTTGCCAGCGCCAGCCAACGACGTCGCCGGTCTCGTCATGCAGTTCCCGTGCATCCGGTTTCAGCGCCCGCTCGACGAGCGAATACCAGCATTCCTCATGAGCACCGCGCTTGGGTTCCCAGCCGCAAACGATCAGTCGGTCCTCCGCGCGCGTCAACGCAACATAGAGCAGACGCCTATATTCTTCTGCCTGTGCATCACGCAAGTCTTCCACTGCGGCGTCATGCCAAGCCGTGCGCTCTGCCTTTGGCGGCAGCCAGACAAGCGCTGGCGGAAGAAGATCGTTTTCAAGGCGTTCGCGCGGAAGGAAGGACGGGTCGTGAATGGCACTGACCGGCGGCGCTCCCGGATCGACAAGGACAACAATCCTGGCTTCAAGACCCTTTGACCCATGGACGGTCATGATCCTGACCATGCCCTTGGTGTTGGTCAGCTCACGCTTGATTTCCGTCGGAGCGGCTGCCATCCAGGCCAGAAAGCCCTCAAGTCCCGGTGTCCCGGTTTGCTCATAGGCAATCGTCAGAGACAGAAATTCATCGAGAACATCGTCCACTTCAACTCCCAGCCGGGCCCGGAAAGCCTTGCGGCCACCGTCGGCTCCCAAGAGGCGGGCATAGAACTCGTAAGGGGGCACAAAGTCAGCCCGCGCCCGCCAGTCTTCAAGCCGCTCGCGCACAGCGCGCCAGCTTTCCGACATTTCAGATCGCTTGACCAGCATCTGCCAAAGCGTGCCCGGCCGCGCCTTGTCAGGCGTTTCCCGGGCTATGTCCAAAAGGGCTTCATCGCGGAGATTGAACAGAGGGCTCTTCAGAACGGCGGCCAGCGACAGGTCATCTTCCGGCAACAGCATGAACCGTCCGAGCGCTGCAAGATCCTTGACGGCAATATGGTCGGTAAGCACTAGCCGGTCGCTGCCGGCGGCTGGAATATCCAGCTCTTTCAGTTCGCGATTGAGCGCGTCGACAAAGGGTCCCCGCTTGCGCACCAGGATCATCACGTCCCCCGGGTCGGCTTCGCCTTCCCGCATCCAGACGGCAATTTCTTCTGCAATCCTTCTGGCGACCTTCTGCATCGGGCTGGCTGATCCAACGTGATCGATCGGAAGGCGCCAATCCTCCGGTTCCTCAACTTCCTCCTCCGCTTCCAGTGGCCACAAATCGACAATACCCGGGTCGCGCCGAATGGCTTCGTGTACCGGCGCGCTGACGTCTTGCGATAAGCCGCGATGCGCTGCCTCATCCTGAAAGACCCTGTCGACCGCCCCCAAGACATCCGGGGTCGAGCGGAATGAAAGCTGCAAATTGACGGAATGAAATTCCTGTTCCGCCGCTTCCGCCTGTTTTGAAAAGGCGCGCCGCATCGCATCGAAATAGGCAGGCACCGCGCCCTGGAAGGAATAGATAGACTGCTTCTCGTCTCCGACCGCAAAAAGCGTTCGGACCCGCTCATGAGCGCCGGCTCCGACGAAAAATTCGGAGGCAAGCGATGTCACGACTTCCCACTGCCGCGGGCTCGTGTCCTGGGCCTCGTCGACGAGAATATGATCGAGGCCCTGATCGAGCTTGTACTGGACCCATTGGGCTGCATCGGATTTTTGAAGGAGCGTCGCCGTCTTGACGACAAGATCCTCGAAATCCAGAAACCCGCGCGCCGTCTTCGCGCGCTCGTAGTGCCGGATCACCGCGTCGGCAAGCCGAAGCAGCGACGCGGTCCCTTCATAGGTGACGATCTTCCGGCGCTCGTCCAAAAGCCCAAGCAACCGGCGTTGTTCAGCTGCGAGCGCCTCCGCGATGTCCGGGAAATCCGCCGCAAGTTTCTTGGTGGTGAGCGCCTTGCGCGGATCCAGTTTCGACGTCAGAAAAATCGGCAGCCAGGCATTGCGGAAAAAATCCGAATCTTCATGACGGATTGCCTCAACGAGTGCATCGGCACGAGCCTGATCGGTCTTTGCTCCCGTCTTCAAGGCTTCTGAATAACTCAGGCAGATTGCCGGATCGAGCGGGCACTCTGCTCGGAAACGCTGATCGAATGCAGTTAGACGGTCATCTGGATCGACCTCCAACAGGCCAGCCAGCTCAATGAGAGCATCATGCAGACCACCGGCATCCACAGTCCACCGGCGGAAGGCGTCACGGTTCTGGATAAGCTCCTCAAGTGCCTTTTGCGCCCCGCCATCGCTCATCAGATCGATGACGGAGGCAAGCGCATGGCCGAGCGGACTATCCGGCTCAACCTCAGCCTTGTGCAGGACACTGCCCCGTGCTTCGGCCATGAGTTCACCTGCAACGCGATCATCGAGCACGGCAAAGTGTCCGGCGACATTCGCCTCCAGCGGAAACTGATGCAGCAGCGCCTCGCAGAAGCCGTGGATGGTCTGGATCTTAAGACCGCCCGGCGTTTCCAGAGCCCGCGCGAAAAGGCGCCTTGCCATCGCAAGCCGTGCCGCATCCGGCCTGCGCCCCTCGATTTCCTGGAGTTCGGCAGCCAGCTTCTCGTCAGCCATCGTCACCCAGGTGCCAAGGATCTGGAAGACGCGCGTTGCCATTTCGGCGGCAGCCGCCTTGGTGAAGGTGAGCGCCAGAATGCGGCCCGGGTCGGTACCGTCAAGCAAAAGCCGCACGACCCGGCGCGACAAGACGAAGGTCTTGCCGGACCCTGCGTTGGCACTCACCCAGGCCGACGCTTTCGGGCGCGATGCCAGATCCTGACGTTTCCTGGTAAGTTCGGGGATCTGCAGCCCGCTCATGCCGGGTCCTCGCTTCCGAGCGCCCATTCTTGCGCCCGCGCGAGATGATCATAATCGCCGTCCATTGCCCGGCCGCGCAGAACCCGGGCGCGCGACAGATACCCGGTGTCCTGGCTGGCATAGTGGGCAATGAGCTGCTCGAGCCGCTTCCAGGCATCCTCGATCAGATTTTCAAGCGGGGTTTCTTTCGGATTGCGGGGAACGGGAACGGCATCTCCTTTCAAATGCAGATACAGCAACTCTGTGACCGGCCGGTCCGATTGAACGTCCTTGAAGCCTTTGCGGGCAATCATCGCCGCTTCGAGCGGCAATTGCGGCGACAACAGCGCGTCAACCTGCTTTTGGGATGGGACCTGACCGGTCTTGTAGTCAATCACCGACAGGCCGCCGTCCTTCAGGACGTCAATGCGGTCGGCCCTGCCGCGCAGCCGGAAGTCGAGGTCAGGCAGTTTGAGATCGACGCCGCCGCCGATTTCAAGGAAACGGTTTTCAATCTCCTTCGAACGCTTTTCTTCAAATGCGACAAATCCCGCCGCGACCTTCTGAAAGCGGGGCCACCAAAGAGCCCGGATCGCAGGAAACGCATCAAGCGGTTCGAACAGCTCTTCGCCAATTTCAATCAGGGCCTCTTGCGCCGTATCATCAAAGGGACCGGTCCAGGCCGTCAGAAAACGGGCGAGCGCATCGTGAATGAGGTTCCCCTTGTCGGCAGCGCCCGGTTCGCCGCCAATCGGATCAACGGGCTGAAGTTCAAGAACATGGCGCGCGTATATGGCGTAAGGATCGCGGATCAGCCGCTCGATTTCCGTGATCGACAAGGAGGCCGGACGCGCCATCAGAGGTGGCCTCGGGCTGGGCCTTGGAGCGGGCGTAACCGGACCGGACGGGCGATCGAGGAGACTGGCCAGACTTCCATAAACCGTCCCCCGCTGCTCCATTTCGCGCGTCACGTCCGGACCAGCCAGTGTCGTCAGTCTCTGCAGCCACCTGGAAGCAACAGTGGGTGCTCCGTCGGTGCGCGCAGCACGCGACAACAGAACACGGCTCGCCCCCATGCCTTGCGCAAAATCATGCGCTGCTGCGCCCAGCCGGCGCTCCGGAGGCTCGAGCCCGATGTCGCGTTTCATGGGCCGGTTCAGCCAGGGGTCATTTCGGGTTCTTTGCGGCCAGATGCCTTCATTGAGCCCACCCAACACAGCGAAGTCGAAAGTTTGAAGCCGCGCTTCCATGGGGCCGAGGATCTGGACCCTGGGATCGCCCGGCAACCGCCGGCGCACAGCCTGCCCCGCCATCAGAGCGGGAAGAACAGAGGGCCATTCGCCCGGAGGGATTTCTAATCCGCTTGCATCGGCTTCCAGGAGACCTGCAAAAAACTGTGCCAGCGCGTCGCCCGCCTCAGCCGCATAAAGTTCGTCATAAGACGCGGCGTCGTCTGTCGCCACGGCCTGCATGACCGCGACTTGCCGCCGCGCCAACTCGGTCACCGAAACCGCATCCGCCGTCTCGGAAAGGTCTTCCAGGGGGGCAAGCGCCGCACTGAGCCTCTCGACGAGATTGGCGATGACATCCCAGTCCGCTTCGTGAACCTTTTTCCAGCGCGGTGTGTGCGCCTTGCCGGCTTCACGCCGGCTGGCCTCAACCGCTGCCATAAGGCCGGCCGTTCCGGGTCTTGCGCGCGGTCCGCGCACGACGCCCCGTTCCAGCGCGCGGGCGGCGGACCGTATGTCCTTGAAAGGCAGGCCGAGCCGGGCAAGCGGATGTTTCAGCAGTGCCAGCAGATCAATCGGGTCGCAGCCGTTCAGGGCCAGTTTCGCCGTAAGTAATGTCAGGACGGCAGGCGCTGTCTGGTCGAGCGGACGGCCTGCGCTGTCATCCACCTGGATGTTCCAGCGCAACAGTTCGGCAGCAACGCGCCGGGTCAGCATCCTGTCCGGGGAAATCAGCGCCGCGGTTTCACCGCGATTGATGGTCTCGCGCAATGCAATTGCGACGCTCAAGGCTTCATCGGCTTCGTTGCGCGCTACGAGAACCGACACATTCTGGAGCGCGCCTTCACGCTCTTCAGATGGGGTTTTCGAAAGATATGCAGTCCAGCCGTCGGATGTATCAGCAGGCCTCAGAGCTTCGGATACCAGCTTTTCCCGTGCCAGATTGTCCCGGACCGGCTCCTTGCCAAGGCGCTGAACGTCCGTACGCGACGCACCGAGACGATCCAGAAGTTGTTTCAGGGAGTATTGCGGATGCGAGGGAAGTGTGGAATTGCCTTGAGCGGTCTTTGCGTGGGTTTTTGAGTCGAACCCCGGCCCCCGTTGCCCGAGTGACATCCAAGACCTGTCGTCGAGGTGGTGGTCAAGTCCCGGCAGAACAATCACACCTCGGTCTAACTCACTCACAACTTTCAAAAGCGCTGCAGTTGCGGGAACCGAGCCCGTGACACCCGCCACGATAACCGGGCCGCGCGGGACGGTTTGAGCGAGCCGCTGCGCTTCCCTGCGGATCAGGGCAGACCGGCGCGCCTTGGGATCCATCTGACCCCGTTCAGCAAGATGGGCTGGCCATGCCTCTTGCACGATCTTCAGAAAATCCAGCGTGATCTGCCAGTAGCGTGCAAAGTCTTCCGGAACCAGCGAGGTCAGCTCCGTCCAGTCCGCTTCCTCGGTTTCAATCTCATCCATCAGGCCCAGCAGGTCGGCCGCAAGCCAGGTCGCATCGGCGGTAGAAGCCGGAACCCCCAGAGGTTCATCGGAGTGGAGGCTCAGGGCCTCGCGTCGCAAGGACCCTTTCCAGGCCTTGACGAGCCGCGTCATGGCCAGATGACGCTCAAGCAACGGCATTGCCGGCGGCAAGGGTTCCAGATCAGATTGAGCCGCGAGGCTCTGAAGGTCTTCGTCCGCGTCGCCGACCGGCCTGATTGCCGGCAGAAGAACAGGCGTTCCGCCAAATTTTTCCTGAAATACCTGCGGAAGCAGGCGGGCAGACCGGCGCGTCGGCAGATAGAGCGTTACGGAGGGCAAGAGGTGTGGATCGTCCAGCGGCCGGAAGCCCGGCACGAGGGTCCCTTCAACAAGTGCATCAACAAGCGTTTCAAGAAAGGGAACGGACGGCGGTATGGAAAAGAGGCGCGTGCGTTCTTTCATCTTTTGCTTATGCTGCACTTTCGCGAACCGCATATTCTGCAGCTCGGATCGCGTCCGGCGTGCCGATATGCAGCCACACCCCTTCCATCTGAACCCCGAAGAGCCTGCCGTTCTCGATCGCCTTGTCAAACAGGATATTCATGGAAAACGGACCGTCCGGCGCACCTTCAAAGAAGCGCGGATGCAGGATAGCTGCGCCTGCATAGGCGAATGGCGTGACACCTTTTTCCAGTCGTCGCGTCAGGCTGCCATCGCGTGCCATCTCGAAGTCACCCCGACCGGAATAACCGACCGACTTCACGGTTTCGGCAACCAGAAGCAGCGCATCCATTCGGGTTTCGTCCCATGCGTCGATCATATGCTCCAGGTTCGGCTTGACGCCTTCGATCCAGTAACAAGTGTCGGCGTTCAACTGGAAAAACGGTTCGTCACCCAAAAGGGGCAGCGCTTTCTTGATGCCACCGCCAGTTTCAAGCAACTGGTCACGTTCATCCGAAATGAGGATCTCCATATCCGTGCGGCGGCGTGCATGGACTTCAACGAGATCGGCCAGGTAATGCACATTGACAACGCAGGTGCTGACGCCGGCTGCAGACAGGCGGTCCATTCCATGGTCAATCAGCGCCTGACCGTTGACCTCGATTAGAGGCTTGGGTGTGGTTGCAGTCAAAGGGCGCATGCGCTTGCCGAGGCCGGCAGCCAAGATCATTGCTTTTGAAGGGCGAAACCGCGTGTCATTCATGCTGTCACTCAAATGATTGCGCCCGGTGCGACTCGTCTAGAGTCATATCACCGGAAACGTTCATACCAGTCTTTCAAATCCGACATTCCCTGCCTGTCAAGCACACGGTCGAGATAGCCTAGCATACGGGGCAAATGGTTCAAATAAGCCGGCTTAGCATCCCGTCGCGCAAGCCTGACGAAGATCCCCAGGATCTTCGAAACGCGTTGCGCGGCCATGACCGCGTAGGCTTTTTCAAACCTGATTACGTCAAATTCCGACAACTGTTTCTGTCTCAGAGTGACATAAGCATCGTAAAGCCCGGATTCCAGTTCAACGCTAATCTCAGTGCGTGCGTCGAGCAGAAGGGAGGCAACGTCATAGGCAACCGGGCCGATGACGGTGTCCTGCAAGTCGATCAGCCCGATCCGGTCCGTTCCGGCCGCCCCTTCCTGCCACAACAGATTGGGGGAATGGAAGTCGCGCAGAACCCACCCTCTTTGCGCGTCCGAAATCTCCTCAAGGTATCGCCACCAGAGCGTTTCGAACTCCGACCGCAGTGCGGCATCGACACTTTCCCCAGAGACTTCCGGCACATACCAGTCCAGAAAAAGCGAGGCTTCTGCAATCAGCGCTTCGTTGGAATAAGGGAGCACGCGGTAGTTCCCGCCTTGCTTTAGCGAAACTATTTCCGGCCAGCTCTCTCCGTGCAGCTTTGCCAGGACCTCAACCGCGGCGTGATACCGTTCAGGGACTGGCTGACCATCAACCACGACGGTGTCGTTTCCGAGGTCTTCGGACAGCACCAATCCTTTTTCGAGGTCTGCGGCAAGGGTTTCCGGCGCCCTGATCCCTCGGCCTCGTAGCTCCGATCCGATCGCAAGGACTGAGCGGCAGTCTTCGGCGAGGTGAACCCGCGCCATATAGGCCCGGACGTCGTCCGAGACGGCGCCTTCGCGAAATGGCCAGCGCATCAAGACTGACGATCCGGACTTGGTTTCAACGCTTTCGAACGTACGCAGTGAAGCGTCGCCGGCAAGAAAACGCCTCTCGGCAGACCCGAACCCGGCGCCGACAAGGAAATCACGAACTTCACGTGTCTGACGAACACGATCTTCCCAAGTCGGGCATTCCGAATGAAAATCGAACTGCCGTTTGCCCAACTCCTCAAAGGGCTGCGTAATCTGGATCCAAAGCGCGTCAGCAGGCAGCAGCTCTTCAGCGTTTTCGGGCCATTCGATCAGGACGGCACCTGTTTCCACAAGGTCCTGCAGGCCAAGTTCCTCAAGTTCTTCCGGTTCTTCAAGACGATAGAGATCGAAATGCGCCAGATCGAAGCGGGAAAACTCGTAGGGCTGAACCAGCGTGAACGTTGGACTTGGAACTTCCAGCTCCAGATCGTCGGCGAAGGTGCGGATCAACGCGCGGGCAAACGTGGATTTTCCTGCGCCGAGATCTCCTGAAAGGCAGATCACATCACCGCGCTTGACGATCATGGCGATGTCGTCGGCAAGCTGGCGGGTTTCCGCTTCGGCGGAGATTTCCAGTGTCAGAAAAGACGCAGGGAACTGCCGCAGCCGGTGATCTGCCATGGGCGGTCCTGTCGTTATTCGGCGGCAACCAGATCCGACCGTTCAGGACGGGCCGGGAAAACGCAGGTGACCGTTGTGCCCTTGCCTTCCGCAGAGTCGATGTCGACCGTGCCGCCGTGAAGCTCCACAAAGCTCTTTACGATGGCAAGCCCCAGACCTGCACCCTGCCGCCGGCTTCCGGTGTCGTGACCGACAAACCGGTTGAACACCTGGGTCAGTATTTCGGCAGGAATACCGTAGCCGTGATCCTGCACGACAAAGGTGACCTTGTCGCTGTCGCGTTTGCAACTGACGTCGACAACACCGTTTTCTTCCGAGTAACGGACGGCATTGGCAATGAGATTGAAGAGGACCTGACGGAGCCGTTTTTCATCAGCAACCATGACACCGATATCTTCCGGCACGTGCGTCCTGAGATTGATCTCGGCTTCGGCAATCCTGTCCTTAAGGCCTTCGACAGCCTGCGAGACCGTCGTCGCCACATCGACCTCGCCAAGATCCAACTCCATGATACCGGCATCGAGCGTCGCCAGATCGAGAATGTCGTTGATGATGGCAAGCAACGCCGAGGAGGAGGACTGGATGTATTCGGCGTATTCGCCCTGCTTGTCGGAAAGCTCGCCGAATTTCGGATCGGCCAGCAGCTGCGCGAACCCGATGATGTTGGTCAAAGGCGAGCGCAATTCATAGGAGACGTGCTGAATGAAGGCGTTCTTGATCTGGTCGGCCTGCTGCAGCGCCTCGTTTTTCTCAAGCAGCGCGCGCTCGACATTCACGCTGTCCGTGACATCGACGAAGGTGACGAGCGTTCCGCCGTCCGGCAGGGGAACGGTGGCGTAGTCGACGACATCGCCATTGTGGCGCTCAAGACGGCTGACATTGTGCGTGCGATTGTCGAGCAACCCGGTGACATTGCCCGCAAGCTGTTCCCAGGCTGATTTCTCGGTTTCGCTGAGCGTGCAGGCGGACACGACCTCATTCACGTGCGGCAACTCGGAGAGCTGCTCTTCCTCAAGCTTCCAGATACGGCCGAAGGCGGGGTTCCAGAGGCGCAAGCGGCCGTCGGACCCGAACACGGCCACGGCTTCCGAGAGGTTGTCCAGCGTTTCGCCCTGAACGCGCGCCAGCGCGTTGTACCGGCTTTCCAGATCGAGCCGCTCGGTGAAGTTTTCGTAGATGTAAGTGACACCGCCCTGGGGATGCGGGTTGGCAATCACACGCAGGGTTCGGCCATCGGGAAGGTGCCACCAGCTTTCGCGCGCTTCCAGGGACTGATAGCTCTCCAGCATCTTGTTGCGCCAGACGCGGTAATCCGCCTGTTCAGGCAGCTTTCTCGTGGCGCGCAGCGCATCCAGGACGGCACCGTCTTCCGGTCGGCTTTCGAGAAAAGCGTCGTCCAGATCCCAGAGCTGGCGAAAAGCGGCATTGTGGAACTGCAGCTTACGGTCGCTGCCATAGATGGCAACGGCTGCAGCGAGCTGGTCAAGCGTTCGCCCGTGGAATTCCTCCGCACGGCCGAGTTCCTTTTTCGCCTTTTCAAGGTCACTGATGTCAACGGCAATGCCGGCACCGCCGACACTCGCGTTGACATCAGTGACTTCAAAGACCCTGCGATCGCCGGAGGCAACGATCGGGATGCGGGCGCTGAAGCAACCGTCCTCGGTACGCTGGACGGCCATTGCCGTGCGGGCAGCCGCGTCCAGGAAGGTCGCACCAGCTTCGACGGCGCGTTTGGCGTCCGTCATCTCCACGGCCTCGGCATAGGCGGCATTGGCCCAGGTGAGTTTGCCTTCCGCGTCGCGCTGCCAGGCTGGTGCCGGCATGGCGTCCAAAAGAGCGTGCAGCATGTGAAGCTCGCCGGAGATCTTTGCATTGCGCGCTGCGAGTTCGGCCTGCATCTGCCGTTCACCCGTCAGGTCCCGCAAGCGCAAAACGACGGCACCGCCAGTGGTGCGTCCGAGCGCTTCCACATAAGTGTCCGATCTGGTCTTGAGCGTCGCCGTAAACGCTTCTCCGGTGCGGAACAGCATGTCCAGATGCCGCTCCAGATCGTTCGCGCATTTTGCCGTCAACCAGCTGCCGAAGGCGAGAAGCTGTGCAGGCGGGCGCGGTACACCGGATTTTTCAGGCAAAATTCCCCAAATCTGGGGCACGGCTCCGTTGCCGGTCCAAACGATCACCCGCTGCTCATCCGTGTTGAGCATGGCCTCGAGCCGGTCGACCCGGAACTTCAGATCGCTCTTTTCCTTCTCCAGGGATGAAGTGATCTGAGCGGATTGCTTGCGGTGCCGCATAAGAGACACAGCTGCCGTTACGGCGAAGGCGCACATGCCGCCGACAGCTCCTACAAGGATCATGGCACCCGGGCTGATCGCGGCGGTGGTATCGGCCAGAACGTTCGCAGCTGCCGGTGCCGTCAAGAGCCCGTAAGCCGGCAACGCGATGCTGCCGAACTTCGCCGTACTCAGACTCCGATCTCGCCACGTCGCGCTCAATAGCGCGCCGTCCTTGCCGCCTTTCGGCATACTATGATCCCCTTACGCCGCCTTTCCCGCTTTGCGGGAGAAGCCCCCGGTTATTGGGAGCAAATCAAAGACATCCGCCTCCTGGCCTCTGATTCGTTTAAACCATAACCTTTTTGAGAATCACGCAGAAGAGTCCGTAACCGAAAAGTTAACAGAACCCTTCAAATTGAAGGGTTCTGCATTTTTTTGTTCACATGGTCGAATCGTGACGGTCACCACATATAGTGGTGCGATTCCCGCAAATCAGTATTTGTAGTGCTCTGACTTGAACGGACCGGCCTTATTAATCCCCAGATAACTGGATTGATCATCAGACAATTCGGTTAACGTGACACCCAGTTTTTCAAGGTGCAGGCGGGCGACTTTTTCGTCGAGATGCTTCGGCAGAACGTAGACTTCGTTCTTGTAGTGATCGCCCTTGGTGAAGAGTTCGATCTGAGCCAGAACCTGGTTGGTAAAGCTCGCCGACATCACGAAACTCGGGTGACCGGTCGCATTGCCAAGGTTGACCAGGCGGCCCTGAGACAGAAGGATCATCCGCTTTCCGTCAGGAAACTCGACCATGTCGACCTGGTCCTTGACGGGACGCAATTTGAAGTTTTTCAGCGCCGCAACCTGGATCTCGTTGTCGAAGTGACCGATGTTGCAGACGATCGCCATGTCTTTCATGCCGCGCATGTGGTCAAGGGTGATGATGTCCTTGTTGCCGGTCGCGGTCACATAGATGTCGCCTTCCGGCAGCGCCTGTTCGATGGTCTTGACTTCAAAGCCGTCCATGGAGGCCTGCAGCGCACAAATCGGATCGATCTCGGTGACGATCACTCGGGCACCGGACCCGGCCAGCGACTGAGCGGAGCCCTTGCCGACGTCGCCGTAGCCGCAGACGACGGCGACCTTGCCGGACATCATCACGTCGGTGCCGCGGCGGATACCGTCCACGAGAGACTCGCGGCAGCCGTAGCGGTTGTCGAATTTGGATTTGGTGACGCTGTCATTGACGTTGATTGCCGGGAACGGCAGCTGGCCGTTCTTCTGCATTTCATAAAGACGCAGAACGCCGGTGGTCGTCTCTTCGGAGACGCCCTGGATCAGGTCGCGCTGCTTCGTGAACCAGCCCGGATGCGATGCCATCCGCTTCTTGATCTGGGCGAAGAGGCATTCTTCTTCTTCGGACTGCGGGTTTTCGATCAGGCCGGTCTCACCGGCCTCGACACGGGCACCGAGAAGAATGTAGAGCGTTGCGTCGCCGCCATCGTCCAGGATCATGTTCGCGCCATCGGCGAAATCGAAGATCTTGTCGGCGTAGTCCCAATATTCTTCCAGGGTTTCGCCTTTGACGGCAAAAACCGGAATGCCGGCTGCGGCGATCGCGGCTGCGGCCTGGTCCTGGGTGGAGAAAATGTTGCAGGACGCCCAACGGACTTCAGCACCAAGCGCGACGAGGGTTTCGATCAACACGGCCGTCTGGATGGTCATGTGAAGGGATCCGGCAATGCGCGCGCCCTTCAGTGGCTGAGCGTCGCCGAATTCCTCGCGGCAGGCCATTAGGCCCGGCATTTCGTGTTCGGCAATCTCGATCTCGGTACGGCCCCAGTTTGCGAGGCTGATGTCTTTGACGATGTAGTCAGTCATGAAAATGTCCTGCTGTTGGTTCCAGCTTTCCGCCGGCCTTGTGAAAGCAACTGCCCTTTGGCCTCTCAATCGGCCCTGATCGAAGTCGCAGCTGCCAGCCGGTTTCCGGGTCATGCCGGAAGCCGTTGGGTGGGGTTATAGCGCTCGCAGGTGCTTCTCGCAATAAAGATATAAAGAATTCTTTATATGATTTTTCCAGAGCCCGGATCAGGGCCGATAAAGATCTTCCCTGGACGGCGGCAGACCGGACGGCCCCTTGGTGCGGCGCGAGGCGACTGTCTGGAAAATGCCGATCGAGCCGCGCTCGAATCCAAGGGAAACGCCGCACAGATAGGCCAGCCAAAGCCGGTACTTCTGTTCACCGATGTCGGCGATGGCAGCCTCCTTGACGGCCATCAGGTTCTCCGCCCAGAGCCTTGTCGTGCGCGCATAGTGCTCCCGCCAGGCCTCGACATCGTGAACTTCAAAGCCGTGCGATTCCAGATTGGTCAGTGTCCAGCCGATATGATCGACTTCTCCGCCCGGAAAGATATACCGGACCAGAGCCTGATACTCGGGCTTCTTTTCGCGAAATTTGGCAAGGTCTTTCTTGCCGCGCCGGGTGATCGCGTGATGCAGATAAATGCCGCGCGGCTTGAGCAGCCGGTGCACGCTTTGAAAGTAATTGTCGTAGTTGTCGAGCCCGACCGCTTCGAACATGCCGATCGAGGAAATCTTGTCGAACTTCTCGCCCTTCATGTCCCGGTAGTCGATCAGTTCAACGCTGACCTTGTCTTCCAGGCCGCGTTCCGCGATTTTTTCCCGCGCCAGCTTGAGCTGTTCTTCGGCAAGCGTCACTCCGACGGCTGTCGCCCCGTAGTGTTCAGCAGCATGGCAGATCAGAGCGCCCCAACCGCAACCGATGTCGAGCATCCGGTCTCCCGGCTTCAGCCTCAACTTCCGGCAGATCATGTCCAGCTTGTCCTTCTGGGCCGTCGCCAGATCGTTGGACCAATCGCGGAAATAGGCGCAGGTATAAACCATCTCGGGATCGAGGAAGAGCTTATAAAAGTCGTTCGAGACATCATAGTGAAAGGCTATGTCGTCCTTGCGGCTTCCCGATCCACGATCGGCGTCCTTGCCCGCATCCAGCCCCTCTTCCTGATCGCTCGGCGTGCTGCCCGTTCCTCCCAGAAGCAGTGGGAAGGCGTTCTTCAATAGAAGGGTCTTGTTCAGACGTTTGCGCAGTTCCCGGCTCTTGACCTTCGGCCTTCGTTCGGCGAAGTCGAAAATCGTGCCGCCGCGCGGATCGATCTCTCCCGTTGAATAAAGGTCGATCACGGTCTTGATGCGAGGGCTGCGGAGCAGTCGTGTCAGAGCTGTCGGTGCGATCGCGATCCGCAAATCTTCGGCATCGGCACTTTCGGGAATTCGTGAGCCATCCCACAATTCAAAACCGAATTGCAGATCGAGTGCCTCGTGAAGATGCGAGAGAACGGATCGCGCTGCAGAAATTGTCCGCTCACCGGAATGGCTTGCCATATCTTTCCTCAAAAATTCTGCTGGACTCTACCCGCAACCGGAAGCAAGGGGCAGGACGATGCGCGGACAAACACCGCCGCGGACCGCCGATCCTCAGACCGGACATCAATCTGTCTCGCCAAACCCGTTTTCAACCAGTTCTGAAATCGCATCGAGCGCAGCTTCAGCCTCAAGGCCGCTCACGCTGACGTTTATGCAGCAGCCTGGACTGGCGGCCAGCATCATCAGCCCCATGATCGAGGTGCCGCCAACCGTCTGACCATCCTTGGAAACCAGAACATCGGCTTCGAAGGTTTCGACAAGCTTGACCAGTTTGGCGGAGGCACGCGCATGAAGCCCGCGCTGATTGACGATTGTCAGATCTTTTTCAATCGAATTTTGTGTTGTCATTTCGCGTTTAGTTCTGTCCCGACAACACCTGACTTGCAACTGAAATATATTTCTGTCCGGCCTGGCGGGCCTCATCGACGGCGTCTTCCAATTGACGATCCGCCCGGACGCTGGCGAGCTTGATCAGCATCGGCAAGTTGACACCGGCGACAACCTCGACGGATTTGCCGTCCATGACGGATATCGCCAGGTTTGACGGCGTTCCGCCGAACATGTCCGTCAGCAGGACAACGCCGTTACCCGAGTTGGCAGCTTCAACGGCGGACAGAATGTCCTGCCGGCGCTGTTCCATATCGTCATCCGGACCAATGGAAATGGTTTCGATCTGCTCTTGGGGACCGACAACATGCTCCAGAGCCGCCTTGAATTCTTCAGCGAGGCGTCCGTGCGTAACAAGTACAAGTCCGATCATTCAGTCTTCAGCCTGACTATCGTTTGCTTATGGCTCTGATGGCGAGCCGGGCGTCTATCAGTCTGATGCACTCTCTTCAACCGCTTGACCAGTTGCAAGCAAAAAACGCGGTTCCAGCCTTAAATGTAATCCGGTGTACCCGGAAAGAGCGAGCGCAACCCCCAGCGGACCAGCCTCAAACTCACGCCCGGGCTGTTTGCCGGGCAAATCAGCGCAGGTACAGGCACGCCTTCAAGCGATTGCTGCGCAACGGCGCTTTCCGGAAGGCGTTCCATGGTGTCTGCGGGCACCAGATCAACAAGAAGATGAACTTTTGCAGCGGGCATGACACCCGCGTCGACCAGCCCGGCGCCACGGATTTCCATCTTTCCTCTGATCGTATCGGGAGCGCGGGCGATGACCTGTTCGTTTCCCGCGGTCAGAAAGACGCGATCGTCGGCCACAAGTACACCCAGGTTGCCTTTGGTTCCGGCGGCGTCGATCAGTGTGTCGGTCAGTTCAGACTTTCCGCTTCCAGGCACTCCCCGGATCAGGATTCCGAAGGTTCCAACGACGAGGCAGTTTGCGTGAACGGCTTCGCCCGTCACTTGGCAGATCCTGCAGGCAGGTAGATCGTGAAGCGGGCCCCGACGATCCTGGCCTCGCCATCGGCCGCCTGTTCCTTGCGGTTGGTTGCGGAGATCGTGCCGCCATGAGCCTCGATGATCTGCCGGGAAATGGACAGGCCAAGACCGGAGTTGTTCCCGAAGCCCTCGCCATCCGGGCGGTCGGTGTAGAATCGCTCAAAAATACGATCAGTGTTTTCCGCGCGAATGCCGGGCCCGTCGTCATCCACCAGAATCCGGATCCTCCTGCCCTCGCGGGCAAGATCAATCCTCACGGTTCCGTCAGACGGCGAAAAGGACCGGGCATTGTCGAGGAGATTGCTGATGACCTGCCCGAGCCGGATATCGTGCCCCTGCACCTGATAAGGTTTCGGTCCCGGCGCGTCGGCGACGGTCAGCTTTATGTTGGCCTCTTCGGCGCCCGTGTGCTGGTTTGCGGCATCGGCCATGTTTCGCAGAAGCTCGGCCAGATCGATCATCTCGGACTGGATGCGCGCGAGTTCGGCATCAAGTCGGGACGCATCGGAAATGTCACTGATCAAGCGGTCAAGGCGCCGGATGTCGTGCTGGATCACCTCCATCAGGCGGTCCTGGGAAGCCTTGGTTTTTGCCAATGGAAGGGTTTCAACGGCACTTCTGAGCGAGGTCAGCGGGTTCTTGAGTTCGTGTGCCACATCGGCTGCGAATTTCTCGATTGCGTCGATCTTGTTGTAAAGCGCGTTGGTCATTTCCCGGAAAGACCGGGCAAGGTGGCCGATCTCGTCTTGCCGGTCCGAGAAATCCGGTATTTCCTCTCGGGTATTGGTGCCCCGGCGCACCCGGTCTGCCGCGGCCGCCAATCGTCTCACCGGACCTGCGATCGTGCCTGCAAGCAGGATCGACAACAAGATGGTCACCGTGGCAGCAAACAGAAACACGCGGATAATCGCAATCCGCTCTGCCCTTACGATTGCATCAATGTCGCCACCCTGGGTCGACAGCAACAAGGCGCCAAGCACCGCCCTGAAACGCTGGATCGGGACCGAAACCGACACGATAAGTTCGCCGCGCGGGGAAATCCTGGTCACGCTGGCCGGAGACCCTGCAAGTGCGGCTTCCACTTCCGGGTAGGCCCTCCCGTCACCGCCGCCGACTTCCTGGTACAGCGGCAGGTCTCCTTGGCGGAGCCAGCGCCTTGTCCATTGCCAGGCCGAATCCCAGAACCCGGTTTCCTGTGCAGTTGGCGGCGGAAGATCGAAACGGACAATCTGGGCACTTGAATACAAGTGCCTGGAATCCAGGATCAGAATGCCTTCCGGATCGTAGATGCGCGCGCGCGTCTTCGTCGGCGAAATCAGCCGGCGAAGCACCGGGCCCACGCGTTCGGGATTGATCGGAAAATCGAGACTGTCGAGATCATCAACCGTCGGCGTGATGCTCTCGCCTGCCTGCAACTCCAGCAGCCGTTCCGGGTCGACCGTTATGGTTCCCGTGTCGACCGTTGCAGATGCCGCAATCGCGCCGGCAATGATTTCGCCCTGTGTCAGAAGGCTGCGCACTCTTGCGTCAATCAGACCGGCGCGGAACTGGTTCAGGTAAAGAATGCCGATCACAAGCGCGAGCAGACCAACAAGGTTGATCGCGATGATGCGCCGTGTCAGCGAAGAAAGAACGTAGGTGCCGAAAATGCGGCCGAGCTGATTGAGCAGCCGGCGCCGGATGCGTTTGTTGCCGAGACGGCGCAGCCGGGAGCGATCCGAGCCGTTGGCAGGATCGGAGTCGGCAATGCTTTCAGCGCTCTCGCTCTCAACTGCCATCTACACACTATCTCAATGGCCGCTTCAGACTTCCCGGAAGCGATACCCCACACCATAGAGTGTTTCGATCATGTCGAAGTCGTCGTCAACAACCTTGAACTTTTTCCGCAGACGTTTGATGTGGCTGTCGATGGTCCGGTCGTCAACATAGACCTGATCGTCATAGGCAGCGTCCATCAGGGCATTCCGGCTTTTGACGACGCCGGGCCGCTGCGCAAGTGCGGACAGAATCAGAAATTCGGTCACGGTCAGAGTGACCGGCTTGTTGTTCCAGGTGCAGGTGTGCCGCTCCTGGTCCATGACGAGCTGTCCGCGCTCCAGAAGTTTATCAGCGTCCTCGCGCGGTGCGCTCGCATCCTTGGGCTGCGCCCGCCGCAGAACGGCCCGGACGCGCTCGACCAGAAGACGTTGGGAAAACGGTTTGCGGATGAAATCGTCGGCACCCATTTTCAGGCCGAACAACTCATCGATCTCATCGTCCTTCGACGTCAGGAAGATCACCGGAAGGTCCGAGTTCTGGCGCAGCCGGCGCAGCAACTCCATGCCGTCCATACGCGGCATCTTGATATCGAAAATCGCCAGTTGGGGAGGATCGCTCTGCAGACCTTCCAGCGCGGACGTGCCGTCCGTGTAGGTCTGTACGCGGTACCCTTCCGTTTCCAAAGCAATTGAAACCGAAGTCAAAATGTTGCGGTCGTCGTCGACCAGAGCAATTGTCGGCATTCTTTATTTGTCCATTTCCGGCAGCGCAGCAATAGTGCGCATCGGTATTACTGTATCACAGAGCCTTTGGCCTGCTAAATGCGCATAAATTAAGGCAAACCCTACTTTGCAGGGCCAATGCACCCCAAAGAAAGGCTGGCAGGTTGCATTGATGGGTTTGCTGCAATCGAATTTCAAGTGCCCGCACCAACTACCCTGTCGGATCCCGGTAAGGCTTATTCAGATTTCAACAGGATGCGCGACTTTAGCGCGATTTTTTTTCGTTTCATCCGACAATGCGAACAATTCGAAGGTTTCGTTTTTTTCTTCGCCAGCCAAATTAATCATCGTCCGGTCCACTTGGTATTTTAATCGATTAAACAACGACATAGTACCTTTGGTAGTCTTGCTGCCCCCTGGTCAATCCACTAGGTTCGCAGCCCTCACAGCCGGACTTTGACACCTTCGATCAGGCTCCGGCGGCGGCTAAGTTCCCATCACGAGGACTGCGGGAAAATGCAAGAAACAGGTGTCCGGAACCCTTCCAACGGTAGCGAAACCTTCGGCTTCAAGGGCCTGAAGGCGCTGTATTGGAACCAGAACGAGCCTGCGCTTTACGAATATTCCCTTTCCCGTGGCGAAACGCGGCTGGCAGCGGGCGGTGCCTTGGTTGCCGATACCGGCATTCACACCGGACGCTCTCCGAAAGACAAGGTTGTCGTCCTTGACGACGACACTGCAAATTCGGTTTGGTGGGACAACAACGCGCAGATTTCGAAATCCCAGTTCGACGTTCTGATGGCGGATTTCCTTGAACACGCCGAAGGCATGGAACTGTTTGCGCAGGATCTCTACGGCGGTGCCGACGAAACCCACCGCCTGCCGGTGCGCGTCTATACCGAATACGCCTGGCACTCGCTGTTTATCCGCAACCTGCTGCTGCGTCCCGAAGTGAGCGAGCTGGCAGATATCGTTCCGGAAATGACGATCGTGGACCTGCCCAGCTTCAAAGCGGACCCCGAGCGGCATGGAAGCCGCACGGAGACAGTCATTGCCTGCGACCTCACCCGCAAGATTGTGCTGATCGGCGGCACTTCTTACGCGGGCGAGATGAAAAAGTCCGTCTTCACCATGCTGAACCATCTCCTGCCGGCCAAGGGTGTGATGTCCATGCACTGCTCCGCCAATGTCGGAGACGACGGTGACACGGCGGTCTTCTTCGGTCTGTCAGGGACAGGCAAGACGACGCTGTCCGCTGACCCCGAGCGCACCCTGATCGGAGATGACGAACACGGCTGGAGCGAAAGCGGCGTCTTCAACTTCGAGGGCGGCTGTTATGCAAAGACCATTAAACTGTCCGAGGAAGCCGAGCCGGAGATCTATTCAACGACCCAGCGTTTCGGCACAGTGCTTGAGAACGTTGTTCTGGACGAGCAGCGGGTTCCTGACTTCGACGACGGCTCAAAGACCGAAAACACCCGCGCCGCCTACCCCATCCATTTCATTTCCAACGCAAGCGCGACCGGCCGCGCACCGATGCCGAAAACCATCATCATGTTGACGGCGGATGCGTTCGGAGTGATGCCGCCTATTGCCCGGCTGACACCGGCGCAGGCCATGTACCACTTTTTGTCGGGTTACACGGCGAAGGTCGCGGGAACGGAAAAGGGTGTTACAGAGCCCCAGGCGACGTTCTCGACCTGCTTCGGCGCTCCGTTTCTGCCGCGCCATCCCTCCGTCTACGGCAATCTCCTGAAGGAATTGATTGCGAAGCACAATGTGGATTGCTGGCTGGTGAACACCGGCTGGACGGGCGGAGCCTACGGAACCGGCCACCGCATGCCGATCAAGGCGACACGCACGCTTCTTCAGGCAGCGCTTTCCGGTGATTTGAATTCAGCCGAATTCCGCACGGATCCGAATTTCGGTTTCGAGGTCCCCGTCACGGTCCCTGGCGTCGATACCAGGATCCTCACGCCTCGTGAAACCTGGACTGACAAGGAAGCTTATGACCTTCAGGCGTCAAAACTCGTCCAGATGTTCGTCGACAATTTCGGGACCTTCGAGGCCCATGTCGACGGCGCCGTGCTGAGTGCCGCCCCTTCCTTGCGTACGGCAGCGGAATAATCTCGCAGCGTCCAACGCTTTGACTTTTTGAACGGCACCTGGGTTTCAGGTGCCGTTTTCGTTTCATTTATGCGTCCATACCCAAGTACAGGTTTTATCTCTCCCGGAAACTTCTATATTTCAGAGTAGGGACAGACTTTCTATCCGGGGCGAACAATGACGGCGACTGAAATCCAGCAAGTGGCAGACGTACTCCATACTGCGGAGACCTGGAGCAAATCCGGGCGGCAGGTTGCGTTGGCGACCGTAATAGAAACCTGGGGCTCCGCTCCCCGCCCTGTGGGATCGCATCTTGTCATCGATGCGGACGGCAATTTCGAAGGGTCGGTCTCCGGTGGCTGCGTTGAAGGCGCGGTCGTTACCGAGGCCGTCGATGTCATTGAAACGGGGCAGCCGACGACACTTGAATTTGGTGTCGCCGACGAAACCGCGTGGCGAGTCGGCCTTTCATGTGGCGGTCGCATTCGCGTTTATGTCGAACCCGTCAGCTGATTGAGCCGCCAAAGTGCCTACCACCGAAACGTTTTTCGCTTTTCTCGCAGCAACCGCGCTTTTTGCCTACATGCCCGGTCCGGCCGTGCTTTACACCGCAGCTCAAACGCTTTCGCGCGGACGCCGCGCGGGCTTCATGGCGGCCGCCGGCATTCATCTGGGATGCTATGTGCACGTATTTGCCGCCGCCTTTGGACTGTCCGCGATTTTCACTGTGGTCCCGACGCTCTATTTCGCCCTGAAACTGGCCGGAGGCGCCTATCTGGTCTTTCTGGGTGTTCAGATGATCCGTACCCGCGTCAACGCGGGACCGCTTCCGGATTTGCCGCAAAAGTCGGCGCGCAGGGCTTTTGCCGACAGCATCCTTGTTGAGGTTCTCAACCCGAAAGCGGCGATCTTTTTCATCGCCTTCCTGCCGCAATTCGTCAGCCCTGAGGCAAGCCTTCCAATCTGGGTACAGTTCCTGATCCTTGGAACAATCGTCAATTTCGCTTTCGCATCCGCTGATATTGCGACTGTTTTCTTCGCTTCAGAGGTCAAAAAGCGTCTCGTCAGAACGTCCAGATTCCAGGAATTCACGCGCTGGATCGGCGGCACGCTCCTGGTAGGCCTCGGCCTCAAACTGGCTACCGACCGGACTTGAAACCATGGATTTTTCGCTTCTTGAACTGCTGAACAGGGAACGGGCCGCCCGCCGCGCAGCCATTCTCGTAACCCGGCTTGATGACAGCAGCCAGCGGCTTGTGCGCAAGGAAGACGGATATGCGTCCGATCCACTGGCAGAAGAACTGGAGAAGCGGTTCCGGTCGGGGAAATCGGGAACCATAGAAACCGAAGAGGGCAATGTCTTTCTGACCGTTTCAGTTCCGGCGCCCCGCCTGGTCATCATCGGTGCTGTTCATATCACCCAAGCGCTGGTCCCAATGGCGGAAATCGCAGGCCTCGACGTGACCGTGATCGACCCGCGCACCGCCTTTGCGACTGAAGACCGTTTTCCGAGTAGTTCCCTGAAGGCAGACTGGCCGGAAGTGGTTTTGAACGAAACGCCTCTGGATGCCTACACGGCCGTTGCCGCCGTTACCCATGATCCGAAGATCGACGATTTTCCGCTTATCGAAGCCCTCAAGACCGGCTGCTTCTATGTTGGTGCCCTTGGCAGCCGCAAGACGCACGCAAAACGCCTGGAGCGCTTTGAGGCCGTCGGTGTCGACCCGGCGTTGTTCGATCGCATAGATGCGCCAATCGGTCTCGATATCGGAGCTGCCTCGCCGGAAGAAATCGCCGTTGCGGTGCTTGGGTCCATCATTACGGCGCTGCGCAAGGCACCGGAGCTCAATTCATGAAATTCGGCCCCGTTTCGCCGGAAGAGGCCGTCGGCTGCATCCTTGCACACAAGACCAAGGCGGCGGGCCGGTCCCTGAAGAAGGGACACGTGCTCAGCGATCAGGATTGCCGAGACCTTTCAGAGCAGGGCGAGACAAGCGTCGTCGTTGCACGCTTCGAGGCAGGCGACATCGGCGAAAACGCTGCCGCAGAACGGCTGGGCATGGCGGCCAAGGGTGGCGGTGTCAGTCAAGACACGGCGTTCACGGGCCGGATGAACCTTTATGCCGACAAGCCAGGTCTGTTGATCGTCGATACTGATGCGGTGAACGCCGCCAACCGGATTGACCCCGCGATCACCTTTGCCACGCTTCCTAATCATAGCCAGGTGAACGGCGACCGCATGATCGCAACAGCCAAGATCATTTCGTTCGCAGTTCAGGACGACTTGCTGAAAAAAGCGGAAGCAGCTGTCCGCGGCGCGGTTCGCATTGCCGAGTTCCAGCCAAGAAAGGTCGGTCTCGTTGCCACGGAACTGCCGCACCTGAAACAGGTCACTATGGACAAGACCCGCAGGGTCCTTGAAGACCGTTTGCGCCCGAGCAACAGCATCGTTCTTGAAGAAAAACGCGTTCCTCACGACGAGGCAGCCGTCGCCGGCGCCATGAAGAGCCTGTTGGCCGAAGGGGCCGATTTCCTGGTCCTGATCGGAGCGTCTGCTGTTGTCGACAGAAACGACGTTCTGCCCGCGGCGATCGATCTGGCCGGCGGCAACGTTACACATCTTGGAATGCCGGTCGATCCGGGAAATCTGCTCATGCTCGCAGAACTAGGGGGACACCCGGTCCTCGGTGCCCCCGGGTGCGCCAGAAGTCCGAAGGAAAACGGCTTTGACTGGGTGCTTAACCGTCTGCTTGCGGATGTAAAAACGGAGCCTGCGGACATAACGTCGATGGGTGTTGGAGGCCTTCTGATGGAAATCGGCACGCGGCCACAGCCAAGGGAAATCAAACGGCATACGAAATCGCCCAAAATTGCCGCGATCATCCTGGGAGCCGGGCGATCGACACGCATGGGCGGTCCAAACAAGCTGCTCGCGCAGTTGGATGGAAAGTCGCTCGTGCGGCACGTCGGCGAAGCCGCAATGTCGGCGGGGCTGGCGCAAACCGTGCTCGTGACCGGGCATCTTGCCGAGGATGTCGGCGCACAAGTTGACGACCTCGACATTCTCACAGTGCACAATCCCGACTTTGCGGACGGCATGGCAGGTTCCATCCGCACCGGCATGAAAGCGCTCGCCGCCGACACGGAAGCTGTGCTCATTCTTCTTGGTGACATGCCACGCATTCAGGCCGAGGACCTTTTCAAGCTGATAGCGGCCTACCGCGAAAACGACAACAATCTGATCGTGACGGCAACTTCAGACGGGAAGCGAGGCAATCCCGTTCTGTGGGACCGGCGGTTTTTCGAGGCCTTGTCGTCGCTAAGTGGCGATATCGGCGCCCGCCACGTCATTGCGGAAAATCCGGGTTTTGTCGCGGAGGTGGAGATCGGTCCGGCCGCCCGCCTCGACCTCGACACCCCGCAAGCGCTCCACGACGCTGGCGGCTCCCTGCCCGGGACAAAGACGTGACCAAGATGCTCTTCGTTTGAGCCGTGGTGCTGGTGAATTTACGTTAACCTGCTATGCGCTGGATGCAGGCCGGAAATGTCAGGTAATCTATTGCATTTTTGTGACACGCCGCTTATTTAAATTCTGCGCTTGCCGAAGGGCATCCAATTTGGGTTGGACGACGTATGACGTCCCGAGCGCTGATAAAATCCGATTTACATCGAAAGCTGTTCGGATCCTCCCCCTCCCGAGGATGCTCGAGCGCTTTTGTTGCTTGAACGAGAAGGAAGAAAAGAATGGCTGACTTGTCTCTCCCGCGTCCGGGCTGCTGCAAATGGGCAGAAGGCGATGCCGGGAACTACACTTTTCCGTGCAACACGCGTGTTGAACAGGGCGAATCCTATTGCGAAGCGCACCGCGCGATCGTCTATATTCCGCCGGAAGAGCGCCGCCGCAACCGTTCAGGTGGTGGCATGAGCCTGACCTTCCGTCGCGCTGCTTAATCAATAAAGCTGCTTACGATAAAAGCAGAACAGTCGTGGAGAACTCCACGTTCCTTAAGACCCGGCCATTGGCCGGGTTTTTGTTTGTCTTGAGACGCAAAGCCAGTTTTCAAAGCCAAACAAAAATGCCTGAAAGCAAGCTGATCTACCGTTGCCGAGCCAAATTCACGCAGCAGCATTATTTAAGTCTGCTTTTCAGATCATGTGATTTGCTTACCGCTTTGCCGACGAACTGTTCAAAGGGCGAAAGGCGGTGGATGCGAACTTCACGGATGCGTCAAAAACGCAAGCAATTACAACTATTTGGTTCTTTTTCCCTTCGTCATTTCAACTATAGGTTTATTGCGCAGTCGCTGAAGTTATATCGATACTGAATTCAAGGCTGGCTCCTGGTGCAGCTAAACGACGGAATTGATGCTGAATATGACGCTCGCGCAGGTTCAACGAGAAGAAGAACGATTGGAAGCGCTTCGCAAGCTCTCAATCATTCACTCGGAACAGCTGCCCGAATTCGACGCTGTCGTATCGAATGCTTCCTACATCTTCGACTGCCCGATGGCGGTGATATCGATCGTCGATCAGGACGAGATCTGGTTCAAGTCTGCCGTCGGTCTCGACGCCACCGAGACGCACCGTGAAAATTCCTTTTGCGGCTATACAATCTTGTCCGATGATCTTCTGGTCGTTCCGGATGCACGCGCAGACGAGCGGTTTCGTGACATCCCGCTGGTGACCGGTGAGGTCGGCGCGCGCTTTTATATCGGTTGCCCAGTTTTGGTTGATGGCAAACACCGGATCGGTACGATCTGCGTGATCGATACAAAGCCGCGCCAGCCGAGCGATGAGCAACTTGCCCAAATGCGCAACCTTGCCAAGGTTGTCGAAGGTCTGATCAAGGCGCACAAGGCCAGCATCGAGTCGCGGGAAGCGCTGCTGCAAGCTGAACTGGAACAAGAGCGCGCAAGCCGCAGCCATGACCTGCTGGAGGAGATCGCTCTCATTTCCGATGTCGGTGGTTGGGAGTACGACACCAGGACGGGCCAAATGACATGGACCGCGAAGACGCGGGACATCCACAAAGTCGGTGACGATTTCCAACCCGATTTCGAAACGGCTCTGTCCTTCTTTGCTCCCGACAGCCGAAGTGTTCTTCAATCCGCCTTCGAAGATGCTGTCCAGTCAGGCAAGAGCTGGGACCTGGAACTTGAGCTCGTCACGGCAACGGATCATGAACTCTGGGTTCGCTCTGCCGGGCGTCCGGTGTTCGAGGGATCAAAGGTCCGTCGCGTCATTGGCGCAATTCAGGACATCTCGGCGCGCAAGCGCAAGGAAGAGGACGTTCGCACGTCGGAAGCAATCCAGCGCACGACGTTCGACGCGCTGCAGGAAGGGATCCTGCTTGTGGATAGTGCAGGACACATTCATTCAGCCAATTCCGCTGCCGCCAAGTTGCTGGGGTTGCCGGCAAATGCCCTGACCGGCAGCAGCCTGCACGACCTTGACCTATCCCGATTGAACTTTGCAGACGCGAACAACGAACAGGATCATCCACTTGTTCTAGCCCTCACCGATCCCGGGTTGGTTGTCGACCGGGAAGCGCAGTTCAGTGATCGCGACAACGGAAAGTCCAGATGGCTTCGCCTCAACGCAAAACCTGTCGACAAGATCAACGACCATGGATTTGACGGTGTCGTCGTATCGCTGACAGACATTACACGGGAGAAGCAGCAGGCGGATACGCTGCAAGTGTTCTTCGACAATTTCCCGGGCGGACTGGTGCACTATGACAGCCAGTTGCAGATGACTTTCTGGAATGAGGAGTTTGCCGACTTATTGAACCTTCCCCAGTCGTTTTTGCTGCAAAAACCTGAATTGAAGCAAGTCATTCAGTTCCTGGCGACCCGCGGCGACTACGGTGAAGGCGACCCTGAACAGATTGCCTCCGAGCGTCTCGAAAAATACGGCGCCGGCAGCCGGCATGCCTATGAACGCAAGACCAACGGCGGAAAGGTTCTTGAAGTTCGCGGAACACCGATTCCCGGTGGCGGCAACGTGTCGAGTTTCCTCGACATCACTAGACGCAAGCGCATGGAAGAACAGCTTGTTGAAAAGGAAAGACTTGCCAGCTACCGCCTTTTCGAGCTGGAAGCGGTGATCGCCAACATGCGTCAGGGTGTATGCGTATTCGATGGCGAGGGGCGCCTCACGCTCTGGAACAGGCACTTCCTTGAACTCTTCGGCAAACCGGACGGTGAAGTCAGAAAGGGCATGCGCCTGGTTGAGATGCTGGAGCTCGAAAGACAACGTGGCGAATTCACGGAGGACCCGTCCGCCTTCTACGCGGATCTGAGAGAAAAGCTCGACGCCGGTGAAGTGCTCAATTCCATTTTCAAACATCCGAACGGGACAATCATCAGCATTGTGCGGACGCCACTTCCCGACGGGGGTTGGGTGGGAACGCACGAAGACGTCACCTCGCGGGAAAAGGCGACCGAGAAAATCACCTATGCCGCACACCACGACACGCTGACGGGGCTCGCAAACAGGACGCTGTTCAATCTCAAGCTGGAAGATGCGATCAACAGGGCGGAGGAACACAGCGAGGTCAGCGATCTGCTGATGATCGACCTCGACCGGTTCAAACCCGTGAACGACACTTACGGCCACAATGTCGGTGACGATCTCCTGCAACAGGCGGCGGCCAGGCTGAAGGATTGTGTGCGCACAAAGGACACTGTTGCACGGCTTGGTGGCGACGAATTTGCCATCATCGTCCGAAACACGACCCGGGAACCCGACCTCGCCTCGAAGATCGCCCGGCGCGTTGTCGAGCAATTGAGAAAGCCGTACACGATCGACGACAACACAATAGAAATCAGTGCGAGCGTGGGAATTGCACCCATTTCCGGGTCTGGCCCCGACGCAAGCCCGATCCTCAAGAAAGCCGACGTCGCTCTTTACGCGGTCAAGAATGAGGGCCGCGACGGTTTCAAGCACTATTCGGAGTAGGTCTCTGTTTTGAGGCCGACAAGCTCACAGCAACCCAGAATCAAGTCATCCAAAAAACCACAACTAAAGCGTTTATCTGGTTGTATTGTATTTTATCTATTTCGAACGATGCCCACGATTACAATCAAATAAACCAGAAATTGAATAAACGTGCTTTCTACGCTCGAAAGCATCACGTTTTTGCGAAAATCCTGTAGATATTCGAAACTTAATCTTTTGTTGCCGTTCTTAAACTACGTTTCAGACTTATTCTCATGACAACTTTCCGAGGCACAATCGGGAGACAAGACGCGGTATGGAAGCTGTGCAGTCGGCAAACGAGGAAGAACGCCTTCAGGCCCTGGATGCACTTCAGATCATCGGATCTGAGCGCCTGCCAGAATTTGACGCCGTCGTCGAAGCCGTTGCTGCCATTTTCGACTGCCCGATAGCTCTGGTTTCCCTGGTCGGGGAAGAGGAACAGTGGTTCAAGGCCAAGTGCGGACTGGAGGCAGACGGAACGCCCCGCGAAATCTCGTTCTGCCAGCACTCGATCTTGTCCGATGATCTGTTCATTGTTCCAGACGCGCAGGAAGATCCGCGTTTCAGCGACAACCCGCTGGTGACAGGCGATCCACATATTCGTTTTTATGCTGGTTGTCCGCTTTCCATAGATGGCCGAAACCGGCTGGGTACCCTCTGCGTCATCGATCGCGTTCCACGCACGCCGAGCCAGGACCAGCTCGATCAGTTGCGCCGGCTTGGCGCAGTTGTCGAAGGTCTGATCAAGGCGCATCTGATGCGCAAGGACAAAGAGGCTGCGCTCGCCGAAGCTGCCCGCGAGCATGAGCTTGCCGCGCATGAAAGCGACCTTCTGGAAGAGATTACGAGCGTTTCGGGTGTTGGAGGATGGGAACTCTGCGTTCGTTCAAACAAGCTCACCTGGACAGAAAAAACGAAGGAAATTCACGAAGTTCCCGATGACTTTCAGCCGACGGTCGACTTTGCACTTTTCTTCTATCCGCCCGACAGCCGGGACATAATTTCCAAGGCTGTCAGTGATGCGATCGAGCATGGGGTCAGCTGGGACGCCGAACTGCCCTTCGTCACCGCAAAAGGGCGCAACATCTGGGTTCGGGCCGCAGGACGGCCAATCGTTGAAAACGGCGAAGTCGTCCGGCTTGTCGGTGCTTTTCAGGAGGTGACGGAACGCAAAAAGACCGAGCAGTCGGTCCGCTATTCCGAAGCTGTGCAGCGCGCGACGCTGCAAACGCTTTCCGAGGGAGTGGTTTTTCTCTCAAGGTCCGGACGCATCCAGTCGATCAATTCCGCCGGTGCGAAGCTTCTGGGATATGCCCAGGACGAGATCGTGGGCGCCCGTGTTCAGGATCTTGATCTTGTCATCGATCTTGACGACGGCAGCTCCGCCGATCCGGGTGAGCTTTTCCGGCATGCGGCGACCCAGCCGGATGAAATCAACGACAAGGTTGTTCACGTCGCCAGGGCAAACGGCAGCGGTAACGGTGGTGCCTGGCTCAAGATCAATGCCGAAGCGATCGATGCTGCCAATGAATTCGGCCTGGACGGCGTTATCGTCTCACTAACGGACATCACCGAAACAAAGCATCAGCGCGACACGCTTCAAGCGATCTTCGACAATTTTCCGGGTGGAATGGTCTATTTCGACGAAACCATGCACCTGCAGAGCTACAACGATGCTTTCCAGAATGCCTTCAAACTGCCGGAAGAGCTGCTGAGCCAAAAGCCGCACCTGAAAGATACAATGATGTACGCCGCACGCCAGGAAGAGCATCCTTCTGGAAAGGCGGAAGAAATTGTCGAAGAAAGATTCAATCCCTTCATGAGCGGCAAACCCGCTCAGCTCGAGCGCGTGACCGCGGATGGGACCGTCCTGGATGTGAGATCCATGCCCTTGCCGAGCGGCGGCATCGTGTTCAGCCTTCTGGATATTTCAGAACGCAAGCACCGGGAACAGGCCATCATGCAGTCGGAGGTCGTGCAGCGAACGACCCTCGAAGCCTTGGTCGAGGGCATTCTCCTGTTGTCGCCAGAAGGCACGATCGAATCTGCCAACCCGACGGCTGAAAAACTTCTTGGCTATGGCGACGGCAGTCTCGTGGGGCAACGGATCGACGATCTCGATCTCTCCATCGAGCTTGAGACCTCCGACGATCACAACAGCCGCAACCCGTTCGAGCTGGCAATCGTTGATCCTGAAGCCGTTACCGATCTTGTCGCAGATCTGCGCTCCCGGCATCGTCACGGTTCTACCTGGCTGCGCATAAACGCAAGACGCGTCGATCCCTTTTGTGAATACGGCCTGACTGGCGTCGTCGTTTCGATCGCAGACATTACGGAAACGAAACAGCAGGCTGACACGCTACACACAATTTTCGAAAACTTTCCGGGTGGCTTTGCCTATTATGATCAAAGCTTTCAATTGGGCGCCGCAAACGCTGAATTCACGCAACTTCTCGAATATCCTCAGGAACTGATCGACCAAAAACTTCATTTGCTCGACTATCTAAAATTCAATGCAGAGCGTGGCGACTACGGTGAAGGTGACCCGGAGCAACTTGCTCTTGAAAAATTCAAGTCCTATGACCGCAACAAGCCCCACAGCTATGTCCGGAGTGCTGCGAACGGAACGTTTCTTGAGATCAGGGGAACACCGCTGCCGTCGGGTGGTTACATCTACAATTTCTTCGATGTCACCGACCGGAAAAAACTTGAAGCGCAACTGGCGGATAACGAAAAGGCGGCACGCCTCAGGTCAGAGGAACTGGAAGCAATCCTTGCAAACATGCGCCAGGGCGTCAGCGTCTTCGACAAGGACGGCCGCCTGAGGTTGTGGAACAGACAGTACATTGAGATCTTTGAAAAACCGGAAGACGACGTTCGCGAAGGTGTCACCCTGCTTGAGCTGATCAATGCGGAAAAGGCCAGGGGCGAGTTTGACGGCGACGTCAGAGAGCATGTTCAGGACCTGCTCATTCGGCTGTCAGCAGGCGAGGTCGTCCGCTCGAAGTTCAAACATCCGGGCGGCAAGATCATAAGTGCCGTGCACGCACCCTTGCCCGGCGGTGGCTGGATCGGGACGCATGAAGACATCACCCAGAGCGAGTTGGCTGTCCAGAAGATCGAACACGCGGCACACCACGATACCTTGACGGGTCTTGCCAACCGAACCTTGTTCAACACCACCTTGGAAGCAACGGTGAGTGACTGTGACGAGGAAACCGAAGGCGCCTTGATGCTGCTTGATCTCGACAAGTTCAAGCCGGTCAACGACACCTATGGCCACGACGCCGGGGATGAGCTGCTCAAGCAGGTCGGTGAACGCCTGAAGACCTGCGTCCGCTCCACCGATCTCGTGGCACGGCTCGGTGGTGACGAATTCGGGATCATCCTGAACCGGGCAACCCGGACAGTTGCAGAGGTTATTGCCAGCCGGATCGTGCGCAAGCTGCAAAGTCCCTTTGAAGTTGTCGGCCAGTCGGTCAGCATCGGCGCGAGCGTCGGTATCTCGCCAATCTACGCCGATACCCTTGACGTCAATTCGATCATCAAAAACGCTGACATCGCGCTTTACGACGTCAAGCACAACGGGCGAAACGGGTTCCTGTATCTTGAGCCGGCTCCGGCGAACGGCTCTGCCACCGCGTAAGCCCCTTAAGACATTTCTCTTGGGCAAGACCTGAAACGACAAACCGCGAAGCGCGAGGCGCTCCGCGGTGTTGGCGTTGCAAGATACAGCTTTATGCGGCTTTGACCGTGTTCAAGAACCTCTCGATGACGATGTGCATCTCTTCGGACTGCTCCGAAAGCGTCTCTGCGGCGCTGACGACTGTTCCGGCTGCCCTGTCGGTCTCGGCTGCAGCTTCCGACACCCGAACAATGCTGTTGCTGACTTCAGCCGTACCTTGAGACGCCTGATCGACGCTGGCCGAAATCTCAACCGTTGCGGTTGTCTGTTCTTCGACCGACGTTGCAATGGCCGTTGCAACGGAATTGATTTCCTCGATAGTTTCGGAAATCGACTGGATCCCGTTGACGGCGTCGCGCGTTTCCGACTGGATTGCCGAGATCTTTGCCGAGATTTCTTCCGTCGCTTTGCCGGTCTGGCTCGCAAGCTCCTTGACTTCGGCGGCAACCACGGCAAAGCCCTTTCCGGCTTCGCCCGCTCGCGCTGCTTCGATCGTTGCGTTCAACGCGAGAAGGTTTGTCTGCTCAGCGATGGAAGAGATGAGGGAAATCACCTCGCCGATGTCTTCTGCGACGTTGGCCAGTCCTTCTATCTGACGATTGGTGCGATCGGCGTTCTCGGTTGCCTTTTTGGCAATGTCCGCCGAATGCACGACCTGGCCCGTGACGTCTTTCAGCGAGACCGACAACTCTTCTGCCGCCGCCGCGACGGTCTGGACATTGGTTGTCGCTTCTTCGGCTGCGCTGGCAACCATTGTTGCCTGCCCGTTTGTGCCACGCGCAGTTTCCGTCATGGCAGACGCGGTCTCTTTCAGGTTGCCCGTTGCATGCGTAATCGTATCGAGCATCTGCTTGGCGGATGTTTCGAACGCTTCGACGGCTTCCGAGACCGCCATGTTCCGAGCCTCCCGCTTGGCCATTTCCTGCTGCTGTTCTTCCTCCAGACGCAGCCGCTCGACGACGCCGTCGCGGAACCCTGCGACCGACTTTGCAACTGTGCCAATCTCATCAGTGCGTTCCGCCTCCGCAAAGGCCACCTCCGTGTTGCCTGACGCGAGTTGCTGTGCGTCGTAAACCAACCGGTTCAGCGGATTTGTAATGGTCCTCGCAATCACCATCGCCAGACCCAGGGCCAGAACGAAGGCGAAAATGCAGGCGGCTCCAACCTGCCACATCGCGTTGGACAAATAGCTTTGGGTTTCGCCGGCAAGCTTTGTTGCATCGACAACTGCGCTTTCTTTCATCAGTCTGGCCTGACGGCTGATTTCTGCGCCCTTGGTCAGGAGCGTTTCGTCCCTGATCACGTTGCGTTCCCAGATAACGTCCCTGACACGCCGAGCAGCGGCAAGATAGGCCTCAATTTTCGGTTCGATTAGAGCAAGAATTTCTCTGCGCCTGGGATTTTCAACGCTCTCATCCAGGGCCACGAACCTTTCCTGGAATGCTGCAAAGCTCTCTTCCAGCCTGTCAAAGTCCACAGCGGAATTTGAGGCCAGGAACTTCATCATATAAAGACGGCCAAGCAGGAGGTTTTCCTGAGCCTGCGCTGCAAAATTAGCTGTCTCCGGATCGCCGTCTTCGGTTGCGGACTGATTGATCTCGGTGAGGAGCTTGCGCACCTCCGGTCCTATGGCATCCAACTGATTGACAACCAGGTCATCGCGCTCGTTGTACAATCGCGAAACGCTTTGTAGTGCAGTTTCGTAGGTACCGATTTCGGAAATAATCACATCGCGGTTTGCCGCCCGGTCCGGCTTGGAAATCTCCTCCTTGGCAATTTCCACGCCCGCCTTCACCTGATTGATGAAGTCTTGAGCTTCAGCCTTGTCCTCAGCAGTCCGGGAACTGATGTAGCGAAGGGTCGCGCGCAGGGCCTTGGCCATGTCTGCGTTGAGTTCAGAGGCAAGCAATGCATCCTCACTCATATCGGTGAGAGATGCCACCGCGCGAGATGACGCGTTAAATTGGTACAACGAAAAGGCACCGAAAAAGGCCAGGCAAAGGGCGACGACCCCAAAACCCAGTAGAACTCTCAATCTAACACTCATCGATTTCTCCGCCCACAAATTACGCAACGGAATACTCGACTGCACAGATTAAGCTAAGGTAAAAATCGATATTGGAAAATTATTTTCAATAAACAAGACAAAATAAACTTGTTAATTTTCGCGATGCATTTCAATCTATACTATACATACGTATAAACACCTACAACTTATATTATTCATTCCATGGCATTTTGGAAAAGCTACTTGACGATTTTTTCTATCACTAACAAACGTTTTTGGGCGTCGATTGGATCAAAAAAAACGGCCCCGAGACGGGGCCGCTTTAAATCGCTCGCTTCTAGCGTCAAATTCAGACCTGCTTCAACGCCTCGGCAACGTCCTTCAAACGGCGGAGCGTGCGGTCAGCCTTCTGCCTGGTGGAATCGTCCTTGGCGTCAGCAACGTCTTCTTCCGCATTCTGGATAGCCTGATCGAGCTGTTCACGACTGATTTCGCTGACCGGAACGGCCTGTTCGGCCAGGACAGTCAGTCCACCGCCGGCCACATCTGCGAAACCACCGCGGACGAAATATTCGTTCCAGGAACCATCTTCGCCGCGAACCTTCAGGATGCCGGGCGCGATGCTGGACATGAACAGGCTATGGTCCTTAAGCACGCCAAACTCACCTTCGGAGCCGGGCACAACAACCTCGGCCACCTGCTCGGAGAGTAGCTGGCGCTCGGGCGAGACCAACTCAAACTGGAAAAGTTCGGCCATGTGGCGTCTTCCTTGTCCGTCTATGCTTCAGATGGCCGGGCCATCCGACATGAAAACCATCGGACGCCTGAGACAGGCGTCCGATCAATCCTGAGATCAGGCAGCTTCAGCAGCCAGGCGCTGTGCTTTCTCGACCGCTTCCTCAATGGAACCGACCATGTAGAAAGCAGCTTCCGGCAGATGGTCGTATTCGCCGTCGACCAGACCCTTGAAGCCTTTGATGGTGTCTTCCAGAGCAACAAGCTTGCCCGGAGAACCGGTGAAGACTTCAGCCACGAAGAACGGCTGGGACAGGAAGCGCTCGATCTTACGGGCGCGGGCAACGGTGAGTTTGTCTTCTTCAGACAGCTCGTCCATGCCCAGAATGGCGATGATGTCCTGCAGGGCCTTGTAGCGCTGCAGAGTGCCCTGAACGGCACGGGCCGTTTCGTAGTGCTCTTCACCGATGATACGGGCATCCAGCATGCGCGAGGTTGAATCCAGCGGATCCACGGCCGGATAGATGCCTTTTTCTGCAATCGCACGGTTCAGAACGGTGGTTGCGTCCAAGTGGGCGAAGGTCGATGCCGGCGCCGGGTCGGTCAAGTCATCGGCCGGGACGTACACAGCCTGCACGGACGTAATCGAGCCCTTGTTGGTGGTGGTGATGCGTTCCTGCATCGAACCCATGTCGGTCGCAAGCGTCGGCTGATAGCCCACAGCAGACGGGATACGGCCAAGAAGCGCGGACACTTCGGAACCGGCCTGGGTGAAGCGGAAGATGTTGTCAACGAAGAACAGAACGTCCTGGCCTGCGTCACGGAAATGCTCGGCGACCGTCAGACCGGTCAAGGCAACACGAGCACGCGCTCCGGGAGGTTCGTTCATCTGGCCGTAAACGAGAGCCGCCTTGGAGCCTTCGCCGCCGCCTTCCTTGTTCACGCCGGATTCGATCATTTCCCAGTAAAGGTCGTTGCCTTCACGGGTCCGCTCGCCAACACCGGCGAACACGGAGTAACCGCCATGCGCCTTCGCGACGTTGTTGATCAGTTCCATGATGAGAACGGTCTTGCCGACGCCCGCGCCGCCGAACAGGCCGATCTTACCACCCTTTGCGTAAGGCGCGAGAAGGTCGACGACCTTAATGCCCGTTACCAGGATTTCCGCTTCGGTGGACTGTTCGATGAACGTCGGAGCTTCCTGGTGGATGCCGCGCTTGTCAGTGTGCGGAATCTCTCCCGCTTCGTCGACCGGCTCGCCGATCACGTTCATGATGCGGCCCAGAGTGCCGTCGCCAACCGGCACGGCAATCGGTGCGCCGGTGTCGACAACTTCCTGTCCGCGCACCAGACCCTCGGTGGAGTCCATCGCGATGGTACGGACCGTGTTCTCGCCGAGGTGCTGTGCAACCTCAAGAACCAGTCGTACACCCTGGTTGTCAGCTTCCAGAGCGTTCAGGATCAACGGCAGGTGGTCATCGAACTTGACGTCGACAACGGCGCCGATGACCTGGGTGATCCGTCCGACCTGTTTGTCAGCCATATCCCTAATCCTCGTCTCGATCCCGTTTGATCGACCTGCTTCCCATGTCTTTCACATCACGCGGAAGAGTCGATCGACAATGTTACTATTCCGGCAGTGCGCGCCCGGGGGCGCATACCGCTCTAGAGCGCCTCGGCGCCCGAGATGATTTCAATCAGTTCCGTCGTGATCTGCGCCTGACGCTGGCGGTTGTAGTTGATCGTCAGCTTGTCGATCATCTCACCGGCGTTCCGGGTCGCGTTGTCCATGGCAGACATGCGTGCGCCCTGCTCGGATGCAGCATTTTCCAGGAGGGCCCGGAAAATCTGAACGGAAATGTTGCGTGGCAGCAGATCCTCAAGGATCTCGGTTTCATCCGGCTCGTATTCGTAAACCGGATGCGCTCCGCCGTTCCCATCCGTTTCGGAGGCTTCGAAGCTTGCCGGGATGAGCTGCTGTGCCGTCGGCTCCTGGGCAATCACCGACACGAATGTCGAATAGAACAGCGTGCAGACGTCGAACTCGCCGTCGGCAAACATGGCCAACACCTTTTTGCCGATCTCATCGGCGTTGGCATAGCCCACGTTCTTGACGCTGCGCAGATCGACGGTCTCGATCACGTGCTGTCCGAGCTCCCGCTTCAGGGCATCAAAGCCCTTCTTGCCGACACAGATGATCTTGACGGTCTTGCCGTCGGCGATCAGGCTGCGCGCCTTTTCACGGGCCAGCTTGGCGATGTTGGTGTTGAAGCCTCCACACAGTCCGCGTTCGGCGGTAGCGACGAGCAGGAGATGTACCTGATCGTTTCCCGTACCGGACATCAGCTTCGGAGCGTCGTCGCGACCCTCGAATGCTTCCGCGAGGTTGGCAAGCACCGCACCCATGCGCTCCGCATAGGGGCGTGCAGCCTCCGCAGCTTCCTGGGCACGACGCAGTTTCGCCGCGGCCACCATCTGCATGGCCTTGGTGATTTTCTGCGTCGCTTTAACGGAAGCGATGCGGTTTCGTAAGTCCTTCAGGCTCGGCATGGCCGCCCCTGCTCCTTATCCCGGCGTGTCGTCTTAAGCGAAGTTCTTGGCGAACGCGTCGATGGCAGCCTTCAGCTTGCCAGTCAGATCGTCGTCAAGGGCCTTCTTTTCCCAGATGGCATCCAGCAAATCCGCATGCTCACCACGGAGGAACAGAAGCAAGCCTTCTTCGAAGTCCTTCACCCGGTCGACCGGATAGGCATCCAGGTAACCGTTCACACCGGCGTAAATGACGGCAACCTGCTCCTGCGTCTTCAGCGGCGAGAACTGCGGCTGCTTGAGGAGTTCGGTCAAACGGGCACCGCGGTTCAAGAGACGCTGCGTTGTAGCATCGAGGTCGGAGCCGAACTGCGCGAAGGCCGCCATTTCGCGGTACTGCGCCAATTCACCCTTAATCGGGCCGGCAACCTGCTTCATGGCCTTGATCTGGGCGGAAGAGCCCACGCGGGACACCGACAGACCGACGTTCACCGCCGGACGGATACCCTGGTAGAAGAGATCCGTTTCCAGGAAGATCTGACCGTCGGTGATTGAGATCACGTTGGTCGGGATGAACGCGGACACGTCGTTGCCCTGGGTTTCAATGACCGGCAGCGCGGTAAGAGAACCGCTGCCATGCTCTTCATTGAGCTTAGCGGCACGCTCCAGAAGACGGGAGTGCAGGTAGAAGACGTCGCCCGGGAATGCTTCACGTCCCGGCGGGCGACGCAGAAGCAGGGACATCTGACGATAGGCCACGGCCTGTTTGGTCAGATCGTCGTAGCCGATCACGGCGTGCATGGAGTTGTCACGGAAGTACTCGCCCATCGCGCAGCCGGCAAACGGTGCCAGGAACTGCAGCGGTGCCGCATCGGACGCGGTCGCAGCGATGACGATGGAGTATTCCAGGGCGCCGTTGTCTTCCAGAACCTTCACGAACTGGGCGACGGTGGAACGCTTTTGACCGACGGCGACGTAGATGCAGTAAAGCTTGGCGTCTTCGTCATCGCCTGAATGCAGAGGCTTCTGGTTCAGGAAGGTGTCGAGGATGATGGCAGTCTTGCCGGTCTGGCGGTCGCCAATCACAAGCTCACGCTGGCCTCGGCCGACCGGGATCAGGGCGTCGATCGCCTTTAGGCCAGTGGACATCGGCTCGTGCACGGACTTGCGCGGCAGGATGCCCGGAGCCTTAACATCGACGCGGCGCTTTTCAGTCGCCTCGATCGGGCCCTTGCCGTCGATCGGGTTGCCGAGCGGGTCGACAACGCGGCCGAGCAGGCCCTTGCCAACCGGGACTTCCACGATGGCACCGGTCCGCTTGACCGTGTCGCCTTCCTTGATGTCGCGGTCAGAACCAAACAGAACGACACCGACATTGTCTGATTCCAGGTTCAGGGCCATGCCCTTGATGCCACCTGGAAACTCGACCATTTCACCAGCCTGAACCTTGTCCAGACCATAAACACGGGCGATACCGTCACCGACGGAGAGCACCTGACCAACTTCAGAAACTTCGGCTTCCTGGCCAAAGCTCTTGATCTGATCCTTGAGGATTGCGGAAATTTCCGCGGCCCGAATATCCATCAGCCGACCTCTTTCATCGCGAACTTGAGTGAATTGAGCTTGGTACGCAGTGAGGTGTCGACCATGCGGGACCCGACCTTGACCACAAGGCCACCGATCAGGGCAGGATCGACTTTCGCTGCGATGTTTACGGTTTTGCCCGTGGAAGCGGAGAGCGCTTCTTTCAGGGCAGCGACATGCTCGTCGGACAAGGCTGCTGCGGAGACGACCTCTGCAGTTTCCTCACCGCGCTTGTCTGCAAGCAGTGCGCGGAAAGCCTTGATCATGTCGGGAAGAACGAAGAGGCGGCGGTTGCGCGCAGCCAGCTTCACGAAATTTGCGGCCAGGCCGGAGATACCTGCCTTGTCCAGGAGTGCGGTGAGCGCCGTGAGCTGCTCTTCAGCACTGAATGCCGGGCTCTTCACCAGACGGACGAGATCTTCGCTTTCGGCAAGCATGCCGTCGAATGCATTCAGATCCCGTTCCACGTCTGCCGTTACGCCGTCACCCTCTGCGAGATCGAGAAGGGCGGACGCATAACGTTGTGCCACGCCGGATACGAGAGATACGTTGTCAGTCACCAGGTCCGTGCTCTCTGACGTTTTTTCAAGCCCGCAAAACGGCAAGCGTTCGCAAGACATTGAAAATAATGAAAGATTTCAAGGTCAGAAGGTATGACGGTTAAACCGTTCCCCCAAAGCCGCGCCTCAATTAGCACAGGGTTTCCCAGTGTGCAACTTCGCCAAAAGACTGTAATGACGGAATCTTCGGTGTTTTTAACCGGACCGCTCAAAAAAGTGCTTCCGCACGCGGCCAATCCGCGCTTTCAAACCGTTTTCCGCAACCGACTTTGCGCCGTCTTGGGGCGGACTTTCGCACCTTAATTCGGACCGTCCTGAAAGATCGGTTCGAAGCCGCCAAAAATCATCCGCTTGAGATTAAACACCTCAGCAGCATTCGGCATGACCTCTTCCCAACGCGGATCCTCCTGCATTCTGGAGATCGCCGCATCACAAGTGTCCTTGTCCGGCCAGACAATCCAGGAAAACACCACGGTCTCGTCCGGCTCTTTCTTGACTGCCATCGGAAAGGACGTCACTTCCCCATCGGGGACCGAATCGCCCCATGCCTCACAGGTGCTCAGAGCGCCATATTCCTTGAAGAGCGCCCACGACTTTTCTGCAATTTGCGTATAGTCCGCTTTCTTCGCCGTTTTGACCGGCGCCAAAAAACCCTGAACGTATGCCATCGCCATTCCTCCCTGGGTGAAATCAGAAGGCCGCTGACAGTCTACAGGAAATGCTGCGGATCGATATCGATTTGCACGCGCAGTCCCTTCGTCGGTTTTGGGCCTGCGCCAAGCCAGGAGCGCAGGTAGGACTGCAGATCGAACTGGCGCGGCGTCATGACCAGGAGCCGGTATCGGTGGCGCCCCCTGACCATCGCAAGCGCCGCTTCGGCGGGACCGAGCAGCGTGACTGCCTTTTCCGGCGGCGCAGATCTTGCGAGTGCGCGTGCAAACCCTTCGGCGAAGTTCTTGTCCGGTCCGGAAACGACAACCGCTGCGAGCCTCCCGAATGGCGGCAAGCCGGCCACCCGGCGCGATTCGATCTCGGCTTTGTAGAAAGCTTCCTTGTCGCTTGAGAGCAGCGCCCTGATCACCGGATGATCCGCATTATAGGTCTGCAGAAAACCGAGTCCTCCGCCTGTGACGCGGCCGGCGCGCCCGGTCACCTGCGCGAGGAGCTGAAAAGTCTTTTCAGCAGCTCTCGGGTCGCCATGGGCGAGTCCAAGATCGGCATCAATGACGCCGACAAGTTTCATCTTTGGAAAGTTGTGTCCCTTGGCGACCAGTTGCGTTCCGATGACGATATCGGCGCCGCCCTCCTCGACGATCTTCATTTCCCGCTTGAGGCGCTCCGGACCACCCGGAAGATCGGACGACAGCACCAGCGTGCGTGCCTCCGGAAAGAGGTCCGAGACTTCCTCCGCGACGCGTTCCACGCCAGGGCCACAGGCAACGAGACTATCCTTGCTACCGCACGATGGGCAACTTGACGGCACCGGCTCGGTATGGCCGCAATGATGGCACACGAGCTTTTTCTGGAACCTGTGCTCCACCAACCAGGCGCTGCAGTGGGCGCACTGGAACCTGTGGCCGCAGGTGCGGCAAAGCGTGAGAGGCGCGTAGCCGCGCCTGTTCAGAAAAAGCAGCGACTGGTCGCCGGATGCAAAACTATCCTTGATGGCGTGGACGAGCTGCGGCGCCAGCCAGCGGCCGCGCTCCGGCCCATCGGTGCGCATATCAATCGCCTTGAGTTCAGGCAAGCCTGCACCCGACGCCCGTTCCGGCAACTCATAAAGCGAGTATCTGCCGAGATCCGCGTTCACATGACTTTCCACCGAAGGTGTTGCTGACGCCAATATGACTGGAAAGCCTGAAATATGGCCGCGAACGACTGCCATGTCGCGAGCGCTGTAGGGAACCCGGTCATCCTGCTTGAAAGCTGCGTCGTGTTCTTCATCGACAATGATCAGGCCGAGTTCCCTGAACGGCAGAAACAGCGACGACCTTGCGCCGATCACCACCCGGACATCGCCGGAGGCCACGCCACGCCAGACCCGCGCACGGTTTTTCGGCGTGATCTCAGAATGCCATTCGGCCGGATAAACGCCAAAACGCTGCTCGAACCGGCGCAGGAACTGCTCGGTCAGCGCGATTTCGGGAAGCAGGACCAGCGCTTGCCTGTCCCGGCGCAAGGCCTCGGCAATCGCTTCGAAATAGACTTCCGTCTTCCCGGATCCGGTGACCCCGTCGATCAATGTGACACCCGAGCCCTTGTCGAAGCTGTGGATCAGCCCGTCGGCAGCCGCCTCCTGGGCCGGCGTCAGTTCCTTTTTGGCAAAGTCGAGCTGTGGCCTGGGCGGCGGCGGTGCCGCCGGCATCGAGACAACTTCCAGCACCTCCTGCTGGATCAGGCCATCGATCACCGAAGGCGAAACACCGGCGGCGTGGGCCAGACCGCTCTTGGTCCAGGCAAAGCCGTCTTCCATCGTGGCGAGCACCCGGCGGCGGGCCGACGTCTGCCGGTCAGGTTCAGCGTCTTCGATCCGGCGGACACCGGGCACCGGCGCTTCCGGCTCGAGCGCTTCCTCGGAACGCAGGACCATGCGGAGGACCATTCCAGGTGCCCCAAGCGTCCAGTTCGCCACCCAGTCGACAAAACGACGAAGGTCCTCGTCCAAGGGCGGAGTGGTGTCATAGACGCGGGAAATGGACTTCAGTTTTTTCGGGTTAATCGCAGCATCCGGCTCCACATCCCAGACCGCGCCAATGACCTCTCGCGGACCCAGCGGGACTTTGACGATCGTTCCAGGCACCACCGATTGACCGGCCGGGACTTTATAAGTGTACGGAACCGGCACCGCGACCGGCACCAGCACGCTCGCAATCGTTTCCTGAAAGTCTGGATCGTCAAACAGCACGGACGGTCAAGTTCCCTGAGCCCCTCATATGAAGTTTCTGCGCGACAGCCTGTCGCCGCGAGACGTGACAAAAGTTGCCTGAGCGAGGCCGAGGATCAAGCTTCGCGACATTTGAGGTACGTACCACAAAAAAATCATCCACCGGTGAATCAGGGGTTCTTCTTGTCATCATCCTGGGGTAAAGAGAGCGCGACTGACCACGCATTCGTCCTTTGCCACTGGCAGACCGGTGCATCCTGCGACCGAGAGGGCGCTCTACAGGGAGCAAACACGCATGAAATTCTTCGTCGACACTGCCGACACTGCCGTCATCAAGGAACTGGAATCCACCGGCCTTCTCGACGGTGTAACGACCAACCCTTCGCTCATCGCCAAATCGGGCCGTGACTTCAAGGAAGTGATCGCCGAAATCTGCGAGATCACGGGCGGCGACGTCTCGGCTGAAGTGGCGGCGACCGAGTTCGACCAGATGATCAGGGAAGCGCATGTCCTGCGCGCGATCGCCGACAATGTCGTCATCAAGCTGCCGCTGACCTTCGACGGGCTGAAGGCCTGCAAGCAGCTCACCGAAGAAGGCACCAAGACCAATGTCACGCTGTGCTTCTCCGCCAACCAGGCCCTGCTCGCCGCCAAGGCCGGCGCGACCTACATTTCACCTTTCATCGGTCGCCTCGACGACATGAACATCGATGGCCTGGAGCTGATCCGCGAAATCCGCGTGATCTATGACAATTACGGCTTCGACACGGAAATCCTGGCGGCATCGATCCGCACGCCGAACCACGTCAAGGAATGCGCGATCATCGGTGCCGATGTTGCAACCGTTCCGCCCGCGACGTTGAAAGGACTCGTCAAGCACCCCCTGACAGACAAAGGCCTCGATGCCTTCCTGGCGGACTGGGCAAAGACGGGTCAGAGCATCCTTTAAGGCATCTGTTCATCCAAACCCGAACGGCCCGGAAAACCGGGCCGTTTTTTGTTGTCGGCGCCCTTCTCGACGTTCAAACCCGTCGCGGCTCCCACTCAATAACGGCGAAGGAAACCTTCCACTCTGGTCTTGTCAGTCAGTCTTTCGAAAAGAACCAAGCCGCTGGCAGAGTGGTCTATTCAGTCTCTGGGAGTTTCCGCTCGCTGTCCTTGTCGAATTTCACGGACCGCGTCATGGCTGCAGCATTCCGTCCCCATTCGGCGAAGGGATACAACACCAGCTTCACGACATCGTTTTCCGGAGCGTCCTTGACGCCGAACTGCTCCTTGCAGGGACCCGGGACGTAATAGGTCCCGAACAAAAGGTCAAAGACAGGAAAGACGTTTGCCAGGTTCTTTCCGTAGGCCTCTGGCAAGTCCGCGTGATGCCATTGATGCATGCGCGGCGAGGCAAGAACGTATCTGAACGGGCCGTGGCTCCAGTCCACATTCATGTGCACATACATGTTGTGCAGCGTCAGAAGGATCGCGCCATATCCCATCACGTCTGTCGGAAAGCCGAGCCAGCTCAGCAACAGGATATAGGACGTTGTCATCACCAGCAGTTCCAGGAAATGGATCCTGTAACTCGTCAGGACATTGAGATCGGGATCCGAGTGATGGATCGCGTGTATCGGCCAGAGCCACCGATGGTGCAGAATCCGGTGGTTCCAGTAGTCGGCAAAGTCGTAGCACAGTGCCGCGAAAGGAATGAGGATCCACCACGGAACACCCAACCAGACGGATTCATCGATGCTCGGAATGCCGAGAGCCGCATAACCCTCTTTGATGTATCCGGACGTCAGGAAGACGATTGGGGCAAACAGCAGGTTGACCCACCAGAACCCGATATTCGCGGCAACGCTTTTGACAAGCCGGAGTGGCCAGTTCAGCCTGTATCCGCGCCGATGAAGATCGACGACAAGCACGGCAAGCGCAAAGCCGAGGGTCACCGCAAACGACACGCGATATATCCGCTCCGTAACCAGGAACGCGAGCAGTTCGTATATCCGTCCGGCGAAGTCCACTTTTTCGGCCACCTGCACCTGAAAAACTTTGGTGCCTATCTAACTATTCTGGGCTTAATCTTGCGTAAATTCAGGTGAATTTGGACAATTCCGGATGCGGCACAGGAGGCCTTGCGGCATAGATGTTGCAATTGACTGCTCACACCCCTCCAGGGGCGCGACAAAGCATTCTACTGTCTTTCCAACCAGGCTATGGACCGCAAAGAAAAATGCCCGGCACGAGGGCCGGGCAGTTGCAGCTGACGTTCGAGGTGGGTTCTGTCAGCTGTGAGCCGGAGTCTTGCGGCTCCAGGGGTCTTGCGGTTTCTTACGAAGTCGCGCGGTAATCGTCGGACGCGCTGGTGCCTGCCACTTCGTGGGTCCACTCACACTTGCGGTAGGTGAAGGAGAACTCGTCGAGGTCGCCGCGGGACGCATTGGCTTCGTCGTTGACGTCCTTGATCATGGTCTTGCCGTCAACGAGAACCGCGTCTTCGTACTTGATCGTGTAGTAGTGCTCCTGAACGCCTGTTGTCGCCGTGCGCCAGAAGTGAACTTCGATCTCCAGGGCTTCACCGGTGGCCAGTGCCTGCCACAGAAGAGCCGTTGCCTTGTCGACCGGCTTCTGGAAGGTCGTCGGCATATGACGGCGGGCGGCGATCACGGTACCGGACTGCGGATCACGCGGAACAACGGCGTTCTGTTCGAAGGCGTAGACCAGGCAAGTGCTTTCCTTGCCTTCCTGCCACAGGTTGCCGATGCTGTCTGCGGTGGTTGCGTCAGCTGAGATGTCGCCCTGGGTGGCACCTTTGATGGTCATGTATGCGATATTGGACATTTTGAACTCCTCGGGTTTTTGTTCGTAAGAACTTTCATTCGATGTCTGGGGCGCTTCTGATTGTGTGATTGGCGCCGATGCCAAGGGAATTGCAACGGGTGTGCCAGTTTTAGCAAAGCTCCTTATGTAATTGATTTTGCTGGTATTATTTTATTTTCGCGGCGAATTAACAACTGTGTCACTGTGCAGTTTTCTGCACACTCGCCCGAAAGCCGCGAACAAACGCGCGCACACGCCGTGTGACGAAGATCACAAATTTGTACATGCCGGCGGCAATCAGACGCTCTCAAGGGCGCCCCTTGACCTTTTCTCACCGTTCTGAAGCATCTCTCAGGCGTTTTGCGCGTGCTTTTCTGCACATAGCCGCCGCGTTCCGGATAAGCAGTTTGGAGTGCCGACACTCTCAACCCGGTTAGAACCGCGCGAGGCCCCGGTTCGATCGTGAATGTTAACCAATCCGAGGAAGCCCCCGGTATAGACTTGGCTCATGAGCACCAGTGCGTCCAACACATCCGACCTTCTCGTTTCCGCCCGCCCCGACCTCAACCGGCGTATCGGGCAATGGCTGGATCAACTTGCCGACGAACGGCGGCTCTCCGACAAGACCCTGGTCGCCTATGAGCGGGACCTGAGGCAGTTTCTGCGCTTTCTGACGGGTCATCTCGGCGGTGCCCCGGATGTGAAGGACATTGCCGCGCTTCGTCCTGCCGACTTTCGCGGGTTTCTGGCCCAGCGCCGGCGGAATGGTGTTCAAAGCCGCTCACTCGCACGCGGTCTTGCCGGGATCCGGTCCTTCCTGAAGTTCCTGGAACGGCGCGGCGAAGTGAATGCCGCTGCCGCTGATGCCGTGCGGCCACCGCGCCAGGCACGATCGCTGCCGAAACCGGTTGCCGCAAAAGACGCACTCGAGATCACCAGCGGCAATCTCGCGATGGAGAGCGAAGCCTGGATCGAGGCCCGGAACGCGGCCGTGCTCACTTTACTCTACGGTTGCGGCCTACGGATTTCCGAAGCGCTGTCACTGACAGGCGCCATGGCACCCGGCCCCGGCATCAAGACATTGCGTATTCTTGGCAAGGGCCGGAAAGAACGCATCGTTCCGATCCTGCCGGTCGTCTGCGACGCCGTGGCTCATTATCTCAAACTGTGCCCCTATGCGATTGCGCCGGACGGTCCACTGTTTCTGGGTGCGCGCGGCGGGCCACTGAATCCGCGTATGATCCAGTTGGCCATGGAGAAACTGCGCGGAGCCCTCGGCCTGCCGGACAGCGCAACACCGCATGCGCTCCGCCATTCTTTTGCAACGCATCTGCTTGCCGGCGGTGGAGACCTGAGAACAATCCAGGAGTTGCTCGGGCATGCAAGCCTTGCTTCCACGCAGATCTATACAGAGATCGACAGCACGCATCTCCTCGCAGCCTATGACAAGGCGCATCCGAGAAAGTAGTCGCGCCGGTCAAAGGGATCTTGGCAGCTTGTAGACCGACCGGGTCAGTCCATCCGGAAACAGTTCGCGCGCAATTTCCGTTCCGCCCAGTTTCTGCACCAGTTTTCTCGCAGCGGTGTTGTCGTCATTCATGTGCGTCTCCACGCGCGACCAGGCATAGATCTCATAGGCATACCGGATGGCGGCTTTAGAGGCCTCAACCGCGATCCCCTTGCCCCTTGCTTCCGGCATCAACCACCAGGTCAACTCGCGCCGCGGCCAGCCTTCCGGCCAGACGAAACCGCAACCGCCGACGGCAATACCTGTCCTTTCGGGAACGATCATCCACATCCCATAGCCGCGCAGATGCCAATGCCCGATATGCGCCGCCAATACCCGCCATGCCTGATCCTTCCGAAGCGGTCCGCCATAGAACCGCGACGCATCGGCATCGGAAAAGAAAGACGAATAAACGTCGAAGTCGCCGTCTTCCGGTGGGCGCAGCAGAAGCTGTTCCGTTTTCACTGTGTGCATGGTCTGAACGTATCCGGCTGAAGGGCGAAACTGCAGAGTATGTAAATTTCCGATCCACTCGTTAAAGCCATTTAAACAGGCATGCCAGTAAGACTGTAGCTGAAACTCAATCAGTGCGTGTCTTTTCGAATTGAGCCACCATAGTTCGACAGACCGTCTAGGGTACGGACCCACATGCGCAGAAATCTGGCAATCCTGTTTCTACTGCTGATATTCGTCACGTTCATCTGGCTCACGTTCAAGGCGATCCATTCCTGGATAGCTGTGTCCTCCGGCCCGAACGTCGTTGTTTTCGACGGTCGCGATACCAAACTCATGCTCGCGTGGCTCGTGATCGGGTCCGCCGCGGTCTATTTCGCGGTCTGGCCACAAGCCCTTTCGACGAAAAAGGGCGGTGCAAAGCCGACGACCTGGAAACAGGCATTTGTCATCGGTTTGACGATTACGGGTATCTTGTCCTTGCAGCAGGTCATCTTTGCCGGCGGATATCTCGCCAAAGCAGAGGAATATGCGCGCAATCGCGGTTATCAGGTTGTCTGCAACGAAATCGGCTACAAGTATGGTCGAGAACTGATCATGGCAAAGTCCCGAGCGGCTTGCGAGGCTGACCAAAGATCATGACGAGGCGAACCCGGTAGCAAGCTCATGCGACTGTTCCTATTCATGGCCGTCTGTCTTTTTCTGTCCACCGCACCATCTGCGGCACAGCGAATCTATTGTCCCATCCCCGAGGACGGCATCTGGGTCAATCCCGACGCCGAGCCAAAAGAAATCAGCCGGGTTGAAGTTGAAAGCAAATGTGAGAACGAGCAGGTGTTCGTTCGGGTCCGGGCGTTCACCTCGTGTATTCCCCGCGACTGCAAATGGGGCTGGACCGAGGCCGAGCTGCGCTCGGACGGCGCTGTGCAGGTTCTTCTCATCGGATTTTTGAGCAGCAAGAAAATCACTTTGAAGGCGTTCGGCGACCTGCTGGACACGCACGTCGTCAATGTTGTCAATGATTTGTCCGAGCCGAGGACGGAGAAAACATACAACCTGAGTCGCAAGTAAAATTTGCGATCTTAACCTTGGTATCAATCTCCAACCGGTTTTTCCTTGTCCGATTTCATTTTTGCTTTACCTTAGGTGTCACTGCGTCAGTCCTGCGCAGCAACAGACGGAGGCTCACCATGCGTCTGATAAGCACTGCCATTGCAGGTCTTGCCCTGACCGCATTCGCCATCGTTCCGGCGAGTGCATGTTCTTGGGGAAAGACAGCCAAAGCCGACACTCAGATGACCGTCGCGGATACGACAATCGTTCCCGACGTCGACACGGATGTCGCTATCGCTACAAACGACCTCGACACAGAGGTTTTGCAGGAAGAAGTCATCCTGCCGGTTCCTGAAGAGGCACCAACCGAATAATCCAAGTTTCTTTTTGCTCCAATCAATCTACCGCTGCTTCGGCAGCGGTTTTTTTTGCCCCGAACCGGGTCAGGACCCGTTGCAGGAAACCGCGCGGGCCCCATACGATGGCAGACTGCGCTCTCATGAAGACCTGAACGGGTCGCAGCGGGTGCCGGAATGGTCACGACGCGGGAACGGTTTGATGCTCCAATTTGACGAACGCATAACCCGGCTCCTTGAGGAAGCTTATCTTGGAGCTGATTTTTCAAGGCGCAGGCGTGTGTCATTCGATGCGCTTGGGCCGAAACCGGGTGACGTCATCGCTGATATCGGTTGCGGCAACGGCTTGCTGACCCTTGAGCTTTCCCGCACCATCGGAGAGGACGGCAAGGTCTTTGCCGTGGACCCAAGCGACGACATGCGCGGTGCGGCCATCAAGCGTTGCGCGCAATGCTCCAATGTTGAAATTCTCGCCGGAACCGCCACGAACTTGCCGCTCGAAACGGCATCCATCGACAAGGCGGTGTCGCTACAGGTTTTCGAGTATCTGGATGATCTTGCAGCGGCCGTTGCCGAAGCCAGGCGTGTCCTGAAGCCAGGTGGCCGGTTGGTGGTCGGCGACATGCACTGGGATACGACAACGTGGTTCAGCGATAACCCCAAGCGCATGAAGATCATGCTGGAGACGTGGGACGACCATCTGGTGGAGCGCTGTGTCCCCGCCGTGCTGCCTCCCATCCTGCGCAGTGCCGGCTACCGGCTGGACGATGTAAAGGCTGTTCCGTTCAGCTGCACCGAGTTGCATCCCGACGGTCTGGCAAACATGATGCTCCACCTGATGAAACCCTTTGCGGTCAACAAAGGGGTGCTGACAGAGAGTGAAGCAAATGACTGGTTGGAAGAACAGGTTCGGCTTTCTCGATCAGGCCGTTTCTTCTTCTCCATAACGCATTTCGTCATCACCGCATCGGTGCCCGGCTGACAAACCATCAGGTGCCAGGCACCAGGAACTCGCGCTCCGTCGCATAATCCGTGACCCTGACACTGTCGCCTTCCCGCTCCAGACGGAGCATCGCCCATCTGTCGGCCGGCAGGCGGCAGGAGTGGCGTCCCATCACGCACGGAAGCTGAGGTGTTTGCCGGTACACCACATCATCGGCGAGCGCCTTTGCGATCGCCGAATGACCTTTCAGATAGGCGAACAGCGTGTACGGGCTGAGGTACCAGACCTCGCCTTCTTTCAGCTCTGACAGTTCTTCGGCCCGGGCCAACGGAAACTTTCGTCCCCAGGTCCATGAAATGGCGTCGCGCGTTTGATGGTCGAGATAGTGATGGGCCATGGTTTCGTCGATGAAAACCTTCTTCTCCGAACCGATATCATCCAAATAGGCCAGCGCAGCAGCGTCCCGGCCCGGCACTTCCTTTGACAGACCGTAGAAGATCAGGAAGTTGGCCGAGACAACGACAAAGACCAGAGCATAGAGCCCATAGGCCGCGCGCTGGAACCGTGCCCTGGTAACCGCGTCCAGTCCGACAAGAAATACCATGCTGGCTGCGAGGTTGCGCACCAGAACCTTGTCATGGAGAACTGCGGCAAGCCCCTGTCCGAGCGACAGCATCAGGCACAACAGCGCGGCCGGACGCGACCATCTGGTCAGGACAAGACCGGCGGCTGCAAAGATCGCGGCCCTGCCCAATGCCTCGTCGTTCACACCGTGCCCCGTCGACCTTTGCGCGTGGTAGACGATCTGGTCGATGAATTCTCTGTATTGAAAGTCGATGCTGAGCGAAAAGATCAACAGTCCCAGAGCGAGCGCAAGAGCGTTTTCAAGAACAAGGGGGACAATCCTCACCTCACGAAATGCGAGGCGCCAGACGTCATGAACCAGAATGGCTCCGAGGCTCCAAGCGAACACGGCGGGCGACGCCAGGGGAGCAAAGGCCAGGGCAAGTTTTGCAACGGTTCTCAGAGACGAAACCTGGAGGCCGGGACCTTTGTTTTCCTGCCACCGTGCGCTCCAGAACAAAAGACAAAGACCGAGCATCCAGAAGACACACGCCGTGATTTCCATCCGGAAGCCGGTAACGACATACATCGGAGCAAACAGGAGCGGTGCGACCAGGGCCGCTTTCGGCAGCCTGATCATCAGGCACATGGCCGAAAATGCGAGTGTCGTCAGAAAAAAGCAGAGATACTCGTACGCAACGACACTCAGCCTGCTGGCGCCGAAGACGTCAAGATAAAGCCCCCCAAGAATAAGGTGAAAGCGGGTGTAAAGGTGATAGTCCTCAAGCCCTGGAAACTGCACGGATAAAAGGGGATTGATATGCTGCCCTGTTGCGGCGTATTCGGCGGCCCAGGGGATGAAAAACAGATCATCGACATGCGCGATCGTGCGGGCCGGCCAGAAAAACACCAGCGCGGCAACAATCATCAATACAAGCCAGAGGCCATACTGCAGCATCGTGAAACTGCTGGTCTCGGCTTTCTGCACGTTGGTTCTCCCGGATCGTCGACTCACGCTTTGCGCAGCGCCAGTTCATAGCTGGCACCGCGACAGCGTTTATAAGCAAAGGGCGCTGCAGACAACGCCGCCTGCAGCACCCCAACAGATATTTATGCTCAATCTGCTTGTGCGATCACGAATGGATTGGCTTGGCAAACGTTGCCATTGCAGCTTCCTTGACCGCTTCCGACATGGTCGGATGGGCATGACAGGTACGTCCGAGGTCCTCTGATGATCCGCCGAATTCCATCAGAACAGCTCCCTCGTGGATCATCTCCCCTGCACCGAAGCCGACAATATGAACGCCGAGGACCCTGTCGGTCTTGGCGTCGGCCAGAACCTTGACGAAACCGTCGGTGTGGTTCATCGCGCGTGCGCGGCCGTTCGCTGAGAAATTGAACTTTCCGGACTTGTACTCGATCCCGGCCGCCTTCAACTCCTCTTCGGTTTTGCCGACGGACGCGACTTCCGGCTGGGTGTAGACGACCCCGGGAATGACGTCGTAGTTCACGTGGCCCGCCTGACCGGCGAGAATTTCGGCAATGGCAACGCCCTCGTCCTCGGCCTTGTGCGCCAGCATCGGGCCGGCAACCACGTCTCCGATCGCGTAGATGCCGTCAACATTGGTTTTGTAGTGCCCATCGATCGCGACCCGGCCGCGCTCGTCCAGCGCGACGCCTGCCGCCTCGAGACCAAGGCCTTCCGTGAACGGACGACGGCCGATCGCCACCAGAACGATGTCGGTCTCGATCACTTGCGCATCGCCGCCCTTGGCAGGCTCGACCGTGACAGCCAGTCCTTTGCCCTTTTTGGAAACGCCCGTGACCTTCGACGAGAGCTTGAAGGTCATGCCCTGCTTCTTGAGCATGCGCTGGAAGTTCTTGGAAACGTCGCCGTCCATGGGGCCCAGGATCTTGTCCATGAATTCGACCACGGTGACTTCGGTGCCAAGCCGGTTCCAGACCGACCCGAGCTCAAGGCCGATAACGCCGCCGCCGACGACAACCATCTTGCCCGGAACTTTTTCCAGCTCAAGCGCGCCGGTGGAAGAGACGATCTGTTTCTCGTCGATCTCGACGCCCGGCAACGGCATGACGTCGGATCCCGTCGCGATCACGATGTTCTTTGTGTCGAGCACCGTCGCGCTTCCGTCAGCGGCGGTGACCTCGACCTTGCCGGTGCCCAGGATCTTGCCGGTTCCCGTGTGAACGTCGATCTTGTTTTTCTTCATGAGGAACGCAACACCGTTGACATTGGCGTCAACCGTATCGGTCTTGTGCTTCATCATACCCGGCAGGTCGACTTTCGGCTTGGACACCTTGATGCCGAGTTTTTCAAACCCGTGCTCGGCTTCCTCGAACATTTCCGATGCGTACAGCAATGCCTTGGAGGGAATGCAACCGATGTTGAGACAGGTTCCGCCGAGTGTTTCGCGCTTTTCCACGACGGCGGTTTTCAGGCCGAGTTGAGCCGCCTTGATCGCGCAAACATACCCCCCCGGGCCGGTTCCGATGACGACAAGATCATATTGGGACATTTTGGTCGCCTTTGCCTCTTTCAGTTTCAAATCCAGGATTCTGGATCACGGTAGGATTGACCGGCCACCGGACACGTCCAGGATCGCTCCGGTCGTGTAGCTGGACTGGTCAGACATGAGCCAGATGATTGCGTCCGCCACCTCATCGGCGGTTCCGGCGCGTTTCATCGGCAGCTTGGATTGAAGTTGAGCCACGCGGTCGGGAAGCCCGCCGGATGCATGCAGTTCCGTGTCAATGATGCCCGGGCGGACGGCATTGACGCGGATGTTCTCGTTGGCAACTTCGAGCGCAAGGCCGACAGTCATCGTGTCGATTGCCCCCTTGGACGCAGCATAGTCGACATATTGTGCCGGCGATCCGAGCTTGGAGCCGGCCGACGCCAGATTGACAATATTGCCGCCGGCACCGCCATGCTTGGTCGACATGCGCTTCACGGCCTCGCGTGCGCACAAGAACGAGCCGATGACGTTGATCGTGAAGATCCGGTTGAGGCGCTCAACGCTCATTTCGTCAACACGTTGGGACATGTCGACAACACCCGCATTGTTCACCAGCCCGACTAACGTGCCGAGCTTGTCCGCTTCCTCGAACAGCTTGAGAATGTCGGCTTCCAGGGCCACATCCGCCTGAACGGCGACGGCCTTGCCGCCCTCAGCAGCAATCCGGGAAACGACATCGTCCGCTGCCTGGCTGTTGGAGGCGTAGTTCACGACAACCGTATACCCCAACTGACCCAGTTTCCGGCTTACGCTCGCCCCGATACCGCGGCTCCCGCCAGTCACTATGACAACTTTTTCGGACATGCATTCCCCAAATCAAGCAAGGTTTGAACTAACGGCGCGGCCGGAGTGTTTCAGCGGCCTTTCCGGCTGCCCAGGTCCCCTGAAGCGTCCCATCCGGTTCGATCGTATAGATCACGGGATCTTGCTGACCCCAGTCGATCACCAGCGTGTTGCCGTCGCGCGAACCTTGGCCGCTGAACGTTTCTCCAGCGATGTTCCAGACCATATAGACCGTGCCGTCGCGAACCTCGATCCTGGCCACCCCCTCGTAACGCGATCCGTCCGGGTTTCGGCCGACTGAGTCGTAGGTTCCTTCGATCTGCTGCTGAAGAACCGCATTCGGAGACGCTTGAGCCGCCTCCTTGAACACAAGAGCGGTCGCAAATGCGAACACCACAAAAGCCAAGACAACACTTGTAGTGTGCGCAGCGTGACATCCCTTGGCTGGATTTTTCATGCGGCAGACCTCCGTCTATCGATCAGCAAGCGCCAGCCGAAGGCCGAACCCGGCAAAGGCGGCCGCGATCGTTCTGCGCATCCAGGTCATGACCCTGTCACTCTTCAGCACCCTTTCGCCGACAAGAGATGCAAACAGTCCATAGCCAAGAAACACGACGAACGTCATGGCCATGAAGACGCCTCCGAGCAACAGCATATCCAGTGTCGGATTTGCCGCGGACGGGCTCACGAATTGCGGCAGGAATGCCAGAAAGAAGACACTCAGCTTCGGATTGAGGATGTTGATCAAGAAGCCGGTACGTGCCGTGGCCAGGAAGCTGCGGCGCGCACCCTTGTCCGCTTTCAGGTCCAGCGGGCCGCTGTCGTTGAGCGTTTTCCATGCCAGATACAGCAGATAGGCGACACCGGCATACTTGACCGCCTGGAAAATGAGCGCGCTGGTGTGCAACAGCGCCGCCAGACCGACGACAGACGCCAGGATCGCCGGAACGATCCCGAGCGTGCAGCCGAGCGTGGCGGCAACCGATGCCTTGCGCCCCTTGCCGAGCCCGACCGCGACCGTGTAGACGACCCCGGTTCCCGGAACCAGGACCACGATCAGGGCGGTAATCAGAAACTCCAGGCTCATGGTCCGGTCTCCTCGTTAGTCGACGGAAGGCCGCCCGGGATCAAAGGTCCAGAACCAGGCGCTGCGGATCTTCCAGGCTCTCCTTGACCCGTACGAGGAAGGTTACGGCTTCCTTGCCGTCGACGATCCGGTGATCGTAGGAAAGTGCCAGATACATCATCGGGCGGATCACCACCTGACCGTTCACGGCCATCGGTCGCTCCTGGATCTTGTGCATTCCCAGGATGCCGGATTGCGGCGCATTCAGGATCGGTGAGGACATCAGCGAGCCATAGACACCACCGTTGGAGATGGTGAAGGTGCCGCCTGTCATATCGGCCATGCCCAGCTTGCCGTCGCGCGCCTTGCGGCCGAGATTGCCGATTTCCTTCTCGACTTCGGCGATGGACATCTGGTCCGCGTCACGCACCACTGGCACCACAAGACCCTTGTCCGTACCAACGGCAACGCCGATGTGACAGAAGTTCTTATAGATGATGTCGGTGCCGTCGATTTCGGCGTTAACCGCAGGGATCTCTTTCAGCGCATGGGTCACGGCCTTGGTGAAGAAGCCCATGAAGCCGAGCTTGACGCCGTGCTTTTTCTCAAAGAGGTCCTTGTACTGCTTGCGCAGTTCCATGACCGGGCCCATGTCCACTTCGTTGTAAGTGGTGAGCATGGCCGCAGTGTTCTGGGCGTCCTTCAGACGGCGCGCAATCGTCTGGCGCAGCTTGGTCATGCGCACGCGTTCTTCGCGCACTTCGTCCTCGGCGGCGACCGGACCGCGGGCAACCTGCGCCGCAGCCGGAGCCGATGAGGCAGCCGTCGCGCCGGACGCGATTGCACCGATGACGTCTTCTTTCAGCACCTGGCCGCGTTTTCCGGAACCGGCGACCTGATCAGCCGACAGATTGTTTTCGGCCATCATTTTCTGCGCAGACGGAGCCGGCGGCATGGACGAGCCGGCAGCCGGTGCCGGGGCTGATGCCGGAGCGCTCGCAGCGGCGGGTGCAGCGCTTGCTGCCGCACCGGACGGGTCGATCTGGCAAAGCAGAACGCCCGGTTCGACCGTTGCACCGGTTTCGGCTGCGATCTTCACGATTGTGCCGCCAACGGGCGCCGGGACTTCCTGGGCTGCCTTGTCGGTTTCCAGTTCCACCAGCGTGTCGTCCGGCTTGACGACATCGCCGACCTTCACGCTCCATTCACCGACTTCGGCTTCGGTGACGGATTCGCCAGCGCTCGGTGTGACCACGTCGACCAGCTCTGCCTTGCCTGCGGGAGCTGCTTCTTCCTTGGCAGGAGCCGCTGCTGCGGCTGCCGGTGCAGCAGCTGCGGAACCCCCTTCCGCGATCTGCCCGAGCAGCGCGCCAACTTCGACCGTGTCCCCTTCCTTCACCACGATGCTTTCAAGCGTTCCGGCTGACGGCGCGGGGACTTCCACCGTGACCTTGTCGGTTTCAAGCTCGACCAGCGGCTCGTCCTGACTGACAGGATCACCCGGCTTCTTGAACCATTGTGCAATAGTAGCCTCGGAAACGGATTCACCCAGTGTGGGCACGCGGATTTCGGTTGCCATGGTCGCCTTCTCTTAAAATTACCCGGCCAATTTTTGAAAGGGGGGCCACGCCCCCCTCATGATTAGTTTCCAAGAGCCTCTTCCAGGAGTGCCTGAAGCGTTGCCAGATGCACCGACATCAGACCGGTCGCAGTCGATGCCATTGCCGAGCGTCCGGCATAGCGCGGACGGCGGTGCTTGGCGTCAATCTGCTCCAGGACCCATTCGATATAGGGCTCGACGAAGAACCAGCTGCCCATGTTCTTGGGCTCTTCCTGGCACCAGATCATTTCAGCCTGCGGGAAGCGCGCCAGCTCCAGCATCAACGCCTTTTTCGGGAACGGGTAGAGCTGTTCCACACGCATCAGGTAGATGTCGTCGATGCCGCGTTTCTCGCGCTCCTCGAACAGGTCGAAATAGACTTTGCCCGAACACATCACCACGCGGCGGATCTTGTCATCGGCAACAAGTTTGCCTTCCCCGGTCAGGTTCGAGCCCCAATCGTCCCAAAGCAGACGGTGAAACGTCGTGTCGGGCCCGAGCTCTTCGATCTTCGACACTGCTTTCTTGTGGCGCAGAAGCGACTTCGGCGTCATCAGGATCAGCGGTTTGCGGATGTCACGGCGCAACTGCCGGCGCAGAATGTGGAAGTAGTTCGATGGGGTGGAACAGTTCGCCACCTGCATGTTGTCCTCCGCGCAGAGCTGGAGGTACCGCTCCAGACGTGCGGAGGAGTGTTCCGGCCCTTGTCCTTCGTACCCATGCGGCAGCAGGCAGACGAGACCGGACATGCGCAGCCACTTGCGTTCACCGGAAGAGATGAACTGGTCGAACAGGACCTGTGCACCATTGGCGAAGTCGCCGAACTGGGCTTCCCACATGGTGAGCGCCCGCGGTTCCGCCAGTGAATATCCGTATTCAAAGCCGAGCACCGCTTCTTCGGAGAGCATCGAGTTGATGACCTCGTAGCGCTGCTGTCCCGAAGCGACGTGGTTGAGCGGAATATAGCGGCTTTCGTTTTCCTGGTCGTACAGCACCGAGTGGCGCTGGGAGAACGTTCCACGTTCGCAGTCCTGACCGGACAGGCGAACCGGGTGCCCCTCTTTGAGCAGCGAGCCGAAGGCGAGCGCTTCGGCGGTCGCCCAATCGATTCCCTCACCCGTTTCGATCATGCGTTCACGGTGGTTCATGAAGCGCGCGATGGTGCGGTGAATGTTGAAACCGTCCGGCACATGGGTCAGTGCACGGCCGATTTCCTTGATTTCGGCAAGCGGAAGGCCGGTTTCACCGCGGCGGGGATCTTCCTCGTCGGCGGCCCTCTTCATGCCGGCCCATTTTCCGTCCAGCCAGTCGGCCTTGTTCGGCTTGAAGGCCTGTCCGGCATCGAACTCGCCGTCGAGATGCTTGCGCCAGTCGGCCTTCATCTGGTCGACCTCGTCCTGACTGACGACGCCCTCCTTGATGAGCCGTTCCGAATAGCGTTGCAGCGTCGTCGCGTGCTTGCGGATCTTGCGGTACATGATCGGCTGTGTAAACGCGGGCTCGTCGCCTTCGTTGTGGCCGAAACGGCGATAACAGATCATGTCGATGACCACCGGACGCTGGAAGGTCTGGCGGAACTCGATCGCGATCTTGGCTGCAAAGACGACCGCTTCCGGGTCATCTGCGTTGACGTGGAAGATCGGCGCCTCGATCACCTTGGCCATGTCGGACGGATAAGGTGAGGAGCGCGAGAAACGCGGGTTGGTGGTGAAGCCGATCTGGTTGTTGATGATGACATGGAGCGAGCCGCCGGTGCGGTGTCCGCGCAGCGCGGACAGGCCGAAACACTCAGCCACGACGCCCTGGCCGGCAAAAGCGGCATCACCGTGGAGCAGCAGGGGCAACACGGTTCCACGGTCGATCTCCGTGGTTTCAATGAACGTCCCGTCCGCGTTGGCTGAAAGCTGATCCTGCTTGGCGCGTGCCTTGCCGAGAACAACCGGATTGACGATCTCCAGGTGCGACGGATTGGCGGTCAGCGACAAGTGGACATTGTTGCCGTCAAAGCTGCGGTCCGAGGACGCACCGAGGTGATATTTCACATCGCCCGAGCCTTCCACGTCGTCGGGGGCGTAGGACCCGCCCTTGAATTCGTGGAAAATCGCGCGGTGCGGCTTGGCCATCACCTGGGACAGAACGTTCAGGCGCCCGCGGTGGGCCATGCCAAGAACGATGTCCTTGAGGCCAAGCTGGCCGCCGCGCTTGATGATCTGTTCAAGCGCCGGTATCAGGGCTTCGCCACCGTCCAGGCCGAAGCGCTTGGTGCCGGTGTATTTCACATCGAGGAACTTCTCGAAGCCTTCGGACTCGACGAGCTTGTTCAGGATCGCCTTCTTGCCCGCTGGTGTGAAAGCAACCTGCTTGTCCGGACCTTCAATGCGTTCCTGGATCCAGGCCTTGGCCGCCGGATCCGAGATATGCATGAATTCAACACCGAGGGTCGAACAATAGGTCCGCTTCAGAATATCCATCATCTCGCGGATGGTGGCGTATTCCAGGCCGAGGACGTGATCGATGAAGATCCTGCGGTCCCAATCGGCTTCCGTGAAGCCGTATGAAGAGGGGTGCAGTTCCTCGTGATCGCCTTTTCCGGCGAGGCCGAGCGGGTCGAGATCGGCGTGCAGGTGGCCGCGCATTCGGTAAGCGCGGATCATCATCAGGGCCCGGACGGAGTCCCGGGTTTCCTGGTGAACCTCGGTGTCGGATACCGGTGCGCCCTTGGCCTCGGCTTTCTTCTTGATCTTTTCGCCAAGTTTTTGCTCGATGGGGCCCCAGTTGCCGTCAAACGCGTTGACGAGATCGCCGTTGGCTTCGATCGGCCAGTCCTTGCGCTTCCACGGAGCCCCGCGCGCTTCCTTCAGAACGGCTTCCTTTTCGTCCTGGAAGGCAGCAAAGAAGTCCCGCCATTCGGCATCGACCGAATTCGGGTCCGTCTTGTACTGAGCGTAGAGGTCTTCGATATAGGCTGCGTTGGCGCCGTAAAGCAACGACGTCAGTGCGAATACGTTGTTCGCTTCCTGCCGTGCCATGTCCTTTAGCGGAGGTCTGCTCCGCCCTTTTTGTTATGGCGGGCCGAAAATGGACCCGCGGCCGGTTCCCTACTACGGCCGGTGAACCACCGACCCCTCGAAAAATGGTCACGGCACACTTGGTGCCGCAACCCATCCTTTCACCATGCAGCGGGAAACGTAAACAGTTTCCGTTGCTGTCAGCACATTTTCTTGCGTTTTTAGCCCTTCAACACTTCGAGAAGCGTTTCGCCAAGCTTGGCCGGAGACGGTGAAACCTTGATCCCGGCAGATTCCATGGCCGCAATCTTGTCTTCCGCACCGCCCTTGCCGCCGGAAATAACTGCGCCGGCGTGACCCATCGTGCGGCCCGGAGGCGCCGTGCGGCCCGCGATGAAGCCGGCCGTCGGTTTCGCGCGGCCCTTGGCGGCTTCGTCCTTCAGGAACTGGGCTGCGTCTTCTTCCGCCGAACCGCCGATTTCACCGATCATGATGATGGATTCGGTCTCATCATCTGCAAGGAACATCTCCAGGACGTCGATGAACTCGGTGCCTTTGACCGGGTCGCCGCCGATGCCGACTGCCGTCGTCTGGCCGAGGCCAGCGTTGGTGGTCTGGAAAACGGCTTCGTAGGTGAGCGTTCCTGAACGCGACACAACGCCTACGGAGCCCTTCTTGAAGATGGAGCCCGGCATGATGCCGATCTTGCATTCTTCAGGCGTCAGGATGCCGGGGCAGTTCGGGCCGAGCAGGCGTGAGTTGGACTTGTCCAGACGCGCCTTGACCTTGACCATGTCAGCCACCGGAATGCCCTCGGTGATGCAGACGATGAACGGGATTTCCGCATCGATCGCCTCGATGATCGCAGCGCCTGCGCCCGCCGGCGGAACGTAGATTACGGATGCATCCGCGCCGGTTGCTTCCTTGGCTTCGCCAACGGAGGCGAAGATCGGCAGCTGGGCCGCGCCTTCGACGCTGCCCCAGGTTTCGCCGCCCTTTTTCGGATGAACCCCGGCAACCATCTTGGTGCCGTAATATTCAAGCGCCTGTTCGGTGTGGAACGTGCCGGTCTTGCCGGTCAGGCCCTGAACGATGATTTTCGTGTCTTTATTGACGAGGATGGACATTTACGCGCCCCCCTTAACGGCTTTCACGATTTTCTGGGCAGCGTCGTCGAGATCATCGGCAGCAATCACGTTGAGACCGCTTTCGTTGATGATCTTCTTGCCGAGTTCCACGTTGGTGCCTTCCAGTCGGACAACGAGCGGAACCTGAAGGCCGACTTCCTTGACGGCCGCAACCACACCTTCTGCGATCACGTCGCAGCGCATGATGCCGCCGAAGATGTTCACCAGGATGCCCTTCACGTTCGGGTCGGACGTGATGATCTTGAACGCAGCCGTGACTTTTTCCTTGGAGGCGCCGCCACCAACATCGAGGAAGTTTGCAGGCTCTGCACCATAGAGCTTGATGATGTCCATGGTCGCCATGGCCAGGCCGGCACCGTTGACCATGCAGCCGATATCACCGTCGAGCGCAACATAGGCAAGATCGTGCTTGGACGCCTCGATTTCCTTCGCATCTTCTTCGGTAACGTCACGCAGTTCCATGATGTCCGGATGACGGAACAGCGCGTTGCCGTCGAAGGAAACCTTGGCGTCCAAAACGCGCAGGTGTCCGTCCTTCATGACAATCAGCGGGTTTACTTCAAGAAGGCTCATGTCCTTTTCAACGAAAGCCTTGTGAAGGATCGGGAAGAGGGTCATGCCGTCTTCCCGCGCAGTGCCGTCCAGCGCCAGCGCATCGCACAGCTTCGCGGCATCGGCTTCGGTCACGCCGGTGTCCGGATCGATCGGCAGGGTGATGATCTTTTCCGGGGTTTCTTCGGCAACGGCTTCGATGTCCATGCCGCCTTCCGTCGAAACGACAAAAGCGGGGCGCCCGACAGTGCGGTCGACCAGGATGGACAGGTAAAGTTCGCGCTCAATGTCGGCACCGTCTTCGATGTAGAGCCGGTTGACGACCTTGCCCGCAGCGCCGGTCTGTTTTGTCACCAGCGTGTTGCCGAGCATTTCCTTGGCATGCGCTGTCACTTCGTCCAGAGAAAAGGCGAGGCGAACCCCACCCTTGGCGTCGGCAGGCAGTTCCTTGAACTTGCCCTTGCCGCGGCCGCCCGCGTGGATCTGGGTCTTGACGACCCAAAGCGGTCCGGGAAGTTGTTTGGCTGCCGCTTCCGCCTCGTCGGCAGAAAAGATCGCCACGCCGTCTGCGACCGGAGCGCCAAAGCCCTTCAGCACCTGTTTGGCCTGGTATTCATGAATGTTCATGTGTTTCCCCCGTTGTCGGAGGACCGTTCCTTCAAGCCGCGAAGGAACGGCCGCTGCTTACCCGAGACAGTCGGCGCTCTTTAAGCGAGCGCCGGCTGGATTTTCTTGCAGGCTTCCACCAGACCGTCGACCGCGCCGACGGACTTTTCGAAATTGGCCTTCTCTTCGCCCTGAAGATCAATCTCGATGATGCGTTCGACGCCATCGGCACCGATCACGACCGGCACACCCACATAGGTGTCCTTCAGGCCGTACTGACCATCGAGAGCCGCCGCACACGGCAGAACGCGCTTCTTGTCTTTCAGGTAGCTTTCAGCCATCGCGATGGCCGAAGAGGCCGGTGCGTAGAAGGCGGAGCCGGTTTTCAGAAGGCTGACGATTTCCGCACCGCCATCGCGGGTGCGCTGAACGATCTCTTCAAGCCGCTCGGCCGTGCACCAGCCCATCTTGACCAGATCCGGCAGCGGAATCCCGGCAACGGTGGAATAACGGGTCAGCGGCACCATGGTGTCGCCGTGTCCGCCTAGGACGAACGCAGTGACGTCTTCGACCGAAACGTTGAACTCATCCGCCAGGAAGTACCGGAAGCGGGCACTGTCGAGGACGCCTGCCATGCCGACAACCTTGTTCTTCGGCAAGCCGGAGAATTTCTGCAGCGCCCAGACCATTGCGTCGAGCGGGTTGGTGATGCAGATGACGAATGCGTTGGGAGCATGTTTGGAAATGCCCGCGCCGACCTGTTCCATGACCTTCAAGTTGATTTCCAGAAGATCGTCGCGGCTCATGCCGGGCTTACGGGGAACGCCCGCGGTCACGATGACAACGTCGGCACCGTCGATCGCCTCGTAGCTGTTCGCGCCGGCCAGTTTGGCGTCGAAGCGGTCTACCGGGGAGGACTCAGCAAGGTCGAGCGCCTTGCCCTGCGGCACACCTTCCGCGATGTCGAAGAGCACGATGTCTCCCAGTTCCTTCAAACCTGCCAGATGAGCGAGCGTGCCACCGATCTGACCTGAGCCGATCAAGGCAATTTTGTTCCGCGCCATATCGAAAGTTTCCCTTTACGTAAGATGGAACTATGTGCCATCCGCTGATGACTGTGGATGGCACTACCCCCTTTGCCGCCCCTGCGCAAGTTCGCCAAAAGAATATTGCGCTAAAGGTGGCAAAATTTTTCATTTCTTCCCGCCTGCATACCTCCTCTATACGGAATGCAGACCTAAGCGTGTATCGTCAGCCTTTCACCCGCAAGATAGCTTTCCGAGCGCATTTCGATCAGCCGGGACGCTGTTCGGTCGAATTCAAAGGCCTCCGTTCCGTCTTCGGAGGCATAAAGATCCTGCGGCTCGGCCTCGGCTGAAATGACCAGCTTGATGCCGTTGTCGTAAAACGTGTCGATCAGATTGATGAACCGCTTGGCCTCGTTCCGGCGGGCCTTCGACATGACCGGTACATGGTCGATAAACACGGTGCTGAAGGCATTGGCAATTCGCAAATAGTCGCTCGCTCCGAGCGGCTGCATACACAGATCGTCAAAACTGAACCGGGCGGCGCCTGAGGCGACACGGGGCACCGGGATCTTCCGGCCCTTGTTCTCAAGTTCCTCAGAATGCGATTTCATGCCGTGAGTGAGTTTTGTCCAGATCCGGTCCATCTCCGCGTCCGCCTGATCTCCAAGCGGCGTCACGTAGACAGGTGCCCCGGCGAGTTTTTCGAGCCGGTAATCTGTCGGCGAATCCAGGTGAAGGACTTCGACCTGCGACTTCAGCATGGTGATGAAGGGCAAGAAAAGCTGGCGGTTCAGACCGTCCTTGTAGAGATTTGACGGCATCACGTTCGACGTTGCAACGACGATCACACCCTTTTCGAAGAGCTGTGTGAACAGACGGCCCAGGATCATGGCATCGGCGATGTCGGTGACGGAGAATTCATCGAACAGCAGAAGCCTGGTTTCGACGGCAATCTGCTTGGCAACCGGAGGAATGGGGTCATCGCCCTTGACCTCGCCGCGCTTGTGCGCCTGGCGGTGCTCGTGGATCCGCTCATGCACGTCAGTCATGAACTCATGAAAATGGACCCTGCGTTTCCGCTTGATGACGGTGACCTCGTAGAAGAGATCCATGAGCATGGTCTTGCCGCGCCCGACACCGCCCCACATGTAGAGCCCTTTAACGGAGGCCCAGAGCTGGTTCTTCTTCTTTGCAAACAGCCAGCCGAGCGAACTCTTCTTGGATGCGAGCCGTGTTTCGGCGAGCCGGGTGTTGAGCAGGTCGAGGTGCCGGACGGCTTCCCGCTGAACAGGATCTTCGGTGATCTCACCGGATGCAATCAGCGCATCGTAGCGGGCGCTCAGTGCGCGGTTGACCGGCAGTTCCATCTTCAAGGGCGCAGCTCCCTCCATGAGGACTCATGGGGCATCACCCCAGGCTGTTAGCACGGCGGAATAAGGTCAATAGGTCGCAGATGCAAGTCAAGTTATGGTTTGAAAATATTACAGTTCATCACAAGCGTTCATTTCAAACGATTGAATGCTAACGATATCAAAACAAATGGTAAATCGAGTTTCCTGTTTAAATAAGTGCAATGCCTCCGGCAGGCTTCGCTAAGAAGCTGCAGGCAATGCCGTCCGAACATCTTCAAGGTTCGCGGCGTCCAAACAAAATCGCCCGCAACCGGCAAGCCGGGTGCGGGCGGAAAAGCACAGCGAGGGGACACTGTGCTGGAGGAAGACCTATCTCAAGAGCAGCGTTGACTTACGACCGCTCTGAAGCTCCTGCAGGTAAAGCAGCTGAGCGACCAGATAGCATTCGGACTGATCGTCCAGATTGGCCTTGCGGCCCCGGCCGTCTGTCAAAAGCCAGGCATTTCCGGACTTGACGATATCGCACTCAATAGGAGCATTGGTGTCGAAACCCGCTCTTTCGATCAGCTCCGGGCCAAAACGGGAGTCATCCTCCGCATCCATGCCCTTCATCTCCAGCCGGAGGCCACGATAGATCCGGGGCACGGACAATGTCGCAACGATCGCCGTCACCACGCTGTCACCGTCCATCGCCGCAAAGCGCACGACACCACCTTGCGGGGGAATTGAGTTGTTCGAACAGGGTGTATTGTGAACATCGCCGAGCGCTGTCCATTCGGAGCGCAGGGTCACGGTTGCCGGCTGGCGAATGGCAGCCATTTCCTTGGCGAGCCGCTTTTCCGCTGCCCGTTTCGGATTTTTGGCCAGCCGCTCTGCAGACAGGGATTTGCCGACTGCTACTGTCCCGCCAATCCGCAACCGCCTGAACACAATGACGTCGCGCATGAGATCGGTTCGCTCGACACGCCAACCAGCGTCCAGCCATGCGTTCTGATGCACCAGACTGCCACCTGAATTCGCCCACCATGTGCGGTGTTCACGTGCGCTTTTTGGGAGGTTCGTTCCGAGGATTTCCTCCACCTCATCCAGCTTGGCAGCCCAGACTACATCTTCAAGACGCGCCAAGTGTTCCCGTAAAGGTTCGTATTTTGACATTTGCACAGCCTTTCCGATTGCTATGCAAATATACACCTATAACGGGCAAAGTCCAGCATAAATAACAAGGGTCTTTAACGGAACAGCGAGATCGGCGAGCCTGTCGAGGTTTGGCCGTTAAACTTCCCGGGTTCGCTGGAATAAAGTTGTGCAACGATCAGGCCGGTGTTGTCCTTCAAAACCACCTGGTTGCCGTTCAGGTCCCACGCGGAGATGCCGGTCAGCGACGGCGTGTTGCAACCTCTGGTATTTGCCCGGTAGCCGCCTTCCCATGTGGTCAGCGTCATGAAAGCCATGCAGTTGTCACCGGCAGAGGCAAGTTTCCAACCACCCAGAAGATCCGTGCGGCCAACCTGCTGCGCGTTGCTCGGTGCCGCAACGGGGTTGCTGGCCAGATCCGTCGGTCCGCCAGCTACATCCGTCGTCGTGCCGACGGGCGGCGCCGCATTGGGATCGAGCGGATCAAGCGTTCCCGCGCCCACGGGGGTCGTCGGTGTTGCCGGTAATGGTGCAACGTTATTGCCTCCGGATAGCCTCTGGCAACCGGCGACCAGAACCACCAATCCCATAACCAACACCAGTTTTCCCGCGCGCATCATGACGAATCATTCCCTCAACTTCGCCCCATTATTGAAGCATCTCTTAGCCTACAATTTGTCGAAAATCCAAAACGCAACAAAATTGACGGCGTTTTTCCATCAAGTCACATTCCACACAGGACTTTTTCCAGGTGTGATTTCCGGTTCAAGCTGCAGATCTAACGCCAACCGCACAGCCCCGCAGCCCTTCTTGCATGCGCCAACGATCACATTCGGCGCGTTTTCAAGACGATCCACTCGTCGCGGTCGTCCTAGTTTTCCAAAGTGGCGGCAAAGTGACAGGTGCGGTCTCGTCCAGACAAAAACCTTGCCGGGCCGTTCCGTTGCGACATGAAGACCACACCGGCAGGTGTCGGCTGCGGCAAATTCAACAGAATACCGAACCTTCACCGGCAGGAATGCGTATGACGAATTCCTGATCCGAAACCATAGCCTGGTGCTTCAGACAGCGTCGGCGCCGAAAGCATCATTGAGGAAAATGAACTATATGGTGTGAAGCCAGAAACTGAAGGAACCCAAAATGCCGATTGCGATCTGGTGCATTCTTGTTGCAGCCATTCTTCCCGTCCTGTCCGTCTTTCCTGCAAAACTCAGCAAGGAATTTGACAACGCAAATCCGAGAAATCCCGACTATTGGCGTGACGGGTTTCGCGCACGCGCTCAAGCTGCACAGGCCAACGGGTTTGAAGCCTTTCCGTTTTTTGCCGTTTCCGTGTTCGTCGCCATGAGCCAGGGGGCATCGACATACTGGATCAACCAGCTTGCCGTTCTCTTCATCATGCTCAGGCTGATATACATCTTTTGTTACTGGGCCGACCGTGCCACGCCGCGCTCTCTCGCATGGACTGCGTCTTTCTTCACAATTGTGGCGCTTTTCACCAGTTCACTATGGAGCTGAACTATCCTTCGGATTGCAAAATTCTTCAGGGAGCATTTGCACCACGCGGCCGATTTCGCTAACGATGCAGGTGAGTAGTACAGGTTACCGATGGGCAGAGGTGCATTGTGCGGACGACAGACCAGACGACAAACACCTTGCCGACGCAGCGTCAGGCAACGTTGCAGCGACAGATTGCAGACCAACATATTGTTGACGCTCTGATCGCTGAACGCGGTAAACTTGTGATGGCGAGCCCCTGGTGGCCCTTCATTCGCCCCTTCGCGTACAAAATACTGCGCTACAGCTCCGCCGTGGAGATGGCGGACACAATTTCCCAGATGGAAGCGGTCGACGTTTTTGCGCATCTGAGCAACCTCTTGCAGCTCGATGTCACGACGGTTGGCCTTGATCGCGTGCCGACTGAGGGGCCGGTGGTGCTGGTCTCGAACCACCCGACGGGCATTGCGGACGGCATCGTGCTCTACGACGCGATCAAACCCAGGCGCAACGACCTCGCCATTTTCGCCAACCGGGATGCGATCCGCATCAATCCGCGTCTTGCCGAGATGATCATTCCTGTCGAGTGGCGGGCGGATTTCAAAAGCCGTGCAAAATCCAAGGAAACGATCAAGATCGCCTCTTCCGCCTTCGCGACGGAACGGGTTGTGGTCCTGTTCCCCTCCGGCCGCCTTGCCTATTGGCATCAGGGCAAGCTGACCGAACGGCCCTGGATGACGTCCGCACTTGCACTTGCGAGGAAAAACAAGGCCCCGATCATTCCCATGCACATGGGTGGACGCAACTCAGGCCTGTTCTACTTCCTTGCCAGGGTGTCGACCGAGCTGCGCGACATGACCGTGTTCAACGAGCTTCTGAACAAGAAGAACGCCAAGTTCAATGTGCATTTCGGCAAGCCCATCAAGCCCGAAAAACTTCAGGGCGACCTGACCGAACTCACAGAACAGATGCGCGTTCACTGTGCGGAGACGCTGGCGGACGATCCCGACGCCGAATTCTGAGCAGCTTTTGGCTCCCCCGGAAAGTCATCCACAGGCCGGTTTGCTCTGAGGGAGCGAATAAGACATGGTGCGGAAGACGTCACCTAATGGTCCGCATCCCGGGGAAAAAGCCGTCTCATGCCAGTCTCGCCCGCCCTTTCAGCGGATGATTCCACACTTCTACACCTCAATGATCCGCCTTCGGTGCGCCCGGAGCCAAAACCGCTCGCGGTTCTTCAGAGTGTTTTTGGCTACAGCAGCTTTCGCGGCAAGCAACAGGCCGTCATCGAGACGCTGATCGATGGGCGGGACGCTGTGGTCCTGTTTCCGACCGGGGCCGGCAAATCGCTCTGCTACCAGATACCCGCCTTGTGCCGCAGGGGAGTCGGCATTGTGGTGTCGCCGCTGATCGCTCTTATGAAGGATCAGGTCGGTGCGCTTTGTGCAGCGGGCGTCAAGGCAGCGGCTCTCAATTCAACGCTTCTGCCGGAAGAACAGTCGGCGCTGAAAGATGCGTTGCGCGACGGCGAAATTGATCTTCTTTATGTCACGCCGGAGCGTCTCGGCAACGAGAGTTTCCGCCGGTTTCTTGATACGCTCGATATCGCCCTGTTCGCGATTGACGAAGCGCATTGCGTCAGTCAGTGGGGACACGATTTCCGACCCGAATACATGTCGCTTTCCTGTCTCGCCGAACGCTACCCGGGCGTTCCGAGAGTTGCGCTGACGGCAACGGCCGACCCGCACACGCAAAAGGACATTCTTCACCGTCTGAAACTGGACGACGCTGAAGTCTTTGCCACAAGTTTCGACCGGCCCAACATCCGCTACGAAATCGTTGAGCGTTCCAACCAGCGTCAGCAACTGCTCGACTTCCTGACCAAGCACAAGGGCGCGAGCGGCATTGTCTATTGCCTGTCGCGGGCGAAGGTGGAAGAGATCGCCGAGTGGCTGAACACCAAGGGCATCAGGGCATTGCCCTATCATGCCGGGCTTCCCTCACATCAACGCGCCGCCAACCAGGATGCTTTTCTTCTGGAGGAGGGCCTGTGTCTGGTCGCAACGGTTGCCTTCGGCATGGGGATCGACAAGCCGGATGTGCGCTATGTCGCCCATCTGGACCTGCCCTCCTCCGTTGAAGCCTATTACCAGGAAACCGGCCGGGCCGGGCGGGACGGTGAACCGTCGGAAGCCTTCATGACCTATGGCATGGCGGATCTCGTGCAGCGGCGGCGGATGATTGCCGAAGGTGACGCGCCGGACGAGGTCAAGCGCGCGGAAAATGCCAAGCTGAATGCGCTCTTGGGTATCTGCGAGACCTCCGGTTGCCGGAGGCAGGCCCTGCTTGCCCATTTCGGGGAGACCTATCCCAAACCCTGCGGCAACTGCGATACCTGCCTGTCACCGGTTGAAACGTGGGACGGAACAGAAGCTGCCCAGAAACTGATGTCGGCAATCTATCGGACCGGGCAACGCTTCGGCACCGGCCATGTCGTGGACGTTCTCCTGGGCAAATCAAGCGAGAAGACCGCCCGGTTCGGACATGAGAATCTCTCTGTTTTCGGGATCGGTCAGGACCTGTCCCAAAAGACCTGGCAGTCGATCGCCCGCCAGCTTGTCGCTGCCGGTTTCGTCGACGTGGATCACGCACAATTCGGTGCCCTTGTTTTAACGGACAAGGCACGTCCGGTTCTGCGCGGCGATGAAACGATCGCGTTGCGCCACGACCGGAGCGCCGCGGGATTGAAAAAGACACGCGCTTCCCGATCCGCTTCCGTTGCGGATGAGCTGGACGAAGAAGGCAAACTGCTGTTCCAGCGCTTGCGGCGGCTGAGAACACAGATTGCGCGGGACCAGAATGTGCCGCCCTATGTGGTTTTTCCCGACGCAACGCTCGCCGGGATTGCGTCTGCCCGTCCGATCAGCCCGGACGCGCTCCTGTCCGTTTCGGGCGTCGGGCAGTCCAAACTCGAAAAATACGGCGATGCTTTCATCGAACTGGTCGAAGCGTTCGAAGCCGGCGTATAGGTTTCGTTTACCTTAACACAATGTTGATGTTTCAGCGTGTACAACCACGTCGTTGATACTTCAAGTTGGGATTCGAAACCGTGAGAACACCCCTTTGTTCAGTCGCTTTTTCCCTGGTCTTTCTGACCGCCGGCCAGGCTGCGGACCTTGTTGAGCCCGTTTACGTGGAGACCGGCGACCTCCGGCTGAACAGTTTCGACCGAACCGGGTTCAACGCGGTCCTGTTCGCCGGTGGCGGTTTCCTGACCGGATCGGACAGTCTCGGGTCCGACGCTTTTTTCCGGTCCGGCCAGTTTGGTGGTTCGATCGGATATGATCACCAGTTCAATCAGTTTGTGCTCGGGGCGAGCGTCGAAGGCTCCCTGACGAATTTCAGAGGGATCAGCAGTTCCGGCAACTACCGGCAGAGCTCGGACTGGCTCAGCGCCGCAACAGTCAGGGTCGGCTATGATGTCGGACGGTTCATGCCCTATCTGTCCGCCGGGGTCGGTTTCGGCAACTACGAGATCGAAAATGTGAGCAACGGCTCTTCGGACGAAAACACCCACGTCGGCTATGTCCTGGGTGCGGGTATTGAGGCAAATGTCACGGACCAGATCATCGCGCGGGTTGACTACAAGCACTATGAAATGGGCGAGGAAACCTACACCGTTTCCGGCCTTTCCCCCTTCACCGTCGACGGCAAGGCCGACATGTTCAATCTTGGTGTAGGTTATCGGTTCTAGAGCAGGGAACCGTCGGCACTAATGCTGTGCCCAATTCAAAAGCCCGCTGTGATTACAGCGGGCTTTGGCATTTCAGAGTAACGGAAGCCGGTTGTTCAAGAACCCGCCTTGGGCAATCCTTTGAAAGCTTCGTCGCCCCAAACGGCCTTGACCCTGGCATCACGTCCGCAGCCCTTGCGATAGCCCTTGTAAGCCTCGGCGCGGGTCACATAGCCAAAGCGGGTCAGGACACTTTCCTCGCTCTTGTAATATCCCTGGTGATAGTCCTCGGCCGGCCAGAACTCGGCCGCGCCTTCAACAGGGGTGACAACCTTGCCTTCAAGGATCTGGTTCGCTTCTTCAATCTCGGCCTTTGCCGCTTCCGCCTGAGCTTCGTTCAGCGGATAGATCGCTGTCGAGTAGCCAAACCCCCGGTCGCAGAACTGACCGCCCGGGTCAGTGACATCAATCGTGCGCAGGAATATGCCAACCAGATCCTGATAACTGATCTGGGTTTCGTCAAAATCGACTTCGACCACTTCCCGGTGACCGCCGCGCTCATAACTCTTGTAGGTCGGATTCTGTGTTGTTCCGCCGGCATAACCGGAAACGACCTCCCTGACGCCAGGTAGCTTTTCCAGATCGGCTTCAACACACCAGAAACAGCCACCGGCAAAAATGGCGGTCTCCGCCTGTGCAGAAACCAGCGGCGTTGCAACAGACATGGCGGCGGCGAGTGTGAGCGGAACCAGGCGCTTCATGGGTAATCCTTCAATCCGTGAATTGGTGATAGAGGTAACGCATTCTGGCAACAAGGCAACTCAACTCGAATTCCATGAGCCGCACAACAACGTGAGCCGACTGTGACCAATCCGTTCCGGGATGATGTTTGAGCGCGCGTTACCGGGCGGCGTGCTGCGGCTTCGCACCGAGAGCCTTTTTCGATGAACCAAATCCATTGCTGCCTGTTTTCTGAAGGTTTGACTTAATCATCCCAGCTCGTCGCCTTGTCCTCAAATCCCGATGACTGCGGGTGAACCACACAAAACCGGTGACCGCTCGTCGCCTGCATGACCGTCCAGCGATCCAGCTTCCGCACGACCGTTGCTCCCAGTTTTTCTAGACGTGCAACTTCCTTGTCCGGGTCGTCGGATTCGATATCAAGATGCACGCGCGGTGCGTGATCGACGGTCTGAAGCAGAATACCGATGTCGCCGTCTCTGCCAAAAAGTCTTCGATACCGTTCGTTCTTCGGGTTTTCTTCTACCCTTCGTCCCAGGGCTGCGGCCCAGAACGTAGCGTGCGCATCAATATCCCCACCTTCGCAATCGATCACGAGATCTCCCAAGCGGCTCTTGTGCATGTCTGTCTCCACTGAAAACTAAAGAACAAACATCGAACAAAATGAGGCAAAGTGCAATCTTTTTTGATGGTGTACCGGATCCCGTTGCCGACCCGGATCAAGCGAATGCGCAGAACCGGAGCCCGCTCGCACGATCTGTTACCTCCGGTGGACTCTGTTTTGAGAGCGCGCGTTTCGCGAAAAATGAAATGCGCTGGAAAATGCGCGGACCCCGGGTCGTCCTGCGTACGCCCGGGGTGACCATGGGACTAATATCGATTCCCTGTCCAAGAGCGACACGGATCAGATTGGATCGCTTGCCAGTCGCCTTTCCGTCCCGTTCTGTCCGCTCCAGTCGATCCGCTGGGTCACGAACATGGTGATTGCAAGAGCGACAAAGGCGATGACGGAACCGATCAGGAGCGCGTAGTCCTGCTCTCGCATGAGGGCAAAAAGAACCGCAAAGATACCTGCCAGCACGGCCAGCATGACCAGACCCGCCACCCGGCTCTTGAGGGATGTGCCGACATAGATGGCATTGAGAAGGGTCGCTGAGCCTGCGGCAACCAGATAGGCGGGGCCATAGCCAACATGTTCGGCAAAAGCGAGCAGCATGACATAGAAGATGATCAGTGCCAGTCCGACCAGCCCGTACTGGATCCAGTGGAATCGCCAGCCGGACCGCATTTCAAGAACGAAGACGGCAAGGAAGGTCAGACTGATGAACCCAACGGCATATTTCAGCGACCGGGAAATCGTCTGGTAGAAATTGACCGGTTCCACGAATTTCACACCCAGCAACTTGTCCTGAAGCGGCACGTGCCTTGTTTCCAGAACCTTTGGAATGCCGCGCGCGAGATAGGGGATGGTCCAGGTGGCCTCAAAGCCATTGTTTGAAATCGTCCGCGTTTCCGGCAGGAAAGCGCCGGTGAAACCTGGATGAGCCCAGTCGGATTGCAAATCAACCTTGGTGGTTTGACCCGCTGGCGCGATATAGATTGCGGTCGAGCCGTTGAGCTGCAACGGAATGTCGAAGGAAAAGCCATTTCGCCACGAGGTGACCGGAACGCTCGCGTTGATGCCGGACGGACGTATCGCCCGATAGGGGTCGCGGTCGGAACTCATTGCAAGCGGTCCCAGACCCGGTTCGAACGGAATGCTCCGCGACCCGTTTAGCCTGAGCGAAATCTCGCTCTTGAGCGCACGCACGTCTCCAATCCCGAGGACAAGCACCGCCTTGTCTGCGGCAACGTCGATTGTACCGCCGTGTTTCGGCTCGAACATTCCCTCCGGAGGCGTGGAAAACGCACCGCTCAAGTCCAAACGGCCACGATAGACCGGAAGCGCATAGATAGACTTTTTGCGCTCTTCGACTGCAATGTCGCCTGTCACACCAAGCCGGTGGGGAAACAGCACCGCGGTCCGGCGCACGATTTCGGTTTTGCGCTTGTCGCCGAGGCCGGTGACGAAGGTTTCGGTAAAGGGAATGACCAGATAAGGCCCGTTGATCTCTTGTGTTCCGCCCCAGGAGCTTGCGATATCGCGGGCGACTTCATTTGCCCTGTGGGCCCGTTCCTCGACCAGAACCCAGACAAAAATGCTCGGAATCAGCAGCAGCATTGTCAAAAACCCGATAAGGATGAATTTTACCGCCGGAGACCGCAGAAAGGTCATCGCCCTGGCTGCCGGGGGCCGGTGCTGCGGGCCCGGTGCATCTGAATTTGATTGGTCCGTCTCAGCAGTCATTCGCACAATCCTCTGCAAGGTGGGCGCCCAGAAAACTCGGGCAGCCGGTCAATGGACCGACCTTGTGCGGTTTTCGGGGAGATTGACGGGCGAAACCCGGCAGGGACTTCGGGATTTTTGTGCAGATCCCGTGCACGCAGCCGGAAACCACCGCCTGGCGATCAAGACAAGGTCTTGAGGCAATGGAAGTGTCAGGCTGCCGGGCGTTTTTTCGATGTCAGGGCCTTGAGGAAATCGACGAGCTGGTCGACTTCGGCGTCCGTCAGGTCAAGGTTGCCCGTTTCGTTGAAAAACAGAACGGTCTCTTTCAACGTCTTGAGACGTCCGTCATGCATGTAAGGTCCGGTCAGAGCCACGTTCCGGAGCGACGGTGTCCGGAAGGCATAGAGGTCTTCGCGGTTGCCTGTGACGCGGTATCTGCCGGTATCGACTTCGGCGTAGGTGTCGGGCTTCGTTTTCCAGTAGCCGGTATCGTGGAATTTTTCATCCGTGAACGGTGCCGACCTTGCGCCGATAAGATGGCAGGCGTTGCATCCTGCCTTGCCGACAAACAATTCGTAGCCGGCGATCTCGTTTTCATTGAGCGACTTTTTCTTGTCCTCGTAAAACCACAGATCAAACCTGTTCGGCCCTGTCACGAGCGTTTTCTGATAGGCCGCAATCGCCTGCGCGATGTTTTGCGGCGACGCAGGTTCACCGAATGCATAGGAGAAGAAGCGGTCGTAGTCGCTCATCTCACGTATGCGTGCTGCCACGGCCTCAAACGAGTCGTTCGCCATCTCGTTCTTGTTGGTCAATGGCTCGACCATCTGCTTTTCGAGCGTATCCGCCCGCCCGTCCCAGAAGAAGGAACGCCTGCTTGCGACATCCAGGACCGTCGGCGCATTTCTTCCGGCGGTTCGCCAGTCCAGGCCGTCCGACACAGCCTTGTTGTTTTCCGTGTAGCCCTGTGCCGGGTCATGGCACGTTCCGCAGGACTTGTCCCCGGCAGCGGACAGTCTTTTGTCGTGAAAGAGTTTCTTGCCGAGATCAATCCGCCCGACCGTTACGGTAGACGCACCCTCATACGCGTCTGCACTGCTGCTCAGATATCCTTCAGCGCGTTTGAATGCCTGCACAGGGTCGTCGGCATATTCTCCAGAGAGCGAGGAGCACCCCACCAGCACTGCGAGACAGAGAAGGAAAGCAACTACCGGATGCCCGCGACACGCCATTTGGAAAAGGGCTCCAGGGTCCGAGCTAGAACTTGCCGACCAGCCGGACGCTGCCGCGTCCACTCAGATAGTTACCCATCCGATAGGTCCCACCGACCGTGCCGGTCAGGGCAATGTTGTCCGAGAGGTTGAGTGATCCGCCGACGTCGGCCGTCGCGTCGAGCCATCTGTCTGTGGCCAGGATGACTTCGGCCGTGCTGCCCAGTCTCGCAAACACTTCCGCCCTGTCCAGCTCATGCACCAGAAGAAGCGAACCGGTGAAATCGCCACGTCCATTGTTGATGCCCGTGTCCTGAACAGCACCGGAGGAATCGGTCACGGTGCCCGGACCGAACAGGCCGAGGAAGGTGTAATCGAGACCGTAAGACAGGTAGGTGGACTGGGAGAAATACCAGTTCTGGAAAATGACACCCGAAATCATCACGCCGGTCATATCGACCGAAGAGGTAATCGAGCCGTTCCGTGTCAGGTCGTCTGTGCTGCGCGTTAGCGAGATGTTCCAGGCGACACCGATCTCGCGGGGAAACCTGTAGCCGCCGACAAAGTGCGCTCCGAACTCGGATACTTCGCTGTCCAGCGTCGACCCGTTCAGGCTGCTGTCAATGTCCGAGACCGCATAGGTCGCACCAAGACCGAGAAAGGCGTCATTTGAAAACAGATACTCGTACCCGAGGTAAGCGAGTGCACCGGTTTCGTCGATGGATGCCGTGTCGCTGTCTGAAGCCGCAATACCGGTGACGTTGAGACGGAAGATGTGGTTGCTGCCGCAATTGATGCGGGTGTTCACGCTGAGTTTCTGACCGTCGGCGCTGCTGCAGCGAGGCATGTCACGCTGGTCTTCACCGGCCCATTTGCCGACACGCACGCCTGAATAGCCTTCCTTGAACCACTGCCGTCTATAGTCGTCGAACAGGGCTTCAGCGCCTTCGATATCATTGTGGCGGCGGACTGTGATGTTCCGGTAATTGCCGTAATTCTCCACGATGGGGTCACCCGCAAGCGCATAGTCGGGAGCACCTGCAAAGGTCAAAAACGGTATTACTAAAACAGCACGACAAAGACGCATCCGTGCCCTCCGGCGCTCTCAAGTCAAAAATACGAAGGAATTGTCAACCCCACCGTCTGAATGCCGCTCGCATTACCCTAAGTCAACACCCTTATGGAATGCATACATTCCACGATTCGCGTGGTGGTTTACCTGCGCAGCAGGATAATTTCAGCTGAACGATCCTGAATATGAAATTGGCGTTCATAATCAGAGTTTTATCATCTTAAGCATGAATTAACCAAAAAAAACCGCCCAATTGGGCGGTCTTTGACTTTGTTCCGGAAACGTGGCGCGGAAGTCACACTCTGCGTTCCACCATCATCTTCTTGATTTCCGCAATCGCCTTGGCCGGGTTGAGACCCTTCGGGCAGGCTTGGGAGCAGTTCATGATCGTGTGACACCGGTAGAGACGGAACGGATCTTCAAGATTGTCCAGACGTTCGCCGGTTGCTTCGTCCCGGCTGTCGATCAGCCAGCGATAGGCTTGCAGCAGGATCGCAGGACCGAGATAACGGTCACCGTTCCACCAGTAGCTCGGGCAGGACGTGGAGCAGCAGGCGCAGAGAATGCACTCGTAAAGACCGTCGAGTTTTACCCTGTCTTCGTGTGACTGAAGCCATTCTTTTTCCGGAGCAGGCGACACGGTTTTCAACCAGGGCTCAATGGAGCGGTGCTGGGCATAAAAGCGCGTCAGGTCCGGGACAAGATCCTTGACAACGGCCATGTGCGGCAGCGGGTAGATCTTGACCACGTCACCGGCGATCTCGTCCATCCCCTTGGTGCAAGCGAGCGTGTTGGTTCCGTCGATGTTCATGGCGCAGGAACCACAAATGCCTTCGCGGCAGGAGCGGCGGAAGGTCAGCGTCGCATCGATCTTGTTCTTGATGTAGATGAGACCGTCGAGGACCATCGGACCGCAATCGTCGGCATCGATGAAATAGGTATCCACCCGCGGATTGCGGCCATCATCCGGGTTCCAGCGGTAGATACGGTATTCACGCAGGTTGGTGGCGCCTTCCGGCTTGTCCCAAACCTTGCCTTCCGTCACCGTGGAGTTCCGGGGAAGCGTCAGCTGAACCATCTCGTTACTGCTCCGCGTTGGGCCCTATATCACGCCAGATACGCTTTTGGGCCAAAGGTTCCTTTCGCTCAACCCGTGAGCTCAAAGACCATGTTGTCATTCGTGCGTCCAGTCACCTCGTAGCCGCGGCTTGCCAGTTCAGGCAGGCAATCCTCGGACCAGTAGGGCCGGCAATTGGTTTCAAGAAGGATTACACGGGGCCACAAGTGCCTGTCCGCGTGCCGAAGAAAGGGCAGCACCACCCGATCCTCAAACCCTTCCACGTCCACTTTCAGAACATCTATCTGTGAAAGACCCTGCTGGTCGGCAATTGCGGTCAGAGGCCGCACCGCGACATAGGTCGGCGACCAGTCACCGGCCCACTCGCCCGTCGTCAGATCCTTGACGAAGGTCGCGAAACCGCAGTTGCTCGGCTCGTGCCAGAGCGGCAGGGTATCGTCCTGCGGACCGACCGCCGAGTTCACGACGGTGACATTGTCCAGATCATTGGCCAGGACGTTGAAGCTGAGCTTGTGCGCCGTCTGCGGATTGGCCTCGATTGCAACTACCCGCGCCCCGCGCCGGGCCGCAAAGATCGAATAAGAGCCGATATTGGCACCGACGTCGACAAAGACCGTACCGGTATCAAGGTGGCCTTCCAGGAGTTCGTGCTCCGCACGCTCCGGCAGGCGGCCCTTGGCGAGGATCTTTCGATCGTCGTAATTTTCGCCGGGGTAGATCCGGAATTTCAGCCCCTCGGCCTCAAGATCATACGGACCCTTGAACACCCTGGCGACAAGAGACCGGATGCGCTTGCGCAGGCTCTTCGACAGATCGTGGCGGTCGGCAAGACGCCAGGCAGCCCGCACCAGCCGCTCGGCCGGATACGTACCGAACGGGCTTCGTGTGTCCAGGTGTGTGACCGCCTCGCTCAAGAACCGGTCTCCCTAGTAGACCCGCGCTTTCGGCGCGATCTTTTTCGGGTCGATGCCGCCTTCCTCGAAGGTGGTCAGCGGGTCGAGCACGACGGGGCGATAGTCGAGCTTCACATTGCCGTCGTCATCGACCCAGGCGAGCGTGTGCTTGCGCCAGTTCTCGTCGTCACGGCCGGAGAACGGACCGTCCTTGAAGTCCTCGCGTGCATGAGCGCCCCGGCTTTCCTTGCGGGCTTCGGCGCCATAGACGGTGGTAATCGCGTTCGCCATCAGGTTCTCGAGCTCAAGCGTTTCCACCAGATCGGAGTTCCAGATCAGCGACCGGTCGGACACCTTCAGGTCTTTCATCTCACCCCAGATTTCGGACAGGCGCTTGCAGCCCGCTTCGAGGCTTTCCTGGGTCCGGAAAACGGCGGCATCTTCCTGCATGGCACGCTGCATCCTGTCGCGCAGGTCTGCGGTCGGGATCGAGCCGCTGGCATTCCGCAGCGTGTCGAAGTGATCCATGATCTTGTCGCAGGAGGCTTCGCTCGGAGCCGGAGTCGCCTCTTTCGGGTCCACCACTTCGCCGGCCTTGATCGCCGCAGCACGGCCAAAGACAACCAGGTCGATCAGCGAATTGGATCCGAGACGGTTGGCGCCGTGTACCGAAGCGCAGCCGGCTTCGCCGACCGCCATCAGACCTTGCTGAATGCGGTTCGGGTGTTCGCTGCTTGCGTTCAGGACCTCGCCCCAATAGTTCGTCGGTATGCCGCCCATGTTGTAGTGAACGGTCGGCAGGACCGGAATCGGATCCTTGGTCACGTCCACGCCGGCAAAGATGCGCGCGCTTTCCGAGATGCCCGGAAGGCGCTCCGCCAAAAGGGCCGGATCGAGGTGATCGAGATGAAGGAAGATGTGGTCGCCGGACTTGCCGACGCCGCGACCCTCCCGGATCTCCATGGTCATGCAGCGCGAAACAACGTCCCGGGACGCCAGGTCCTTTGCAGACGGCGCATAGCGCTCCATGAAGCGCTCACCCTCGGAGTTGACGAGGTAGCCGCCTTCACCGCGTGCACCTTCCGTGATCAGGCAGCCCGAACCGTAGATCCCGGTCGGGTGGAACTGCACGAACTCCATGTCCTGAAGCGGCAGGCCTGCGCGTGCAACCATGCCGCCGCCATCACCGGTGCAGGTATGTGCGGAGGTCGCCGAGAAATAGGCGCGGCCGTAGCCGCCGGTCGCAAGCACAACCATCTTCGCCGCAAAGCGGTGCATGGTGCCGTCGTCGAGGTTCCAGGCGATCACACCCTGGCAAACACCGTCCTCCGACATGATCAGGTCGAGTGCGAAATACTCGATGTAGAATTCCGCGTTATGGCGCAGCGATTGGCCGTAAAGCGTGTGCAGGATGGCGTGGCCGGTCCGATCGGCCGCCGCGCATGTGCGCTGGACGGGAGGACCTTCGCCGTAATTCTGCATGTGGCCGCCGAAGGGGCGCTGGTAGATCTTGCCTTCCTCGGTGCGGGAGAACGGAACGCCGTAATGTTCGAGCTCGTAAACCGCCTTGGGGGCCTCACGGGCGAGGTATTCCATGGCATCGGTATCGCCCAGCCAGTCGGACCCCTTGACCGTGTCATACATGTGCCATTCCCAGCAGTCCGGCGTCATGTTGGTCAGTGAGGCAGCAATGCCGCCCTGGGCCGCAACCGTGTGCGAACGGGTCGGGAAGACCTTGGAGATACAGGCAGTTCTGAGACCCTGTTCGGCCATGCCGAGCGTCGCGCGCAGTCCCGCGCCGCCCGCGCCGACAACGACCACGTCATAGGTGTGGTCGACGAATTCATAAGTCTTGGCCATTCAGGTCAGCCTCCAAAGCCAATCTTGAGGACTGCAAAGATGCAGCCGAAACCGATAAAGGCACAGAAAAACGTATTTGCCATCAGCGTCAGGAACTTGAGGCCTTCGCCGTGGATGTAATCCTCGATGATCACCTGCATACCGAGCTTCATGTGATAGACGCCGGAAAGTATCACCAGCAAGAAGAGGATCGAAACGAGCGGGTTCTTCAGGGTTTCGATCACTTCGCTATGGCTTGAGCCCTGAACCGAAATCACCAGAATGACAAAGAAGCTTATCAGCAGAACATTGGCCACCGCCGTGACCCGCTGCTTCCAGAAGTGGTCGGTGCCTTCCTTGGCCGACCCCAGTCCGCGAACCTTGTTAAGAGGGGTGCGCATATCCGTCATGACACTCTCCTTAGCGAACCATGTAGCCGATGATCCAGAGGATCAGCGTGAGGGAAACGGAACCGATGATCGTGGCCTTGGCGAGCCATTCGCTTGCTTCCTTGCCGAAGCCCGCGCCCATGTCCCAGATGAAATGACGCAGCCCGCCAAGCATGTGATGCACAAGTGCCCAGGTGAACCCGAACAGGATCAGACGCCCGATGATGGAGCCGTAGATGTCATTGACGAATTCAAAGTAGGACGGACCTGCGGCAGCAGCGATCAGCCACCATGCCAACAGGATGGTCCCGAAATAAAGCGCAGCACCGGTAATGCGATGCAGGATCGACATGACCATCGTCAGAATCGGTTTGTAGATCTGAAGATGGGGTGACAGCGGGCGGTTGCCCCGCATATCGGCGTTCGACATGGAATTCCTCTCCCGTACGACGCTGCCTTACGTTTACGCAAACGTAAGCAAATCAAGGCTTTGTCTCGAAAGGTTCTAGCGCCAAGAAGCCCTCCCGTCAAAACATCAAAAAGGTGAATCTGCAAAGCCACTTTGGTGCCTGAAGTTCTAAATCGATAAAATTGACGGAAACTCTTGCGGCAACGCACAACATCAATGAACTTCCCAACCGTTCAAATCTGAGCAACTCTCCATTACGTCACCACATTTCCGGTGACCTCAGCCGGTCTTCCGGTGCTTTTTGGAGGCAATTCATATGAAAAAAGCGATCGCTGAATTTGTCGGAACATTTACGCTCGTCCTGTTTGGCTGCGGTGCGGCAGTTATCGCCGGAATGGGCACCGGGGCGACCTCTATTGATGTTCTTGGAATTGCATTTGCGTTTGGTCTGTCGATTGTTGCGATGGCCTATGGCATCGGCATGATTTCCGGCTGCCACATCAACCCTGCCGTCAGTCTCGGGGTTTATCTGGCCGGGCGGATGCCGGCCGGAGAGCTCATCACCTACTGGATCGCGCAGGTTCTGGGTGCGCTGGCAGGTGCACTCGTTCTGGCCATAATCCTGAGTGGCAAGGCAAGTGGCTGGGACGGCGGCCTTGGCCAGAACGGTTGGGGCCCAGGGTATCTGGGCGAATACAACATGTTGTCGGCACTCATCTTCGAGATCGTTGCGACCTTCCTGTTCCTCGTTTGCATTTTAGGTGTCACGCAGAAAGGCGCCCCCTCGCATCTCGCCGGATTGGCCATCGGACTTACGTTGGTCGTCATTCATATCGTCGGCATCAATGTGACCGGCGTATCGGTGAACCCGGCCCGCTCGCTCGGACCTGCGATCATAGGCGTTGGAAGCAACCCGGCTGCGCTGGCGCAAGTATGGCTGTTCATTGTCGCTCCGCTCATCGGAGCCGCCGCAGCCGGCATCCTGTTCAAGTCCGGCCTGCTTTCCGCAGAAGACGAGAGTGCATGACCGATCACAATATCCAGGCAGCCGGACGGCGTTCCGGCTGCCAATTCTTGGAATCAGCCAAAAACGGACCAGCCGGTTCGCTTGGCGAAGGTTTCCATGGCTTCTGTTCCGAGCTTGGAATTGCCGTAGCGGTTAAGACCCGGCGACCACACCGCAATTGATGCCCGACCGGGAGCAATCACCAGAATAGCGCCGCCGACGCCGCTCTTCCCGGGAAGTCCCACTCGAAAGGCGAAATCGCCGGACCCGTCATAGTGACCGCAGGTCATCATCAATGCGTTGATGCGCCGGCGGCGCAGCGGCGCGACCAGGGGAGGCATATTCTCGGTTTCAACCAGAAACCGGCCCGCCATGGCAAGCTGCCGGCAGGACATTTCAATTGCGCACTGGTGACAGTAGGTGCCGAGCACCTTGTCGACCGAGGACCGCATGTTGCCGCAAGACGCGAGGTAATGCGCGAGCGAAAAGTTTCGGTGTCCGGTTCTCAGCTCTGACTGAGCCACGCGCTCGTTGATATGGACGCTGTCATCGTCCGCGGCAGCACGGATGAACCGCAACAGCTCGCCAAGCGCTTCACGCGGCGTCGATCCAGCAAGATAGGTGTCCGTGGTCACCAAAGCCCCGGCATTGATGAAAGGATTGCGCGGGATCCCGTCTTCACGCTCAAGGAGCAGGATGGAATCAAACGAAAGGCCTGAAGGTTCGCGCCCGACACGGTACCAGAGCTGGTCGCCTACACGGCCAAGAGCAAGCGCCAGCGCGAACACTTTCGAGACTGACTGGATCGAGAACGGCATATCCGCGTCCCCCGCCGTCAGCAGCCGCCCGTCCTCCAACGCAACGGCCATGCCGAACTGATCTGGATTTACGCCCGCCAGTTCGGGAATGTAGGTCGCCACCGCGCCTTTGTCGGGGGTGGCGTCAGCCGCTTCGGCAATGTCGTTCAAAAGGTCCTGCATCGGCCTCCTCCGGTCGTCTTCCCTTGAAGACGATGCGCAAGGCATCGCAGTTCGTCAGATTGCAGCGCCGGACGCAAGTCTCTTATAGAGATGCAGCATGAAGATGGTCGCGAAAATCGGTGTGACCAGATTGAGAATCGGGACCGCAAGCAGACAGGCGATGATCAGGCCTGCGAGAAAAACGGTTCCGCCGCGCGCTTTTCGGAACGCTCTTGCTTGCTCAGGGGGCATGAAACGCATGGCCGCGAACTCGAAAAACTCCCGCCCCAGCAAGTAACCGTTGACCACGAAAAAGGCGATCAGGTTGATACCGGGGATCAAAAGCAACAGCAGTGCAAAAATGTTTCCGGCGATGACGACACCGGTGAATTTTATCGTCTGAACCGCTGATTGAGACAGCGGCAAAGCTTTCCCCGGCGGGTCGTGCGGGTAGTCCCTTGTCTCGACTATGTCGGCGATATCGTCCTGAAACAGACCGGCAAGCAGTGCTGATATCGGCGCGATCATAAAGCCGAGCACGAAGACGGCGCCGATCCCTGTCAGGATTGAGATTGTCCACTCCGTCCAGTTGATCCAGGAACTGCCGTCGCCCCATGTGTCTGCCGCAACGCCCAGAAAGTGACCGACTATCCATTGCAGGGAAATCCAGATCACCACGAGAATTGCTAGCGTAAACCCCAGCATTTTCCAGAAAATCGCCCGAAACGGTTTTTCGAACACCTGAGACATGGCGCGGGAAGCGGCTTGGAACATGAAACCTTCAAGGATTTGTGAGCGACCGCATCGACATAAGTGCGGAGGAAAGGTGGTGCAAGGGGAGTGGCGAATACGCTTAGCCATCTCCAAATTGCAGTGGGTCTGGCTTTATACCTTCATATTCCCAATCAAAATTTCTGCACAAACACGGAAGGCTCTCCTTGTATGAGCCAGCGTCGCATTTCCTGACCCGGTCCCTGATCCAGCGCTCGACCAAACTTAAATTCAGGCTTTCAAATCGTTTTTCTTTACGGCGGAAACCTCTTTCCTTCCGACGATGTGTGGACATTGGTGGTCTTCCACAAACGACGCCGATCGTAAACTTCTCCGTGCCATCGCACCCGACTTCCCCGATATCAATTTCGACATTGATGCCCAACCATTCTAGGCCTTCAGTCGGTATTTCCAGAAGCTCATCATAAATTTCGCGCTCATGAAAAATGAGAAATGATTTTATCTCGAGGCACTTATCGGACATTTTTCAACACTAAAACCGTGTCCGCGCCTTAAGCGCCTGTGCCAGCGTGCCTTCGTCGAGATAATCCAGTTCACCACCGACCGGCACGCCATGGGCCAGTTTGGTGACATTGACGCCCATCGGTGAGAGCAGGTCCATAATGTAGTGGGCCGTTGTTTGGCCTTCGACCGTAGCGCTGATCGCCAGGATGACTTCCGAGAAATCGGCCGATCCGCACCGGTCTGCAAGAGACGCAAGGTTCAGGTCGTCAGGCCCGATACCGTCCAAAGGTGACAACGTACCGCCAAGAACGTGATAGCGGCCTTTCACCGCCCCTGCGCGCTCAAGCGCCCAAAGGTCGGCAACGTCCTCGACAACGACAAGAACCGTGTCGTCTCGCTTTGGATCGGAGCAGATGGTGCAGGGATCGGACGTGTCGACCGTACCGCATATGGAGCAGATGCCGATCTCCTTCACCGCGACGTCCAATGCGTCCGCAAGAGGAACCAGCAATTGCTCCTTCTTCTTGATGAGATGCAGCGCGGCGCGCCGGGCGGAGCGCGGCCCCAGACCGGGCAGCTTTGCCAGCAGCTGGATCAGCCGTTCGATTTCCGGTCCTGCGACGCTTTTCTGGGCCATGGTCAAACAACATCCAGCATTTTGGGAAAGAAGGAACCTTTCTCCGAAGTCATTGCCGGGCTCGACCCGGCAATCCATTCCGCCAAAGTGTCAAATCCGCCAATTTCCAAGACGATATGAAACGGCATGGATGCCCGGATCAAGTCCTGGCATGACGGAGGCAGACGCGTTCGATGTACAGGTCTGTCACCTTTTGACAATCAAAACGGCAGTTTCATGCCCGCCGGAAGGCCGAGGCCGCCCATCAGTTCCTGGGTCTTTTCCTGAATGGCCAGTTCGATCTTCGCGCGTGCATCGGTATGAGCGGCCATGATCAGATCTTCCAGGATTTCGCCCTCGCCTTCCTTCAGAAGGGACGGATCAATCTGCAGGCCTTTCAGGTCGCTCTTGCCGTTGAGCGTCACCTTGACCAGTCCGGCACCGGCAACACCTTCGGCTTCGATCTCGACGATCTTCTCCTGCAGCGAGCCCATCTGCTCCTGCATCTCCTTGGCCTGCTTCATCATCTTGAGGAAGTCCATGGGATTTCTCCTTGAAACCTTTTCCGGCGGCGGTGGCCGCGTGGTTACTATTTGGGATCTGCGTTTAGAGGAACAATAGGGCAATTACCAGCCCAATACGGCCCGGCACGCCGTTTGTCAGCGTTGCGGCGGCGCTACGATTTCTTGAAACAGAGGTAGAAAATCCTCGCGATGAAATAGAGCCCGACAAAGAAAAAGACGCAAACGATCACAAGGACAATCAGGAGCTTCGTGAAGTCTTCAATCCCGGTTTTGGAAACGACAAACATCGAGAGGAAGCAGACAACGCTAATTGCAAAAAACAAAAAGACGTTCCGCTTGATCTTCGCTTCTCTTGATTTGTCTATGCCGTCCGTCTCTCCGGTCTCAATCGTCTTCATCATCTCCCAACGCTTCCCCCAACAAAGGATCGGCCAGCATCGGATCGGCAAGAGCTGCCTCGTCTTCCGCGCTCACCTGCAGCTTGACGTCGACCACCTTCGCACCTGGAAACTGGGTCAACAGCGCTGCAACAGTCGGGTGCGACTTGGCATCCGACAAGAGCTGCTGCTGATTGGCTTCCTGCTCTTCGTGAATGGTCGGACGGCCATGCTCGCGGGACACAACGACAAACCAGCGCTGCCCCGTCCATTCCATAAGCTTGCGGCCAAATTCGCCGGCAATATCGGACGGCGCGTCTTCGGTCGGCTGTATCTCGATCTTGCCCGGCTCGAACTTGACCAGCCGCATCTGACGCTGGATTGCGACCTTCATCGGAATGTCGCGTTTTTCCGAGGCAAGCGCAGCGCAATCATAAAGGCTTTTGAGAGCATATTCGGGTTGTTGCGGTGCCTGTGGTGCCGGCGCGACGTCCGGTGCCGGCTGCATTTTAGGAGCGCCGCCCTGAATCGCAGCCAGTTGCGGGCGAGGCCCACCCTGTATCGCTGTTCCGTTGCCGCTTCCACCGGAAGGTCTGGCATCCGGGGATGCAGGCATACCGACAGCCATCGCCTGAGCACCGCCGGAAGGTCCGCCGCCACCGGCGCCCGGTCGTGGCGCAGATCCGGTGTCTGGCATCTGACCACCTTTCACCTGCGCCATCAGTTCGCCAGGATCCGGCAGGTCAACCGCGTAGGCAAGGCGGACGAGGACCATGTCCGCGGCCGCCAGCGGTTTGGAGGCTGCTTGAACCTCCTGCACACCTTTCAAAAGGATTTGCCACGCACGCGACAGCAAACGCACGGAGACGTTCTCGGCAAAGTCGCGTCCGCGGGCGCGCTCGGTTTCCGTGACAGAGGCCTCGTCGGCAGATTTCGGCGCCACCTTCATGCGGGTTACAAGATGCGTGAAATCGGCAAGATCCGTCAGGACGATTGCCGGATCGGCGCCGACCTCGTACTGAGCCTGCAATTCGGCAAGGGCTTCTTCAATCCGTCCGGCCATCAGGTGCGCGAATAGATCGATCACGCGCGCCCTGTCGGCCAATCCGAGCATCTGGCGCAGGTCGCCAGCTTCAATCGATCCGCTGCCATGGGCCATGGCCTGGTCCAGCAAAGACAAAGAATCGCGTGCCGACCCCTCGCCCGCCCTTGCGATCAACAGCAGCGCTTCGTCGGAAATCTGGATGTTCTCGGCATCGGATATCCGGCGCAGCAACCCTATCAGCTTGGACTGCTCAATCCTTCTGAGATCAAACCGCTGGCAGCGCGACAGCACGGTGATCGGAACCTTGCGGATTTCGGTCGTTGCAAAGATGAACTTCACATGTTCAGGCGGCTCTTCCAAAGTCTTCAGCAGACCGTTGAATGCCGCGTTGGACAACATGTGCACTTCGTCGATGATATAGACCTTGTAACGCGCCGTTGCCGGACGGTAGCGCGCGGCATCGATGATCTCGCGGATGTCGTTGATGCCGGTATGAGAGGCCGCATCCATCTCGATAACGTCGACATGGCGGCCTTCCATGATCGCCTTGCAGTGCGTCCCCTCGCGCTCGAGCCTCACCGTCGGCTTGTCGACTTCGCCGGGGACCTCGTAGTTCAGGCCGCGTGCCAGAATACGTGCCGTCGTTGTCTTTCCGACACCGCGGACACCGGTGAGCATCCAAGCCTGTGCGATCCGGCCCGTCTCAAACGCGTTTTCGAGCGTCTGCACCATCGGCTCCTGACCGACCAGATCCTCAAAGGTTTTGGGTCGGTATTTGCGCGCCAAAACGCGGTATGCACCGTCCTGACCCTGACCGCCCGCAGAGGTGCTGTTGGTCATGTCCGGTGCTGAGGTGCCATTGCTGGAAAAACCTGACTCGTCCATGAGCCGCACCATACCCGTTTTTTCTGAAATAGGGACTGGGGCCGTGGAATTTTCTGTGCGATAGCATCCAGCTATGGAAGACGGTTCAGGAAGACCTTTGGAGTTGGGTCGTTTCCACTGCCGCGAAGGCTTGAAAGCCGTTCAAAATCGAAACACAAATCATCCTCGTTAGCGCACGGAAGTTGCGCCGGCATGTTGCCCCAAAATAACGGCCTTGAGACATGATCATCGAGATTCGTCACTACACCCTGAAACCCGGTCGGCGCGAAGAATTCATTGACTTTTTCGAGCGCGAGAATCGGGCGGCCCTGCGCGATGCCGGTATGCTGGTTTTCGGCCCGCTCCGCGATCTGGAAAACCCTGACAAGGTTCACTGGATGCGCGCTTTTTCATCTCTGGAAGAGCGTGAGAAGCTCAAGGATGGCTTCTATAGCGGACCTGTCTGGCACAAGGATATCGAACCAATCGCAATGGCGATGATCGATGACTACGTGGCGGATCTGACCGAAACGACGGACGGATTTGAGAATTTCAACTGCAAAGGTCCGCTTTAAGATCTGCGGCGCACATTTGCCGCCGAGCTGCTGCCGAGCTCGGTTACGGAAAAAATCCATCAACCGAGAGCTGGAAAACCACACGGATTTTCATTGAAAAGGGTGGGAGGCTGGCACGGCGACCCGTGCCGAGGCTCGTTAGGGCTGCTTCCTTCCGGACCTGACCCGGTTGGCGAGTGGCTCGTCCACCACCAACCTCCCGAGCGCCTTATATCAGATCACCCATGGGGTTTGGCAAGTGGAAAGACCAAGTTTTTGTTTGCCGGGAAAACGCGCTCGCCAAAACCCGACAGATGCGTGTACCTTGCCTCTGACAACCGCGGAACAATTTCATGTCTTCCTTTGCGCTCAATCCCCGACTGGAAGGCGACAGTCACTTCGTCGCCGACATGCCGCTTTCAATGCTGCGGCTGATGAAGGATGCCAACTATCCATGGTTGATGCTTATCCCGCGAAAGGCCGATCTCGTTGAAATCATCGATCTGGAGGACGGCGACCAGGTCCAGTTGATGCGCGAGATTGCCATGGCCAGCAAGGTCCTGCGATCCGTCACCGACTGCGAAAAGCTCAACGTTGCCGCACTCGGCAACCAGGTGTCCCAGCTGCATGTCCACGTGATTGCAAGGTTTCGCGACGACCCGGCCTGGCCAGGCCCTGTTTGGGGCGCCGTCCCTGCACAAGACTACGAAACCGAGCGTTCCGACAACCTGGTCGACAGCCTTCGTGAGGCGCTGGAGGATGCCATCCGGTAAACCCGGCTGGACAGGTTCTTTCTGCGACCCTAGAGTCGGGCGCAAACAAAGACCTGCCAGCACTTTCCAGGGATCCCAACATGCGTCCAGCTGCCGCTAGTCTCCAGGCCATGGAGATGAGCTTTATCGCCAATTCGCTCGACCGGCAGTCGGAACGGCGTGGAATCACTGCCTATCTGAAGGAATTGCTTGATCGCCCCGACACGCGCGTCGTGCTGTCGACGGACAAGACACTTGTCTTCAGGGCGGATGCTGATCACGAGATCGGACACCCCCTTTCCGCGGCCCTGGCGCTTGGAGCGGTTACCGAAGAGATGGTGTTTCTTGGTCTGCGACCAGAAAGCAGTCAGGCGATCTTTGCAACAACGCTGCCCAGCAGCGACGAAGAGCTGGCTGAACGGGCAGACCTTGTCGTGCAGGACCTTAGGAACCTCGCGCTGACAAATGCCTTCCCTGATGAAGATCTCAGCGCTCTTGCGCAAGCGCGCGCGCTGATCCATTGGCACCGGACACATCAACGTTGCTCGCGCTGCGGCGGGAAAACCGTCATGGCCGAGGCCGGTTACCGGCGCGACTGCCCTGACTGCGGCGCGGCCCATTTTCCCCGGACCGACCCTTGCGTGATCATGCTGATCACCGACAGGGACCGGGCCTTGCTCGGACGCCCGGCACGCCTTCCGGAAGGCGTCTATACGACACTCGCAGGCTTCATGGAGCCCGGAGAAACGATCGAACAGGCCGTGCGCCGCGAGGTGCTTGAGGAGAGCCGGATCAAGGTCGGCGAAGTCAGGATGGTTTCAAACCAGCCGTGGCCGTTCCCGGCCAACTTGATGCTGGGATGCATCGGTACCGCAACGTCGTTCGACATCGAAATCGCGGACGACGAACTGGAAGCCTGCAAGTGGTGCGACAGAGCGGAAATCCGGCAGATGATCGATGGAACCCATCCCGAGGGCCACAGGATACCCCCGTCTATCTCGATCGCCTACGAGCTGATCACAGGCTGGCTGGAAAACCGGGTCTGATGAGCTGGTGCATTTACCTGACCCACCCGGAGGTCACCATAGATCCATCCGTGCCTGTGCCGGAGTGGGGACTTTCAGCGCTTGGTCACGAGAGGGCCAAAGCGGCGACGGAACTCCCTTTTTCCCATGAGCTGGGTGCTGTTGTTTCCAGCGCTGAAACCAAGGCTCTCGAAACAGCTCAGGCATTCGTCGAGCGTTTCGGGATATCTCACGAGATTTACAAAGACCTGCACGAAAACGACCGCTCTGCGACCGGGTTTCTGCCCCAGGAGGAATTCGAGCAGACCGCGAATATGTTCTTCGCAAATCCCGACGTCTCTGTTCGAGGCTGGGAGCGGGCCCGGGACGCTCAGGAACGCATCGTGCGCACGACACGGCAAGCGCTGACCGGGTACAAGGCTGACCTGCCCGTCCTGTTCGCCGGTCACGGCGCCGCCGGGACCCTGCTCATGTGCCATCTCATGGGTGTCGCCATTTCCAGGGAACATGATCAAGAGCGCGGAGGTTGCTGGTACAGGTTCCACAAGGACTGGCTCACGACCCAGGCCGGGAGGGGATTGCGATGGACCGAGGTTTGACGGTGTTGAAGCCTCGAGCCCTTCTTGGGTCGGAACGTCCTGCCCAAAGCGTTTGATGCCAAAAAGGCTCGGCTCTTTTGAAACGCTTCGAAACAGGATTTGCATTCCGGCAGCTGGCTTCGCAACGCTGCCCGCCAGGCCGTGCCCATAAGTCCAACACGCAGCGGGAAGCAGCTTAAGGGTGTGTCTAATTCAGCGGACCGAGCTTTGCGAGACTGTATCGTTCCGAGATCCGGCTAAGTGTGCGCTCGGCGCGCTGTATCTCGTCATGACCCATAGACCCGTAAAAGAATGCCCGCGAGTATCGGCGCTCTCGAACCAAGGTGTCGACGTGATCTTCCACCACGCCGCCGACCCGGTCATAGACCCGACGGTGGATCGAGCCGTTTCGTGCGAAAACTGCGCCCGGATATTTTTTTGAAGTGGTTGTGTGCGTGATCGGTTTGCGCCCGATAATCGATGGGCGCGTCATACCACCGATCGCGTCGCCGGTGTGGACCTCCTCCTGGAGGTGATCTTTCGTCAGCACCAAAGCCATGAACATGCCGATTTCCATATCCTTTTGCAGACGCCCGTTGGGCTCTGTATTGGCCGGCGAACTCATGGGTGCGTTTGCCAGAGGCTGTTTCGCCAGCTGCTGTGCAAGCGCGTCCTTTTCGTCCTGGGTCTTGTTTGATGCATCGCGGATTTCTGTTGCCGCCTTGTGGGCAGCGGCCACCATGTCAAGCAGATGACGGCGAAGGCCGAGATAATTCACCAAGGGATTTTCGGTGTAGGTCGAGGGGGAGGCGTTGCTCGCACCGGCGTTGTTGAACATCTGCTTCGCTTCATTCGATATGATCCCCGCGACCGCGTCCCAGGCCTCGCCCGCAAACATCGACCGCGTGGGGTGCTCCGCAACCCAATTGGCTGCCCGCATCAAGCGAATGCTGTTCGTGCGCCCAATGGACTGGAGCGCTGTGTCGGCCACAGCGGATCGGAGCGTCACCTTTCCGACAGCCGTGCCCAAACCGGCAGCAAGGCCAAGAGACAACAGCGACACGGCAATGCTGACACGCAACTCGTCAGCCTTTTTCTGGTTGTCGAGCACGGTTTTGAAGTTATCGAAGGCGCGAGAGTAGGCTTCAGCATACGGGATGATCCAATTGCGTTCCCAGTTACGCTGGATTTGCGGCAACTCCGCAATGTAGTGGTCGATAGTCTGAATCGACATGGGTTTCTCCAATATATTTTTTCAAAAAAAACGGCTTGAAATATCGCGCCGTACATCTCTCAAAAAAGACTATGGGCCTAATGTCCCTGACGCGCTGTTTGGCAATTGCTCCGACCACATTTCGATGCAATTCTCACCCGCAATCGACCTCATCTGTGAGATCGCATAACGAGGTGGTCGGACCCGCTCAAACTTCGTGATAGTCTTCCGGCCGCGGAGATAGTTAGGGAACCAGCCGTGATCAAGAGCTTGAGGTTGATTTTTGTTGCGGCGCTAATCGCCGTGATGGCGACGCCCGAACCGGCAACAGCCGGAAAATACGATGCCCAGTTCCAGAAGTTTCTGAAATCAGACGTGATTCCGGCAGCGCGCCAGGCAGGTGTCTCGCAGGCAACGCTTGATCGCGAGTTGGCCGGTCTGACACCTGACACATCCTTGCCAGGGCTCGTTGGCCCCGGTGGCAAAGGCGCTCCGCCCAAAGTCAACTTCCAGGCGGAGTTCCGCGCACCGCAACGGTATTTTCGCGACAGCCAGTTCAATTCTCTCGTACCGGGCGGCCGGCGCCTGATGCAAAAACATGCCGCGACGCTCAAGAAAATCGAAGCCAGGTACGGAGTTCCAAAACGCATCATTCTGGCGATCTGGGCGCGGGAGTCCGGCTATGGCGGTGCCAAGATTCCACACGATGCGTTGCGCGTTCTGGCAACGCAGGCGTTCATGGGACAACGTGCGGACTTCTTCAAAGGTGAACTGATCGCTGCACTCAAGATCCTGCAAAACGGCGATGTAACGCGCCGCGCGATGAGAAGTTCCTGGGGCGGCGCCATGGGGCAGCCGCAGTTCCTGCCCTCATCCTATCTGAAATATGCCGTTGATTTTGATGGTGACGGCAAGCGCAACATCTGGACGTCCGAAATCGACACGATGGCGTCGATTGCCAACTACCTCGCTGCCCACGGCTGGGCAAAAGAACGGGATTGGGGCTACGAAGTCCATCTTCCGGAAAGCGTATCGTGCACGCGCGAGGGTCCGGACAACAGACAGAAAATCTCGACCTTCGTGAATGAGGGCGTGAAAAGGGTCAGCGGAAAACCATTCCCGAATTACGAACTCAATCGCCCGGGGAACATTTTGCTGCCGGCAGGACGATACGGGCCCGCTTTCATTGCCACGGAAAACTTCTACGTCCTGAAGGAATACAACGAGAGCGATACATACGCCCTCTTCGTCGGTCATCTCGCGGACCGTTACGGCAACAACAAGGCGTTTATCGGCGACTGGAAACCCATGAAGGAAACAACACGGGGGGCAGTACGCAACCTGCAGCTTCGGCTTGAGGGGCTTGGTCACGATGTTGGCGGGGCGGATGGGCTGATCGGTTTCAAAACCCGCCGCTCCATCGGTAAAGATCAGGAAAAGAACGGTTTTTTCGCGACTTGCTGGGTCGGGTAGCAAAACAGCCTTAAGTAGCCATTGTACCGACCAAGAAATACGGCATGTGCGACTCAACAGTTTAGTAATTTAGCTCGCGTAACCTAAGAGAACGTGTTCCGAACATCTGCCACGCGAGATGTGAATGAAACTATTACGGCATCAATCTCTTGGGTCGGCTGCGCTTGTTTTTGCCGGAGCACTTGTCCTTGCGCTTTCGTTTTTTGCCATATCCTTGTGGGAATTTAGCCGAACGGAGGCGGACGACCGCGCGCGGATCGTTCAGCTCGCCGAAGCCTTTGTGAAGGAATATGCGGACCAGCATTCGGAGGGAATGCCGCTGCCCGCCTCGTTTCGCCGGATCGGATTGGAGAGTTTTCTGCAGACGCGGGTCGGCGACAAAACCCATGCGCCGGTGCGCGTGCGTGTTCCAGGTCCTCCTGGCCTCGAACTAGGCTCTGAGGAACCGCTTGCACATGTCGCGCAAAAAATAACCGTCATCGCGGAAAGCAGAGACCCTGCAATTTACGAAGAATTGCGCGTCGAAGGATCACGCGTCATCGGCCGCTCGATTTTCCCGACCTTTGCCACGTCAGAAGTCTGCGTTTCCTGTCATAACAAGGAGTTGGGGGGAACGCCCTACAAGGCCGGAGACGTGATGGGCGCCTTTGTCGTCGAATCCGATCTGACCGCGTTTGTCATGCGCAGCCTTGCCTATTCCGGTGTTGCCTTCGGCGTCCTGCTCCTCGGTTACCAGTTGCTGGCAAACCGCGAAAACCGCAGGACCCGTGAAATTGTGGAACTTGAGGGGCAGGTCGAGCTTGAACGCCAAAGACGGGAGGCTGAAGCACATTCCAACTTTGTGCTTTCGCACGATTCCCTGACAGGACTGGCGAGACGTTCCGTTTTCATGGAGCGTCTGCGAGAGCTCTGTTCGCAACAGGACAAGCCGAATTTCTTCGTAGCGCTGATCGATCTTGATGACTTCAAGACCATAAATGACACGATGGGTCACGATGCCGGCGATGCGTTACTGACCACGGTCGGACACAGGCTCAAGCGCATTGCTGTCGAAGGCGGTGGCCTGGCCGCGCGATTTGGCGGAGACGAGTTCGCGCTGATTGTGCCGCAGTCCGAGCAGTTTCCGACCATGCACGCGACCGGCTCCAGAATTGTCGAACTCGTGCGCTGTGAAGTGATCCACAACAGCTTCTCGATCCAACCGAGTTGCTCGGTCGGCCTTTCGGCTTGCGGGCCCGATCACGTCCACGACGACGCATATCTGCTGAAATATGCAGATGCGGCGCTTTATGCGGCCAAGGATGCCGGGAAAAACCAGTTCCGCCAGTTCAACGACGAGATTCTGAAGACTCTCAACCGGCGCACTCTCATCACGTCAGCGCTGCCGCGCGCGCTCAAGTACAATGAGCTGGATGTTGCTCTCCAACCCAAGGTCTGCCTTGCGGACGGCAAAGCGGTCGAGTTCGAGACGCTGGCACGCTGGAACCTGGGCGCCAATTCGGTTGATCCGGACGAGTTTGTCAGGGTCGCGGAAGAAACCGGTACGATCTTCGATCTTGATCTGGCGATCCTTGCAAAAGGCGCGGAGTTCGCTGTCTCTGCTTCAAACCTGATCGGCGCGCCCGTGAGGATAAGCTCAAACGTGTCTGCGCTCGGGTTCCGCAGACCGCGAATTGCCGACGGGATCATGCAGTGCCTGCACAAGGCCGGGCTGGCGCCGCAACATCTCACGATTGAGGTTACAGAAAGTGTGCTGGTCGAAAATATCGCGACTGCAAACGAGAGCCTGAACAGCCTGCGTGCCTGCGGCATTCGCATCGCGCTTGACGATTTCGGAACCGGGTATTCGTCACTGCGCTACCTGCAACAATTGATTTTTGACGAGATCAAGATCGATCGATCCTTCCTGCAGGACATTACCAGCGACAGCAAGAAACACTTCCTTGTCATGAAGATCGTCGAGATGGCGATGGGGCTCGACAAGGAGGTCGTCATTGAAGGCATTGAAACCCAGGCACAGTTCGATCTGGCCCTGCGGACCGGTGCCCGCCTCGGCCAAGGATACTTTTTCTCCGACCCAATGGGTCACGATGCCTGCCTTGAGTACGCGCGGAAAGCCGGCCTCAATTTGCCCGACAGGATGCACGGGTAAGCAGATCCCTTTGCCGAAAGGTATTTTGTGCAATCGTGGAGCCTCAAGGCGCTGCGGTGAGAGCTGTCAGGCGCTCACCACGCCTTCCGGTGCGGTTTCCAGCCGGAAGGCTGCCGCCATCAGTGCTCTTGTGTAATCTGTCTTCGGTGCATCGAAGATCTGCTCTGCCGAACCGGATTCCACAACCTTGCCCTGACGCATGACGACCACTTCATTGGCGAGCGCCCTGACGACCTTCAGATCGTGCGAGATGAACAGATAGGCAAGACCATGCGCTTTCTGGAGATCCCTGAGCAGATCGACCACCTGTGCCTGAACGCTCATGTCGAGGGCAGATGTCGGCTCGTCCAGCATCACGAACTTCGGTTCCAGAACCATCGCCCGCGCGATCGAGATACGCTGACGCTGGCCACCTGAAAACTCGTGCGGATACCGGTGCCGGGTCGTCGCATCCAGGCCAACCTCCTCCAACGCCTTCGCGACCTTGCGGTCTCGCTCCTCGGCAGAGATGTTCGGGAAGTGGACCTTGAGACCTTCGCCGACGATTTCGGAAACTGACATGCGCGGCGACAGCGCGCCGAACGGATCCTGAAACACGATCTGCATGTCGCGGCGCAGCGGACGCATTTCTTTCCAGGAATTGGCCTGAATCTCCTGACCGTAAAAGCTGATGCGGCCGGTTGACGAGATCATGCGTAAGATTGCGAGTCCGAGCGTCGTCTTGCCAGACCCACTTTCCCCGACGATGCCGAGCGTCTGGCCTTTCCTGACAGTCACATCGATGCCGTCGACAGCCTTGATGTGGTCTACGGTCCGGCGCAACAGGCCTCTCTTGATCGGAAACCAGACCTTCAGGTCATCCGCCTGGACTACGATCGGCTTGCTGTCGTCGGTGACCGGCGGCTCGCCCTTGGGTTCGGCACCGAGAAGGTGCTTTGTGTAGTCGTGTTGCGGCCGCTCGAAGATGTCGGCGACCGGCCCTTGCTCGACGATCTTGCCGTCGGTCATCACGCAGACACGATCAGAAAACTTGCGAACGATCCCAAGGTCATGCGTGATGAACAGCATGGCCATGCCCTGCTGCCGCTGCAGCTTTTTCAGCAGCTCCAGGATCTGTGCCTGCACGGTCACGTCGAGCGCGGTTGTCGGCTCGTCAGCAATGAGAAGATCCGGTTCATTGGCAAGTGCCATGGCGATCATCACGCGTTGACGCTGCCCGCCGGAAAGCTGGTGGGGATAGGATTTCAGCCGCGTTTCCGCTTCGCGAATGCCAACCTGGTTGAGCAACTCAAGGACCCGCGCACGCGCCTGCGATTCTCCCATGCCGCGGTGGATCTTCAGGATTTCGGAGATCTGCCGTTCCACCGTGTGCAGCGGATTGAGCGATGTCATCGGTTCCTGGAAAATCATCGAGATGACATTGCCACGAACTTTGCGCATCTGGCTGTCATTGGCCTTCAGCAGATCCTCCCCGTTCATCAGGATCTCACCCGACGGATGAGAGGCGGCCGGGTAGGGCAGCAGCTTGAGGATCGAGAGCGCGGACACGGATTTGCCCGAGCCGCTTTCGCCGACAAGTGCGATGGTTTCGCCCTTGTTTATGTCGAAGGAAATCCTGTCGACAGCCAGCGTCTGTTTGCCGCCCTGGGTAAAGGCAACGGAGAGATCTTTTACGGAAACGAGCGTATTGTTGGCCATCTGTCCGGTCCTCCTCACGCCAGGCTCTTGCGCGGATCAAATGCATCGCGCACGGCTTCGCCGATGAAAATGAGGAGACTGAGCATCAGGGAAATCACGAAGAATCCGGTGATGCCGAGCCACGGTGCCTGCAGATTGTTCTTGCCCTGGGCCAGAAGTTCACCAAGGGATGCGGAGCCGGGCGGAAGTCCGAAGCCCAGGAAGTCGAGTGCCGTCAACGTTGAAATCGAACCGTTCAGAATGAAGGGCATGAAGGTCAGCGTGGCCACCATCGCATTGGGCAGCAGGTGCCGCCACATGATCACCGGGTTGGAAACGCCCAGCGCGCGAGCGGCGGAGATGTATTCGAAATTGCGCCCTCGGAGAAACTCCGCACGCACTACGCCCACCAATGCCACCCAGGAAAACGCCAGCAGGATTCCGAACAGGGTCCAGAAGCCCGGAACCAGGAACGAAGACACGATCAGGATCAGGTAGAGCGTTGGCACCGCCGTCCAGATCTCGATGAAGCGCTGGAACAGAAGATCGACCCAACCGCCGTAATAGCCCTGCACAGCACCGGCTGCGATGCCAATGACAGAAGACGCCAGCGTCAGCGCCAGTCCGAACAGCACCGAAATTCGGAAACCGTAAATGGTCCTGGCCAAAACATCGCGGCCCTGGTCGTCAGTGCCGAGCCAGTTCCAGTTGCCGGCGATGCAGTTCGGATCGTCTGCACCGAGCGGATAGCGCACGCAGCGCTCTTCCTTGGTCATCGACCAGGAGGGAGGCGCAGGCGCAGGCACTGGAATGTCATGGTTCACGGTCCGGTAGGAATAGCGGACCGGTGGCCAAAGCATCCAGCCGTTTGCCTTGATCTCGTCCTGAATGAAAGGATCACGGTAGTCGGTCACGGCAAGAAAGCCGCCGAATTTCTCTTCCGGATAGTCGACGAAGACCGGAACGAGCAGCTCGCCCTGATAGGACACCAGGATCGGCCGGTCATTTGTGATGAATTCGGCGAGCATTGCCAGGACGAACAGGACAAGAAAGATCCAGAGCGACCAGTATCCGCGCCGGTTCGCCTTGAAATTTGCCAGGCGCCGTTGATTGATCGGCGTCAGCCGCATTTTCTTCGGCGGGGGCGCGGTTTCTTCGGGAAGCGGATTGTAGACGTCGTAGCCTTCCCGCTCGAGGTCGTTGTCCAGACGGGTATCCATGACTCAGACCTCCCTGCTTTCGAAGTCGATCCGCGGATCGATCCACGTGTAGGTGAGGTCCGAAATCAGATTTACCAGCAATCCCATCAGCGAGAAAATGTAGAGGGTCGCAAAGACCACCGCATAGTCCCGGTTGATGACCGACTCAAAGCCGAGCAGACCGAGGCCATCGAGAGAGAAGATTGTCTCGATCAGGAGGGAACCGGCGAAAAAGGATGAAATGAACGCCCCAGGGAAACCGGCGACGACAATCAGCATGGCGTTGCGGAACACGTGGCCGTAGAGCACCTGGCTTTCGGTGAGGCCCTTCGATCGCGCGGTGATCACATATTGCTTTCGAATTTCGTCCAGGAACGAATTCTTAGTCAGTAGCGTCGTTGTCGCGAACGCGGAAAGGACCATCGCGGTCAATGGCAGTGCCAGGTGCCAGAAATAGTCGGCGATCCGCGCTGGCCAGGACAGCTCTTCCCAATTGTCCGACACCAGTCCCCGCAACGGAAAGATGTCCCAGAAGGAACCGCCGGCAAATAGAACGATCAACAACACCGCAAACAGGAAGCCGGGAATGGCATAGGCAACGACAATAACGCCCGAGGTCCACACATCGAAGCTGGAGCCGTCGGCAACCGCCTTTCGAATTCCAAGCGGAATGGACACCAGATAGGAAATGAGCGTCATCCATAGGCCGAGGGAGATCGAAACCGGCAGTTTTTCGACAATCAGGTCCATGATCTTGATGTCCCTGAAATAACTCTCGCCGAAATCGAACCGCGCGTAGTTCCAAAGCATGGTCAAGAAGCGTTCGAACGGCGGTTTGTCGAACCCGAACTGGGCTTCCAGCTCCTTGATAAACTCCGGATCGAGGCCCTGGGCGCCGCGATATTTCGACGTAACGCTGTCTGCCGCCGATCCGCTGCCGCCTGATGCTTCATTGCCCCCACCGGCAAAGTCGCCTCCACCGCCACTGATACGGGACGTGGCGGACACGTCTGTTCCCTGGAGCTGCGCGATGACCCGCTCTACCGGGCCGCCCGGTGCAAACTGGATAATGACGAAATTGATCGCCATGATGCCGACAAGGGTCGGTATCATCAGCAGCAAACGGCGAAGGATATAGGCGCCCATGGGGTTCGTGCATTCCCTTTTTCTTTGGCCTTCTGACGCGGGCCTTCAGGTGTCACTTTGAAAGATTAACCCGCTTTGCCGAGTTTTTCCGCCTTTTCCTGGTCTATCCACCAAAGATCTTCCACAGGGAAGAAGTAGCGCGGCGTTTCCTCCGGGTGACCGAACATGTCCCATACGGCAACATTGTGGACAGGTTTAAACCATTGCGGCACCCAGTAGTGTCCGGACCTCAAGACCCGGTCGAGGGCGCGGGCGGCAATGTTCATCTCTTCGCGCGTGTCGGCCGCAAGAATCTTGTCCATCAACGCATCGACAACCGGATCGGAGATCCCGGCGATATTGTAGGTGCCGGGCGTCCTGGCCGCCTCGGAGCCCCAGGAGGTGCGAATGGCTTCGGACAGCGTGGCACCCAACGAATAGCGGCGTGAGCAGATGTCGAAGTCGTAGTCATTCAAACGGGACTGATACTGGGCGGGATCGACAAGCCTGAAGCTAGCGTCAATCCCAAGCCGTTGAAGGTTCTTGATATAGGGATTGATGATGCGTTCAAAGGCAGGCGAATTGTTCAGGAACTCGATTGTGAGCTGTTTGCCATCCGGACCAATCAGCTCGGAGCCTTGCCGTTCGTATCCTGCCTCTTTCAAGAGATCGCTGGCTTCGCGAAGCAAGGTTCGGTCAAAGCCGGAACCATTGCTCACCGGTTGCTGGTAGGCCGTCTCGAACACGCTGTCCGGAAGCTGGTCGCGATAGGGGTCAAGCAACGCCAGCTCTGCTTCGGTTGGCATGCCCTCCGCCTTCATTTCGGAATTTTCGAAGAACGACTGTGTCCGTTCGTAAAGCCCGTAGAAGAGGTTCTTGTTCGACCACTCAAAATCAAACGCGTAACTGAGTGCCCGGCGCATGACGGGGTTCTTGAACTTTTCAAGCCGGGTGTTGATGAACCATCCCTGGGCGCCTGAGGGCCGGCCGTCCGGGAAGTTCTTCTTGACGACCCGTTTGTCCTCGACCGCCGGGAAATTGTATTCCGTCGCCCAGAATTTCGACCGGAATTCCTCGCGATAGGTCATGTCGCCTTTTTTGAAGGCTTCGAAGGACACCTGAAGATCGCGGTAGAAATCAACGCGTATGACGTCGAAATTCTTCTGTCCTTTCAGAACCGGCAGATCGTTGCCCCAGTAGTCCTGGACCCGGTGATACTCGATATATCGTCCGACGGCATGCTTGCCGACCTTGTAGGCGCCTGAAGACAGCGGCGCCGTCAACGTGCTCTGGCTGAAATCGTAGGCGGTGTAGTACCGCTTGGAAAAAATCGGCAAACCTGCAATCAGCAACGGGAGCTGGCGTGACTGCTCGCCGGTGAATCGCAGCGCGACCCGGTATTCGTCAAGAACCTCCGCATCCAAGAGTTCCTGGATGTTCTGGCTGATCTGAGGGTGACCGTCGCCCTTGAGCAGCAACAACGAGAAGGCCACGTCCTCTGCGGTCAGCTTGGAGCCGTCGTGGAACCTTGCCTCGGGGCGCAGGTTGAACGTGTATGTGTTTCCGTCCTCCGACACTTCGACGGTTTCGGCCAGCAGCCCGTACATTGCGTCCGGTTCGTCATAGGCACGCACCATAAGGGTGTCGAAGCAGAGCTCCATGCGCGGTGGCGCATCCCCCTTCAGGATGAACGAATTGAACGTGTTAAAGGTGAGGGAATTCTGGTTGTAGTACCAGTAAGGCGCCTGGAAGATGAAAGTCCCGCCTTTTGGCGCGTCCGGATTTGTATAGTCGAAATGGGTGAAATCCGGCCCGTATTTCAGATCGCCGAAAACTGACAACCCGTGCTGCGGGCGTCCTGTCGATGCGAAAGCGTTCCCGGGAACCAGAGGCACAGAGGCCGTCAATGCCGCGGCTCCGGTCAGCTTGAGCAACTGCCGCCGCGATGGGGTGGTGATGACGCTCATTGCAGTGCCTTCGTTTCTTCAGCAAGTTGTTCGTCGTACCACCAGATGGTCGGAAAGCCGGTGCTGAATTCCGGCATCTCCTCCGGATGGGCAAAGCGGTTCCACCGTGCCGTGCGCGTTTCATCAGTGTAGAATTGCGGGACGACGAAATGGTTCCACAAAAGAACCCTGTCGAGAGCGTGGGTGGCAGCCACGAGTGTTTCGCGGTCTTCTGCGAAAATGACCTTGTCGATCAGATGGTCGATCGCAGGATCCTTGATGCCCATATAGTTGGCGGAACTTGCATTGTCCGCAGATTCGGATCCCCAGTATTCGCGCTGTTCGTTGCCAGGCGACAGCGATTGTCCGATCGCCAGTGTCACCGCATCAAAGTCGCGGCTGCGGACGCGATTGATGAATTGCGACACATCGACCAGGCGCAGAACCGGCTTGATGCCGATGCTTTCAAGGTTTTTGGCGTAAGGCAAAAGCGTGCGTTCGCTTGCCTTGTCCCGGTAGATAAACTCGACTTCAAGCTGCTCGCCGGTCGCGGAATTTATCATTTTCCGGTCCTTTAGCTCGTAGCCGGCCTTGCGCAGCAGTTTGACCGCCTCGCGCAGGTTCGCCCGGACATTTTGCTGATTGCCGCCGACCGGGTTCTTGAACTCTTCCGTAAAGACTTCGGGAGGGACCTGATCCCTGACCTCCTCCAGGATTTCAAGTTCCTTGCCCTCAGGCAGCCCTGACGACGCAAGTTCGGTTCCGGCGAAATAGGAATTGATCCGTTTCAAGAGGTTGGCAGAAACAATCTCGTTTGTTGTCTCGAAATCGTAAGCATAGTTCAGAGCCTGGCGAAGATCGGGGTTCTGAAACTTGTCCCGGCGCAGGTTCAAGAAGAACCCTTGCATGACACCGGATGATTTGTCGGGGAACACTTCCCTGACGACGCGGCCGTCTTCGATCGCCGGAAAATTGTAGCGCTTGGCCCATTGGCTCGAGCTGCGCTCCACATGGTAATCATACTGATCGCCCTTGAAGGCTTCAAATTGAACGGAATCGTCCAGAAATGAGATGTACCGGATCTCGTCGAAGTTGCCCGTTCCGACACGTATCGGCAGATCGTTGCCCCAATAGTCTTCGACCCGCTCATACGTCACATTTCTGTTCGCGGAGAAGTCTTTGATGCGGTATTGCCCGGAGCCGAGAGGCGGTTCCAGTGTGCCTCGGGAAATGTCGCGTTTTTCGCCCTTCTCGTTCGTGCCTTCCCACCAGTGCTTCGGCATGATGTACAATTGGCCCATGATCTTGGGCAATTCGCGGTTGCCGGCAGAATCGAATGTGAACCTGACGACGTTGTCTCCCACGGCTTCGATTTCCGTGACGTTCTGATAGTAGAATTTGCGTTGCGGGTTGAGCTCGATCGATTTTTCGAAGGACCAGATGACATCTTCGGCCGTAACAGGTTTGCCATCGTGCCATTTGGCGTTCGGATTGAGACGGTACTCGACCCAGGAATAGTCGTCGGGATACCGGACGGCGTCTGCAAGTGCACCATACTGGGCGCTGATGTCATCCTCATCCAACGAAGGTTCCATCAGGGCTTCGTAGATGTTCAGAATGCCCGGAGCGACATTGCCCCTGGGCAGGATGAAGTTGAACGTATCGAAGCCGCCGCGACTTGCGAGCCGAACCGTCCCTCCCTTCGGAGCGTTCGGGTTCACGTAGTCGAAATGCGGAACGTCGGCGGCGTATCTGGGAGTTCCGTTCAAGGCCGATGCGTGCTGCCACGCGGGCTCTTCAGCGGCTGCTGGACTAAGTGCTGTTCCTGTGAATGACAAAACACCCACAAGCGCCGCTGCCGCGGCTGTTCTATTCCACGCAGGCCATACAAACACTATCGGCTTCTCCGTCCCGTTCCGGTCTCCAAACCCAATTTATAGGGTTGATTTGGCGCCAGTGTAGGGATGAGCCGGCCAAACGTCACGCGCTGGTTGCCATTATGACAGAAATTTAACCCGTCTGCGGGAGCTCGCCGTCGGGAATTCTCTTCTCGGTCTGTTTGGTCTTTGCCTTGTGCGCATACATGCGTCCGTCAGCAACCCTCAGAAGATCATCAATCGTTGTTGCGTCCATCGGATAGCTTGCGCTGCCAAGGCTGGCGCTGACGTCGATGGATGCGCCTGAGAACTCGAAGGCCTGCGTGACACGTTCAAGCAGACGCCCGACAAAGGCTTCGCGTTCTCCGTGCCGCATGTTGCCCGGCGTCAGGACAATGAACTCGTCGCCGCCAACCCGCGCCACAGTGTCCGTCTGCCGTGTCTGGTTTTGCAGGCGCCGCCCAACCTCGACAAGAAGTTCGTCACCAACCGAATGGCCGTAATTGTCGTTCACGGGTTTGAAGGCATCGAGATCAACGTAAAATATTTCAAATCCGACACCTGTCCGGTCGCACATGGAGGCAAGCTGGGACATGCGGTCCTCCAGAAGTCTCCTGTTTGCGAGGCCGGTCAGCGGGTCATGCAGCGCCATCGACCGGACCTTGAAGATTTCGCTGATCAACAGAAAGGCCATCACCGCGAAGACCAGCGAAATCACGCTGCCGACGAATTGCGTGATCCAGACCTGCCTGCCATTTCCCGACCAGCCTGCTTCTGGATATCCCAGCAATTCCCAGTTCAAACCTCCCGGCAAGAGCAGTGGCAAGGAAACATGGTCCAGATCCGCCAGTGCCCGGTCGCCAAAAAGGATCCTGGAACTGGTTCCGCTTGGCCCTTTGTCGACAAGAGAGATATTGGTGCTGCCCGTCGCGAGGCTGATACCTGCCGAGGCCATCAGGCTTTCTTCATCCAGCACGAGCGTGGCAACACCCCAATAAGCGCGGTCTTCCAGCGGCTGCCCGGCAAAGAGAGCGGGGAAAACCGGGATACGGATCAAGAGTGCGCGACCGCCCTGCACCAGCTCAAGCGGTCCGGCAATCACGACTTGTCTGGACTGCATGGCCTGTTCGACCGCAGGCCATTGCGAGGCGTTCAAACGGTAGTCCAGTCCCAGGGCAGCCTGATTGGGTTCCAGAGGATAAACAGCTTGCAGGATGTTTTCCGGTGCAAGGCCAATCGAGCGGATAGAGGAATTCTCCTCAATCAAATCGGCCGCTATGTCCCGATAGTCTTCCGGCCGGAAGGGTTGTCCCTCCAACTGTGCAATATAAGCTCTGAACCCCAGACCGTGTGCCACTGTCCGGCTGATCTCACCTTCAAGCCGTGCCCTTGCTTCGGACAGCTCCATGCTGATGTCTTGCTTGTGCTGCGAAACCAGTTCGTTGCGCACGAGCAACCCGACGTGCGCAGTAACAGCGATCCCGGAAAGAAAACAAACGATCGCGACAACGGAGGCCACCCAGGCTCCATTGGACCCAAAACCAAGTTTACGCGTCAGCTGCCTGCCCATACGGCCCCTGCTCGACGTCAGGTTGTGGCAGCGAGATCGACGCCATAACCTAGCCCATACGTCACGTTACTACGTTACGTAAACTCTGTTAATTTTCCATATATTTCAAACAAAAAGCCGGGTTGAACACCCGGCTTTCATCTCAACCAGCAAAGGCTTTGCGCCTGCCGGCCTTACTCTGTCGGCAACGGCTTCGGTGAACCGGAATGCTCTCTGAGATAGGCGATCATGTCGGCGCGTTCCTCGGGTCTGCGCAATCCGGCAAAACCCATTGACGTGCCACTGATGTAACCCTTCGGCGACGCCAGGAAGTTGTCCAGCGACTCGTAGGTCCATTCCGGGTTCTCTTCGCCGTAGGTGGTCATCGCGGAAGAATACCGGAAGCCGTCAAATCCGCCAGGCTTGCGTCCGACGATATCCCAAAGCGCCGGACCAACCTTGTTTGCGCCACCTTCTTCAAATGTGTGACAGGCGGTGCACTTTTTGGCGACATTTTCACCAGCCGAGGCAGAGGCTGCCAGCAGGCGTTCGGAAATCGGAACGACGTCCGGCTCCGCTTCCACAGTCGACGTTGCGTCCGGAGCCGACTCCAGAACGATTTCATAGCCCGGCTTATCGGGAATCGTCGGGTGAAAGATGAGGTCGGAAACAATGCCCACACCCATCGTCAGAATAAGAACCATCAGAACCGCACCAGCGGCCTTGTTCAGCGTGAAGGAATCCATTCTCTCCGGCTCCAAGCTCATACGCGCCCGGGCCCGCAACCGACGCCGCGAACCCTATCAGCTTTTATAAAGTCGCCGGAACGTACAAATTTTTTGACCTTGCTGTCCATAGCTTTAAAAGGGCAACTGATACGACAAACGGACGCGGCTGGATTTTTTCGCTTGAAAAACCCCTCGCCGGCCAGATGGAGACCTGATTGACTGCCGCCCTTGTGATCATTCCCGCCCGGCTCGCCGCGACGCGCCTGCCGCGCAAGATTCTCGTCGACATCTGCGGAAAGCCAATGATCGTGCGGGTTCTGGAGCAGGCACGACAAGCGGACATCGGTCCGGTCGCGGTTGCTTGCGACGATGAGGAGATCGCGCAAACCGTGAGGAATTACGGTGGCGAAGCGGTCATGACGCGCACGGATCACGTTTCCGGCTCTGACCGCATCCATGAAGCGGCGGAGCTGCTTGATCCGGACGGCAAGTTCGATGTCATCCTGAATGTGCAGGGCGATGTGCCGTTGATTGAACCGAAAGCGATTCGCGCCGCCTTCGCCCCGCTTGCTGTTCCCGAGGTCTCCATCGGTACAATCATGACCGAAATCACGGAGGACGCCTTCCGGCAGGACCCGAGTTTCGTTAAAGCCATCACCACGCCAAACGGGCAGGGCCATCACCGCGCGCTTTACTTCACACGGGCAACGGCGCCGACGGGCGACGGCCCGCTCTATCAGCATATCGGCATCTATGCCTATCGCCGGAAGGCATTGACCCGCTTCGTGTCGCTTGACCCGTCTCCGCTGGAGCGCCGCGAGAAGCTTGAACAGCTTCGCGCCATCGAAGCCGGGATGAGAATCGACGTATCGATCATTGACAGCGCGCCCATGGACGTGAATACGCCAGACGATCTGGAGCGCGCGCGCCAAGCCTACCAGACCCTTTGAACCAGACTGCCAGAACGCGAAAAGATCCATGACCGACAGAAAAAGAATAGTTTTCCAGGGCGAGACCGGGGCGAATTCCCACATGGCCTGCCGGAGCGTCTACCCCGACTACGAAGCCATTCCCTGCGCGACGTTCGAGGATTGCTTTTCGGCGATGGCGGATGGGTCGGCTGACCTTGCCATGATCCCGATCGAAAATTCGGTCGCAGGTCGTGTCGCCGACATTCACCACCTCTTGCCGAAATCCGACCTGCACATCATCGGCGAATATTTCATGCCGATTAGGTTTCAGCTTATGGCGCCCAAGGGCGCGACGGTCGAATCGCTCGAGAAGGTGCAAAGCCACATTCATGCCCTCGGCCAATGCCGCAACGTGATCCGGGAACTCGGGCTGACCGCTGTTGTCGGCGGCGACACGGCAGGGTCCGCACGACAGGTTGCAGAACTCAATGACCCGGCTGTTGCTGCCCTCGCTCCCGAAATGGCGGCTGAAATCTATGGTCTCGACATATTGCGGCGGGACGTAGAGGACGCAGCTCACAACACGACCCGTTTCGTGATCCTGTCGCGCGACAAGATGGAGGCAGCCCACAACGGCCAGACCGTCATCACCACATTCATCTTCAGGGTACGGAACGTTCCTGCCGCGCTCTACAAGGCCCTCGGAGGTTTCGCCACCAATGGCGTCAACATGACGAAGCTCGAGTCATACCAGCTCGAAGGCCAGTTTTTTGCATCGATGTTCTATGCTGACGTTGAGGGTCACCCGGAAGACCCCGCCGTCGGGCTGGCGCTTGAAGAACTCGCCTTCTTCTGTGCGGAGCTGAACATTCTCGGCGTTTACCGGGCAAGTCCGTTCCGCGACAAGATCAAGGAACCGGAAGCCAACCGCGCCCTGCGGCCCAATCCCCATTCCTGATGCTGCCCTGCAGTCGTAGACAGAGGTATTCATGACCGAAACAAGATTTGATGCGCTGTGCATCGGCAATGCCATTTGCGATGTGTTTGCCCATGTCGAAGAGGATTTCCTCGTCCGGGAAAGCCTTGTCAAAGGGTCCATGCGCCTTATCGATACCGATGAAGCGGTTCGGCTGTTCGACAAGATGGGCCAGACCGTGCGCATCTCCGGCGGCAGCGCTGGCAACACGGCCGCAGGCATCGCTTCGCTCGGCGGCAGACCTGCGTATTTCGGCAAGGTTGCCGAAGATGAGCTCGGCGATGCCTACGCCCACGACATGAACGGTACCGGGGTCTATTTCAACACACCGCGTCTTCTGGACAGCAAGCCGACGGCCCGCTCGATGATCCTGATCACGCCGGACGGCGAGCGCACCATGAACACCTATCTTGGCGCCTGTGTTGAATTCGGCCCATCCGACGTTGACGAGGACGTCGTGGCCGCGTCAGCCGTCACCTACATGGAAGGGTATCTTTGGGATCCGGAAGAAGCCAAGAAAGCCTTCCTGAAGGCAGCGGAGGTTGCGCACGCAAACGGCCGCAAGGTTGCCATCACCTTGTCCGATTCCTTCTGCGTCGACCGGTACCGCAGCGAATTCCAGTCGCTTCTCACCGACAAGGTCGTGGACTTGATGTTTGCGAACGAACATGAACTGAAAGCGCTGTACGAGACAGCGGACCTTGAAACCGCGATCTCTGCAGCGCGCGAATCCGGTGCCCTGACGGCGCTCACACTGGGTGCGGACGGCGCGATGGCATTTGACCGGAACGAGACTGTGAAAGTCTCAGCACAGACCGTCGACAACGTTGTCGATCTGACCGGAGCAGGAGATCTCTTTGCCTCCGGTTTCCTGTTCGGCCTGGCGCGAGACTACAAGCTTGGCGATGCCGCTGAACTCGGTTGCCTTTGCGCAGCGAATGTCATCAGCCATGTCGGTGCGCGACCGGAGAAGCCGCTGCAAAACGTTGCCGCACAAAGCGGTTTCGAAATCTGACCAGGAGCAAAAAGGCGGTCTCAACGACCGCCTTCAAGCTTTCGATACTCAAGGTACCGAGCTGCCTATGATCAGGCGAGATCCTGCATGCTGACGATGCCGCCGTTCTCGTCCAGGCGATAAATGATCGGTGTGCCGGTCCCAAGCTCACGCTTCAGGATCTCCTCCGGGCTGAGACCTTCCAGTTCCATGATGAGAGAGCGAAGCGAATTGCCGTGGGCCGAGACGAGCGTGCGTTTGCCTTCCAGGACCTTCGGCAAGATTTCAGACTTGTAGTAGGGCAGAACGCGTTCGGCCGTCATCTTGAGGCTTTCACCGCCCGGGGGCGGCACATCGTAGGATCTGCGCCAGATGTGAACCTGTTCTTCGCCGAATTCCTGGCGAGCCTCGTCCTTGTTCATGCCCGTCAGATCGCCATAGTCGCGCTCGTTCAAGGCCTGGTCCATGTGGGTTTCCAAACCGGTCTGACCGAGTTCTTCCAGCATGATGTCGAGCGTCTTTTGCGCGCGTGACAGGTCGGACGTGAAGGCCAGGTCGAAGGTCAGTTGCAGATCCCGCAGCTGCTGGCCGGCCCTGTGGGCTTCCGCAACGCCTTGCTCGGTCAAGCCCGGATCCTTCCAGCCGGTGAACAGGTTCTTCAAATTCCACTCACTCTGCCCGTGACGGACAAGCACAAGAAGGCGTTCCATGCTTTCTCCTTAAGCTCTTCGCTTGGTCATGCATCCAGGCCGAGAACATCGGCCATCGAATAAAATCCAGGTTTTTGGTCGAACCCCCAAAGGGCGGCCTTAACTGCACCGCGCGCAAACAACTGGCGATCTTCCGCGCGATGGGTGAGTTCGATCCGCTCTCCTTCACCGGAGAAAAAAACCGAATGCTCTCCAATCACGGAGCCGCCGCGCAAGGTCGCAAACCCGATGTCGCCCGTCTTGCGCGGGTCCATGATACCGTCGCGGGACCGCACAGAGTGTGTCGCGAGATCAATTCCGCGCCCCTCTGCTGCTGCTTGTCCCAGGAGGAGCGCCGTACCGGACGGAGCATCCACCTTGTGCTTGTGGTGCATTTCCAGAACCTCGATATCGAAGTCTCCATCCAGCGCGGCGGCGGCCTTGCGAACGAGGCTTGCAAGAAGGTTCACGCCAAGGCTCATGTTGCCTGACTTGATGATGCGTGCGTGGCGGGCAGCTGCTTTCAACGGTTCGTCTTCGCCTTCAGCCCATCCGGTTGTCCCAATGACGTGCACGATCCTTGCCTGAGCTGCAAGTTCCGCAAACCAGAGGCTTGCCGCCGGAGCTGTGAAATCAAGAACACCGTCGGATTTCGCAAAAGCGGTCAGCGGGTCGTCCGTTATCGGAACATCGAGCGTGCCGACCCCGGCAAGTTCGCCCACGTCCTGACCCATAAATTCCGAGCCTTCCCGTTCAACGGCAGCGACAACTTCGGCTCCCGGCAGATCGGTCACGGCACGTGTCAGCGCGCGGCCCATTCTGCCGCCGGCGCCAACCACAACCAAGCGCATTTGCCCCATGGCATTCCTCTTTTCGACTTTCGCTGGGGGTATAGCAGTTTCGTCTCTTCAGGCAAACGCCCGTTCTTCAGGTCGTCCCGTCCTGGGCCGGTCGGGTACATGCTGTTCCGCTTGCGAAGCATTTCGACAATTTGAAAAAAGTACAGAAGCTCCAAAACGAAGGGTATTCGTGGGGTTTGACTGAAAAGCTTAGGTATTTTTTACAAATCATTTTTCGTCACGCAGATTCAGCAGAAATAAACAAATTGCCTCTAAATTATGCGTAAGTTTTGACGGTGCCAAAGCCGCCATTATACTCAACGGTCAAACAAGAAAATTGCGACAGATACCCATCATGACGACCCGACTTTTTCTCTTCAAAAAAACGCTCCTTCCGGTTGTGGGAGACATTTGAAAACAAAAGTCGCAATTGGGTCGAGGGCAGTTCGATACAAAATGAAAAGAACCGCGGGCGTCAAATACAGTTGGATCGTGTTGGGTCTGTTCTTCGTTGGCCTGCTGACGACGGCCCTCGCCCTCTTCGGGATAACCTATCTCGGCAGCCTCTCGGTCGCAGAACTCGAAATTGAAAGACAGGTTCAAAAAGAGGACGCGCTCGCCAGGCTGGCTTTCAAGACGCATCTCAGCCAGCTCGAAAACCAACTCCGCACGGCGTCAACCAATCAGAACCTGATCGAGGCGGTCGATGCCTATGACAGCGCAGCAGCGACCCGGATCCTCGAGTCCCTAAGTGAGAACATATCCGGACCCTTGCCGGACATCCTCATTCTGGATCATGAAGAGCAACTGGCCTGGTTGAACGCAAGCCTCGGTCTGGTCGACGTGGGTGCGGTCCTGCCCGGAAAGACGCTGAAAAATCTGCCCGACAGTACGTGGGAGATCTACAGCAATCACGCCACAGATCCGGACACGGTCGTCGCAGTGATCGCTCTGCCTGTGATCGACCCCAAAGACGAGCGTGTGATCGCAAGGCTCGTCGGCGGCACGACACTGAACGATTCCTTCATGCTGCTCGATTCCCTTGCCCGTTTGCTTGGCGTCGAAAGCATTGCGATCGTACATGAGGGTGAGAACACCGCTGCCATCGGCAACTTTGTGAGCGCCAGCCACTTCGCAAGGATCCAGGAATTGCTGTCGGACACATCGCACGCGGTTCAGGATGGTAATCTTTTCTCGAAGTCGGAAATCTATCGCGACCAGCACAACCATCCGATTTATGTGTACACCGATGAAACAAGCGACATTCACGGGAAAATCCGAAATTCTTACCTGGAAATGTTCGTTCCTTTCCTTTTGTACGTTTCCGTCGCCGCGCTGATTGCCGCGTTCCTGCTCAACAGGTTCACCGAGCCCGCGCTTGCCACCCTCGTCAAATACGCAACGGCACGGCGCAACAAGGCCAACCTTGAAGATTACCGGCCGGGCCGGATTGCCGAATACAATCAGCTGGGATCGCTCTTCGAGGAGGCGTTTGAGTCGGTTCACCGGACCAACGCACAGTTCCGGGATCTCATAGATGGCTCGCTTCAGGGTGTGGTGGTGCATGCCGAGCAGAAAATTCTTTATGTGAACCGGGTCATGTTCGAGATGCTCGGCTACGACGCAGACAGGCCAGAACTTCTGATCGGCCAACCCATCTGGTCAATCTATTCGCCCACCGAACAGGATCGGCTGCGCAACTATCACAGGCTCAGAACACAGGGGGAAGTCGTCCCCACGGTCTACGAGGTGCAGGGCCAAACTGAAGGTGGTGATCAGATCTGGCTGGAACAACACGTTCGCATGACGACCTGGGACGGACGGGCAGCCTTTTATGTGACAATACTGGACGTTACCGAGCGCAAGGAGCAGGAACAGCTGATCGAGCATCGCTCCAACTATGACCTGCTGACCAAGCTTCCAAACCGAAACTTGTTCCTCGACCGGTTGAAACAGGCAATCACGCAAACAGAAAAGACAGAGGGCATGGCTGCTCTGATGGTCGTGGACATGGATCGCTTCAAGACCATCAACGACACGTTCGGCCACGGCTTCGGAGACAGGATCATTAAGACCGTCGGCGACCGGATCGAAGCCATCGTCAAGTGGAATGAAACCGTCGCAAGACTGGGCGGCGACGAGTTTGCCATCATCCTGCCCGACGCGGAAGACGAATGGGAGATCGAGCACAGGGCGCAGACGGTTCTGGAAGAAATATCGCAGAAGATCGAAAGTGATCACGGCAAGGACCTGTTCCTGACGGCAAGCATCGGGATCACCGTCTATCCCTTTGACGGCAAGGATCAGGATGCACTGCTGCGCCAGGCGGATGCGGCCATGTACCAGGCCAAGTCCGACGGCGGGAACAAATTCCGGTTCTTCTCCCGGCACATGAACGAGCGCGCAGTGCGCATTCTTCAACTTGAAACTGCCCTGCGCGACGCGATCGAAAACGAAACCCTGGAAATCTTCATCCAGCCTGTCATCGACTATGTGTCCGGGACAATCTACGGCTGCGAAGCGCTCGCCCGCTGGCACGATGCCGAACTCGGCGACGTTCCGCCTGCCGAATTTATCCCGATTGCCGAAGAGTCCGGACTGATCATTCCCCTCGGCAAGCTGGTGTTACGCAAGGCTTGTGAGTTTCACGCGGACTGCCTTGCCCGCGGGCTGGACGTCAAGAGCATCAGTGTCAACATTTCTCCGCGTCAATGCCGCGAGGACGGCTTCATCAACTCCATCCAGGCTATCCTGGAAGAGACCGGGATGGACCCGAAGAACCTTCGTCTGGAAATGACTGAAAGCGTCATGTTCGAAGACGAACGGATCAATCCGGTCGCACTGCTGAATGCGATCAAGAGCCTCGGCGTCAAGATATCCCTGGACGATTTCGGAACCGGCTATTCCTCACTCAGTTACCTAAAAAGACTGCCGATCGACATCCTGAAAATCGACCGCTCATTCATCATGGATCTTGAGAAGGATCCTGATGACCAGGCGCTCGTCGAGGCTATCATTTCAATGGCCGGAAAACTCGGTGTCAGGGTGATCTGCGAGGGCGCGGAGACACGGCAGCAATGCGATATTCTGGCGACGCTCGGCTGCAGGCTGATCCAGGGCTTCTATCTCGCAAGACCAATGCCCGAGCACGAGTTTCTGGAATTTGTTGCCGACAAGCCCTACGAAGAAAATCTCGCTCGGCAGGCCGGCTAAGGCGCCAACTGACAAACGAAAAAACGCGCGGGAGCAGCAGGCTCCCGCGCGTTTCGTTCTCAAACCACCAGTGCGATTACTCGGCAGTTTCTCTTTCGATTTCCTTGCCGGTCTCCTGGTCAACAACCTTCATGGACAGGCGCACCTTGCCGCGCTCGTCAAAGCCCATGAGCTTGACCCAGACCTTGTCGCCTTCCTTGACGACGTCAGTCACCTTGCCGACCTTGCGCGGAGCCAGTTGCGAGATGTGCACCAGGCCATCCTTCGCACCGAAGAAGTTGACGAATGCACCGAAGTCGACGCATTTGACGACCGTTCCTTCGTAGATGACGCCGACTTCCGGCTCGGCCGCAATGGAGTTGATCCAGTTGACGGCCGCCTTGATGGCCTTGCCGTCGGACGAGGCGATCTTCACGGTGCCGTCGTCCTCGATGTTGACCTTTGCGCCAGTCTTTTCGACGATCTCGCGGATGACCTTGCCGCCGGAGCCGATGACTTCACGGATCTTGTCGACCGGGATCTTCATCATTTCGATACGCGGCGCGTGCTCGCCGAGCTCGGAGCGGGCCTCGGTGATTGCCTTGGCCATTTCGCCCAGAATGTGGATCCGGCCATCCTTGGCCTGACCCAGAGCGACCTTCATGATCTCTTCGGTGATACCGTCGATCTTGATGTCCATCTGCAGCGACGTGATGCCGTTCTCGGAACCAGCCACTTTGAAGTCCATGTCGCCGAGGTGGTCTTCGTCACCAAGGATGTCGGAGAGAACCGCAAAGCGCTCGCCTTCCTTGATCAGACCCATCGCGATACCGGCAACCGGAGCCTTGAGCGGCACACCGGCATCCATCAGCGCCAGAGACGTGCCGCAGACGGTCGCCATGGAGGACGAACCGTTGGATTCGGTGATTTCTGAAACAACGCGCAGCGTGTACGGGAAATCGTGGTGCTGCGGCAGCATCGGGTGGATCGCACGCCAGGCCAGTTTGCCGTGTCCGATCTCACGCCGTCCGGGCGACCCCATACGTCCGGTTTCACCGACGGAGTAGGGCGGGAAGTTGTAGTGCAGCATGAAGTGGGACTTCACGGTGCCTTCAAGCAAATCGACGAATTGTTCGTCTTCGCCTGTGCCGAGCGTCGCAACAACGAGACCTTGCGTTTCACCGCGGGTGAACAGCGAAGAACCGTGGGCACGCGGCAGGATGCCGACTTCGGAAGAAATCGCGCGCACGGTGGACAGATCACGGCCGTCGATGCGGTGGCCGGTGTCCAGGATGGCACCCCGGACAATTTCGGCTTCAAGCTTCTTGAACTGTTCGCCGAGAACCGTTGCTTCGGGAGCTTCACCTTCGGCCGCATTGGTGATCAGCGCCTCGACGACTTTGGCCTTGGCCGCGTCGACAGCGTTCTTGCGGTCCGTCTTGGAGGTGATCTTGTAGGCAGCCGTCAGGTCGTCGGCAGCCATGGATTTGACCTTGCCGAACAGCTCGGAATGGTCCGGAATGGACAGTTCGCGCGGCTCTTTTGCGGCGGTTTCCGCCAGCTTGATGATCGCGTCGATCACCGTCTGGAAACCCGTGTGACCGAACATCACCGCGCCGAGCATGGTGTCTTCGTCCAGTTCCTTGGCTTCCGATTCCACCATCAGAACCGCATCGTTCGTGCCGGCGACCACCAGGTCGAGGGCGCTTTCGGGCATGTCGTCAACAGCCGGGTTCAAAACATATTCGCCATTGATGTAGCCAACGCGCGCACCGCCGATCGGGCCCATGAACGGCACGCCTGACAGGGTCAGCGCAGCGGAGGCTGCGACCATTGCCAGGATATCCGGGGCGTTTTCCATGTCGTGAGACAGGACGGTGATCACCACCTGGGTGTCGTTCTTGTATCCGTCGGCAAACAGCGGGCGGATCGGGCGGTCGATCAGGCGGGAGGTGAGGGTTTCGTGCTCGGACGGGCGGCCTTCACGCTTGAAGAAGCCACCCGGGATCTTACCGGCGGCAAATGCCTTTTCCTGGTAGTTCACGGTGAGCGGAAAAAAGTCCTGTCCTGGCTTCGGTTCCTTTGCGGAGACAACGGTGGCCAGAACCTTTGTTTCGCCGTAGGTCGCCATGACGGCGCCATCGGCTTGACGGGCAACCTTGCCCGTTTCGAGGACGAGCGGACGTCCGCCCCACTCGACTTCTACACGATGAATATCAAACATCATCTGTCCTTACGTATTTGCCCGTTTGCCGCTGCATTCGGTACAGCGCCAGCAAACAGACACATTCCCGGTCGGCCCCGGATGGGCCGGTTACCGGCGGACAGGTCACGGGCAAGACAACGGGCTGCTTTCCATCAAAACAAAAGAAGCCGGCAATCCTGCCCCATGACATGTCACGAGGCTTCTATAGAGTGTTCCTATGGATATTGAAACACTCAAGAACGGCACCACACGAGCGACCAGAACAGGTCCGAAAGTCCGGCGAATGTCGTTCCAGAAAAAACGCGGCAGGTTGATGCCCACCGCGCCTTGAATTGCGTTCTTAGCGGCGAATGCCAAGACGCTCGATGAGCGACTTGTAGCGCTCTTCGCTCTTGCCGCGCGTATAGTCCAAAAGGGACCGGCGCTGCGCAACCATCTTCAGAAGACCGCGGCGGGAGTGATTGTCCTTGCCATGGCCCTTGAAGTGTTCGGTCAGGTTGTTGATGCGCTCGGTGAGGATCGCTACCTGGACTTCCGGAGATCCGGTGTCGCCTTCCTTGGTGGCATATTCCTTGATGAGCTCAGCTTTGCGCTCTGCAGTAATCGACATCGCTCTTTCCTTTCGAAGAGTGGCGGTCCGTTTACCGGACACGTTGCAACGCCGGGAGACCGGCCTGATCCGAATGTCTCCAGAGCCGAGATGTCGTTCAGCAAAGGATCGTTCGGACGAATTGGACCTTAGTGCCCAATGGCGGCGGTATATGGCAGAAAACGCACGGTAAATCCAGTGTTTTCTTTGATTATCGGCGCTTCTGGCTCATTGCGATTCAATCTGCCGTCCGGATCGGGACCGGCCTCGCTATCAGCGCGCCTAAACCAGTAAAGACGTTATGCTGTCGGACAGCAGCTTGGCACCTGCCAGCGCCAGGAAACCATACACGAGCGCGATGAAGAGGCGTTGATCGATGCGCTTGTGCAGGAATGTTCCCACTGCAATTCCGCCGAGCAGAACCGGTGCAATCCAGAGGCTCACGGCCAGGCTGTCGAAAGAGAGCTGCCCCATCAGCGTGTAGGAGACCGTCTTGAGTGCGTTCATTGAAAAAAAGTACATCGTGTTCGTGCCAACGAACACGGATTTGTCGAGCCGCTGTGCCAGCAGATAGCCCTTGACCGGTGGTCCGCCTGCATGTGCGACATAGCTGGCAAATCCGGAAAGCGCGGCAAGCGCAAAGGCTGCGCCATGGCGCGGCGCCCTTTCTTTCGCCGGCGACGTGCGGGACAAAAGGTACTGGGCAACAAACGCAAGGGCCAACAGACCCACAACGAGCCGTATCAACTCAGCGTTCATCCACTGAAACGTTGCGAGCCCTACAGCCAATCCAACCAGCGCGCCCGGGAGCATCGCCTTCACGACGTCTTTCCGCCAGCGATGGCGGTATTGCCAAACAACAATCACATCCATGGTGATCAGAAGAGGCATCAACACCGCGACAGCGAATTGCGGTTCCACGAACAAGCTCAGCATAGGCACTGAAATGACGCCCAGTCCGCCGCCAAATCCGCTTTTCGACAGACCGGTGACAAAGACCGCTGCAGCGGTGACAAGGTAGAACGAGAGAGGAAGTGTCATGGAGCGCTCCTTTCGATCGCGGAGCAGATCTTTAGAACTTCTTTTAAAATCTGAAAAATGATTTATCTTGCTTTTTAAAATCGCAAAAAGAGATTTTAATGTTTGATCTCAACTCTCTGGAAAGCCTTGTCATTGCCTCCGAAACTCTGAGCTTCACAGAAACGGCAGAGCGCAGGAACACGGTTCAGTCTGCAATCAGTAGCCATATCAGAAAGCTCGAGAACGACGTTGGCAGGCCCTTGTTTGAACGCGGGCGCGGACAACAGATGCGCCTGACACCAGAAGGACAGGCGCTTGCAGCTTATGCCCGACGCATCTTGTCTTTGACGGACGAGGCGCTTGCGACCGTCAAGAACGCGCGCTTTCAGGAGACAATCAGACTGGGAACCACTGTTTCGCTCGCACAATCGGTCTTACCGCCAGTTCTGAGCGATTTTGCACGTCAGGAACCGAATGTGCAGATTCAAGTCGATTGCGATCGCAGCAATGCACTGTTGGAGCGGCTTGCTGCCGGCGAGATCGATTTCGCGTTCATGCTGGACCAGGGAAAGCGGACAGGCCGGGTGTTTGCCGAAAGCACGCCTCTCGTCTGGGCAGGTTCAAGCGACTTCAGCCCCGAGGCCTGGCTCGACGTGCCCCTCGTCTTTCTGACGGACGGGCGGGATCTCAGACGCCACGCCTTTGATGCGCTCGACCGCGCCGGGCGACGAGGTCACATCGCCTACCAATGCCCGCATCCCGTTGGTCTGAGGGCTTTTGTTCTTTCGGGTCTTGCGCTCACAGTCATGGCAGCGCCGTCGGTGTCGCTGCCCTTGAAATCATTTGGTCCCCAAGAAGGACTGCCACAACTTGGTTCCACTGTCCTTTCGCTTTACCGGAAGTCGGGACACCAGTCTGCGGCGGTCGAAACACTTGGCGCTCTCTTGAACGCCGCGGTTCGGACCAGGTGAATGCCGCAAAAAGCTGTGGGACTGTCTTCGGTTTGAAAAATCAGAGATTGAACACCCGCGTCGGCTGGAAGCGGCCCTTGTCAATCGAACCGATGGCAACGGGCACGCTTGCGTGGCTGGCGAAGGCAACTTCGCAGTTCAATGGCGCGTCCCGGCCACGCAGCAGCACCGCCATGCCTTTGCGGATCTTGCCGGCGTCATCTTCTGAGACCTGGACTTCGACAAGCGCGTCCATGGCCTCGCGTACCGGCAGAACAAATTCCTCGACAAGGGAATCTACGCCCGCACCCTCGTCCAACTCATCAAAGGCTTCGCCAATCTCGTCGAGATCGATCAGATCCTCCTCGCCAAACGGTCCGACAAGGAGGCGGCGCAGGCTCGTCACATGGCCGCGCGTGCCCAGGCGGCGGCCAAGGTCGCGTGCCAGGGCGCGCACATAGGTGCCCTTGCCGCACTCGGCTTCGAAAACCGCACGGTCGTCATCAGGACAATCAACCAGATCAAGGCGATGAACGTCGATTGGACGTGCTTCCAGTTCGATCTCTTCGCCGTCTCGTGCAAGATCATAGGCGCGCGCGCCCGCAACCTTGATTGCGGAGAACTTCGGCGGCACCTGCATGATCGTGCCGGTGAAGTCAGCAAGGACGTCGGCAATTGCGTCTGCGCCGGGCCTCACGTCCGACGTCGCGATCACGTCACCTTCGGTATCGTCCGTATCGGTCTCCACGCCCCAGGTCACTTCGAACCGATAGACCTTACTGCCGTCCATGACAAAGGGAACGGTTTTGGTTGCCTCACCGAAGGCGACCGGCAGCAAGCCGGACGCTCTCGGATCAAGCGTCCCGGCATGGCCTACCTTTTGCGGTGAAAAAATCCGCTTGATCCTGCCAAGCGCCTCGTTCGACGTGATGCCGTACGGCTTGTCGAGCACAAGCCAGCCATTGATCACGTTCTTTTTTCTTTTGACCTGTTTCTGGCGTGCCATTTCGAATTCGTTTGTTGAACAGTCAAGTTTGCGGACTTGCAGCCACCAGCTTGTCATCCCGGTTCGAGCATCGCGAGAGACCGGGATCCAGTACGCGCGGTCTTGGCGCGCTATCTAATAACTCAAGTCAATGAATACTGGATCCCTGCCTGCGCAGGGATGACAAACTGATAGGTTCAGTTGCACAGCCACAAAAATCAGTCGTCGCGGTTTTCGTCGTTGCCAAGATCGCGGGAGACTTCCGGTGAATGCAGCAGTGTTCCGATACGGTCGTCATCATCAAAGCGCGTGTCGAGCACGAATCGCAGGTCGGGCATGTATTTCATGGTCAGCCTGCGCGAGACCTGCCCGCGCAAGTACTTTGCGCTGCGGTTCAGCGCCTTTTCGACCTTGTCGGCATTCTTTCCGCCCAGCGGCATGACCAGGCATGTCGCAAGACGCAGGTCCGGCGTCATGCGCACTTCGGGGACGGTGACGATCGCCCCGTCCAGATCCGGATCGGAGAACTCGCCTCGGGTGAGAATGTCGGACAGTTCCTTGCGCACCGTCTCGCCAACCTTCAACTGACGCTGGGACGGGCCACGGTTGTCCTGACCGTGATGTCTAGCCATGTGTGTTCCCTACAAGGGGCACCAATCGCCCCTGAAATACAGTGCGCCGGCGCGGATCCGATTGAATCCCGCCGGCGCGTTTGTCTGAAGTTATCGTCCGGCGTTCAGAGCGTTCTTGCGATCTGCTCGACGCGGAAACATTCGATGATGTCGCCCGGGCGCATGTCCTGGTACTTGGTGAAGTTCATGCCGCACTCCTGACCGGATTCGACCGTCTTCACCTCGTCCTTGAAGCGCTTGAGCGTGCCAAGTTCGCCTTCGTGGATCACGACATCGTCGCGGATAAGGCGGACGTTCGCGCCCCGTTCCACGATGCCTTCCGTGACCAGGCAGCCCGCAACCTTGCCGACTTTGGAAATGTGGAAGATCTCCTTGATCTCCGCATTGCCGAGGAAGGTTTCGCGGCGTTCCGGCGACAACAGGCCGGACATGGCCGCCTTGATGTCGTCCACCAGATCGTAGATCACGTTGTAGTAACGGATCTCGATGCCGTCGCGGGCAGCCGCTTCACGGGCCTGCTTGTTGGCGCGAACGTTGAAGCCAAGGATCGGCGCATTGGAAGCTGCAGCCAGCGTGATGTCGCTTTCCGTGATCCCGCCAACGCCGGACAAGAGAATGCGCGCGCCGACTTCCTCGTTGCCGAGTTCGTTCAGCGCGTGAGCAATGGCTTCCGCCGATCCCTGCACGTCCGCCTTCAGAACCAGCGGGAACTCCTTGCGTCCGGTCTCCTGCAAACGGTTCATCATCTGCTCGAGCGAACCACGGGCGCCGGAGGCGACCACGGAGGCCTTTTCGCGGATCTGACGCTGGCGGTAGTCGGTGATCTCACGGGCGCGTGCCTCGTTCTCGACCACGGCAACGAGATCCCCGGCTGCCGGGGTTCCCTGGAAACCGAGAACCTCAACCGGTTTGGCCGGTCCGGCTTCCTTCACCTGCTTGCCGTTTTCGTCCAGCATCGCGCGGACACGACCCCACTCGGAGCCGGCCACGAGAATGTCGCCCGGCTTGAGCGTGCCTTTTTGCACCAGAACGGTGGCAACCGGTCCACGGCCGCGATCGAGCTGGGCTTCGATGACAATGCCCTCTGCCGTGCGGTCCGGGTTGGCCTGGAGTTCCAGAACCTCGGCCTGCAGCAGGATCATTTCCAGGAGCTTGTCGAGATTGGTGCCGTTAAGAGCGGACACCTCGACGTCGATGACATCGCCGCCCATGGATTCCGTAACGAGTTCCTCGCTCAACAGCTCCGTGCGGACCCGGTTCGGATCTGCACCCGGCTTGTCGATCTTGTTGATCGCCACGATGATCGGAGCGTCGGCCGCCTTGGCATGAGCGATCGCTTCCTTAGTCTGCGGCATGACACCATCGTCAGCAGCCACAACAAGGATGACGATGTCGGTCGATTTGGCACCGCGGGCACGCATCTGCGAGAAGGCTGCGTGGCCCGGCGTGTCGATGAAGGTGATCTTCTGACCGTCCTGGTCAACCTGATAGGCACCGATATGCTGGGTGATGCCACCGGCCTCGCCCGAGACGACCTTGGATTTGCGGATCGCATCCAGCAGCGACGTCTTACCGTGGTCAACGTGACCCATGATGGTCACCACCGGCGGACGCGGCTGCATGGTCGCATCGTCGTCTTCCTTGGTGAAGAGACCTTCCTCGACATCCGCTTCGGAGACGCGCTTGACGGTGTGCCCCATTTCCTCGGCGATCAGTTCCGCCGTGTCGGCATCGATCACGTCGTTGATCTTGAGCATCTGGCCCTGCTTCATCAGCAGCTTGATCACATCGACGGCGCGTTCCGCCATACGGTTGGCGAGCTCCTGGATCGTGATTGCCTCAGGCAGCGTCACCTCACGCGAAATTTTCTCGCGCACGACCTGTTGCTGACCGCGCTTGGCCTTTTCCTGGCGACGGCGCATCGACGCAAGCGAGCGTGCCCGCTGGCCGTCGTCGCCACCGGTTGCCGCGGAAATGGTCAGCTTCGACCGGCGGCGATCTTCGCCACCACGCGGACGTGCAGTGGGTGTCGGAGCCTGTTTCGGCCGCTTGACCGCGCGCAGACCCTTGTTGCTGCGATCCTCTTCCTCGGACGCTGGCTGAGCCTCGGGCTTCGGGCGTGGCGCAGCGGGAGCTGCGCGCTTGCCCATGTCGTCAAGACTGCGAGGCTTGCCACCATTGGAAGGTGCCGGTCTGCGGACGGCAGCCTTGCCGGTGTCCGGCGCGGCATCCGTTGCAGCTTCTGCCGGCTGAGGTGCTTCCGCAGCGACGGCTTCCACTGCTTCATCGGCCTTGGCCTGCTCGGCGGCAAGCCGGGCTTCTTCAGCTTCGCGTTTGGCGCGTTCCTCGGCTTCCACCTTCGCACGCGCTTCTTCTTCCACCTTGCGCTGCTCAGCCTCAACCGCGCGGCGCTTTTCCTCTTCCTCGCGGCGCTTGCGATCTTCCTCGTCGCGCACCTTGGCCATCTGGAGCGCTGCGGCACGTGCCGCGGCTTCTTCCTTGGTCAATGTGCGCAGCACATTGCCATTGCCCTTTTGGCGCTGGCCGGATGCGGACCGGCGGGCCTGCTTCGATGCCTGGGCGTCAGGCTGCTGCGGCTTGTGCGGTGCTTCGGCGGGTTTGTCGAGACGTTGTGTCGTCGGCGCGGGTGCTTCCGGCTTCGGTTCCTGACCCGGAATTACAACACGACGCTTTTTCTTCTCCACGACGACAGCCTTCGACCGGCCATGCGAAAACGACTGGCGAACAGTTCCCTGATCACCACCGCCCCGCTTGAGGCCGAGCGTTTTGCCACGCTCAACGCTAATTGTTTTGTCGCCCGGATTTTTCGTATCGCTCATATTGCCTTCAGTCCTGCGCAACCGCCCTGCTATGCGTTGCTCTGTTCGTCGCTTGCTGCGGAATAACCGCGAAAACGCTCCATGTCACGCACTCGTGCCAGAAAGTTTTCACTCGCCTGTCCCGCAAGCAGTGCAGCATGTATCACATTTGACCGGCCCAATGCCAAATCCAATTGGGTCGAATCGAACAAACGGACGATTTGGCACCCGTTTGCCAGTTCCTCTCGAGCGGCGACCACAGCCGCCAGCTTGCGGACACCATCCCCGGCAGCGTCCGAGGCATGGATCAGCCCGATGACGGCGTCCCGCCGCAGGGCTGCGTCAACTTTCGCGTAGCCGGTGACCAGTTCGCCGGCTTTGCGGGTCATGGACAGCGCCTGAAGCGCCGACCTTTCCAGAAGCGCGTCCACGCGATCTGCCAGTCCGGGTTCGACCCGGGCCTCACATTTGAACCCACGGCCGAATATCTTCTTCCGGTCTTTTTCGGCAGACGCGACGATTTTTCCCGTCGCCGTCACCCAGACGCCACGTCCCGGAAGCACCCGCTTCAGATCCGGAACCACTTGTCCCTCGGGATCAAGCACGAACCGGATCAGCGAGCTGATGGGATGAACCTCCCTGGTGACGGCACATTGCCGCTCGGTTGGCTCATTCTTCCTGGGCACGCTGCCACTCCTTCAGATCAACCGACCGTTCCAGGTCCGCTCAAAGACCGGCCGATCGATCCACTTTCCAATCAGAGGTCTTCGCCTCTTTTATCCGTTCAGAATAACGCCGGTCGGCGCTTCTTCCTCGGCCGCCGCAACGACCTCTTCGATTTCCTCTTCGATCTCTTCCGCTTCGGCGGCCATCGCCGCGAGCTCTTCCTCGGTGATCCAGCCGGCTGCAAGACGCGCCGCCATCACCATGTTCTCCGCATCCGCCCGGGATACGTCATAGCCGGACAATGCGCCTTCAAAACGTTTGGTTTCGCCGTCCTTGCGCTCGGTCCAGCCAACCAGGTCGTCCGCGGCGCAGCCAGCAAGGTCTTCCATAGTCTTGATGTCGTCCTTGCCAAGGGCGACCAGCATTGCAGTCGTCAGACCGTCAATCGCGCGCAAGTCGTCAGAGACACCAAGTGCAATCCGCTCTTCATCGAGCTTGGCTTCCAGCTCACCGAGATAGTCGCGGGCACGCGCCTGAATCTCGACAGCCGTTTCATCATCGAAGCCTTCGATCATGGAGATTTCCTCGATCTCCACATAGGCGACTTCCTCAACGGAGGTGAAGCCTTCCGTTGCCAGAAGCTGCCCGACCATCTCGTCAACATTGAGGGCTTCCATGAAGAGAACCGACCGTTCCTGGAATTCCTTCTGACGGCGGTCCGATTCTTCCTGCTCGGTCATGATGTCGATCGCCCAGCCGGTCAGCTGGGAGGCAAGACGCACGTTCTGGCCGCGGCGGCCGATCGCAAGAGACAATTGGTCATCGGGAACGACAACTTCAATACGTTCGGCATCCTCGTCGAGAACAACCTTGGCAACTTCGGCGGGTTGCAAGGCATTGACGATGAATGTCGCCGCTTCCTCGTTCCACGGAATGATGTCGATCTTTTCACCCTGCAGCTCGCCGACGACAGCCTGAACGCGGCTTCCGCGCATACCCACACAGGCACCGACCGGATCAATGGATGAGTCCTTGGAAATCACTGCGATCTTGGCACGCGAACCCGGGTCGCGGGCAACGGATTTGATCTCGATGACACCGTCGTAGATCTCCGGCACTTCCTGCGCAAACAGCTTTGCCATGAACTGCGGGTGCGTGCGGGACAGGAAAATCTGCGGCCCACGCTGTTCGCGGCGCACGTCATAGATGAAGGCACGGATGCGGTCGCCGGTGCGGAAGATTTCGCGCGGGATGAGTTCATCCCGGCGCACGATGCCTTCGCCACGACCGAGATCGACAATCACGTTGCCGTATTCCGCCCGTTTGACAACGCCGTTGATAACCTCGCCAACGCGATCCTTGAACTCCTCGTACTGGCGGTCGCGTTCCGCCTCGCGCACTTTCTGCACGATCACCTGTTTCGCCGACTGTGCCGCGATGCGGCCGAAATCGAGCGGCGGAAGCGGTTCGGCAATGAAGTCACCGAGGCTGGCTTCCGGGTTGCGGGCCTGTGCATCGGCAAGCGAGATTTCAGTGGATACGTTCTCGACGGCTTCGACAACCTGCAACAAGCGCTGCAGACGGATCTCGCCGGTCTTGGGATTGATCTCGGCGCGCACTTCGGTTTCCGTGCCATAGCGGGAGCGGGCCGCCTTCTGGATCGCATCTTCCATCGCGTTGATGACGATCATCCGGTCGATCGATTTCTCCCGGGCAACTGCATCAGCAATTTGCAGCAGTTCCAGCCGGTTCGCGCTGATTGCCATATTCCACTCCTCTTGCGCCGCGCTCGTGCCTTGGTCTGTTGGCGCGTTCTTGTTGCCACCGAGCCGGACGCTCAGTTGGGCGTGTTGTCCTGTGTCAGCTCATCGTCGGCGCCGCGGGCGGCAAGAGCCGCCTTTTCCGCCTGAAGAGCAGCTGTGATCAAATTGTCGGTCAGAACGAGCTTGGCCTCGCCGATGTTTTCAAGCGGCAGGTCGACCGTGTCGTCTTCGCCTTCGCGCACATCGGGCAGGCGCACTTTCGCCGCACCACTTTCTGCACCGAGAAGCGTTCCCCTGAACCGCTTGCGTCCCTCCAGCATGACAGCCATTTCAACTTTCAGCTCGTGGCCGGCCCAGCGATCAAAGTCGCCGGCACGCACCAGCGGCCGGTCTATGCCCGGGGAAGAAATTTCGAGATGATAGGCCCGGTTGATCGGGTCTTCGACATCAAGCGCAGGAGAGACAGCACGGCTTACGGTTTCGCAATCCTCGACCGTCATGGTGCCGTCCGGGCGCTCTGCCATGATCTGCAGGGTGCAGCCATTGGCAGCGCTGATCTTCGTGCGAACAAGACGATAGCCGAGATCTTCGATCACCGGCTCAACAATTGCGGCAACGCGGGCGTCGAGGCCCTGTTCCGTAACTATCCTTGGTTCGTGTGCGCTCACACTTGGCTCCTGTTAAAACCGTTTCCGGTCATAAGCATCAGATGCGCCTGATTGTCGGTCTACATGAGGCTATCCTGCTTGGTTCAACTGTTTCCGGGCCTGATCTAAGCAAAAAAGAGCGGGTCCCCGTCGGGCCCACTCTCAAAATGCTCTGATAAAGCCGTTTGAGGTGAAACACCGGCTGTATAACGCCAAAGGCAGGCCGAAAGCAAGTGTCCCGCGCCGAATCCGCAAAAGAACTTGTTTGGCCGGCGGGCAATTGAGAGCCGGCGGCATTTCGCCCCTGCTGTCAGATGCGACGGAAAGTCAGATATCGCCCCGTGCGGCCTTCGCGGATCGCCTTGGCCTCGTATCTGGTGCCCGGCCAGCCGTCCCACGGCGTCCTCCAGTCGGCGGCTGTTTCGGCCAGCCACTCGAATGCCTCGTGATCACGGCAGTGGCGCAACGTCCAGTCGATATAGGTGTCGATGTCGCTTGCGAACCGGAATTCGCTTCCCGGTTTCAAGACGCGCGCGTAACGGTCAAGGTTCTGCCGGTTGATGAACCTGCGTTTCCAATGCCGCTTCTTCGGCCAGGGATCGGGATAGAGCTGATAGGCCATATCCAATGAGGCTTCGGGGAGCCAGTCGAGCACGTTGACCGCATCGTCTTCATAAAGGCGGACATTTGCCAGCCCCTCCTCGACGACGGCCGTGACCGCCTTGGCCATGCTGCCGACAAACGGTTCCACACCTATGAACCCGGTCTTTGGGTTCGTCCGGGCCCGGTGCAGCAGATGTTCGCCGCCACCGAAACCAACTTCAAAGCAGACGTTCTCGACCTTTGCCTCAAACAAGCCGGCAAGTTCGATCGGTGCAGAAGCATTCAGGTCAAGCGCCAAACGTGGCAGTTCGCGTTCCATTAACGCCTCGCGGCGCGGGCTCAGCGGCTTGCCCTTTCGGCGGCCAAAGAAAGAACCTTCGTAACGATCAGTCATCTTGAAAGCGTGGCGTTTCAAACACGGAGACCGCCGGTGGAGGACCGGCGATCTGCCTTCTTTCAGGTCATGTCACTCTGCCGGGACTTACCCAGCGAGCGGACGCAAAGCGTCAACGAGATCGGTCTTTTCCCATGTGAAGCCGCCGTCGGCGTCAGGCTGACGGCCGAAGTGACCGTAAGCTGCCGTGCGCTCGTAAATGGGATTGTTCAGTTTCAAATGTTCGCGAATACCGCGCGGGCTCAGGCCCATGACGTCGCGCAGTGTCGCTTCCAGCCGCGCCTCATCACACCGTCCGGTCTGGTGCAGGTCAACGTAAACCGACAGCGGCTCGGACACACCGATCGCGTAGGACAGCTGAATGGTGCAGCGGTCCGCGAGCTCCGCGGCGACCACGTTCTTGGCAAGATAGCGCGCGGCGTAGGCAGCGGACCGATCCACCTTGGTCGGGTCCTTGCCGGAGAACGCGCCGCCGCCATGCGGAGCAGCGCCGCCATAGGTGTCGACGATAATCTTGCGCCCGGTCAATCCGGCGTCGCCATCCGGTCCGCCGATGACAAATGCACCAGTGGGATTGACGTGCCACTCCGTTTCACCGGTGATCCAGCTGTCAGGAAGCGCAGTGCGGATATAAGGCTCGACAATCCGGCGCACGTCTTCGGACGTCAGTGACGGGTCCAGATGCTGGGTCGACAGAACGATCGAGGTCGCAGCGACAGGCACGCCGTTTTCGTAGCGAACGGTCACCTGGCTTTTTGCGTCCGGTCCCAACACCGGTTCCTTTCCCGACTTGCGGGCGTCCGCCAGGAGGCTGAGAATCTTGTGAGAATAAAGGATCGGAGCCGGCATCAGCTCTTCGGTTTCGCGGCAGGCGTAGCCGAACATGATGCCCTGGTCGCCTGCACCTTCGTCCTTGTTGCCGCCAGCATCGACACCTTGGGCGATATGCGCTGACTGCGCGTGAAGATGGACGGCAACATCACAGTTTTCCCAATGAAAACCGTCCTGCTCGTAGCCGATGTCCTTCACAGCCATGCGTGCGAGATGGGCAATATACTCATTTGTGATGCTTGCCGGGCCGCGTGTCTCGCCGGCAATAACGATGCGGTTGGTGGTCGCCAGCGTTTCGCAGGCAACGCGCGCTTCGGGCATTTCTCTGAGGTACGCGTCAACGACAGCATCGGAGACGCGGTCGCAAACCTTATCCGGATGCCCTTCGGACACGGATTCGGACGTGAAAAGATAATTCTGACGTGCCATTGGCGATCGTCCTTCTGGGAATGAATATGATTGAAGCGGCGAATGACATCGCCGCTTCGAGTGCATCAATCTTAGAAGTTTTTCGCCACGTCAAGCGTGATATGAAAAATTATCAGTCGTCGCCGGCAAGAGAGCGGACAAGATCCACGATCCGGCGGCGGACTTTGGGATCTTCAATGCGTACAAAAGCCTTGTTCAGCGAAAGACCTTCGGAAGAAGACAGGAAGTCGACAACGTAAGACGTCGGTTGGGTCTCGCCGAAACCTTCAGCTTCTTCCGGCGTGCCCGGTGCGTCCTCGAAGAAGAAGGAAACCGGTACTTTCAAAATCGTCGCGATGTGCTGCAACCGGCTCGCGCCAATCCGGTTCGTACCTTTTTCGTATTTCTGAATCTGCTGGAAGGTGATGCCGAGGCTTTCACCCAGTTTTTCCTGGCTCATGCCGAGCATCATCCGCCTGAGGCGGACACGGCTGCCAACGTGTATGTCAATCGGATTTGGAGACTTCTTACTGGGCATGTACGTCGCTCTTTCTTTTTCTCGCGGCGAATGTCCGCCATTTTCGATTGCACAAGTCCCCTAAGTCCTCCCACAAGACCCAGGGATTGAAGCAAGCCCGCAACCCCTCACTTGTACATGAATCAACCCTCAATCGGCTATTTCACGGTTGTATCACACTTTAATCACTCAACTCAAACAAAAATAATCAATTTTTACGCGAGTCGCGGTTGTATCGCGAGAATGCCGCAAACAGTACAAGTGTTAAGGAAATAATCAGCACAGGAAGATCGCCAAAACTACCATAGAAAGTTTTACTTAATCTGTGCGGAAGCTTGGCGTCGATGACGCCACGCTCGAATATCGACAGTTGCTCAAGCACGACTCCCCTACCGTCAACAATCGCAGAAATGCCCGTATTTGCGGCCCGAACGAGCGGAAGGCCCGTTTCCACGGCTCTCATGCGGGCCTGTGCGAAATGCTGGTAGGGGCCAGGTGTATGACCGAACCAGGCGTCGTTGGTCACGTTCAAAAGAAACGACGGATCGCCCGACGCCTGTGCATAGACGCCCGGAAAAATGGCCTCATAGCAAATCAAGGGTAGAAAACTAAAACTATCGGAGGTGGACAATACACGCCGTTGATAGCCGGCGTGAAACCCTTCCAGCGGTCCGGCAAGGTTTGAAATTCCGATTTTCTCAAGCAGTGATTTCAAGGGAACAAACTCGCCAAAGGGGACAAGGCGGACCTTGTCGTAAAACCCCTTCACGGTGCCGTCGTGGTCTATGACGTAAACGCTGTTGTAGTACTCGTCTCCGGCTGCACCTGCCTCGGCCCTGATGGCACCGGTCACGAGTTCACTGTTCTCGCCAAGGACCTGTCCGATCCTGAACAGCGCTCCCGGTTCCTGGGTCAGGAGAAACGGAAGCGATGATTCGGGCCACACGACCAGTCTCGACTGCCCAACCCGCGCCTCTCCACCGAGCGGGGCTTCGGTCATGTCCAGATAGGTTTGAAATATCTCGTTTCGCAGTTCCGGGCGCCACTTGTCCTTCTGATCGATCGACGGCTGGACGACACGAATATCGAGGTCTGTATCTCTCGTCTCGATCGACCAGACGCGCACAAATCCAAACACCAGGACCAGACAAAAAACTGCCGCAGCGCATCCGACGGCAGTAAGGCGTCGGCGGAGCGGACCTGAATCTGCCAGGACCGCAGGAGCCGCAGCAACAGCCACCACAAGGAAGGTTACCCCGTAGAGACCGACAAGGCTCGCGACCTGGGTCAACGGCAAGTAATCCGCAATTCCATACCCGAACGCGTTCCAGGGAAACCCGGTCAGGACGTGACCACGAACCCAATCAGCAAGCGTGAGGCAGGCCGCCAGCAGCAGAATTCTGCGGAGCCGGTCGCTCCAGAACAAGCTGGCAAGTGCGACACCAAGGCCTGTGAAAAGGGCAAGACCAACCGGCATCGCCAAGACCGCAAAGGGCATAAGCCAGGCAAAACGCTCCGCCTCGACAAGAAATGCTGCACCAATCCACCACAGACCGGAGAGGAAATAGCCGAAGCCGAACAGCCAACCCAACGCGAAGCCGGTTCGCATTCTTGCAAATTTCCGCCCCGGCACGGCTTCGAGCGCGCCATCCAGCAACCAGACGAGACAGGGAAACGTGACCAGTAGAATCGGGGACAGGCCAAATGGCGGCAGGGCGAAGGCGCTCAGCGCACCAATGATCACGCACAGAAACCGGCGCTGCCACCCCCAGGCCAGCAAGAACGTGTTCGGCAGGACTGTCAGTCGTTGTGTAAGCCAGTGCATTATTAGCCATCCCCAATCAAGGATTGGAGATTTGTCGGCTCACACGAGAACGGTCAAGGTTTAATGTGCGGCAATTGGCGCAATCCGGCCCGGCCCGGCTGATCAGCTACTGCTGTCCAGCGCGCCGGAACGCTCGATCTCCGTATCCGACTGCTGCACTGGACCGTCTTCGCTTTCAGAACTCGCCGGTTTCTTCGGACGGCGTCTCAGGTCCTGGGTCCGCACTTCGGCACGTTTGCGTCGGATCTTGAGACGTTTGATGCGTCTTGGGTCCGCGTCCATCACTTCAAACTCAAAGCCCGGCACTTCTTCGGGTACAAACAAGAGTTCGCCGCGCACCGGAACGCGCCCGATCGACACGTAAAGCAGTCCGCCCAGAGTATCGACGTCGTCGGAAATCTCGCCGCGCTCCAAGTTGGTACCGAGCACCTTGTCCAAGTCTTCCAACGGCAGCCGCGGATCGGCAATCCACACGCCCTCGCCCGCAGCGGCCAGCATTGCCTCTTCGTCCTCGTCATGCTCGTCCTCGATGTCACCGACGACTTCTTCGACAAGGTCTTCCAGGGAGACGAGTCCGTCCGTACCGCCGTATTCGTCGATGACGAGCGCCATCTGGATGCGGCCTGCCTGCATTTTCGCCATCAGGTCGGTTGCAGGCATCGATGGCGGAACGAACAGCAAGTTTCTGAGCAGGTTCGTTTCCTTCAACGTCACCGACAGGTCGACGCAGGACAAATCCAGGTCCGGCGTATTGTGTCCCTTGCGCGCCGAACCGTTTTCCAACGGTTTTCCTTCGGCCTCGTTCGCAGCACCATTTTCCACAGAAGTTGCAAGACTGCCGCGCGTTCCACGTTCTGCAATGAACGCCATCAGATCCTTGATGTGGACCATGCCCCTCGGATCGTCCAGCGTGTCGTCGTAGACGGGCATGCGCGAATGGCCGCTCTTCTCGAAGAGTTCCATCAGACGGCTCAAGCTGGTGTCCAGATCGACAGCGTCGATGTCGGCGCGCGGGATCATGACGTCATCGACGCGCAATTCCCGCAGCCGCAAGATGTTGCCGAGCAACATGCGTTCTTCAGGCGAAAAGGCAGCGTCGCCGCTTTCCTCGCGCGCCAGTTCGTCCTGGAGATTCTCACGCAGGCTCGATGACTGGCGCCCCAAGCGCAGCATGCGTTTGAGATTGTCTAGAAAGGCCGCAGTCCTCTGCGGCTTTATCTGTTGCGGTTCTTCTCCCTCGGGAGACTGTCCGTCACCTGCAGCCTTTGGCTCGCCTGCCGGACTTTGCGGTTCAACTGCGCTCATCATCTATCAATACAAGAACTTTATGCCCCATGATGCCACCTAATCGCCGTCAGCCACAAGGGGGCTGCCAGCATAGGGGTCATCTATGTCTATGCTTGCCAAAATGGCTTTCTCAAGACCTTCCATCAGCTCAGCTTCGTCACTTTCCTGATGATCATAGTCGAAAAGATGAAGCAAACCATGAACGGTCAAATGGGAAAGATGATCGAAGAAATCAACTCCCATGTCTTTCGCTTCCGCCGAAATGGTTTCGAAAGCAAAAACAATGTCTCCAAGAAGCGGACCGTAGACATCGCCTTGCGGGTCGCTGCCCGGAAATGACAGGACATTTGTCGGCTTGTCCTTGTCACGCCACTTCGCGTTCAGCTTGCGGATCTCCGCGTCGTCGGTGAAGAGCAGCGAGACTTCTGCCTCGTTCGAAACATGAAGGTCGGCCTCTGCGAAAGCGGCACTCACCGCGCGCGCCGCAACAGCGGCAAGCTTTTCTTCGGGCGGCCAGTCTCCTGCTTCGATCGCCAGATCGATCACAAATCCGTCGGGCAAGATGTCAGTCATGTCGTCCGGCGATCTCAGGAGGCCGCCGCCTTGCGCGAACGCGGCGGTGTCTCGTCCCTGTCCGTATTCCGCTGGCGCTCCACATAGCGGCGCTCGCGCGCTTCGGATTCCTCACGCGATGCGTTGTCATATGCGGTCACTATCCGCCCGACGAGCTCGTGCCGCACCACATCCGTCTCATTGAAGCGAATGTGGGACACCGCCGGGATGTCGGTCAGCAAGCCGAGTGCTTCACGCAGGCCGGATTTCTGACCAGCCGGCAGATCGATCTGGCTGGGGTCGCCGGTAACGATCATCTTGGACCCTTCGCCAAGGCGGGTCAGGAACATCTTCATCTGCATCGAGGTCGTGTTCTGCGCCTCGTCGAGCAAGACCACAGCGTTCGACAGGGTGCGGCCGCGCATGAATGCAAGGGGTGCGACTTCGATCATGCCGGACTGGAGCCCCCGGTCCACCTTTTCGGCGGGCATCATCTCATAAAGAGCGTCGTAGATAGGACGCAGATACGGATCGACCTTGTCCTTCATTTCGCCGGGCAGAAAGCCGAGACGCTCCCCGGCCTCGACAGCCGGCCGGGACAGGATCAGACGAGCGACATCGCCGCGTTCCAGAAGCGCGGCGGCGTAGGCGACCGCTAGAAACGTTTTGCCGGTGCCGGCCGGGCCCGTGCCGAATATCAGATCGGCCCGGTCCATGGAGCGAATATAGGCGTCCTGTGTCGGCGTGCGGGCGACAATGGTCTTGCGGCGTGTGGCGATCTGGGCGAACGCCAGCCGTGATTTCGGCTCCAGGGTCGGCAGTGGAAGCTGCGCTTCCGCCGCGGCGGCCATCCTGAGGGCCCCATCCACGTCACCGGGATGAATCTCCTGTCCCTGCAGCAGACGCTGATAAAGCGCTTCCAGCGCGGTCCGCGCCTGCGCACAGCCAGCCTGGGAGCCTTTCAGTGTCACCTGGTTGCCGCGCGCAATCGCATCCACACCGAGCCGCTGTTCAATCAGCGCCAGATTTTGGTCGAACTGGCCGAAGAGATCGCCAATCAGCCGGTTGTCTTCAAATGCAAGGACGATGTGGGTCGTGTCAGAGGCCGAACCGGCCGATGCTTGATCCGATTGCTTGCGGGATGAAGAACTGTCGCGCGTCAAATGACGTCTCCTTTAGACCGATGCCTGGGCAGGCCGGAACTTTTCGTAAGCATTTTGCCCGTCAATCAATTGCCCGAACAGCGAATTAGATCCGATCTCGACGATTTCCACCGCTTGTATGCTGCCGATCAGATCTTCAGATGCATCCAGTTGCACCGGCTGTAGCCAGGGCGACTTGCCGACGATCTGGCCTGCATTTCGACCCTTCTTTTCCAGAAGCACGTCGCAGACCATTCCCAGCCGCGACGCGTTGAAGGCCTTCTGCTGGCTGCTTACCAGTGCCTGAAGTTCAGCAAGGCGTTCAGATTTCACGTCTTCCGGAACCTGGTTGTCCATGGTCGCGCCGGGGGTTCCCGGACGCTGACTGTATTTGAACGAGAACGCTGAGCCATAGCCGACACGGCGGATCAGATCCATCGTGTCCTCAAAATCCTGATCCGTTTCATCGGGAAAACCGACAATGAAATCACCCGACAGGGCGATATCAGGCGCGGCTTCGCGAATCCGGTCGATCAGGCGAAAATAGTCGTCCCTGGTGTGGCGACGGTTCATGGACTTCAGGATCTTGTCTGAACCTGACTGCACCGGCAGATGCAGGTACGGCATCAGGCCCTTCAAATCCCGATGCGCCTCGATCAGGTCGTCATCCATATCCCGCGGATGACTGGTGGTGTAGCGAAGCCGGTCCAACCCGTCGATCTCGGAAAGGTGCCGCAAAAGGCGACCGAGGCCCCAGGTCGATCCGTCCGCCGCCTGACCATGATAGGCATTCACATTCTGCCCGAGCAGCGTGACCTCACGCACACCGGAGGCCGCCATGCGCTCTGCCTCAGCAACGATCTGCTCCACAGACCGCGAAACTTCCGCACCACGGGTATACGGCACCACGCAGAAGGTACAGAACTTGTCGCAGCCTTCCTGAACCGTCAGGAACGCTGCCGGCGGCCGCTTCATGACGGTGTTTTCCGCCCGCTTCGACAGGTGGCCGAACTTCGCGTCGATGTCGAATTCCGTTTCGACAACCTTTTCACCCTGGCGCGCCTTGTCCAAAAGACCGGGGAGCTGGTGATAGCTTTGCGGGCCGACCACAAGGTCGACGATCGGGGCGCGTCTGGAGATTTCCTCGCCTTCCGCCTGGGCGACGCAGCCGGCAACACCAACCATCATGTCCTTGCCGGACTTTGCCCGCGCTTCCTTCACCTTCCGGATCCGGCCGAGTTCGGAATAGACCTTTTCAGCCGCCTTTTCGCGGATGTGGCAAGTGTTCAGAATGACAAGGTCGGCCTCTTCCAGGTTTTCCGTGGATTCGAACCCTTCGGGTGCCAGGACATCCGTCATCCGTTCACTGTCATAGACATTCATCTGGCAGCCATATGTGCGCACGAACACCTTGCGTGCGTTGCTGCCTGTGTCTGCCTTTCGACCCTGCTCTGAAACAGGGCCTTGGGTCTTTTCTAATTCTGCTTCCGGGCGGCTTGTCATTCGCTCCTCGTGGCCTTCATCTTTTGGCCGGCATGTCTTGGGTGTTGGGTCGCCGCAGCGCCTGTCAAGAAAGCAAGCGATCGGGTTCCTTGCCCTTACCCGATCCCGCAAACAGGTTCACCGTTCGGCAGCACTCAAATTCTGGCGCCAGCTTTAGCGGGTTTTTCGTCGTTTGAGAAGAACTCGCTAGGCTCGATTTCGCTAGAATCTACGCTCTCGATCGGCTTTTGCATCAAAGCAGCGACCGTCATGGCCCGAACATCGTTTTCCAGCTGCCGCGTGAGCGCCTTGCGGTCCGTCGATCTGTCGACAAGAACGGGGTCACCCCAGGTCACGATCACATCCAGCGCACCGCGCGTAAATATTCCCCAAAGATGGCCGGCAAGCTCCATGTCACCGTACCAGGCGACGTGCGGGCGATGCGCGCGGCCCATCGGCAAGCCGTAAAACCCCTGGTAGGCGACGGAGAGCGGCTGGACCCAGACTTTCGCGCCGTCTTCTTCACCAAGCGCCCGTGTGGCCGCGCCCAGAAGGGCAGACCGGAAGGGCAGCACGCCGTTGCCGTCATTGGACGTGCCTTCGGCAAACAGGACCATGGCATCACCCGCCGCCATGCGCTCGGCAATCTCGTCCGCCACCTGACCGGTTTCGGTCCGGCGGGTCCGGTTCACAAAAACTGTCCTCTGGAGCTTTGCGAACAGGCCAAAAATCGGCCAGCCGGAAACCTCCGACTTGGCAATGAACGACAGCGGGATCAGCGAGCCTAAAACCGTGATATCGACCCAGGAGGCATGGTTGGCTGCGATCAGTAGCGGGCGATCCACGGTCGGCTTGCCGACTTGCCTGATCTTGATGCCGACAAGGCGTGTTGCGATCCGGTGCCAGATTTGCGGCAGATGCCTTTGGAGCCGCAGCTGCAGCTTGACCGCGATCCACTGCAAAGGGATAAGGACGAGCGAAACAAGCGTCAGGACAAAGATCAACCAGACGGCCTTGATTTCAGCCATCGCCTTTCTCACCCTTGGATGCCTCAAGCGGCACCCCATAAAGCTCGAGGCGGTGGTCGACCAGCTTGTAGCCCAGCTTTTTGGCGATAAACTCCTGCAAGGCTTCGATTTCCTCGCTCCGGAATTCGATCACTCGGCCACTGCGCAGGTCGATCAGGTGATCGTGGTGCTCGTCGGGAACCGTTTCGTAACGCGAACGGCCATCCCTGAAATCATGCCGCTCGATCATGCCGGCGTCTTCAAATAACTTGACGGTACGGTAGACGGTCGAGATCGAAATTCCCGCATCGATGGCGACGGCACGGCGATAGAGTTCTTCGACATCCGGGTGGTCATCGGACGCTTCTTCGATCACCGTTGCAATGATGCGGCGCTGTTCGGTCATGCGCATGCCCTTAGCAACGCACATTTCCGCCAGCGTTGATTGCCGCTCATCCGTCATAAAATTGCCGCCTGCTGCCTGACTGGAGTTTTCTTGACTACAGCGCTTAGCGAAGATCGATCCGCATGACAAGCGCCGTGCCGTCTCCCTCGCCGGCGCTGTAATAGCCCTTTCTTTGCCCCACCTCTTTGAAACCAAGACCTCGATAGAGCAGCAAGGCGGCCTCATTCGCTGCATCAACTTCCAGAAACAGATGGCTGCAGCGTTCGCCGTAGAGCCGAAACAAACCGGCTTCCATCAGCTTCTTGCCGATACCGCGGCCACGCTGCCTCGGATGGACTGCAATGGTGATGACTTCAGCTTCGTCGGCGACCTTGCGCAGGATCAGGAAGCCGAGCGGCGCACGGGTCCCGTACGGACTGGCGCGACGGGCCACCAGGATCGTCGTCCCTTCCTGTGCCTTCATGCGCGCAAGGTCTTCGGCATTCCATTTGTTCTTGAAAGATCCGGCGTGGATGTCGGCAATCTTCGGCAGATCCTCGTCCAGCGCCTCTTCCACAACCGGCGGCTGGGTCCAGAACCACCAGAAACTCATTGCCGCTCAATCCTTCCCCTTGTCTGCGGCGTTGCATCGGGCGGCCGCAGGTATAGTGGCGACGGCGAGGAAACGACCGGATCGGCGATGAGACCCAGCTCGGCAACATCCCGAATACCCGGAAATCCGCTCCGGGAGATGATCTGTTCCTGCGGCAGGTTCAAAGCCGACGCAACCTTTTCCGCTGCCGATCCTGCCAACCTTATGCTCTGTGGCATCGTTGCCGCAAGATCGGAAAGCGTGCGCACTTCCGCAACACCCATCGGATCGCCCGACGCGGTAAACTCCTGGCAATAGACCTCTTCACCCTTGCCTGTCAGAGACACGAGGATGGGCGCACCGTCATCACGCGGCGCGCAGGACCGGGCGATCGCGGCCAGCGTCGTTATGCCGACAACGGGTTTGCCGAGAACAAGACCGAAGCCCCTTGCAACAGCCAGACCCACGCGCAATCCGGTGAAGCTGCCGGGACCGACAGTAACTGCCACACGATCGAGTTCGGAAAAAGCTGTTGATGTCTCTGCCATGACCTCGCCGATCATGTCCATCAGCCTTTCCGCGTGACCCCGGCCGATTTCCTCGCCGCATGCCTCAAAGCAGGCGGTTTCGACACCGTTGTCGAGGACCGCGGCGGCGCAATTGGCAAGGGCAGTGTCTATCGCAAGTACACGCATTTCGGACAAACTCAAGGGTTTTTCTCTTCTTTCGCACTAACCCGGCAAGACGAAGAAGTCGAGCCGAGCTTTGGGCCTAAGTCCAATTGCGGGCTTGCGTTTCGAAAAGTTTGTAGTATGGGAATGCAAAAAGCCCGACGGGACCGCCGGGCCTTTGAATTTACAGCAAAAAATCCAGATCCTTTAACAGACCCCGGTCAAATCGGGCGGACTTCCTCGACTTCCGGCACGAAATGCCTGAGGAGATTCTGAATGCCGTGCTGCAATGTCGCAGTCGAAGACGGGCAACCTGCGCACGCTCCACGCATGGACAGATAGACGATCCCTTCCTTGAAGCCCTTGAAAGTGATGTCACCGCCATCCTGAGCAACTGCAGGACGAACACGTGTTTCGAGGAGTTCCTTGATCGTGCTCACGGTCTCTTCGGTGCCTTCGTCAAAGAACTCACCTTCCTCGATGTCCTCGACCTGACCGGCCGCCATGACCGGCTGACCGGACATGAACTGTTCCATGATCACACCGAGAATGGCCGGCTTCATATGCTGCCAATCCGTGTCATCCTTGGTGACGGTTACAAAGTCGTGACCGAAAAACACGGCAGCGACGCCCGGGACCTCAAACAACTTTTCCGCAAGTGGCGATGCACCTGCGTCCGTCCTGGAGCGAAAGTCGTATGTGCCCTCCGGGAGCACGACGCGCCCCGGCAAGAATTTCAAAGTGGCCGGATTCGGAGTTGCTTCGGTTTGAATGAACATGTGCTTCGTCCTTGCGTTTTATCAACGCGCCCTTGTCGCTGATGCCTTGCGCCTCTCCATCATCGCAAAACACCGATGAGTCCTTCTAACCCATCTGCTGAAAGTTTGGAATAGTTAAAAACTAGATAGGCTCAGATCGCATGAGATCAAGTCTGCGGCACAGATTCTCCTGAAGCTTCCGACTTGCCTCAGGCGAGCGCAGCTATGGAGTCGTCATCCAGGTTTCCGGGAACAATCGTTACGGGGATCGGAAACGTTCCAGCCGCCTTGCCTGCGACGGACGAGACCAGCGGTCCCGGCCCTTCCGTTCCGGTGCTGGCTGCCAGAACCAGAATCGCGATATCGGCATCCGCTTCGATCAGCTCGAGGATTTCCTCCGACTTGGCGCCTTCCCTGACCACCGTCTCAGGCTCGGTTCTTGCCACCGACCTGACACGCTCGGCAGCTTTTGCCAGTGTGGTCTCGGCTTCCTCCAGCGCCTCTGCGCGCATGATGTCTTCAACGCCAAGCCAGTGCTGGAAGTCTCCGGGGGCGATTACAAAAACCAGCGTGACGACCCCACCGGTCCGAGCTGCCCTTTTTGCCGCATATACAATTGCCCTGTCGCACTCGGGCGTTTCGTCGACCACGACCAGAAATTTCCGGCGGTGGCCTTCTTCGTTGCTTTTCCGAATAGCTACCATAAGCGCATGCTGCCACCGGTGCGCGCGCATCGCAAGCGGCGATGTCGCCGCTCGCGCCAGGGTACGGACCCTAACCGCCCGGTTACAGGATGAACTTCGACAGATCGACGTTCTTGGCGAGGTCGCCGATGTTCTCTTTCACGAATTCGGCTGTGATTTCAATCGTATCCCCGGAGCGATCCGGTGCCGTGAAGGAAATCTCGTCAAGGATGCGCTCCATGACGGTTTGAAGACGTCGCGCCCCTATGTTTTCAACAGACGCGTTGAGGTCAACTGCAACGGAGGCAATTTCCTCGATGGCGTCCTGGGTGAAGCTTAGCGTCACCTCTTCCGTTTCCATCAGGGCAACATACTGCTTGATCAGGCTGGCTTCCGGCTCCGTCAGGATAGCCTGGAAGTCGTCCTTGTTGAGTGCACGCAGTTCGACCCGGATGGGCAACCTTCCCTGTAGCTCCGGCAGGAGATCCGACGGCTTGGCCACGTGAAACGCACCGGAGGCGATGAACAGGATATGGTCGGTCTTGACCGGGCCGTGTTTGGTGGACACGACCGTGCCTTCGATCAGCGGAAGGAGGTCCCGCTGGACGCCTTCACGGGAAACGTCCGCACCGGCACGTCCCTCGCGCGCGCAGATCTTGTCGATCTCGTCCAGAAAGACGATGCCGGAGTTTTCGACAAGCGCGATCGCTTCCTCAACGACTTTGTCTTCATCGAGCAGCTTGTCCGATTCCTCGTTGATCAGCAGCTCGTAACTGTCGCGTACGGACGTCCTCTTGGTCTTGGTCTGTCCACCGAAGGCCTTGCCGAGGAGGTCCGACATGTTCATCACGCCAACGCTTGCGCCGGGCATGCCTGGGAGATCGAAGCTGGGCATCTGGGCCTGCGCCCGGACTTCGACTTCGATCTCCTTTTCATCCATTTCACCATCGCGCAGTTTCGTGCGGAAGCTTTCCCGTGTCGCCGGGCTGGCATTTGAACCGACAAGGGCGTCAAGCACACGCTCTTCAGCCAGCACATGCGCCTTGGCTTTCACCTCTTCGCGCTTCTTGTCGCGCACCAGCGTAATGCCCGCTTCCACGAGATCGCGGACGATCTGTTCCACGTCGCGGCCAACATAACCAACCTCGGTGAACTTGGTGGCTTCCACCTTCGTGAACGGTGCGTTGGCCAGCTTGGCGAGGCGGCGCGAAATCTCGGTCTTGCCGACACCGGTCGGTCCGATCATGAGAATGTTCTTGGGCAGAACCTCCTCGCGCATCTGGCCTTGTAGCTGCTGACGGCGCCAACGGTTGCGCAGGGCAATCGCCACCGCACGTTTGGCGTCTTTCTGGCCAACAATATAGCGGTCGAGCTCGGAAACGATCTCGCGCGGAGAAAAATCGGTCATTGTTTAAGACACGCCTTCCGTATTCATGTGTTCCATAAGCAGACTGTCATCCGTCTTGCCGAGGAGGTCCGGCATTTCCCGGAAACCGGCTTTGCGGTAGGCCTTGACCGCCCTTTGGTTGGTCGGGTCGGGATCAATAATGATCCGTTCGTAGCCATCCTGCCGCAGCTTGTCGACAAACGCCTGCAATACTCTTGTTCCAATTCCCCTGGACAGGTCCTTTTCGTCGGCGATCGACAGGTCGACCCCGACGGCTTCGCGTGGCAGCAATTCGAGCCACGGGTACTCCTGAACCCAGTCGGTGCCCAGCTGATCCTTTACGAACCAGACCTGGATGTAGCCCATGTCCGTTCCGTCGAGCTGGAAGATGAAAGGCAACGTGGTGTCCCGCCCTTCAATCATATCCCTGACGTAGCTGAGCTCTTCTTCAGGGTCGCCCCACCACTCACGCCAATGCGGCCTCGCCATCCAGTCGGCGAGCAGCGGCAGATTTTCTGAGGTCAGGGGCTGGAACGTTATCATGGCCTGTCAATCGGCCGTTTCCAGCACTTCAACGGTCACACTCGCATTGGTGTAAACACAGATCTCCGCCGCGACGGCCATCGCCTTGCGGGCAATGGTCTCGGCGTCGTAGTCGGTGTCGGCCAATGCTCTGCCGGCGGCAAGTGCATAGTTGCCACCAGACCCGATGCCCATGACGCCGCCCTCCGGTTCAAGGACATCGCCTGTGCCAGTCAGCACGAGCGAGACATTCTTGTCGGCAACCAGCATCATCGCTTCAAGGCGGCGCAGATATCGGTCCGTACGCCAGTCCTTCGCCAGTTCGACACATGCCCGCATCAGCTGACCCGGATACTGTTCCAGTTTTGCCTCAAGGCGCTCGAACAAGGTGAATGCATCGGCGGTCGCACCGGCAAAGCCTGCGATCACCTCACCCTTGGCCAACGGCCTCACTTTGCGTGCGGAATGCTTGATCACGGTCTGGCCGAGGGACACCTGGCCATCACCTGCAATGACAACCTTACCGCCCTTGCGCACCATCATGATCGTCGTCCCGTGCCACTGGGCCGGTTCGCGCGTTTCGCTCATTCATTCCTCTTGGGTTTTCTCGTTAGTATGTTTTTCAATGCTGCCGCCCTATGTAGGCGGGGTTTCCGGCTTTTCCAAGCCGTGTGTCAAGTAAGCCGGATACGACATTCGATTGAAAGGATGGAAACCTTCAGGATATGGAGCCTAGTGAGACAGCTCGATCCTGGTGGCCCGCAAGAGTGCATCCACAAGCTTGTCGAGTTGACCGCTGACCCGTTCATCAGTCAGTTCGTCTCTTTCGTCAAAGGCTCCTGAAGCGCGCGGGACTGAGACCATTTGCGGCAAAACCAGAGCACCCAGACCAACCTCCAGAACCGTGCGCATGCCGATCAGGCCGCGCATTCCACCAAAGCTGCCCGGTGACGCCGCACCGAGCGTAAACACCTTGTTTCGGAAGGGTTCGCCTGGCTCCTTGACACGGCTGATCCAATCCAGGGTGTTCTTCAAAAGCGGTGTTACACCGGCATTGTATTCCGGGCATGAAATGAACAGGCCGTCGTGGCCTGCAAAAAGCCGATGCAGTTTACCGGCGTTTTCCGGAACGCCGTGCGTGTCTTCCAGATCGCCGTCATAGACCGGCAGCGGATAGTCCTTTAGCGAAAAATGCGTCACGTCCGCATCGAGGATCGAAAGCCGCTTGGCTGCAAGCGCCGCCAGCTTAGCGTTATGCGATCCGCTGCGCACTGATCCGGAGAAAACGAGTATCTTTGGATTGCGCATAGACGGCCACCTGCTTTTTCAATCAAACTCCAAACCAACGGCTCGGGACGTTACCGTCGCAGAACCGCAAGGTTGAAGATAGGGGTCCTTCAGAAACAAAAAAGAGGCGCGGGTTCAGTGTCCCTTTCGGTAAACCCAGACCCTTGCCGGGGGCAGGTTTTTCCAAACCCAGTCAGAGCTGTAGATCGAGACACCCCGGCTGGCTGGCTTGACCGGCGCCGTCAGGCCGTAGGAAAACTGAATGAAAGGTGCGCCAGGCTTGAGCAGACGCAAAGCTTCTTCCAGAAGAGCCCGCCGGACCGGTTCAGGCCGCGTCAAAAGCGGAAGCGAGGAAACCACACCGTCGAGCGCATGGTTTTCCTGCTTTTCTTCTGACAGAAAAGCACCCGTGTTGCGGAGCGCTTCTTCCAATGCATAGGCATCGCCCTGAAAGACCGGAAGCCCGGAATACCGAAGGCTCAGTAGCTCACAGAATTCGGCGCTATACTCGATTACGTTGAGGTGGCGATGCGCAAAACCGCGATCGATCAGGGCCTTGGTGACAACGCCGGTTCCAGGCCCGAGTTCAACAACGCGGGAATGGGGTTGCGGTGTCAGGTAAGATGCCATCCTGGCCGCCAGATCCGGGCCTGATGGTGAAACCGCTCCTGTACGCAGGGGATTTTGCGCCCAGGACCGGATAAATTTCATTTCATCCAGGACCTTGGTTCGCACAGCATTCGCCTTGTCGAGCTTCTCCCGAATGCGCTCGACACGAATGGCGTTTCGTTTCAGCATGTTACCTCACTCGTCCCCAGACGATCGAATATAGGGGCACTTGCGAGGATTTGCTACATGGGCGTGCTCACAATACGTAATCATGCACCCAGATTGTCGATAAAGTCCTTGACCTTTGTGAAAAATCCCGCCGATTGCGGATGATTTTCACCAGAGGACTCTTTCTCGAATTCGGCAAGCAATTCCCGCTGTTTTCGAGTCAGGTTTGTCGGTGTTTCAACGGTCACCTGAATGTACATGTCGCCATGCTGACTGGACCGCATGACCGGCATGCCCTTGCTGCGAAGCCTGAACTGTTTTCCGGTCTGAGTCCCTTCCGGCACTTTCACGCGGCTTGTAGACCCGTCGACAGTCGGCACGTCGAACTGGCCGCCAAGCGTTGCCGTCGTCATGGAGATCGGCACACGGCAGTAGAGATCTGCGCCGTCACGCTGGAAGAGATCGTGCGGCTTGATGGTCAAAAAGATGTAGAGATCGCCCGCCGGTCCGCCTCTGCCCCCTGCTTCGCCTTCGCCTGCAAGTCGGATACGGGTTCCGTCCTCGATACCGGCAGGTATGTTGACGGACAAAGTCCGATCCTGCGTGATGCGTCCGGAACCGCTGCAGCTGTCGCATGGATCGGTGATAACCTGTCCGCGGCCCTGACAGCTCGGACAGGTGCGCTCGAGCGTGAAAAACCCTTGTGCCGCACGCACACGCCCAGAGCCGCCGCAGGTGCGGCAGGTCGTGGGGCTTGTGCCCGGCTTGGCGCCGGAACCATTACAAGTGTCGCACGTGATGCTGGTCGGCACCTCGATTTCGACGGTCTTGCCGGTAAAGGCATCTTCCAGAGAGATGTCCAGATTGTAGCGAAGATCCGCACCGCGCTCGCGTCCGCCGGAGCGGCGTCCCCCACCCATGCCGAAAAACTCTTCGAAAATATCGGACATGGTTGAGGAGAAATCATGGGCACCGGCGCCACCAGCGCCACCAAAGCCGCCATTTTCAAAGGCAGCATGACCGAAACGGTCATAGGCGGCCCGTTTCTGACCGTCCTTTAGAGTGTCATAAGCCTCGTTGACTTCCTTGAAGCGGGCTTCGGCTTCCGTGTCCCCCGGGTTGCGATCGGGGTGATATTGCATGGCCATCTTGCGGTAAGCGCTTTTCAGCGCCTTGTCATCCGCATCGCGTGAAACGCCCAGCACCTCGTAGAAATCACGTTTGGACATCAAGATCTCTCGGTCTTGTTGTTGCGCCGCCGGCAGCCTGGATTTCTCCGGCGCCTTGGACGGCGAAAGCGCCGGACACAAGCACCCTTTTACATCGGGTAATCAAGCGACCGGCGCCGGAAGTGAACAGCCAGCCGGAGGACCGGCTGGCTGCAGTTTCGTGGGTTAAGCGGACTTTTTGTCGTCTTCGTCTTTAACTTCTTCGAAGTCAGCGTCGACGACGTCATCCTCGGCTTCCGAAGACGCGGCCTCTTCGCCGCCTTCTTCGGCCTCGGCTTCTGCCTGGGCAGCCTGGTACATCGCTTCACCGAGCTTCATCGACGCTTCGGCGAGGGCCTGTGTCTTGGCCTTGATGTCTTCCAGATCTTCGCCTTCCAGCGACGTCTTCAGGTCCGCAAGAGCGGTTTCGATCGCGGACTTGTCGTCAGCGGAAACCTTGTCGCCGTAATCCTTGAGCGACTTCTCCGTGGAGTGCACGAGAGACTCGCCCTGGTTCTTGGCTTCAACCAGTTCCTTGCGCTTCTTGTCTTCGTCCGCATGCGATTCAGCGTCCTTGATCATCTGGTCGATGTCGCTGTCGCTGAGACCGCCGGAGGCCTGGATCCGGATCTGCTGTTCCTTGCCGGTGCCCTTGTCCTTTGCGGACACGTTGACGATACCGTTGGCGTCGATGTCAAAGGTGACCTCGATCTGCGGTACGCCGCGCGGCGCCGGGGGAAGACCGACCAGGTCGAATTGACCGAGGACCTTGTTGTCCGCAGCCATTTCACGCTCGCCCTGGAAGACGCGGATGGTCACGGCCGTCTGATTGTCTTCAGCGGTCGAGAAAACCTGGCTTTTCTTGGTCGGGATCGTCGTGTTGCGGTCGATCAGGCGGGTGAAGACACCACCGAGCGTCTCGATGCCGAGCGACAGCGGGGTCACGTCGAGCAGAAGAACGTCCTTGACGTCGCCCTGCAGGACACCGGCCTGAATCGCAGCACCCATAGCGACGACTTCATCCGGGTTCACACCCTTGTGCGGCTCCTTGCCGAAGAAGGTTTTCACGGTTTCCTGGATCTTCGGCATGCGGGTCATGCCGCCGACCAGAACCACTTCGTCGATCTCACCGGGTGCAAGGCCTGCGTCCTTAAGTGCCGCTTTCATCGGGTTGATGGTCCGTTTGACCAGATCTTCCACGAGCGACTCGAACTTGGCGCGGGTCAGCTTGAGCGTCAGGTGTTTCGGACCGGACGCATCAGCGGTGATGAACGGCAGGTTGATTTCGGTCTGAGACGAGGACGACAGCTCGATCTTCGCTTTTTCAGCAGCTTCCTTCAGGCGCTGCAGAGCCAGCTTGTCGTTTTTCAGATCGATGCCCTGGTCCTTCTTGAATTCAGCCGCCAGGTAGTCGACTAGAACCATGTCGAAGTCTTCACCGCCGAGGAACGTATCACCGTTGGTGGATTTCACTTCGAAGACGCCGTCGCCGATCTCGAGAACGGAAACGTCGAACGTACCACCGCCAAGGTCATAAACCGCGATGGTCTTGCCGTCGTTCTTTTCCAGGCCGTAGGCAAGCGCTGCAGCCGTCGGCTCGTTGATGATGCGCAGCACTTCGAGGCCCGCAATCTTGCCGGCATCCTTGGTTGCCTGGCGCTGCGCATCGTTGAAGTAGGCCGGAACGGTGATGACAGCCTGGGTTATGGTTTCACCGAGATAGCTCTCGGCGGTTTCCTTCATCTTCTGAAGAATGAAAGCCGAAACCTGGGACGGGGAATATTTGTCGCCGTTCGCTTCCACCCACGCATCGCCGTTGTCAGCCTTGACGATTTCGAAGGGGACGAGTTTCTGGTCCTTGGCGACTGTCGGGTCGTCGAACCGACGTCCGATCAGGCGCTTGACCGCGAAAAGCGTGTTGGTCGGGTTCGTGACCGCCTGGCGTTTTGCCGGCTGGCCAACGAGCCGCTCACCATCGTCCGAAAACGCGACCATCGACGGTGTGGTGCGAGCGCCTTCGGCGTTTTCAATAACTTTGGAATCCTTGCCGTCCATGACGGCGACGCACGAGTTGGTCGTGCCGAGGTCGATACCAATGACCTTTGCCATATGTGCCTCTCTTTCTAGCAAACCGGATAGACCCATGAAGGCGTCAGTCCGGCTCCTCTCACTTGGGTTCCGGGAAACCCCGGACATCGCGCCAGAGCAATAACTCAGGATTTAGCGCGAAGCTTGATCGCTATATAGGTGGATGAAACTTTGCCTGCAAGACATCTGTCCACTGACAATTGCCTGTTTCGGCGGTTATTTCACCGCTGTTGGTTACTGTGCAGGCGCTGTTATCAAATCCGGAAGCATATGCAAGCGATTCTGTCCGTTTTCGCATTTGGTTTAGGCTTTTGACCTAGGGTCAGGCGCGAACGTCAATTTGCCGTCATTGAGGATGCCATCCGTGAGAGACCCTGACCTGTGGAAACGCGTCAAAAACTGTCACCCGGACGAGGTGGAAGCCGATTTCCCATTTTCTCATCGCCTTGCCCGTGACAACGGCTGGACGCAGGATTTTGCCCTGCGCGTGATCACCGAATACCAGCGCTTCGCCTATCTGAGCCGCATGCAAGAAGGCATGGTCACGCCAAGTGATGAAGTTGACCAGGCCTGGCACCTGCATCTGACCTATACGCGCCACTATTGGGGTCCATTCAAGGATGCTCTTGGCGGTGCCCTTCACCATATGCCGACGAAGGGCGGGGCCGGTCAGGACGCCCTCTTCCGTGAGGCGTACCAGAAGACGCTTGACCTCTACCGCACCGAATTCGGAACAGAGCCGCCTGAAGACATCTGGCCTCCAGCTCGCATCCGCTTCGGCAAGGCGCCTCACTTTCAACGGATCAATACACAGGATGTCTGGCTGCTGCCGAAACCGCGGTTGCCCGGGCCTGTTGCCAGTGCCCTGAGTACGCTCGGCTCGGTTCCAAAACATGCATATGCCGCGAGCCTCGGGCTGCTCGCGCTCTTTTTCGGAACCGGTCTTGCCTTCGCACATGGCCATCCGGCCGGCGACACCATTTTGGAAAAGCTGCGCAGCATGGTCTGGCACTGGGCGACGGAGCACACCATGTGGTTCCTGTTCGGCATAATTGTCATTGTTTTTGTCCTTACGGCGATCCTGCAGAAATCGACAGGCAACTCGTCCGGTTGCGGCTCGGGCTGCAGCGGCGGTGGTGGCGGAGGCTCCGGTTGCGGCGGCTGCGGCGGCTGATCTGCTGCGCTATATAGAAAGAATGAACGACCTGGAGATCAACGGCCTGTCGGGCCTTTCCTATCTGCCCGGCCATTTCGATCGATCGGCTCAGGTGTCGCTTCTTGAAGACATCCGGGCCATCGTGGCAAAGGCACCGCTTTACCAGCCGGTGATGCCGAAGACCGGCAAACCCTTTACCGTCAAAATGAGCAATTGCGGACCGCTCGGCTGGGTGTCCGACATTGACGGGTACCGGTATCAGGCGATGCATCCGGCAACGGACCAGCCGTGGCCTGACATTCCCGGCAGCCTTCTTTCACTTTGGCATCATGTGGCACCCGATGCTCCGCCACCTCAGGCCTGCCTGATCAATTTCTATGAAACAGGTGCCCGGATGGGACTGCACCAGGACAGAGACGAGGAAACGTTCGACGCCCCGGTCGTTTCAGTGTCGCTCGGCGATACCGCAACCTTCCGGGTCGGTGGCCTCAAGCGCAATGATCCCACAAAGTCCTTTCGCTTGCAGTCCGGTGACGTCGTCGTGCTCGGCGGCGAGGCACGGCTGGCGTTTCACGGCATCGACCGGATCCTGAAGGGCACGTCAACGCTTTTGAAACACGGTGGGCGGATCAATCTGACGCTTCGCCGCGTCACTCAGTAGGGCCGATCTTCACAGGATCAGATTGAGCGCAATCGCACCCAGCGACACCGCAATCACCCAAAGCGCGATCCGGCCGGAACGCGTATGCCGCGCTTCGGCCTTGCCGATGGCTTCAGCGGTTTCGGCATCGAACCGCAGCCCGTCGCGCGTCATTTTCTCCATTGCCTCGGACATGTGCCCGATCCGGTCCGCGAAGATCGGCAGGTCGTTGGCGGCTTTGCTCAGGGCCGACAGAACGTCACCTGCATCGCGGATCTTGCCAACAGGCCCGAGATGTTCCTTGATCCAGCTGCCGACAACCGGTTCGGCCGTCTTCCACATGTCCAGATTGGGATTGAGCGAGCGGGCAACACCCTCCACCACGACCATCGTCTTCTGCAACATGATGAGCTGGGTCTGGGTTCGCATTTCGAAGATTTCGGTCACTTCAAAAAGCTGCGTCAGCAAGCGCGCCATGGAGATTTCGCTGGCGTCATGTCCGTGGATGGGTTCCCCGATCGCACGAATTGCCTGGGCAAACATGTCGACGTCCTGGTTGGCCGGAACATAGCCCGCCTCAAAGTGAACCTCGGCGACACGCCGGTAATCACGGGTTATGAAGCCGAACAGGATCTCGGCCAGGAAACGGCGTTCGCGCTTGTTCAAACGGCCGGTGATGCCGAAATCAACCGCAACCAGAGTGCCATCCGGCTGCACGAACAGATTGCCCTGGTGCATGTCCGCGTGGAAAAACCCGTCGCGCAACGTGTGGCGCAGGAAACTCTGGATGACAGCCGCGCCGAGCGCTTCCAGATCCTGGCCGTCCTCGATCAGACCCTCGACGTCCGACATCTTGCGTCCGTCGATCCATTCCATCGTGAGAACACCCTTGGCCGTATGCAGCCATTCAACTTCCGGAATACGAAAGCCGGGATCCTCTGCCGTGTTTTCCGCCATCTCCGAAAGCGCGGCTGCCTCCAGGCGGAAGTCCATCTCGATCGCCACCGACTGCGCCAGTGTGTCCACGACGGCAACGGGGCGCAGGCGGCGTGAGGGCGCATGAAACCGTTCCGCGAGGCGGGCAACAAGATAATAGCTTTCCAGGTCACGCTGGAAGCGCCGGGCAACGCCGGGCCGCAGGACCTTCACCGCAACCTTTTTCTCCGTACCGTCCTTTTGCCTGAGGACAGCCGGATGCACCTGGGCAATCGATGCAGCGGCAACGGCATCGCCGAACTCGACGAATATCTCGTCCACCGGACGGTCGAGCTGTTCGGAGACGGCGGTTTTGGCCGCCTCGTATTCAAAGGGCGGTAGCCGGTCCTGGAGCGCGGAGAGTTCGCGCGCGGCTTCCTTGCCGACCACGTCGGCCCTTGTTGCAAGGAACTGGCCGAGCTTCACATAAGAGGGACCGAGCCTGTTCAGGGCATCGGACAGGCGCAGTTCCGCACTCTTATCCTTCACCGCACGGCGTTCCAGAAGGCGGGCCAGCGCGATACCGAAACGCGGTCCGGCCGGCAGGTCCGGCAGATTGGCCAAACCGAAGACGCCCTCGCGCGCCATCACAAACCCGGCCCGCACCAGGCGGAAGAAAGGCATCACCGGCACGCTCATTAATCAGAACTTCCAGCCATGGTGGAGGGCGGCGATGCCGCCGGAATAGTTGCGGTAGCCGACACGTTCGAAACCGGTATCACGGATCATCTCGGCAAAGCGTTCCTGGCTCGGGAACTTTCGGATGGACTCAACCAGATACGTGTATGGATCGGCGTCGCCGGTGACCCATTTGCCAACCGGCGGGATCGCGTTGAAGGAAAAGGCGTCATAGACCTTGTCCAGAACCGGGACATCCACCTCGGAGAATTCAAGACAAAGGAACCGTCCGCCGCGCTTGAGCACCCTTTTCGCCTCGCTAAGGGCCTTGGGAATGTCGGGGACGTTTCGAATGCCGAACGCAATGGTATAGGCGTCGAAGCTTTTGTCAGGAAACGGCAAGTCTTCCGCATTGCCCTGCGAGAAGGTGATCAGGTCCGAAAGCCCGGCCTTGGCCGCACGATCCCGGCCAACGGACAACATGGAATCGTTGATATCACAAACGACCGCCTCCACGGTTTCGCCGGAACGCCGGACCACTCTCGTGGCAATGTCCCCCGTGCCGCCGGCAACGTCCAGAAGACGCCAGCCGGATGATGCCGACCGGGGAGGTGCCAGAAATGACACCATCGCGTCCTTCCACACCCGGTGAAAGCCGCCGGACATCAGGTCGTTCATCAGGTCGTAGCGGTTCGCGACCTTGTGAAAGACATCATCCACCAGAGACTGCTTCTGGCCTTCCGCAACGCGGGTAAAGCCAAAGCTGGTCGGCATGTCCTCAGGGGCGCGGCTCGATGTCCCCGGCTTCCCTTTGGCCTGTTGCGTCATGAATGCGCCTCCTGGCGGAATAGATGTCCTAAATTCGCTTCAAATCGCGCCGGACAATAGTACAAGCATTTAAGGAGCGCTATCTTTGCCGGCCGACAAACGCCATATGCCGCAGGCCTATAGCGCGCTACAGGTGCAGACACCAGTGGGGAGACAATCGGAAATGCCTGAATTGCCGGAAGTCGAAACGGTCAAAAGAGGTTTGGCGCCCGCATTCGAAGGCGCGCAGATCCTGTCGGTTGACCAACACCGTCCGGATCTCAGGTTCGCGTTTCCCGAGGGCTTCGTATCCCGACTTAACGGCCGGACGGTGTCCGCCCTGTCCCGGCGCTCGAAATACCTGCTCGCAGATATCGACAGCGGCGATGTTCTGGTCATGCACCTTGGAATGTCAGGGTCGTTCCGGATCGAGAATGACGTGTCGAACGAAACACCGGGCCACTTCGAGCACCCCAGGAACCGGGATACAAAGCACGATCATGTGGTCTTTCATCTGAAAACGAGAGACAGCGCGCGGGCACGCATTATCTACAACGATCCGCGCCGGTTCGGCTTCATGGATCTCATTCCGCGCATGGAGCTGGTCGACCACCCCCTTTTCAGGGACCTGGGACTTGAACCTCTCGGAAATGATTTGAGCGGCGAAGCTCTGGCGCGGTTGTTCAGGGACCGGAAAACGCCCCTGAAGGCGGCCTTGCTCAATCAGAAGCTTATCGCAGGGCTCGGCAATATATATGTGTGTGAAGCGCTGTGGCGCAGTGGCCTCAGCCCGCTCCGCCCGGCCGGGACGCTGGTGACCAAAAAGGGCAGGGCAACCCAAAAGGCCAATCTTCTGGCGGAAAACATCCGGGAAACGCTTCAGGACGCCATCAAGGCAGGCGGATCATCGTTGCGCGACCACGCCCAGACCGACGGAACACTCGGCTATTTCCAGCATTCCTTTGCCGTTTACGGTCGCGAGGGAGACGCCTGCCGGACGAGTAGCTGCAAGGGTACGGTCTGCCGCATCGTCCAATCCAACCGTTCAACCTTCTATTGCCCGACCTGCCAGCGCTGAGGCGGTAAAACGCACCTTGAGTTCCACCTTTTGCCAGCCTTGCCAGACCTGCCCCGGGTCGGCTAGGTCATACGCTTATATCAATGGCAGGTCGTGGTACTGGGAGCAGGCGAAATGGGATACAAGAACATCCGTGTCGAGAAACGTGGCCAAGTCGGCCTGATCACGCTCGACAGGCCGAAGGCGCTGAACGCGCTGAACTCGGAACTGATTGCCGAACTCGGAACCGCTCTCGACGGCTTCGACGAGGACGAACGTATCGGTTGCGTGGTCATCACTGGCTCGGAAAAAGCGTTCGCCGCAGGCGCGGACATCAAGGAAATGCTGCCGCATGACTTTTCGTCCGCTTATCAGACCGACCTGATCACGCCGTTCGATCGCGTCTCGCAGAACCGCAAACCGATCATCGCCGCCGTTGCCGGATATGCGCTTGGCGGAGGATGCGAACTGGCGATGCTCTGCGATTTTATCATCGCGGCCGACACGGCCAAATTCGGCCAGCCTGAAATCACTCTGGGCGTGATACCTGGTGCCGGTGGCACGCAACGGCTCACCCGGTTCGTCGGAAAGTCGAAGGCGATGGACATGGTGCTGACCGGTCGCATGATGGATGCAGAAGAAGCAGAGCGCAGTGGCCTTGTCAGCCGGATTGTGCCTGCCGATGACCTATTGGAAGAAACGCTGAAAGCGGCAGAGAAAATCGCCGAGTTCTCGCTGCCTGTCGTCATGATGGCGAAAGAGAGCGTCGACCGGGCTTATGAAACGACACTTTCTGAGGGTGTGCGTTTCGAGCGCCGCGTTTTCCAGGCCATGTTCGCGCTGGAGGATCAGAAAGAGGGAATGACGGCCTTTTCCGAGAAGCGTGCGCCGCAGTTCCGCAACAAATAATCTTGCCTGCGTCAACGATAAAGCCGTTGACGCCCGCCCCAAGCACGATTATAAGCAGCGCCCAATCGGTGGCGGTTTTCCGCCGCCGTTGTTTTTTGATCGGGTCTTGCCGCGTTTGCGCACTTGTCCCGATCGCCACCGGACACTAGTCCCCATTACCGATCAGGATAGAGCCCATGGCCAACACACCATCGGCCAAGAAGGCGGCCCGCAAGATTGCCCGCCGGACGGCCACGAACAAAGCGCGCCGGAGCCGCGTACGCACCTATCTGCGCCAGGTTGAAGAAGCAATCGCTTCTGGCGACCAGAGCGCTGCAGCGGAAGCTTTCAAAGTCGCACAACCGGAAATCATGCGTGCCGCTTCAAAGGGCGTCATGCACGCCAACACGGCATCCCGGAAAGTTTCGCGTCTCAACGCCCGCATCAAGGCTCTCAGCGCGTAATTTCAGCCGTCACACGACCGTTAAAAAGGCCCGGCAGCAGTGCCGGGTTTTTTTTTAGCCATGCAATTTTGTGGATGACAAATTTTCGCTGATGCGGCGCACAATATCGTCAAATTTACCACTTACCATGCTGTCAAAGAAAACTTATTTGTTTCAATACTTTACACACATGTATGAGTCGGCAATCGCAATCAAACCGGATTCGATACGAGTCAAGTCATGCCTTCTGAAATTTTTTTTGAAAGTGTCGTTTTCGATTTGTGACAACGAGGCAAATTGCAAAAAGTCATTGCCGCAAAAAGCATTTGTTCAATATGCCACAATGCGCGGAATATCGCTCACACCGTGGCAAAAACGCAGCATATGCGGAAATCGTTAAAAGACGCTGTTGCTCCCTTCGTCTTCGTCTGTATATTAAGACCACGGCTGGCGGCGAAGACCAGCGAACAACCTAAAAATGGTGCTTGGGACAAAAATGAAAAAGTCTAATCGAAGTACAGCTGAGCACGTGGTAACGAGACTGTGGAGTGAATACATTATCGTATTCGACCTGCAGGGTGCTTAGCCTAGATTTGGTCTAATTCTCTTTCCCAAAATTCTTGTTAATACTTTGAATCAACAGCTCACGGCTGTTGAAGGGGGCGACTGTGCAATCTGAGGGTAGCTACGCCGGCAATGTGACATCACAAGAAGCTTTCGACGAGCTGTCCAGCCAGGCCAACGCGATACTGATCGACGTGCGCACACAGGCGGAATGGGCCTTTGTCGGCGTGCCTGATCTTCGACCGGTCGGGAAGGAACCCGTTCTGGTCGAATGGCAGAGCTTTCCCTCTTCCGGACCGAATCCCGACTTTGCTGCTGTTGTTTCCGACCATTTGGTCAAAAAGGGGGTTGACCAGAATGCGCCGATCTATTTTCTGTGCCGCTCCGGCGCACGAAGCCAGGCGGCGGCGATAACCCTGACGCGGTCAGGATACACACGCTGTTTCAATATCTCTGACGGTTTTGAGGGGCCGCTCGACGCAGACGGTCACCGCGGAACACAATCTGGATGGAAAGCCGTCGGGTTACCTTGGATTCAGAATTAGCTTCCCTGCACTTTGACAGGGAGTGGTGGCGGGACCAGTCCGGCTGCCAATACCAGAACCGTCCCAAAAGGGACAAAATAAAGCTGCAAAAGCAGCAAGGCGTCGAAGAACGGCTGTGGCGGACCGTTCTTCATAACACAGGAGGCAGATGACATGCAGGTTCAGGAGGCAGGCGGCTCCGAACATTGGAAGCGGGTGAAGAAGCAACTTCGCGCCGAATTGGGCGATGATGTCTTTACCAGCTGGTTTGCGCGGGTAGATCTGGAGGAACATCAGGATGGCACTGTGCGTCTGTCCGTTCCGACCCGCTTTCTAAAGCAGTGGATCCAAAACAACTACAATGATCAGTTGATGGGCCTTTGGCAGCGCGAATGCGACAATGTTCATCGTATCGAACTGACTGTGCGCGGCGCAATTCGCCCGCGCCAAACCCCGGCCACGCAGCCGAATCTGGCAGCACCAGCCGGTGTTAAACCGGTCTCTGCCGATGCCCGGACCGACACGCTGGCCGACGCGGCCCAGGTGACCCGGGCTCAGGCGGCAACCGCGGCACTCGGCCGAGGCGACACCGGTTCGGACAGCGCACGCGACATTCTTCAAGGCGCAGCTCTTGATCCGAAATACACGTTCGACACGTTCGTAGAAGGCGAATCCAACAATCTTGCTCTCGCCGCTGCCCGGCAAGTGGCAGCCGGTGGCGCGGTGACCTTCAACCCGCTCTATCTGCATGCATCCGTCGGTCTCGGCAAAACGCATCTGATGCAGGCGGTCGCCGCCAAGGCGCGGGCCAATGGACGCAAGGTGCTATATCTCACTGCCGAGCACTTCATGTACAAGTTTGTGGCGGCGCTGAAATCCCAGTCTGCGCTTGCGTTCAAGGACACCTTGCGCACGATCGATCTGCTTCTGATCGACGACATGCAGTTCCTGCACGGCAAACAGGTCCAGCAGGAATTCTGTCACACGCTCAACGCGCTCATTGACGGTGCGCGCCAGGTGATTGTTGCAGCAGACAGGGCACCGTCCGAGCTCGACACGCTCGACGACCGCGTCCGGTCGCGACTGTCAGGCGGGCTTGTGGTCGGTATACAGGAACCCGATTTCGTCCTTCGCAGGAACATCCTGCTCTCCCGCGTGGAGACTGCACAAAAGTCCTATCCGCAATTTGCCGTCCCGGATGGCGTTCTGGATTACGTCGCACGCCATGTCGCTTCTTCCGGGCGTGACCTTGAAGGCGCCCTCAACCGCCTGATTGCCCATAATCAGCTGACCAATCAGCCGATCACGCAGGAAATGGCGGAAATGACCCTTCGGGATCTGGTCCGCTCCAGCGAGCCGCGCCGCGTCAAGATCGAAGACATCCAGCGCGTCGTGTCCAAGCATTACAACGTGACCAAGGCCGATCTCCTGTCTGCGCGCCGGACACGGACCATCGTCCGTCCGCGTCAGATTGCCATGTACCTCGCCAAGGTCATGACGCCGCGTTCGCTGCCGGAAATCGGCCGCCGGTTCGGCAACCGGGACCACACAACGGTGCTTCACGCCGTTCGGAAAATCGAGGAAATGGCGCGCGCAGACTATGCGCTTGCCCAGGAGCTCGAGCTGCTCAAACGCATGCTTGACGCCTAAAAACGATTGACTTTTGGACGCTCGATCGAAGCCGAGAGAGCGTCCGTCGATCCGGTAGTTAAATTGCCCGATTTTCAATCAATTTTGGGGGTGTTCCAACCGAACGCCCCCTTGCTTTTGGTGCCGGTTAAGGGCAGTGTCTTCCCCCCGCTCCTCTAAGGAGCCCAACTGTCCAGTTTGGTCAGGCGACCCTGCCTGACTCTTCACGAGTACGGAAGAAGCGTATGAAAGCGACCCTCGAGCGGACCGACCTTCTCAAATCCTTGACCCACGTTCATCGTGTGGTCGAGCGCCGGAATACAATTCCCATCCTGTCGAATGTTCTGCTGCGCGCCGACGGCGGCGCCATCAATCTCAAGGCAACAGACCTCGACCTGGAAATCGTCGAGACCGTGCCGGCGATGATCGAAATGCCGGGCGCAACGACTGTTCCGGCTCACATGTTCTACGACATCGTGCGCAAGCTGCCCGAAGGCTCGCAAGTCGTGCTGGAAACCACCGGCGACAATGCCACGCTGGAAATCCGCGCAGGGCGCTCGAAATTTACCTTGCAGATGCTGCCGGAAACCGATTTCCCGGATCTGACCGCCGGCGATTTCAGCCACGGCTTCAATCTCAGCGGCGCCGAAATTCGCAAGCTGATAGACACCACTCAATTCGCGATTTCGACCGAAGAAACACGCTACTATCTGAACGGGATCTACCTGCACACGGTGGATGCGGCCAATGGCCAGCAATTCCGTGCCGTCGCGACGGACGGGCACCGCCTGGCGCAAGCCGAAGTTCCTGCACCGCAAGGGGCATCCGGCATGCCAGGCATCATCGTGCCGCGCAAGACGGTTGGCGAAATTCAGAAGCTTCTGGAAGACCCGGAAGCTGACGTTCAGATCGAATTGTCGGACACGAAGATCCGGATCACCACCGGCTCCGTGGTGCTGACCTCAAAGCTGATCGACGGCACTTTCCCCGATTACGGCCGGGTTATTCCGCAAGGCAATGACAAGGAAATGCGGGTTGACCGCGACGAGTTCAAGGAAGCGGTCGATCGCGTGTCGACAATTTCTTCGGAACGCGGCCGCGCCGTGAAACTGTCCCTCAACGAGGGCCGGATGGTGCTGACGGTCAACAACCCCGATTCGGGCAGCGCGACGGAAGAGCTGGCCGTTGAATTCGACGCCGACCCGCTCGAAATCGGGTTCAATTCACGCTACCTGCTCGATATCGCCAACCAGCTGAGCAGCGACACGGCTTTGTTCCGCCTGGCCGATTCAGGGTCTCCGACGCTCATTCAGGACAACACGGTCGACGATTGCCTGTTCGTCCTTATGCCGATGCGCGTCTGACGCCCGGTCCGGCGACTGTGGCGG
>Ga0207422_1000337_pt1 | contig 163361 bp, 145 predicted proteins | sample MarCyaLeptolynsp_FD_187757 | JGI IMG/M metagenome (GOLD analysis project Ga0207422, IMG submission 187757) | Marine cyanobacterial communities from Panama - species 1 Leptolyngbya sp. (SPAdes) | ecosystem: Environmental > Aquatic > Marine > Unclassified | place: Panama: Panama City | collected...
GATAAAATTTATATTGGATATTCTTCCTCTTTAATTCAAAGATTCTATTCACACAACATATTTTCAACCAAAGGCTACACTATTAAGTTTAGACCCTGGATTGTGGTTTATACAGAATTTTTTGAATCTAAAAAAGACGCAATCAATAGAGAAAGATGGCTCAAGTCTGGGATTGGAAGAAAATTTATCAAGGAACAAATACTTCCTCTTTATAAAAAATAAACGGAGGATTCATATCCGCCAGAGGCGGACGGGGGTTTCCGCCAGAGGCGGACAGGCAAGTCCCCCTCACGCTACAAAAAAATCCCCTTAGATTAAGGGGATTTTTTTTATTTTTATACAATGAATGAGTTTGTTACTTATGTATTATACTCAACAAAGTTCGATAAAATTTATATTGGATATTCTTCCTCTTTAATTCAAAGATTCTATTCACACAACATATTTTCAACCAAAGGCTACACTATTAAGTTTAGACCCTGGATTGTGGTTTATACAGAATTTTTTGAATCTAAAAAAGACGCAATCAATAGAGAAAGATGGCTCAAGTCTGGGATTGGAAGAAAATTTATCAAGGAACAAATACTTCCTCTTTATAAAAAATAAACGGAGGATTCATATCCGCCAGAGGCGGACGGGGGTTTCCGCCAGAGGCGGACAGGCAAGTCCCCCTCACGCTACAAAAAAATCCCCTTAGATTAAGGGGATTTTTTTTATTTAATTACATGGGTAGTTTACTATTTCAATTTTTCTATCAACCCATCCAAGTCAACATATTCCTGCTCCCCGCTTTTCATGTTTTTAATTGTGTAGCTGTTGGTCTCTACTTCATTACCTCCGGCGAGTACTACAAGAGGGATTTCTCTTTTATCGGCATAAGCCATTTGTTTGCCCATTTTAGCAGTATCAGGATATAACTCCGCCGGGATATTTTTTGCTCTGAGGTTTGAAATGGCTTGCATAGCATACAAGGCCTCTGCTTCGCCAAAATTGATAAAAAGCACTTTGGTGTTTGCCTCTACTGTTTCGGGAAACAAATTTAGTTCGTCCACCACTAAATAAATGCGGTCCAAACCAAAGGAAATACCGACACCACTTACCCCTTTTAACCCAAAAATACCTGTGAGGTCATCATAACGACCACCACCGCCAATGCTGCCCATTTGAACGCCTTTGGGAGCACTTACTTCAAAAATAGCTCCGGTGTAATAATCGAGCCCGCGGGCTAAGGTCACATCCAGAGTGAGCTGAGCAACTTTTAATCCTAATTTCTGCGCATTTTCAATAACAAATGTCACTTCTTCAATTCCCTTTTTACCGGTTTCAGAAGTGCTTAAAAGCGTTGAAAGGCTCTTTAACTTATCTTCATTGGAACCATCAAAACTGAAAAGTGGTTGTAACTTTTGGATGGCATTTTCTGAAATTCCCTTTTCAAGCATTTCTTTTTTTACACCTTCTTCCCCTATTTTGTCGAGTTTATCAAGGGCTACTGTAAAGTCAATCAATTTATCTTCGGCACCGATGACTTCGGCGATTCCTGAAAGGATTTTGCGGTTGTTTATTTTTATGGTGATTCCTTTGAGTCCTAAATCTGCAAAAACGGCATCATACAATTGCACCAACTCTATTTCCTGCCACAACGAGCCGGAACCCACCACATCGGCATCACATTGCCAGAATTCTCTGAAACGTCCTTTTTGGGGTCGGTCTGCACGCCAAACAGGTTGCATTTGGTAGCGCTTAAACGGAAAAGTGATTTCGTTTTGATGCTGGACTACATAACGGGCAAAAGGAACTGTGAGGTCATATCGCAGTGCTTTTTCGGAGATTTTGGGGGTTATTTTTAGACTGTCTTTTTCGCTGTAAAGCGACTCCTCAACTTTGGATAAATAATCCCCACTGTTCAATATCTTAAATATGAGTCGATCACCTTCTTCCCCATATTTTCCCATCAAGGTTTCAGAGTTTTCAAACGAGGGTGTTTCTATGGGTTGAAAACCATAAAGTTTAAAACTTTTTTTGATGGTTTCCATAATGTAGTTGCGCTTTGCGACTTCTTGTGGTGAGAAGTCTCTTGTGCCTTTGGGTACTGAAGGTTTTTTTGCCATTGCTTTGTCTAAAGCACAAATATCTGATTATATATTCCAAAATGCAAGCATCAGATGTTACTTTAGTTATTGAGTTTGTTTGTTATTAAGTTCGGTGTTTTTGGGTTTTGTTTTCATTTTATCTGAATTGGTATATAATGTTTGTCAATTTTAATAAGATTTGGGCTTGACTTTACCACAGAGTTACACGGAGATTCCACGGAGATTCACAGAGCAATTCATTTAATAATTTACAAATAGTTCTATTACTTAGAATTTGGTGCTTTATAAAATAGAATTTTCAGTTAATATCTGTAATCTTTGTAACTTTACGTGTCTTAAATAGACTTATTTTAAAAACCAGGGTTTTATGTTTAAACTTCTCAGAGAAAACATACGTATTGCAGTAAATTCAATTCGCACTCAGCTGCTAAGAACAATTCTAACGATATTGATTATTGCCATTGGTGTATTTGCTCTTGTGATGATTTTAAGTGCCGTTAAATCGCTTGAGAACACCATTGCGGGTGATTTTGCCTCTATGGGGTCAAATACCTTTACCTTGCAGCGTTATGATTTTGAAATTCAACGCTCCAACGAAAGACAAAAAGTAAATCCTGTATTGAGCTACAGGGATATCAAAGAATTTGAAGAAAGCTATAATTTTCCATTAACCAGAACAGCCGTATCTTTTACCGGAACAATCTCTGCAGAAATTAAGTATGAAAACTTAAAAACAGACCCTGAGGTTCAGGTTTTGGGTATCAATGAGAATTTTTTGAATAATTCTGGACTGGAAATTGATTTGGGGCGCAATTTTAATTCCTTCGATATTTCAAACAATAACAATGTGTGTATCATTGGTTCAGATATTGTAAAAAGCCTCTTTAAAGACGAAAACCCTATTGACAAAGTCATTAGTGTTCGGGGGGCAAAATATAAAATTGTAGGTGTTTTAAAAACAAAAGGTTCTACTTTTGGCAACAATCAAGATTTGCGTGTGATGATTCCCATTCAAGCCGCCCGCAGTCTTTTTACACAGCCTAATATCAATTATAGCATTAGTGTGATGGTTGATAATGCTGAAATGCTTGACAGTGCTCAGGAGGAGGCCATTATTACTTTTAGAAACATTCGCGGTTTAAGCCCTATTGAAGAAAACAACTTTGGGATGGTGCGCAGTGATGATTTAATCAACCGCATCGCAAGTATAACTGGATATCTTGAAGCTGCAGCTTGGATTATTAGTATCATAACGATTTTTGGTTCCTCCATTGCTCTTATGAATATTATGCTTGTTTCAGTGACAGAGCGCACCCGGGAAATTGGGGTAAGAAAATCGCTGGGTGCCAAACGAAAAACCATCGCCAATCAATTTATTATTGAAACAGTTCTAATTGGTCAAATGGGAGGTGCTTTGGGAATAATACTTGGAGTGATAGGCGGATTTTTATTTGCTTATTTTTTAAAATTTGATTATTCCCTGCCCTGGGCTGCAATGATTGCTGCTGCCGTTATTTCGTTTGTTGTTGCTGTGATTGCCGGGTCTTATCCTGCGGCAAAAGCGGCCGGTCTGGACCCCATTGAATCCTTGAGGTATGAATAAGCTTTAAAGTAATTTTTTGAGGTTTTTGTAAAATTGGCCTTTAGTGATGATGGCGCCTTGTTTTATAAAGTTGAATATTTCAAGATTTTTCTCATCAGAATACTCTTTAGTTCCTTCATAAATTTCTACGGTATCCTCTCCTATATTTTTTTCGAGCCAATCGATTCCTTCCTGTGTTGTAAAATCAATGTTTTTATTAGAGGTTTTAACGGCAATGAGCTCTATTTGGCTTTCGCCGAAAAAAAACAAATAGATCTGGTTTTCACTCCAGTTTTCGAGATACAGAACCTTTGAGAGGGTTCCTTCCCAAATTAAATCACTAAACACATCGAGTTCTTCTTCAGCAACTTCCGGCTTTTCTTGTTTGATTTTTTCCCATTCATCTCCTGTGATGGATTGGCTTGCCAAAAAGCGAGCAAACTCTTGATGAAGTTCTTCAAATTGTTCTTTGGTGAGTCTGGAGTATTTCATAATTAAAGAAAAAGCCTTAAGAATTTCTTCAAAAGGCTTTTATAAATTAAAATTTGTGTTATGCTATTTTGCTTCAGCAATTACCTGAAAAGTTAGGGTTGCAATCACATCTCTGTGAAAACGAACCGATGCTTCATATTGACCTGTTCTTTTAATTAAGCCACCCGGAACAGTGATATATTTCTTTTCCAAAGTGATTCCTTCATTTTCAAGAGCAGCAGCAACATCAGCATTTGAGATAGAACCAAATAATTTGTCTCCTTCTCCGGTTTTTGCCGTTAATTTTATTTCTAATTCAGCCAGCTTTGCCGCTTGCTTTTTAGCATCATCAACAAGTTTTTGCTCTTTATAAGCACGTTGCTTGAGTGTTTCAGCCAGTACTTTTTTAGCAGATGATGTCGCTAAAATAGCGTGTCCTTGCGGAATTAAAAAGTTTCTAGCATAACCATTTTTAACAGTTACCAAGTCGTCTGCAAATCCTAGATTCTCAACGTCATTCTTTAATATAACTTCCATGTCGTGCTCTTTTTATTTTAATAAATCTGCTACATAAGGCATTAATGCCAGGTGACGTGCTCTTTTAACAGCTACCGCCACTTTTCTTTGGTATTTCAATGAAGTACCGGTAAGTCTTCTGGGCAATAATTTTCCTTGCTCATTGACAAATTTCAATAAGAAATCCGGGTCTTTATAATCGATGTATTTGATACCTGATTTTTTAAATCGACAATACTTTTTGTTTTTGCTGGTATCAATATTAAGCGGAGTCAAATATCTGATCTCTCCGTCTTTTTTACCTTTTGATTGTTGTTCTAATGTTGCCATAATTAAGCGGTTGCTTTTTCATTGTTTCTATTTCTTCTCTTTTCAGCCCAGGCGATCGCGTGCTTATCTAACTTCACAGTTAAATATCTCATAATGCGCTCGTCTCTTCTGAATGCTAACTCATAAGGAGTGATAATCTCTCCGGGAGCTGTAAATTCAAATAAGTGATAAAAACCACTTTTTTTGTGTTGAATTGGGTAAGCTAATTTTTTCAAGCCCCAATTTTCTTTGGATATCATCTTAGCGCCGTTAGAAACAAGAAAATCTTCAAATTTCTTAACTGTTTCCTTTATCTGTTCTTCAGATAAAACGGGATTTAAGATGAAAACAGTTTCATAATGATTCATAAAAATTTGTTTAAATTGTTATTGTAAACTTCATTCATCAATTTTCGTTTTGATAAATGAGGGTGCAAAAATAGTGTTTTATTTAGAATCTACAAAAGCTTTTAAAGGGCTTTTTCTTCCTACACATTTTCCTATACTTTTGAAATTTAATTCGTTAAATAATGAAAATTGTTGCACTTTATCGATAATTTAATTAATATTGTACTGCTAAATTAAATGGGGAATTTGTGGAAAAAGTAGTACTAAACTGTGTCATTGTCGATGATTCAAGCTTGCAAAGGCTATCTATTGTTAGATTGGTTCAAAGCCATCCATCTTTAAATCTCGTCTCAGAATACAACAATGCCATTGAAGCAAAAATGGGATTGTTGAACAATAAAATTGACCTTGTTTTTTTAGACATTGAGATGCCCATCCTTTCGGGCTTTGATTTATTGGACGATTTAAATCAAAAACCACAAATCATTTTCATCACCGGAAAAACAAAATATGCCTTCAAAGCGTTTGATTATGATGCGGTAGATTATTTGAGAAAACCCATAACCAAAGAGCGCTTCCTCAATGCCGTTCACAAAGCTATTACAAATTACAAACTCAAAAATGACGAAGGTTTTGACGATGAAGATTTTATTTTTGTAAAAAGCAATCTTAAAAAGCGAAAGGTATTTCTCAATGAATTAAAATACATTGAAGCTTTGGGAGATTATGTGAAGCTGGTCACAGACCACGAATCTCTTGTGGTACTTTCTACTATGAAGTCTTTTGCGGCGCTTCTGCCTCAAGATCGCTTTATGAGAATACACAAATCTTACATTGTCAACCTTGACAGAGTGGAACGTTACAATAGCAAATCTGTTGAAATTGAAAAAGAGTTTCTTCCGTTGAGTAGAAACAAAAAATCAGCGCTGGTTGAGGCTCTGAGTTCTTCTTTTAACACTTAGTAATTATCAACATCGATCACTAGTTTTACGCTCCTAAATTCTTTAACCGAAAGAAAACTGCGCTCTATTTTTCTAATGATTTCTTTGGTTTTTTTAAGGGATTGCTTCTTTGGGATTTTGATTAGAATATTTGTGATATATTCGTTTCTAACGCGTCCCACAGGAGGTTGTTCGGGGCCTAAAATATTTTCCTCAAATACATTTCGCAACGATTGACTCAACCAATTTGCTGCCGATTGCATCTTTACAAATTTTTTGTCCTTAACAGTGATTTTAATGAGTCGATAAAAGGGTGGATATTTAAAATCAAAACGCTCCTTAATTTGTAAATCAAACATCCCTAAATAATCATGTTGCTCCACTTGTTGCAATATGGGATGTTTTGGATTAAAGGTTTGAATAATCACTCGTCCTTGCTTCTTAGTGCGACCTGCACGACCGGAAACTTGAAGCAACAACTGAAAACTGCGCTCCAATGCTCTAAAGTCAGGAAAGTTAAGCAGATTGTCTGCATTCATAACACCCACCAAGCTTACGTTTCTAAAATCAAGACCTTTTGCGAGCATTTGTGTTCCCACCATAATGTCTATTTCTCCTTGCTCTAGGCCATCAATCAATTTTTCATAAGCGTGTTTTCCTTTGGTCGTGTCTTGATCCATTCGGGCGGTTTTCTTTGATGGAAACAGCGATTTGAGTTCGGTTTCAATTTGCTCTGTGCCGAGTCCTTTGGTATCCAGATGAACACTCCCACAGGCCATGCAATCATCAAGCATTGCGATGTGATAACCGCAATAATGACATCTCAATTGCTTTTTGTGTTGATGGTAAGTCAAACTCACATCACAATTGGGACATTGAGGAGAGTGACCGCACGTCATACATTCTACAGTGGGTGAAAAACCCCTTCGGTTTTGAAAAAGCAACACTTGTTCACCATTTGATAAGGTTTCTTCCATAGCATCTAAGAGCACTTGAGAAAAATGTCCTTTCATATTTTTCTTGTGGTAACTTTCGCGTAAGCTTACTAGCTCAATCTTTGGTAATTTTATATCTCCAAAACGTTCAGTTATAGTGACCAAACCATATTTTTGGTCTTTTGCGTTAAAGTATGTTTCTATGGCAGGTGTTGCTGAACCCAATAGCGTTTTTGCTTTGTGAAGACTTCCTAACACAATTGCTGAATCGCGCGCATTGTATCTGGGAGCAGGGCTAAATTGTTTAAAAGAGGGTTCATGCTCCTCGTCTATGATAATAAGTCCCAAATCTTGAAAAGGTAAAAATAAGGAGGAACGCGCACCAATGATGATTTGGGCTTTTAATTTCTTTTCCAAAACATTATGCCACACCTCTACCCGTTCGTTTACAGAATATTTAGAATGATATACAGAAACTTTTTCGCCAAAATAATGCTGCAACCTTCCTATGAGCTGGGTTGTTAAAGCAATTTCCGGGAGCATATACAACACTTGTTTTCCTTTTTCAATGACCTGCTGAATGAGTTTGACATAAATCTCCGTTTTGCCGCTGGCTGTGACTCCGTGCAACAGGGTAACATCTTGCTTTTTAAAATTTTCTTTTATGGCTTCAAAGGCAGTTTGTTGAGATTCACTCAATGCTTTGATGGCTTTTGGTGCATCTCCTTGATAAGAAATTCTGTCTTTTTGAATTTCAAATTCCTCAAAAACACCTTTGGTAATCAAGGCTTTAATCACAGCTTTAGAAACGCCTCCCTTTTCACTTAGCTCCTTGATGGATAGCGGTTTTTTTGATTTTGAAGTCAATGTGAAATAGTGCATCACAGCCTCGCGTTGTTTTTTGGCAGAAGACAGTATTTCAAGTAGCTCTTTTAAACCCTTATCTGTAACATACTTTTGCTGAAGCTTTACATATTTAACCAGTTTGGGTTTGTATTGTTCTACAACTTCTTCTTTTGTTGTGATGATTCCCTTGTCTACAAGCCTGTGAAGTAATGGCAAAACCGCTTTCTTGTCTATAATGTCTTGTATTTCGTGAATTCTGAGGTCCTTTTGCATTTGAAACGCTTCTATTACAAGAATTTCGTCATCAGTGAGTGTGTTTAAATCAATGGCTGTCAGGGTATTTAAAGAAATGACTGTTTCGCTTTCAAGCAAAAATGCACGGGAGACGGCTGCTCGCATTACCTCACCAAGAGTGCACATATAATAAGAAGCTAACCACTCCCAATGTTTTATTTGTATGGGCGTGATTATAGGTTTTTCATCGAGAATTTGCTCAATTTCTTTGGTTTTATACACACCGGGTTCTTGTGTATGAACCTGGTAAACAATTGCAGTATAAACTTTTGACTTTCCAAAAGGAACCGTCACTCGCATCCCTTGCTTTAAAAAGTGAGCCTCCTCTTTATTGACGCTGTAAGTAAAAAGGTTTTGAATGGGGATTGGAATGATGACGTCAATGAAGTAATTCATAAATAAATCAGTGGGATTTTTTTCGACTTTTTAACCTGTGTATCGATACATTGAGTTCAAAACCAAGCAAAAGCAAGTTTGAATTAATCCAAATGTACAACATCATTACAAGGAGTGCACCAATCGATCCATAAAGTTCATTGTATGTTGAAAAGTTTTCGATGTAAATACCAAAAAGATAAGTTGTCAACAAAAACAAACCCGTTGTGATGATAGCTCCCAGCGAGAAAAAACGGTAGGAACGACTTTCTTTTGTGCCAAAATAATATAAAGTGGCAATGATAATATAAATTAAAATCACAAAGGAAATGTACCTTAAAATTGAAATCCACGCCAAGTTATCAAGCAATCTCGCTTCTTCATTTAAATTTAAAATTAGATATTGTCCAACCAGCAACCCTATTACAGCGGCAAAAAGCACCAACGCTAAAAATATCGAAACCAAAACTGAAATCATGTATTGTCTAAAAACAGAGCGCTTTTTTTTCACATAAAAGGAATATTCAAATCCGCTGAAAATAGCATTCACACCGTTTGACATTAAAAAAATAGCTAGTATAAGAGTGAAAGACAACAGACTTCCTCTTGGGTTTGCAGCAATATCTTGCATAACAGGATGAAAGAAGTCAGCGGTTTGTGGAGGCAATAACTCATCAATGAGTCTTAAAAATTCTTCTTGGAAATTTTTAATTTTAACATACGGGATGAGGTTTAATACAAAAAGAATAAAAGGAAATAAAGCCATAAAAAAACTAAAAGCAATGGCTCCGGCCCGAGCAGAAAAAGTGCCTTTTGCAATTCCCAAAATATAAGTTTCCAATAAATCATAGAGCGAAAGACCTTCAAAACCAGGGAGTTTTAATGATTTACCAAATTTTACAAGATTCTGTAAAACAGGTATTTTCATTAAACTTTCCTCAATTTCTTTAGACATATTTCAGTTATTGTTTTTAAAACTCTACTGCTTTCAAGCTTAAATCCATATTGTAAACAGAATGAGTGATGGCTCCGGTAGAAACAAAGTCAACACCACACTCGGCATACTTTCTGGCAGTTTCAAGGGTAATTCCTCCAGAGGATTCTGTTTGACAGCGGTTTCCAATGAGAGCAACTGCCTTCTTGGTATCTTCAAAGTTGAAATTATCAATCAAAATTCGATGCACACCCTCATTTTTAATAATTTCTTCAATTTCTTTTAAATTCCTGGCTTCTACTATTATTTTCAGGTTAAGCTTATGATCTTTTAAATAGGCTTTGGTGGCTTGTATCGCTTTTGTGATTCCGCCGGCAAAATCAATGTGATTGTCTTTCAGCATAATCATATCATAAAGTGCAAAGCGGTGATTTTCACCTCCTCCTATTTTAACAGCCCATTTTTCAAGGGCTCTAATTCCAGGAGTTGTTTTTCGAGTGTCTAGTATTTTTGTTTTGGTGCCATCAAGAAGCTTGACAAACTTATTTGTTTTTGTGGCGATGGCGCTCATTCGTTGCATTGCATTCAAGACCAATCGCTCAGCCTTCAAAATAGACTGGGACAATCCCGACACATAAAAAACAATGTCTCCATACTTCACTTGAGTACCATCAGGAATTAAAACCTCAACTTCAAGCGTTGAATCTACAAAATCAAAAACCTGTTTTGCAAATTCCACACCGGCGATGATGCCCTCGTCTTTTACCAAAAGTTTTGCCTCTCCCACCGCATCATAAGGAATACAAGCTAATGAGCTGTGATCACCGTCACCTACATCTTCTCTGATGGCATTTGCGATGATGATACTTAATTCCTTTTCAAACTGTTTCTCAGAAATCATGGTTCTCTATTTTTTAGCTAAAATAAGTAATTCAATGAGAATTAACCACCTATAATCCTCGGTTTTATTTACTATTTTTGAATTATGAAAATCAAATTACTCGCGATTGGTAAAACAGACAATCTGCACCTTCAGCAGTTAATCGATGATTATATAAAAAGGCTGGGGTTTTATATCTCATTTGAATTACAAATCATTCCAGACTTAAAAAACACCAAATCCCTCTCAGAAATACAACAAAAGGAGAAAGAAGGAACATTGATTTTAAAGCAAATAGACCCCTTAGATGAAGTCACCCTTCTTGACGAAAACGGCAAAAGTTACACATCAATTGATTTTTCTGATTTCTTGCAAAAAAAAATGAACAGCGGTATAAAAACCCTGGTTTTTATTATTGGAGGACCCTATGGTTTTAGCGATGAAATTTACAACAGGGCAAATGGTAAACTATCGCTTTCATCTATGACATTTTCCCACCAAATGGTGCGACTCTTTTTTATTGAACAACTTTACAGAGGCTATACCATATTAAAAAATGAGCCGTATCATCATCGTTAAAAATTACAAATTTCAAAATTATTTTTTCAATTTTAAAAAAAAAATCATTAATGTACAGCCGTAATATATTTTGGCTCAATAAAAACCCTTTCAAAGTACAGCCGTTATATATTACGGCTCAACCCATCAAAAAACCAATATTTAAAATAATTTATGAAAATCGTTTTTGCCACAAACAATCCCAATAAAATTAAAGAAGTGCAGGCACAACTTCCTGAACAGATTAAACTTTTAAGCCTGGAAGAAATTGGCTGCTTTGAGGACATCCCCGAAACCTCACCCACCATAGAAGGCAATGCCCTTCAAAAGGCAAACTACGTTAAAGAGATCTATGGTTGGGATTGTTTTGCAGACGACACCGGCCTCGAAGTAGAGGCACTTGATGGAGCACCGGGCGTTTTCAGTGCGCGCTATGCCGGCGAGCAAAAAAACGATGATGCTAATATGAACAAACTTTTAACAGAATTAAAAGAAAAAATCAATCGACAAGCCCAATTCAAAACCGTAATCGCTCTTGTTTTAAATGGAAAAACAACTTGTTTTACCGGAATTTGTAAAGGCACAATCCTCAAAGAAAAAAAAGGCACTAAAGGGTTTGGTTATGACCCCGTTTTTCAGCCGGAAGGTTTCGATTTGGCTTTCGCCGAAATGGATTTAGTGCAAAAAAACAAAATAGGTCATCGCGGGAAAGCAGTTCAAAAACTTATAGATTTCCTTAGCAACACAAACGAAAAATACTACTAAGCCTTTAACTTACAAATAATTAATACACTACTAAATATGAATACAAATAAATAAGCGTACCTTTGCACCCAATTTTAAAAAGAATATGACAAAATTTACAGATTTAGGCCTCAACGAGGCTTTATTGCGGGCAGTGGCCGATATGGGATTTGAAACCCCCTCTGAAGTTCAAGAAAAAACCATCCCCATTCTACTTTCAAAAGAAACCGATATGGTTTCTCTCGCACAAACAGGAACCGGAAAAACAGCCGCTTTTGGCTTTCCACTCATCCAAAAAATTGACGCAAACAGCAGAACCACTCAAGGTTTAATCCTTTCTCCCACAAGAGAATTGTGTATGCAAATTACCAACGAATTAAAACTATATAGCAAATATGTTTCCGGTTTAAACATTGTTGCTATTTATGGTGGTGCCAGTATTAATGACCAAGCAAAAGACATCAAACGAGGAGCACAAATCATTGTAGCAACCCCCGGAAGAATGAAAGATATGATCAGTCGCAGAATGATTGATATATCAAAAATAGAATACTGTATTCTCGATGAAGCAGATGAAATGCTCAATATGGGCTTTTATGAGGACATCACAGAAATTCTATCACACTCACCCAAAGACAAAAGCACCTGGCTATTTTCTGCAACCATGCCAAAGGAAGTAGCAACCATTGCTAAAAAGTTTATGAATACGCCGGTTGAAATAACCGTAGGCACAAAAAATACAGGTACAAAAAATGTAACCCACGAGTATTATACCGTCAACGCACGGGATCGCTACCAGGCATTACGCAGACTCGCAGATGCCAACCCCGATATATTTTCTGTCGTTTTTTGCAGGACCAAAAGAGACACTCAAAAAGTCGCTGAAAATTTAATTGAAGACGGCTATAATGCAGCGGCTCTTCACGGAGATTTGAGCCAAAATCAACGCGACATGGTGATGAAATCCTTCAGAAATCGTCAAATCCAAATGCTAGTTGCAACAGATGTAGCTGCACGTGGAATTGATGTTGATGATATCACGCACGTTATAAACTATCAACTTCCAGACGAAATTGAAGTCTATACACACCGCAGTGGTCGCACCGGTCGCGCCGGAAAAAATGGTGTATCAATGACCATCGTTTCAAAAAGCGAAGTGAGAAAAATTCGCAGTATAGAAAAAATTATACAGCAGAAATTTGTTACCAAAGAAATTCCAAATGGAATGGAGATTTGTGAAATTCAACTTTTTCACTTGGCAAATAGTATTAAAAACACAGAAATCAATCACGATATCGACTCATATCTTCCCAATATTGAAGAAGTGCTCGACGGTTTAAGCAAAGAAGACTTAATCAAAAAAGTCTTTTCTGTGGAGTTCAGTCGTTTCTACAGTCGATATAAAAATGCAAAAGAATTAAACGTTAGCGAAGGAAGCCAACGAGAAGACACCTCAGACGAAGACACCACACGCTATTTTCTCAATGTGGGTAGCAAAGACGGTTTTGACTGGATGAGTTTGAAAGACTTTTTGAGAGACCTGCTCAACCTTGGCAAAGACGATGTCTATCGTGTTGATGTAAAAGACAGCTTTTCTTTTTTCAATACAGATACCAAACACCAGGAACTCGTTCTGGGAATTTTTGAAGATTTTAAACTGGAAGGCAGACACGTAAATGTTGAAGTTTCAAAAGACGGAGGAGGAAAAGATCGCGGCAACAGAAGACGCAGAGATGACAAAAGCGGTTTTCGCAAAAAAAGAAGTGATGATAAACCCCGAGGTGGTGGATTTGGTGATAAAGGAAAACGCGAATTTAAAAGTAAAGCCAATTCCAAATTTGCCGGTGGCGGAAAACGACGCAGCAGCGATTCAAAACCCCAAGGAACAGGAGGACGCCGCAGAAGAAAATCATAAGCCTGTTAATTTTTGTATAATATTACCTGTTTAATTCTGTTTTAGCAGCTATATTTATATATTTAGCATTCAATTTTTGCTATGAAAATATTTGGACTTTTATTTATATTCACTTGCTTTACACTTGTTGGCTTTTCACAGGAAGAAAACCAAACCATCAAAGGAAAGGTTTTAAATGATGCCGATGATACCCCCATTGAAAATGTTCATATTGTCAACATGAATCAGGTAATAGGTTCCATTTCAAAAGAAGATGGCTCTTTTTCTATTCCTGCTAAGGTGAATGATACTTTGTATTTTTCTTATTTAGGCTTTAAATCCATTAGAGTGAGAGTTACAAACGACTGGTTTAAATATGGCGACATAAAAATTAAAATGACCGAACTGGGAATCGCTCTTGAAGAAATCGTTCTAAGACCGGTACAACTCACCGGGTATCTTGAGGTGGACGCAAAAATTATCCCCATCTATGACAATTACAGATATAGCATTTCCGGTCTCAACACCGGTTATGAAGGTGGTCAAACACAACCCAATGCAGTTTCAAAAGTATTGGGAGCTGTTTTCAACCCCGCAGACTTTTTATATAATGTGTTTGGAAAACGACCGGCACAAATGAGGAAACTACGGCAAATGAAAACCGATGATAACATCAGAAATTTGCTGAGTAGTAAATTTGACCGGGAAACGTTGATGGTTGTACTCCAACTTGAAAAAGTAGATATTGATGAAATTCTCAATAATTGTAACTACTCAGAAACATTTATAAGAACCGCAAACGACCTTCAAATTCTTGATGCTATGAGTGAATGCTATGAAGAATACCGTGTATTAAATAGAAGGAAAAATTAATTGATTAACAGACCTGACAGGTTTTAAAAACCTGTCAGGTCTGTTTTTTTTATCTAACATCTATTATTTACCTTCCTCATACCGCTTCAAAATCGCATCCACGCTTTTAATTGTTTTCATAGCCCAATCCAGTCGCTTTTCAACTTGTTCTTCCTGAGAAAGTTGCCAGTTAATTTCTGTTTTTTTGAGTTTAGACGTAACGTCTTGTAAGATAATTGCAGCTGATACAGAAATATTTAAACTTTCAGTAAAACCCACCATGGGGATTTTTAAAAAACCATCGGCTTTTTGGAATACTTTGTCAGACAAGCCGGTAGATTCTTTTCCGAAAAAAAAAGCGGCTTTTTGAGTGACGTCAAAATCATCTAAAAACTGTGAATCTTTATGAGGAGTGGTCGCAATAATGCGATATCCTTTTGTTTTAAGTTTTGAAATACAGGCATCAATGTGATTGTATCGATGCAAATCCACCCATTTTTGAGCCCCCATAGCAATTTCTTTGTCAATACGCTTGCCTTCAATTTCTTCAACAACGTGCAGGTCTTGTATTCCAAAAATATCACAAGTGCGCATCACAGCACTGGTATTGTGAAGTTGATACACATCTTCGGTTACCACCGTAAAATGTCTGGTGCGGTTTGATAGTACTTCTTTAAAAAGTGCTTTGCGTCTTTCGGTTAAATATGACTCTAAGTGTGTTAATAATTGGTAATCTATCATCAATGTTTTATTTTCGGAGTAAATATAATTAAATGAAAAAAAAGAAATTGATTGTTTTAACAGGTGCAGGTATGAGCGCCGAAAGCGGCATTAACACTTTTAGAGATGCAAACGGACTTTGGGAAGGCCATGACATTATGGAAGTGGCTTCTCCCATAGGTTGGCACAAAAACCCTGAAATTGTTTTAGATTTCTACAATAAAAGAAGAAAACAATTACTGGAGGTAAAACCCAATGCGGCGCACATTGCCTTAGCGAAACTGGAGAAAGACTATGAAGTGCACATCATCACCCAAAATGTGGATGACCTTCACGAACGTGCAGGGAGTTCAAAAGTATTGCATTTGCACGGCGAACTCCTCAAAGTGAGAAGCACACAGGATGAAAACTATATTTTAGATTGGAAAAAAGACCTAAATCTGGGTGATTGCTGTCCTAAAAATGCCCAAATGAGACCCCATATTGTTTGGTTTGGAGAGGCCGTTCCGGCAATGGAAGATGCTATTGAAATCACCCAAACCGCAGATTTTGTGGTGGTGATTGGAACCTCATTGCAAGTATATCCAGCAGCCGGATTAATGCATTATGCACCATCAAATTCGCCTGTTTTTTATATCGACCCAAAGCCGGCAGATGTTTATGGAATGTTAAACAAGGTAGAAATCATTCCGGCCACTGCGACGCTGGGGGTGCCTATTTTTATAGAAAAATTAAAAACTCTATACGTTTAATTTGGAGTTATTTATTCAACAATTAAGCCAGTTAAAAGCCTACCGAAAAGACCGGGAAAAACTAGCAGACTTTGTTCTAAGTAATCCCGATTATTTTGATTACTTATTTGATTGCTGTTTTAACGTTGATCAGGACATCTCCTACAAAGCAGCCTGGATTTTGGAAATAGTTTGTTTAAAAAAGATTGAGTTATTAATACCTTACTTGGACAGGTTTCTTGAAAACCTTCCAAAGGTTTACAAACACCAGGCGGTGCGGCCTATGGCTAAAATATGTGAAGAATTTGTTCTGAGATATTATACCAATATAGAGCCTTCCTTACAATTTGTACTTTCAAAAAAACAACTAGAGAAGCTAACTGTAATCAGTTTTGATTGGTTGATTTCAGATCAAAAAGTAGCTGTAAAAGCCTATGCCATGCAATGCTTGTTTTATTTAGGCAAAGAGTTTAAATGGATTCACCCTGAATTGAGAATTATCCTTGGTAAAGATTTTCATAAACAGCAACCTGCATTTAAGGCACGAGCAAGAGACATTTTAATAGATTTAAAAAATTGACATTATCTGTAACCCAAACCTGACAGGTTTTAAAAACCTGTCAGGTTTACACCGGATTTTTCACTTCAAATTAAGAGAAATAGTTATCTTTGCAGCTTATTTCAAAACACTATGGCAACCAACGCATTACAGGCAATTTCACCCATTGATGGGAGATACCAATCCAAAACCCAATCGCTCATACCATATTATTCTGAAGAGGCTTTGATTAAATACCGGGTTTTGGTAGAAATTGAGTATTTCATTGCACTTTGTGAGCTTCCGCTGCCGCAGTTAGGAGGATTTAATTCTTCCAATTATTCCGCTTTACGCGAAATGTACCAAAACTTCACCACTGCAGATGCCCAAAAAATAAAAGACATCGAGAAAATAACCAATCACGATGTGAAAGCGGTGGAATATTTTATCAAAGAAAAATTTGATGCGCTGGATTTACAAGAATTTAAAGAGTTTATTCATTTTGGTTTAACATCTCAAGATATTAATAATACGGCAATTCCACTATCAATAAAAGAAGCTACTGAAAAAGTCTATATTCCGCTGGTTGATGAGTTAATTTCCAAACTAAGGAGTTTGTCTGAAGCCTGGAAATCCATTCCTATGCTGGCAAAAACGCACGGGCAACCCGCTTCCCCAACCCGATTGGGAAAAGAAATTGAAGTCTTTGTCATAAGACTTGAAGAACAACTTCACATTTTAAAAAACACAAAGAATGCTGCAAAATTTGGCGGTGCCACCGGAAATTTCAATGCTCATTTTGTGGCGTATCCGGCTGTGGATTGGAAAAAATTTGGAACTCATTTTGTTGAAAAAACCTTAGGCTTAAACCACTCCTTCCCCACAACTCAAATTGAGCATTATGACCATTTGGCCGCTTTGTTTGATGCCTATAAACGCATCAATACCATTGTCATAGATTTAGATAGAGATTTCTGGACCTATATATCGATGGATTATTTCAAGCAAAAAATAAAAGACGGTGAGGTGGGCTCCTCTGCCATGCCACATAAGGTGAACCCCATTGATTTTGAAAACTCTGAAGGAAATTTGGGCATGGCCAACGCCATATTTGAACACCTTTCGTCAAAACTACCCATAAGTCGTATGCAACGCGATTTGACAGACAGCACCGTTTTGAGAAATGTGGGCGTTCCCATAGGTCATACAATGATAGCTTTACAGTCCACCTTAAAAGGCTTAGACAAAATTGTTTTAAACGAAACGAAAATCGCTGAAGACCTAGAAAACAACTGGGCTGTTGTAGCAGAAGCCATACAAACTATTTTAAGGAGAGAGGGCTACCCAAATCCTTATGAAGCCTTAAAAGGACTTACCCGAACAAACGAAAAGATCAATCAACAATCCATTGCAAGTTTCATAAACACTTTGAATGTCTCTGATGAAATTAAACAAGAACTTTTAGCTATTAACCCAACTAATTATACCGGTATTTAATGAAGCCCATTAAACTACTTTTTTGTGCATTTCTCTTGTCTGTAGTTGGCGCTACAGCACAAACAGAAACCGACTCGATTGTGAAAGTCATAGAAAACAACGACATTAAACTTTCTGCGCTGCCCTATTACAGTTACGGAAAAGGATTGGGGTTAACTTCTGCCGATAGTTTGTTTCAATTCAACATCCGGTTTAGAATGCAAAACAGAGCTACTGCAGACTTTACAGAAAATGAAGAAAGTGAGTTTTCAGCACAAGTAAGACGCCTCAGATTGCGTTTTGATGGGTATGTTGGTGATCCCAAATTTTCGTATGTCATTCAACTTTCATTTGCAGCAGATGACGTGGGTGTGATACAAGAAGGTCAAAATATCAATGTGATAAGAGATGCCATTGTTTTTTACAGACCCAACAAAAACTGGAATATTGGTTTTGGTCAAACAAAACTTCCCGGAAACAGACAGCGCATTAACTCCTCTGGAGCTCTTCAGTTTACAGACAGAACCATTAATAATTCTCGATTTAATATTGACAGAGATTTTGGCTTGCAAGTTTATTATTTAAATGACAAACCCGATGCTTTTGGCTATGAAATTAAAACAGCAATATCTACCGGGGAAGGGAGAAACTGGATACAAACCTCAGACAATAAACTAGCTTACACGGGTCGCGTTGAGTTATATCCATTTGGTAACTTCACAAAAGGGGGTGCCTATTTTGAAGGGGATTTGATGCGCGAATCCACACCAAAATTAATGCTTTCAGGAACCTATCATTTCAATGATCACGCTCAAAGAACTCAAGGACAACGCGGAAGCTTACTTTTTGAACCTCAAAACCTAACTTCTGTTTTCTTAGATGCCATACTAAAATACAAGGGATGGGCTTTTCAAACAGCATATATGCAGAGAGACACTGACAATGCCATCACAGTGAATCCAGATGATGTGTCTCAACAAAGTTTTGTTATTGCCGGTTCCGGTTATGATGTGCAAATAAGTTATTTTTTTCAAAATAACATAGAGTTTGCAGGGAGGCATTCATACAGCACGCCCAAAAATCAATTAAAAGAAGTCTTGCATGAATCAAATCAATTCAGCTTAGGCATAACCAAATATGTCTGGGAACATGCCTTAAAACTACAAGTTGAAACCACTTATGAAAAGGCAACCCTTGGTTTGAATCCTTCAGAAAACAACTGGTATGTGAGGTTTCAAGTTGAAATTGGAATCTAGTCTTTTATAAAAAAAACACCTGATTTTCAGCACTTTTCAATAAAATATACTATATTCATAGTTATTTTGCCAAGCTTTAATGTATGAAAATCAATATTTTAGTAGTGATTTTTCTTGTTTTGATTTCTCCTGCAATTGCCCAAAATACAGTTGTAGAAGCAAAGACTTACTCATCTACCAAAGGAGAATCCATTTATATGCCCATTGGTAAAATTTCATTTGCAGACAGGATTGTAGAATTTATTCAGGGAAATCCAAAAGCTGATATAGACTTTACAAACCCCGAAGAGGCTTTAGGTGAGCCCAATTATGTTCATTACAAAGTACCAAGATATACCTCTTTGGGCTGTGGTGGTCAACTCACTTTAGAATTTACAGACAATGGATTTATCGATATGGAAGGACCCGATTTGTATATTTGGGAAGTGGGCCCTTCTGAAGAATCTTTTCAGTTTGAAATTTCAAAAGATGGTGAACACTGGCTGGATCTAGGTATAATTGAAGGAGGTAAATCTTATATTGATATTGCAGAAGTCGTTACAGACATAAGGGATGTATTTTATTTTGTAAGAATCACAGACCAAAAAGAAATTTGCACGGGAAGTACACCCGGAGCAGACATCGATGCCGTGGGAACTATAAGTGGAGTCTTAAAAATCAACCTAAGTGCAGATGTATTATTTGATACTGCAAAACACACACTTATGCCCATCGCAAATGCATCTCTAGACAGTTTAGCAAAGCAAATCAAACAAGTGGGCATGGCAAAAATCATTGTCGAGGGCCATACAGACAGTGATGGAAGCAGCCTTTATAACTATAGACTCTCTGAACGCAGAGCAAAAAGTGTCATTAATAAATTAAAAACACTTCTTGACAATAACGGTATTTATGAGTTTGAAAATGTGGCTTACGGCCTTAGCAAACCTCGTGCGACTAACGAAACCGAAGAAGGCAAAAAACTCAACCGAAGAGTAGAGGTTATTGTCTTGCCTCACAGCGACTTTTACACAAGAAAAGCAGAATAGGATTTTGTGGCCTTAATCATTCGGTTTTTACCAAATAAATCGTTTTTTAAAACCACCTCAACATATCCCATTTCCCAAAGCATTTCAACAACTTCATTTCCATAAGCTTCGTTGATTTCAAAATACAGGTTTCCTTTTTGATGTAAGCATTTATGAGCAAGTTCAGCTATATTTCTGTAAAACACTAGTGGATCGCTGTCTGACACAAAAAGTGCACTATGGGGTTCATACAACAACACATTGTGTTGCATTTTTTGCTTCTCAGAAATTTTCACATATGGCGGATTTGAAACAATAACATCAAAAGTAGAATTGAGTTCTTTTACGGCTAGTATGTCCTGTTCTACAATAGAGATATCAACCTCGTTTAAGTGTGCATTTTCTTTGGCTATTTTTAAAGCCTTCGCCGAAATATCCATTGCAGCCACTTTTGCATTCAGTAAATTTTTTGCAATAGCTATGGCAATACATCCACTACCGGTGCCAATATCCAGTATGTTGATGGGTCCTTTAACTTCACTAAAGTCTTTAATAACCCAATCCACAAGTTCCTCAGTTTCAGGTCTGGGTATAAGTACAGATGGATTCACTTTAAAAGGCAAATCATAGAATTCTGTTTCTCCTAAAATATATTGGATGGGAACCTCATGTTCTAGTTGTTGCAAAGCTTTATTAAAAATAATACATTCATTTTCAGTTAATTTTCGATGCAAATCAAGTGCAACATCAACCCTTTTTAGATTTAAAAACTTTTCTGTGAGCAGGTAAAAAAAGGAACCCACTTCCTGGTCTGGATAAATGGCTTTAAGTTTGGTTTTAAAATGGTTTCTGTATTCTTTTAAGGTCATAACTTTTTAATCATCCAGACATTGCAAGAATAGTGGCCGGTATCGCCCATGGGCTTTTCCAGGTCTGTAAACCCTGTTTTATAATACAACTTTTTGGCAGCATCCATATAAGGCATCGTTTCAAGATAACATTGCTCAAAACCAAATTCTTTTGCTTTGTTGAGACATATTTCCATCATTTTGGAACCAATTCCCCTACCCCTGGCCTGTGGCGAAAAATACATTTTTTGCAACTCACAAACAGAGCCAAAATAATTGTCTAGTGCACTGATGCCGGCGCCACCTATAATCTCTTGATTTTCCTCGACCACAAAATAGGCCTTTTTCTCTGTGCTGTAAGTTTCAAACATACAGTCAAGGCTTATATCTGCATAAGCGGTGCCTATTTTAGGGACTCCAAACTCCAGTAAAACATTTCTTATGACACTGGCAATATGAGAGTTGTCTTTTGGTTCAATGGGACGAATAATGTAGTCGTTCATTCGGTATAAATGTGCTATTTTTGTGAAGTAAAGGTAATGCAAAATTTCTTGTCCAACCATCAAAAATACATGCAACGCTGCATCGATTTAGCCCAAAATGCGATGGGTAAAACTTACCCCAATCCCATGGTGGGTAGCGTGGTTGTCTATAAAGACAATATCATTGGAGAAGGTTGGCATCAAAAAGCCGGCGATGCCCACGCAGAAGTCAACGCAATACATAGCGTTCAAGACAAATCGCTCTTAAAAAAAGCCACGATTTATGTGAGTTTAGAACCTTGCAGTCACTTTGGAAAAACACCCCCTTGTGCCGATTTGATTATTGCTCATAAAATTCCAAAAGTAGTCATAGGCTGCCTGGACCCCAACCCAAAAGTGGCCGGCCGCGGGGTGAAAAAATTACTGGAATCGGGTTGTGAAGTTGCTGTGGGCATACTAGAGTCTGAATGCAAAAGCCTGAACAAACGTTTTTTTAGCTTTCACCAAAAAAAACGCCCCTACATTATTTTAAAATGGGCACAAACAACAGATGGTTTTATCGCACCAAGAGAGCAAAAAACCGGAAAACCTTTTTGGATTACCGGCAAAGCATCTAAACAACTTGTTCATAAATGGCGCAGTGAGGAACAAGCTATTCTGGTGGGAACAACCACAGTTTTAAAAGACAATCCACAGTTGACAAACCGGCTTTGGGAAGGAAACAACCCCGTGAGAGTGGTTATCGATCAACACCTTAAAATCAATAAAGATGCTGCTGTACTTGACGGAAACGTGAAAACCATTGTCTTGACATCAAAAACGAAATCAAATAACAATGACTTAAAAAATGTACATTTTGAAAACGTTGCATTTGATAAAAATCTTGCTAAACACATTTGTGAAGTACTTTATAAACATCAAATACAATCCCTAATTATTGAGGGTGGCGCTCAAACCTTAAACACTTTTATTGGAGAAAACCTTTGGGATGAAGCAAGAGTATTTACAAGCCAAAAAATCTTGAATGAAGGAGTTAAATCACCTCTTTTAAACAAAAAAATAAATCAGACTCTGCAAATAACTGAGGACCGTTTAAGCTTTTACTACAATGATTAAAACGCTATTATTTGATTTTGGAGATGTGTTTTTAAATCTCGATAAGGAAGCTACCAACCGCGAACTTAAAAAGTTTGGTGCTAAAGAGTTTACTCCTGAAATGCAATTGTTGAACAATCAATATGAAAAAGGTCTTATTACTTCGGGAGAATTTATAAGCAGCTATCAAAAATGGTTTCCTGAAGTTTCTAAAAATCAACTCATCGACGCCTGGAATGCCATTTTGCTTGATTTTCCAAAACACCGCATCTTATTTCTAGAACAACTTGCAGCTTCTCAAGAATACCAACTCCTTTTGTTGAGCAATACTAACGAAATTCATATCAACTGGGTAAAGGAGAACATTCACTGTTTTGAACGGTTTAAAAAGTGTTTTGAAAAATTCTATCTTTCTCACGAGATTAATCTCAGAAAACCCGATGCCTCTATTTATGAGTTTGTTCTTAAAGACAATCAAATACATCCTGAAAACACATTCTTTATTGATGATACAACAGCAAATACAGATGCTGCCGGTTCCTTAGGTTTTATAACCTGGAACATCAACCCAAAAAAAGAAGACATCACCGATTTATTCATCAAATACAGTCATTTATTTTGATTTATCTGCTGTTTAGCATACTCGTCTCCAGTTTTTTGTATGTGGTTTTCAAATTGTTTACCCAATTTAAAGTCAATACAGTACACGCCATTGTTGTTAATTATTTTGTGGCGTTTGCATTTGGCTTTTTATTGTCTGATTCAAAAATGTCTTTTAGTCAAGTGAGTTCCAGTCCTTGGTTTGTCGGTACTGTTTTTCTTGGAATACTCTTTATTGTCATTTTTAATATTATGGGTATCACCGCACAGCGAAGTGGTGTGGCTGTCACTTCTGTAGCTACCAAAATGTCTGTGGTGATTCCGGTAATTTTTGGCATCCTGGTTTATCAAGAAAGTGCGGGTTTCTTAAAAATTTTCGGGATTATTTTAGCATTAGTCGCAGTTTATCTGGCTTCGGTAAAAAGTAAAGAAGGCTTTAAATGGCGTAATATTGTATTCCCCATTCTACTATTTATTGGTTCTGGAACAATTGATACGGTTTTGAAATTTTTAGAAACCAATTATGTTTCGGCAACTCAGATTTCAATTTTTTCTACTACTATTTTTGGATTCGCGGGCTTGTTTGGAACTCTTTTCATACTTTTTAAAGGAAATTGGCACATTCACTGGAGAAGTGTCCTTGGCGGAGTTGCACTGGGTATCCCCAATTATTTTTCGATTGTGTTTTTACTGGAAGCCCTTGCAACAGATGGACTCGAGAGCTCGATGGTTTTCACGGTCAACAATGTAAGCATCGTAATGCTATCAACTTTAGTGGGTCTTTTTGCCTTTAAAGAAAAACTCTTACCCAAAAACTGGGTGGGAATTGGACTTGCTATCATTAGTATATTTTTGGTAATCTATACGTGATATGGAAGAAAAAGACACCTACAAAACGATTTCAAAACCTTCTGAAGAAACACTTTTTAAGGAAAAGGGAAGCAAGTTTTTTGGAACTGCTTTTCCGGTGAAAACCGAAGAAGAAGCGAATCGATGTCTCGAAATTGTAAAAGAAAAACACAAAAGCGCCCGTCATTTTTGTTATGCATATCAATTGGGGACCGGGCCGGTTTACTTTCGTGCAAACGATGACGGGGAGCCCACAAACAGCGCCGGGATGCCCATTTATGGACAAATACAGTCATTTGACCTCACTGATGTTCTTGTCGTGGTTGTGCGTTATTTTGGTGGCACCAAACTGGGTATTGGCGGCTTGATAAGCGCTTATAAAACCAGTGCGAAAATGACGTTGGAGGAATCTGAAATCATAGAAAAAACCATCGATATTACTTTTGAAATTGGGTTTGATTACAAAAATATGAACAAGGTCATGCGGGTGGTCAAGGAAAAAAACTTGAACATCATTGATCAAAAGCTGGAACTGGATTGTAAAATTTTTATTTCGGTGAGAAAATCTTTGGCGACTGAAATTGAAGAAATTTTCAATTCCATTTATGACGTTTCAGTGAAAGAAATTGATTAAGTTTCAAAAAAGGATTAACTCTTAGGAATTTTGGTAATGAATCAACGTAAGTTCATCTACTTTTTTAAAATCACTATCAGAGGAAATAAGAGGTAAATCAAGATAAATGGCAGTTGCCATAATGATACAGTCTGGAAGTTTGGTTTTGTATTTTTTTCGGATTCTAATGGTTTCTTGTTTTACCTCATTGGTTATTGTTATTGTTTTGCATTGCGATATTAAATTCTTTGATAGTTTTTTCTTCTTTAGCAGTAATCCCATTATATGCCAACAATTCCAATTCAGTAATTATGGAAATATAGAGTTGTTTGCCGTTCAATAATTCGGCCAATGTTTTATCTCCATCTAACAAATAAAGAATAATATTTGTGTCCAAAAACAGTTTACTCCCATTCATCCCGTAGTGCTCTTTGAACACTTAAAGCATCTTTCTTTAAGTTTATTTTACCAACATATTTATAAACATCGACGCCTTTTGGTTTTAGACCTTCAGCTAAATTTTCCAAAACATTTCTGATGTTCTTTTTTGTGGCACCTTTTTTAATCGTCATTACCATAATTTATTATTTTATTATTTCAAAGGTAATTAATTGTTTCTTTCAAATTATTAAATTTAAATTAATTCGCTAACTCAGTAAAATCTCAACTTTTAAAATTGAAGAAATTTTCAATTCCATTTATGAAGTTTCAGTAAAAGAAATTGATTAAGTTTCAAAATCAATTTTTCGCAATTTCTCCAATAAATATTCAGGTGCCATGATGGGTTTTTTTGTCACCTTATCTACAAAAACCAGGGTGGTGGAACCGGTGGTTAAAAGCACCTCTTTTTCATTGTAAATTTCATAATTGAACGCAATTCGAATTGTAGGAAGTTTCTGAATGGTTGTAACAACCGTTAAAACATCGTCATAATGAGCAGATTGTTTAAACTTTACGTTCAAATCTATCACAGGTAAAAGTATACCATGATCTTCCATCCATTTGTATGAAAGCCCGAATTTCCTGAGCCATTCTGTGCGTCCCATTTCAAAATACTGTGCATAATTTCCATAATAGACCACCCCCATTTGGTCTGTTTCTCCATAACGAACTCGCACTTGCAGAAAATCTTTTTTCACAATCATTTTTTTTTGAAAGGGTACATTTTTTTTGTATGTTTATACACTCGCAGTATGAGAAAAAAAAATTGAAAATTCAATACCCTTTCCGTTTTTTTTTTAAATAATTTGTTCACATATTTGCGTAAACAAAATCCAAGAGAAAACCATTTTCTCTTTTTTTTTCAAAACTAACTAATTTTTAAAACTTTAACCTAAGAATGAGTAAAACTGCGCAATCAGTTTGGACAAATTGTCTGTCTTTTATAGCAGATAACATCTCCCCACAAGCTTATAAAACTTGGTTTGAGCCCATACAGGCAGTTAAGCTAACTGAAAACGCATTAAGTATTCAAGTGCCCAGCAAATTTTTTTATGAGTGGCTGGAAGAGCACTATGTGAAGTTGTTAAAAGTTTCATTAACCAAAGAGTTGGGCGAAAATGCCAAATTGGTTTATGTTATTAAAATGGAAAATACCTACGGAAACAAACAACCTTTTACCGAAAAAATTCCGAGTTCAAACAGGTCTCAAGTAAAATCACAAGAGGTTGATGTTCCCTTAAAAAACAAAAATCCTGAATTAAAAAATCCCTTTGTCATTCCCGGAATAAGAAATGTAAAGATTGAGTCACAACTCAATCCCAATTACAGTTTTGAAAACTTTCTGGAAGGCGATTCAAACAGATTGGCACGCTCTGCCGGTTTAGCGGTTTCTAACAAACCAGGAGGTACTTCTTTTAACCCACTTCTCGTTTTTGGTGGAGTTGGTTTGGGTAAAACCCATTTAGCCCACGCAATTGGTGTCGATATAAAAGACAAGTATCCCGAAAAAACAGTTCTTTATATTTCAGCTGAAAAATTCACTCAACAATACATAGAGTCTGTCAAAAAAAATAACCGAAACGACTTTATTCATTTTTACCAGATTATGGATGTACTTATCGTTGATGACATTCAGTTTTTATCAGGTAAATCAGGGACACAGGATGTATTTTTTCACATCTTCAATCACTTGCATCAAAACGGAAAACAGGTTATTTTAACCAGCGACAAAGCACCGGTTGATATGATTGATATAGAACAACGCTTGTTGTCACGATTCAAATGGGGTCTTTCTGCCGAGTTACAACACCCCGATTTTGAAACTCGTGTTTCCATTATAAAAAATAAATTGTACCGCGACGGTGTAGAAATGCCCGAAGACATCATTGAGTTTTTGGCAAACAACATTAAAACAAACATACGTGAACTGGAAGGAGCCATCATCTCCCTCATTGCACATTCCTCTTTCAACAGAAGAGACATCACCATCGACCTTGCCAGAAAAATAGTTGAGAACTATGTAAAACATACCAAACGCGAAGTTTCTATCGATTACATACAAAAAGTAGTATCAGATTATTTCCAAATGGATGTCGATACACTTCAATCAAAAACAAGAAAGCGCCACATCGTTCAAGCACGACAACTTGCTATGTTTTTTGCTAAGAAATTCACTAAAGCTTCCCTGGCAAGCATTGGTTCTCAAATTGGAAGACGTGACCACGCGACTGTTCTCCACGCCTGCAAAACTGTTGATAATCTCACTTCCACAGACAAACAGTTTAGAAAATATGTGGAAGACCTCAACAAAAAATTGACCCTTTAAACTCTATTGTTATGAAGACACGCATCTTAATGGTCTGTCTTGGTAATATTTGCAGGTCACCCCTAGCCGAAGGTATTCTTAAATCCAAACTCAATCCCGAACGTTTTATCGTTGACTCCGCAGGCACCGGTCATTGGCATGTGGGTCATTCACCAGACCCCAGAAGCATCAAAGTGGCAAAAAAGTATGGAATTGATATCTCCCACCAAAGAGGAAGGCAATTTTCTGAACGTGATTTTATTGACTTTGACCTCATTTATGTGATGGACAATGAGAACAAAAAAAATGTACTGGAATTGGCTCCTGACGAAACTTCAAAAAAGAAAGTACGCCTCATTTTAAACGAACTTTTTGAAAATGAAAACGTCGATGTGCCCGATCCTTATTATGGGGATGATTCTGACTTTGAACACGTGTTCAAGTTGCTTGATGAGGCTTCAGAGGTGATTTCTAAGAAACTTTAGCTTAAAAACTTTCTCTAAGTTAAAGTTAAAACAATTAATTAAAATTTTAATTATACTGATAATTACTTACTTTAGTGACTTCAACTAAAAAAAATGCTATGAAAACCCTTTTTACTTGCCTTTTTTCGCTATTGATAACAACCATTTCATTTTCTCAAGAACTTGAACTACAACTTGTTGCCAATGGATTTAATTCTCCTTTAGAACTAAAACACGCCGGTGATGACAGACTCTTTGTAGTTGAGCAAGGAGGTCGTATAAAAATTTTAAATTCAGACGGGACTATAAATCCCACTTCTTTTTTAGATATCTCTGCAAACATCTCCTCAGGAGGTGAGAGAGGGTTGCTAGGACTTGCTTTTCACCCAGACTATGCCAACAATGGTTTTTTCTATGTGTATTATACAAACCCGGCGGGTAATTCTCAAATATCCAGATTTACCGTGAGTGGTGACCCTGATGTGGCAGACCCTTCTTCTGAACTTCAAATGCTCTCTTTCAATCAGCCATTTTCAAACCACAATGGTGGTCACATTGCTTTTGGGCCAGATGGTATGTTATATATCGCAAGTGGTGATGGAGGTAGTGGTGGCGATCCGCAAAACAATTCACAGACCCTTAGTACTCTCTTAGGAAAAATTTTGCGTCTGGATGTTGATCTTCCTGCTCCATACATTCCTGCTGACAATCCTTTTGTGGGGGGTCCGGAAAGAGACGAAATCTGGGCTTATGGCGTGCGCAATCCCTGGAAATTTTCTTTTGACAGTGAAACAGGAGATTTATGGATTGCAGATGTTGGACAAGGTGCCTGGGAAGAAATAAATAAAGAACCTTCAACTGCAGCCGGCTTAAATTATGGTTGGAGATGTTATGAAGGCAATGCGCCTTTCAATACCAATGGCTGCCCACCTCAAAGTGAGCTTACCTTTCCTTTTGCTGAATACAGTCGCACATCCGGAAGGTGTTCTATTACCGGAGGCTATGTTTACAGAGGTCCTGATTATCCCGGGATTGAGGGACTCTACTTCTTTGCCGATTTATGTAGCAATGACATTGGTACTGTTGACCAAGATGGAAATTTAACTTTATGGGGGGCACTGGGAGCCACAAGCATTACCAGTTTTGGCGTTGATGTGAATCAAAAATTGTATGTAGTCGCTTTTGGTGGAGGAAGTATTTATGAAATTATTGATACTTCTTTAATTTCAGCACCGGAATTCGATTTTTCTAATTCCATAAACATCTACCCCAATCCTGCTAAGGACTTTGTAACTATTAGTTCAGACACTGAAGAATTTAAAAATATTGAAATTTTAGGCATCTCGGGTAATGTGATAGAAACCCATCAAGTTCAAGAAAACAAAACCATTCAAATAGATGTTTCCGGAATTCGCTCAGGATTATATTTAATAAAGATTATCTCTGATCATTCTAAACCTGTTTATAAAAAATTCATCATTAAATAGTGAATCACTCCCCAAACAAAGGAACACTTTATTTAATCCCCACTACTTTAGGAGAGACCAATCCATTGGAGGTGCTCCCCCTTTCTGTAAAAAAAATTGTTGAACACATAAATTTTTACATCGTTGAAAATGAAAAGTCTGCCAGAGCGTTTATTAAAAGCATCAGCCCCGGAAAATCACAACCCAAATTACACATTTCGTTATTAAATAAGTTTACAGACCCTCTAGAAATACCCGATTTAATTGATCCGTGTTTAGAAGGTCATGATGTTGGGGTTTTATCTGAGGCCGGTTGCCCGGGTATTGCAGACCCCGGCGCAGAAGTTGTAAAATATGCACACCAAAAGAATATAAAGGTTGTACCATTAGTGGGCCCCTCTTCTATTTTACTCGCCATGATGGCAAGTGGCTTCAATGGACAATCATTTGCATTCAATGGGTATCTTCCCATAGATAAAGATTTAAGAAAAAAGGAACTAAAACGTTTGGAAAAGCTTTCGCTTGAAGCAAACCAAACACAATTGTTTATAGAAACCCCTTATCGGAATGACGGCTTTTTAAATGATTTGATGAGCACTTTATCTCATCAAACAAAGGTTTGTGTAGCTTGTGACCTTACATTACCTTCAGAATTTATAAAAACAAAAACAGTGGAAGAATGGAAAAAAACAAAGGTGGACCTTCACAAAAGACCCACCTTATTTTTATTTCATAAAGAGTTTTGAGTTATCCTTTGTAAACTACTTTTGCATTTTTATTTGGCACAATGTGCGAAGTATCATATCCTGAGAATTTTCTTAAATAATATCTCACCGAAGTTCCAAAAGCATCTTCAAAGACCTCTTCTCCGCCACTTCTCAAAAACTTCTTGACATTTCCGGGTCCTGCAAGATGCGCGGCAGCAAGAATACCAGACTCAGTGATATACACACCATTAACATATTTTCCGGAGTAGCGTTGAATATCTCTTCGCAACACCCATTTATTTCGGGCGGCATAGGTTTTAAAAGCAGACTCCTGAAGTATGGGGTTGCTTAAAAATAAATCGGTATCATTAATACCTATCATTCGAAGCGTGGCTCGTCCAAACTGGTACTTGCCCATATATCCAAAATCATTAATAATTGTATAATCTCCTCGTGACTCTTTAAAAGCCAGTGCTTCTCTAAAGCCCATAAATGTTTTTCCAAGTAATGGGTAAGCGATAAATTCATCATCTTCTATGAACATGCTTGTTTCATCTGGCACATCATAGTAAAGGTCAAGTCCAAAAGTAGAGTAGTGAGAAAAATCAATACTGCTTTTAGACAAAAATCCCCAGCTTATACTTCCTAAAGCTATCGGGAAAACGATTAATAGAATCAGTCTTTTTTTCATTGTAATTTGCTTTTTTTGAAGTAATTTTCTTACCTCTCAAAATCGGGGGCAAATATACAAAAAAATGTAATACAATGTATTTCAACATGTTATTGAACTGTTAAAAGGAAGAAATTACCGTTTAAGTACTCATGAATAATAGGTTTTATAGTAGTTAAGCACATTTCAAGAAAGAAAGAAAATTCTTAATATTTCGTTAAAAATTATAACCGGAATTTTCTTTTTGTGTTTAAAAATGTCAAATGAGGGGTGAATTATCTGTTAATTCCTTGTTGATTTATCCAGTTTATATAGTGCTGTCTGTTTCTATTATGTTGAGTGAGGGTTTTTGCAAAAAGATGATACCCGGGATTTGAGACATCTGCCACAAAATAGAAATAATCGTGCTTTTCAGGGTTTAACACGGCTTCAATTGAGGATATATCAGGCATTGCGATAGGACCTGGTGGAATTCCGGGATATTTATAGGTATTGTAAGGAGAATCAATTTCTAAATCTTTGAACAAAACACGTTTAATAACGGTGTCAAAATCTCCTGTTTGCTTTTTAATGGCAAAAATTACTGTTGGATCTGCTTGAAGTAACATTCCCACTCTCAATCTATTGAGATAAACACCGGCTACCCGGGGTCGCTCATCAACACGGGCTGTTTCCTTTTGAACAATTGCTGCAAGATTCATCACTTGGTGAGGAGTTAATCCAAGCTGAGCGGCTTTTTCTCTTCTTTGTTCATTCCAAAATCGGTTGTATTCTGTTAGCATTCTCTCTCTAAAAGTTTCTGCAGAAGAGTTCCAATAAAACTCATAGGTGTTAGGAATAAACATATTTAACGCATTATTGGTGTTAAACTCATTTTGAGCGAAAAAGGATTCATCTGTCATTTTTTGAATTAAAGAAAGGCTGTCTGCTTCAATTTGTTCAGCAATGCGCCCTGCCAAATGAGCTAAGGTCTCTTGATTGTTAAATGAAACTTGAATGGGAATATTATTACTTCGCAAACTATTTACAATATCGTTGTTGTTCATTCCCTTCTTTATGGCGTATTTGCCGGGTTTTACATTTGCTACATAGCCTTTTTTTTGAGCCACTTTATCAAAACTTTCTGTGTTTTTTAATAGAGGTACTAATTGTTCCCGCACTTCTTGATAGGACCTGTCACTACTCACCAGCACAAAAGCGGTTTCATTTTGAAAGGCGGTATTGGGCAAAAAAAATGTTTTGTAAATGTAATATGAAAAAATACCTGCCGCTACAATGCCGGCAAGAACAATTGTGAGTACGATTCGCTTGATATACATCTAAAAAAGGGCTTGAATTAAATAATTTCAAAGTTAAGATAAATTAAAAAGAAGTTTCTTTTTAAATCTTTTAAAAAAGTGGTAAAAATATTCTGAATGAATTTATACTTACTATCTTTGAGTTTTAAGCGAAAAATATGGAAAGTATAAGCGTTTTTGATATGTTAAAGATTGGTGTGGGGCCTTCCAGTTCGCACACTTTAGGTCCGTGGAGAGCTGCTCAACGATGGATTGTCGAGTTAAAAACGTCACATCAATTTGATTTAGTTTCTGAAGTGTTTGTTGATCTTTATGGCTCGCTTTCATTAACCGGAAGAGGCCATGCCACAAATCTCGCAGCCATTTTGGGACTGAGTGGGTATGACCCGGTTACTATACCCATAGAAACCATAGATTCTGAAATCGAGCTCGTTAAAAATAACAATCACATTGTTTTGAATGGAGAACGCATTCTTGATTTTGAAATAGACAAGCATGTTATTTTTCATAAAAAATTTCTCGAATTTCACCCAAATGGGATCACGTTTAGAGCAATTCTGAATAATGGAAAAAAAATTTCGTCCACCTTTTACTCGATTGGCGGTGGTTTTGTTGTGAAAAAGGAACGAAAAAATGCCAAAAAGAAAAAAGAAGCATTTGGAAGATTTCCTCACCCCGTAACAAAAGCTGCTGAACTGGAGGAACATTGTGCTCAATACAACAAAAAAATATCTGAAATTGTACTGGAAAATGAACGCTCTTTGCGTTCAGATAAAGAAATTGACGAAGGACTCAGGGCAATTTGGAAAGTGATGCTGGAGTCTATGTACACCGGTTGCCATACAGAAGGAACGCTTCCGGGAGGTTTGAATGTTACACGAAGGGCTTTTAATTCTCACAAAACATTAATTGGAGATGCCTCCTACTCCACCCCTGAAGAATGGATAGAGGCCATTAGAAATACCGAGGTAAAATTCAGGCAGATTTTAAAATGGGTGAGTTGTTTTGCCTTAGCGGTTAATGAGGTTAATGCCTCTTTAGGACGTGTCGTCACTGCCCCCACTAATGGAAGTGCCGGCGTGATTCCTGCAGTTTTAATGTATTATATGGTGATTGAAAATCACGATGCCAATTTTGATGATGTAAAACAGTTTTTATTGGTTGCCGGCGAGATAGGTAGTTTGTTTAAAAAAGGAGCCACCATTTCTGCTGCTATGGGTGGTTGTCAAGCAGAAATTGGGGTTTCATCATCTATGGCTGCCGGTGCTTTAACAGAGTTAATGGGCGGAACACCCCAGCAGGTATTGATGGCAAGTGAAATTGCCATGGAACACCATTTGGGCCTCACTTGCGATCCCATCGCCGGGCTCGTTCAAATTCCTTGTATTGAAAGAAATGCCATGGGAGCCATTAAAGCCATAAATGCCTGTGAAATGGCACTTGATGGAGACGCTTCTAAAGCAAAAGTGCCTTTGGATAAAGTGATTCAAACCATGTGGGAAACGGCTAAAGACATGAGTACAAAATACAAAGAAACCAGCGAGGGTGGACTCGCGGTTAGGGTTAATTTAAGTGATTGTTAATTGTAATTTGAAATCAAACTCTTGATTATCTTGCTGTTTGTAAGTTCAATGGCTTGTTTACCAAAATTGTCTTTTGCTGAAGGTTCGATTTTATTGTCTAATAGGAATTGGATCACGGGGATATTTTCTTCACCAGCGATTACCGCTTTGTGGAGTAAGGTTTCGTTTTTGTCATTTTTCAAATTCAGGTTCACGTTTTGACTCTTTAGATATTGAAGCATTTTAAACCTGTTTACTGTATAAGTCATTACCAATTGGTGAATGGGTGTTTCGGTATTAACCTGAGCTATTGGACTCACCCCCTTATCTATTAAAAATTTAAACCCTTCCAGATAATCTGTCTTAATTGTAAGAATTAATTGATTTGGATTAATTTCTGCACCACTTTCTACAAGTTTCTTTAAAATTTCTAGTTGTCTGTAATAGATAGCTATTTCTAATCCACTTTCTGGATTTGAATTGTTTTTCAACAATGCGTCAACAACTTGCAATTGCCCCTCTCTTACAGCGGTTCTTAGTATAGCATCACTTTTAATTTGTAAATTTTCTATAACTTTTACAGCCAGATTTTCATTGTTTTGAAGAACTGCATTCATGGCATCTTGTTCTGTTTGTCCCTGAAGTGCTAAAAAATCCTCAATCTCAACGGCTTCATTTTCATCAGTATTTGTTTGTTCTTTTTCTTGTTTTTCTTCATTAATCAGGGCGCTTTTCTTAGACTGGGTAATTGTATTTTCTAAAGCAATATGGGATTCTCCTTTTTCATTATCTATTTCATTTTCATATCCCACAATAAGTTTTTGATTTACTTTTATAGTAGAAGATGTAAGATTATTTAACTTTTTGAGTTCTGCTACTGAGAGTTGATGGTCGTTAGCGATTTTGCCTAAAAAATCTCCGCTTTTTACTTGATAAATTTTTTGAGTTTTGATTGGTTCAGGCTGTGTAAACATTTCTTCATGAGCAAGTTCAGTATCAGAAGTTATTGAAGTATTAGATTCATTATTTAAGAATATTTTTAATTTTTGATTTACAAAAATGGTATTTGTCTTTAGGTTGTTCCAATTTATCAAATCTGTTACAGAGGTATTGTATTGTCTGGCTATTTTCCCTAAATAATCTCCTTTTTTTACAACATATGTTTCAATTTTATTTACAGGTTGAATAATTTGATTATTTTCTTTGTAAACCAGTTGTTCATTTTTGATTTCGACAACCTCCTTGCCGGTTAAAGCACTTACCAAGTCGAGGTCATTTAATTTAATAGCAAACTCAAGATCGTTGTTTGCCGGTTGAGCACCTTCTCTAATCAATGCCTTTATTACATTGGGCGATCTGTAAGCAACAGCTTTAAAAATCATATTGTTTTTTGGTATGGCTCCTCGCTCTAGGAAAGCGATTGCCACCTCTTCATTATAGTTTGTTGTATCAAACAACAAATCTAAATCTTGGGTATTTGGGGTTACGCCTAAATCGAACAATCGATTAAAAAAAACAACCGGTTGAGAGGTAAGAACGGCCGCTCTTACGAGACCGGCAACATTGATATTGGTTTTTTTATAATGCTTGTTCTCGAGAAATTCTATGTCACCAATTGATGCTGCGGCAATCAGCTCAGAGGGCATTACATAGGAATGTCTTGATTTTAAAGTTTGAATTTCATTTGAGACTTTAACACTTTCAAGCGAATATATAATTTCAAATTCATCACTATCAATAGTACTTAATTGAATCTTTTTTTCAACTTTTTTTCTGAGCGCGTCTTTGAAATAAATTTTATGTTCTTCTTCTCCCGAAATAACCAAACCCGTTCGACCCACTCCTTTAATTAATTTTTTAGACTCATCCCAAACATTTGCAAAGCCATCTTCAAAATGTGTATAGGGTACTATATATTCCAATAGTTTATTTACCTCAATTTTCTCATCGGTTATTAAAGTTTGTAGTTCAATTTCCCTTCGATCTAAGGCAAAAGTGGATGCTATTACCGTTTGATAGTCTGCAAAACCTCCAAAAAACAAATCCCCTTTAAAAGGTGATGTGTTATCTGTTTCTTTACCTGAATTGGTTTTTATAATTGATACCAGGCGCTGTTTGAACGGAATGGCAAATTTTTTAAAAAAATCTGAGGCAACCGGTTGTTGCACTTCACTTTTTAATTTTGACTCAATAAAATTGATATAAAAGTCTAGCGCTATTCTTTTTCGATCTATTAATGTATCATTGGGGAAATTTTCTTTGGTAAGTAATTTACTCAACCGTTGAAATTTGATAGCAATGGGCTTTGGGTTTGATGGAATTTTTTTTTCCCATTCCTGAATGGTTGAGACTACTTCTTCTCCCCCTTTTATAAAAGCTTGTTGACTTTTAATATTTAAAAACGGGTCAGAAAAATCAACCCCTTCTTCTACTGCCTTTACAAGCTGACTAACCTTTTCTTTAAATACTTTTTCATCATATGGTGAAAAAAGAAATTCATCGTTGTCAATTGAAAAACGGTTTATATAATAACCACCATATGTTATTTGTAAGGGGAAATGGGTTCCAAAACGATGTACAAGTCCCGGGATGCTTTTATCTTCAAAAATCTTGGCAACCGTCTCAACAAATAATGAGTCTAACTCAATAGCATCTGTTGTCAGAGATTCTTTATATACTTCTCTTTTTTGAATGGAATAAACCAAGAGGGGTTTTGAACTGCTCTCTAAAATTTGAGAGTTAAAAGCACTGCTGTTTCTGCTTAAGAATAAATTTGAAATGGTATCCGTCTTTAAAATTTGATTTTCAAAATCAAAAGCCGAAGAAACATAGTATATTTCTTGATTTTGCGTGTCAAGGTTATGAATGTTTTTTGATTTAATTTTAAAAATGGGATGCGTTTTTTTTGTTATAATGTTAGGCTCATCTATGTTTAATAAATCAATTGTTCTTATATCATACCCCACAGTCAAATAATCAAATTTCATTTCATTTGTCACAGGAGCTTGGCCAAATAAAATAGCAGTTTGAAAAACTATAAAAGTAAAAAGGAAACCCTTTGTAAATAGAAACATTACTTACACTTCATATTTTAATAATTAAAAAATTAATGGGGGCTTTTTTGTTGGGGATATGTCCAAATTTATAACAATTTTTAAGATTTTCACAATATTTCAATTTTAATAATTTTAAGTTAACAAAGTACAAGTTATAAAGTAGTGAATCCTACCTTTAAAATCAAAAGTGAAAATACCATCAATTTTGGAAAGTAGATTACATATTTACTACCTTTACCACTCAAAATTTTCTGTATGTCTGTAGCAAAAAAAGAATACAAACGCATCACCACTAAAACGTTGGTCGATATGAAATCCCGCGGCGAGAAAATATCTATGCTTACCGCCTATGATTTCACGATGGCACAAATTGTTGATGGTGCCGGAATAGATGTAATTCTCGTTGGAGATTCTGCCTCAAACGTCATGGCCGGTCACGAAACCACACTTCCCATCACTTTAGACCAAATGATTTACCACGCAGCCTCTGTTGTAAGAGCAATTAACAGAAGTCTCGTGGTTGTTGATTTGCCTTTTGGAAGCTACCAAAGCGACGCAAAAGAAGCATTGCGTTCTGCCATTAGAATTATGAAAGAAAGTGGCGGTCACGCCGTAAAAATGGAAGGAGGTAAAGAAATTAAAGAATCCATAAAACGCATTTTAAATGCCGGAATTCCCGTTATGGGACATTTGGGGCTTACACCACAATCCATTTACAAATTTGGCACTTACACAGTTAGAGCCAAAGAAGATGCCGAGGCTCAACAACTCAAAGAAGATGCCTTGTTATTGGAAAAATTAGGCTGTTTTGCGATTGTTCTGGAAAAAGTTCCTGCTAAACTGGCAGAAGAAGTTGCAAAAAGTGTTACGATACCCATTATCGGCATTGGTGCCGGTGGTGGTGTTGATGGTCAGGTTTTAGTGATTCACGATATGTTGGGTATGAACACAGAGTTTAGCCCCCGGTTTCTAAGACGTTATATGGACTTACACACAGAAATGACAAAGGCACTTCAACAATATTCTGCTGATATTAAATCTGGCGATTTTCCCAATGAAAATGAACAGTATTAAAAATTGGTTTTTTGAAAATACTTTCTAATAAAAACAACCTTCAAATACTCTATGAGGACAATCATTTGATTGTGATCAACAAACGAGCAGGAGATCTCGTTCAGGGCGATAAAACGGGAGATAAGCCTTTGAGTGAAATTGTCAAAGAGTACATTGCAGAAAAATACAACAAGCCGGGAGCTGTTTATCTGGGGGTTGTTCACCGCCTCGACAGACCCACGACTGGTATTGTTGTTTTTGCAAAAACTTCTAAAGCTCTTGAACGTCTTAACAAAATGTTCAAAGATAGAGAAACTCAAAAAACCTATTGGGCTCTTGTCAAACACACACCTCCAAAAGAGCAGGACACACTCATTCATTTTCTAAAAAGGAACCCCAAACAAAATAAATCCTATGCGTACAGCAAAGAAATTCCCGAAAGTAAAAAGGCTGTATTAGATTATAAAATCATTCAAAAATTAACCCATTACTTTTTGCTCGAAATCTGCTTATACACAGGAAGACATCACCAAATAAGATGTCAGCTTGCAGCTATAGGCTGCCCCATTAAAGGGGATTTAAAATATGGGTTTGACAGAAGCAATTCTGATGGAAGTATTCATCTACATGCAAGAAAATTAGAGTTTATTCATCCTGTGAAAAAAGAAGTGCTTAAATTAAACGCACCACCACCGGAAGACCGACTTTGGGAATCTGTTATCTAAACATCAACAAAGTTGTTTTTTATCGCATACAACACCAGTCCTACTCTGTTTTTAATATTGAGTTTTGAAAACAAATCTTGCCTGTAACCATCGATGGTTTTGGGACTCAGACACATAATATCGGCGATTTCTTTATATGTTTTTTCGGTGCAGGCCAGTTTTAAAAAAGTGATTTCATTTTCTTTTAAGAGTGATATTTGTTTTGGTTTAGCCTTGCCTTGAACGATATCCAGTAATATCTCGTTTATTTTTTCAGTATAATAAAAGCCTTTCTCTAATACTTCATTCAAGGCGTGTTTTAAGCTGCCCGGATCAATATCTTTTAAAAGATAGCCTTTAGCGCCGGCTCTAATCATTTTCAAAATTTGTTCCTCATCATCTTCCATCGAAAGCACCAGCACTTTGATGTTTGGGTGTGTTTCTTTAAGCCATAGCATCGTCTCAAGACCATTCATTACCGGCATATTGACATCTAGTAAAATAATATCGGGTTTGGGCTTGTTTAATTCAAAATGTTCTTGCAATTCAGCTCCATTACCGGCTTTGTAAAGCACTTTAAAACCTCCAAAAGTATGAATGAGTTTTTCAAGTGAACTGGCAAAAAGCAGATGATCATCAACAATTACAATTTTATATTCATTAACAATACTCATTTTGACAGCTTGTAGGTTAATATTAATTGTGTTCCTTCTCCAATAACAGACGTGTGTGAATAATCTGCATTAAGGAGTTCAGCTCTATTTTTCATATTTTGAAGCCCAGAGCTTTCGGTTTTTATAGAGGTGTCAAAACCTATACCATTATCGTTTAGGGAAAGATAGAGAAATTCTCCTTTATAATTTAGAAACAAACCTATTTTTTTTGCCTTTGCATATTTGATTGTATTTGATAAAAACTCCTGAATGATTCTAAAAATGATGATTTCATCTGTATGTTTAATTTCTTTTGGCTCTCCTAAAATTTCAAAATTTGTCTTTGCATAATTCAAGCGTTCTATGCGTTCTAATTCTATCTCGATAGACCTGATTAATCCATTATTTTTAATGATTTCACTGTTTAATGTTTTTGAGAGTGATCGCACCTCCTGTACTGTGGTTTGTACAAGATTTTTTGTCTCTTCCAAATGTTCTGAAATATCTTGAAATTCCTTTCCGGCCATCATGTTCAATTGCAGATTGACGACAGATAATAATTGCCCAATGTTATCATGCAACTCCCAAGCTACATTTTTGAGTGTTTGTTCTTGAATTTCAACTTTCGTTTTCGCAATTTCGTCTTTATAACGAATCTGCAACTTGAGTTTTTCATTCAAAATTTTATTCTTTCGCTTTTGGAACGCAACAAAAAAAATCAATCCAAATACGATTAAAATAAAAATTACGCAAATGAAATAAACTATTAATAAGATTTCTTCTTTCTGAAGCATAAAATAAAGCCCAATGTTAGTATTGAATATAAAAATAAATTGATAAAGAGATAAATACTTGCTCTCAAAATAACATACATTTCATTGATTATTATTTTGTAATAATTAATGTAAATATCGATAGGTGTTGTAGTTATTAAAAAAAGTAGATACCCTAAAGCTACATAAAACGGAAAGTACCTTTTTAAATCAATTATTTTATCACTTTTAAGTAAGTTAAGAAAAAACAAAAGTATGGTCATAAAAACCAACAATGAGCTGGTTATTAAAATAATTGGTTCAATACGAAGTTGCAATGTCTCTACATCAGAATATTTAACCAAAGCAAGAATTATATAGCCCAGTGTGAAAATTTGAATTAATATTCGTTCCCTATGACTCCTTATAAAATTTAAAAAATAAGTAATAAATAAGACTGATGATATGACTCTAAAAACATTATAAGCCCAATTGCCATTTTGAAAAAAAGTGCCTTCCAGGAATCCAAAAAATTCATATTCGGTATGTTTTGCAAAACCCACCATGAAACCATAACTCTCAAAAATTATAACGAGCCACAAGTAATAAACAATCCATTTATCAACACCTTTAACCTTTTTATTTACAAGATAATAAGTGCCTACAATAGCCGCTATAATTTCAATAATACTGGTAGGCAGTATGTATTTATAAAAGAAATCCAAGTTTTAATAATTTTTTGGAGGCCAACCACCTTGTCCATAATTTAATGACTCAATTAAATAATTGTTTTCTGAATTTTTATCATCACTCATAGTTGGCGCAAGAAATACTGTAGCTTTGTTTGATGTATCATCATCATAAGCCCCAAAATAAATGCGAATTCCGGGGTTTGTGATTCCTTGTTTTTTTGATTCTTCTTTAACATAACTTAAAAATTCCTCTAATTCTTCTACAGTGTAAAAAGCTTCTCGGGCATCAGTATATCCTAGAGCTCTGTCTATTTCTGGTTGACGAGTTGCTACCCAATTGTCTTGAAGAGCTCTTGCTTTATCTTCTGAAATGCATTTTGATGGTTTAGTCATGATGAGTTTTTTTGGTTAGATATCAAATCTAATCATTTAAAACAAATCATTAACACCTCACAAAAAAAAAAGGGGGAAAATCCCCATAAAAAAAGGGGAAAACAGAATTAAAAAAAGATTAGAAAAGTTTAATTTTCACTTTTTCACCAGCTGTCTTCTGTGATAAAATGTTGATCGCCTCTGGTTTTAATTGAAAAACCCTTGCATAACCTCCTGTTGCCTGGGCATCACGCATCAAAACAACCAAACGCCCCGAGGGCGTCAATTGTACCGTGCCCGGCTGTACCGCAGCTGTAATGATTTCATTGACACCCATTGAAAGTGTAGTATCAAAAAGCGTTGCCATGCGATTAGTTTGAGGGTTTATTTTAAAATTTGTGCTTAACAACTCCTGTTGTAAGGGTTCGCTCAACATTTCAAATTCAGGACCCTGAGTTACTTCAATTTGATTGCTTTTATAAAAATCTAAATCCAAAGTGGTATTGTTTAACACGTTGTTTATTAACAACTCTTTTTTCGATTTTAAAAGAGTCCCTTTTTCGATTTTTGGAATAGCTAAACCTTGATAGTAACTGCAACTCCCCAAAACCCTCTCAACATCAAATCCGCCCAGAACTGCCAGATAGCCACGCATGCCACCATTCAGAGAACCTATTTTTAATAGTTGTCCTTTTTGAAGCAGTATTTTTTGATTTACCGGCAAGGGTTGATTGTCACAAAGCGGCTGCAAACCCAACCCACAAACAGCCACTTCAACGTTTTCCAAAACCTCTACTCGGGGTCCAATTACTGCAAACTCTATCACTACAGCATCCTGTTGATTGTTTAAAAGTGAATTTGCAAAACCGGCCAAATGTTGATCCATAGCACCGCTTAGAGGCACTCCACTGTCTCTAAATCCAAACCTACCCAAATCCTGATAAGTGGTTTGGATTCCTGCTTGCAAAACTTTAAACATCTCGCACCTCCGTCCTAACTTTATAAGTTTTGGTTGCTACTTCAGTTTTGATATCTTCAAAGTGCTTACGCGAAATACTATAAAAACGCACCCTATCCCCGGGGGCTAACAAACAAGGGGCTGTTTGAGTAACATCAAAAAACAACAACGGACTTCGACCAATGATATTCCACCCGCCGGGAGAATTAACGGTATAAATGCCTGTTTGACTTCCTGCGATGCCAACAGACCCTTCTATTACCTCTTGTCTAGGTGTCGCTTTACGCGGAAAGGCAATTCGAGAATCAAGTCCCCCCAAATAGGGAAAACCGGGTAAAAAACCCAAAAAATAAACCGGATACTCCAAGGCTGTATGCTTTAAAATTATATCGTCTATAGAAAGTCCTAATGTGTCTGCCATTTTAGGTAAATCCCAACCAAATTCTGCATCATAACACACCGGAATTTGAATGATTTTCTGTGCCTTTTGAGTTCTCTCATCATAAATACGTTGAGCTTGAAGCGCAGTGATAAAATCAGCTGGAGTCGTTTTATCATTCAAATAAACCGCCAGTGAACAATAAGCCGGAACCGTTTCTATAATCATCGAATGATAGTTAGAATCAATGGTTTTCTTATACCCCATCACTTCCTTATGAGTAGACAATGAAATTTCATTGGGCCACTCGAGTAAAACAGCTTGTTTGCCAAAGGGTTTTATGTTAGGAAATGTACTCACGCGATTGTGATATTGAAGTGAGGTAGATGTTGATGTAAATAGTTCAAAATGGTTAATGAATTTGAATGATCACCATGTATGCAAAATGTTTCTGCATGTAAGTCAATTTTTTTTCCTGAAAGAGTAGTCACTTTTTTTGTAGTCACTATTTCAATAAGCTGCCCAAAACATTCTTCAGGTTTTTCTATAAGAGCATCTGGATGTGAGCGGGACACCAAAAATCCTTCATCTGTATATCTTCGGTCTATAAATGCTTCACCCTTTGTTTTAACTTTTTCTTTCGCTAAAGCGAAAAAGAGGGAATTACCGGGTAGATATATCATTGAATTGGGACTTACTGTCAATACCGATTGCAGAATCAATTCTGAAATTTTTTTATCAACAGAAGCCAAATTATAAAGCGCTCCGTGTGGTTTGACATGATTTACATTTACACGCTCTCTATCACAAATCTTACAGAAGATTTGCATTTGCTCAATTAAACTTTGTAACAATGCATCCTCATCTATTTCCATCATTGTTCTTCCAAAGTTTTCGGTATCAGGAAAAGAGGGATGGGCACCCACTTTCACGCCATACTTTTTTGCTAACTGAATGGTCTTTCTCATGGAATTTTCATCACCAAAATGCCCTCCACTTGCAATACTACAGGATGAAATTAAGGGCATAATCTGAGAATCAAAAGGGAAGCCCTCTCCTAAATCTGCATTGATGTCGATGATACACTCCATTTTAAAACAGATTCCATTGAAACACGCGGTCTAAACTTCTCACACTTAAAACCAATGTTGTCAAAACGATGAATATTCCAAAAATGTTCTGAATTATCGAATTTTTATATGCTCCCAAAAGTTGATTTTTATTCATTACCCAAAGCAAAAATCCTGCGACCACAGGAAGTAAAACCCCATTGGCAACTTGTGCAAACTTAATAATCTCAATGGGTTTTAATCCCAGCGATGATATTAAAATTCCCAAAATGAGAATAAACATCCATACCATCCTGAATTTTTTTGATTTCATGCCGCCCGTCCAGTTGAAACATTCTTTGGACACATAGGCTGCTGCCAAAGGAGCCGTGATGGCAGAAGAAATTCCGGCAGCAAACAAGCCCAGGCTTAAAAAGTAAGTTGCAAAATCACCATAAAGGGGTTGTAATCCCAAAGCTAGATCAGCTGCGTTGTGAACGCTTGCTCCTTGAATCGCTGCCCCGCAAATGATAATTCCCATAGACACAATTCCACCGAGAATGATGGCGACAAAACTATCCAATTGAGCGGTTTTTAATTCTTTGATGCCACTCCATTTCTCCCTTACCAAAGCAGCGTGTAAAAACAAATTATAAGGAACTACAGTGGTGCCCACTAAAGCAATGATGGTGAGGATTCCCTCATCGGGAATTTTGGGAATAAATATGCTTTTGATGAGTAAACTCACATCGGGTTTAGTGAGGATGGCTGCAACCAAAAATGAAACACTCATTAAAATAACCAAACCCACCAAAGCGCGTTCAATCATTTTATATTTTCCAATAAAAAGCAACAAAAAAGCGATGATTCCTATAAGTATACTCAAATAATTAATTTCTAAATCAAGTAATGAAAAAGTGCTTTTTTCAAAAAAGGTTTCCAAACCAAGCACACCTCCGCTAATGTTTCCGGCTTCATATGCACCGTTACCAATTACGATAGCACACATTATTAAAACAACACCAATGATTTTGAATACCGGAATTTTAATTTGATTTTTTACAGTTTCTGCCAGTCCTTTTCCGTGAACGAGGCCGAGACGAACCGTCATTTCCTGAAGTATCAGAGTGGCAACAATAGAAAGACCCATTGCCCAAAGCAGTGTAAACCCAAACTCTACACCTGCTAAAGTACAGACAGTAACCGTTCCCGGTCCTATGAATGCAGCAGCAACAAGGGGTCCCGGCCCCATTTTATTAAGAAACTTCATCTTATAGTTGTAAAAGTGCATAAATGGCAAAACTTCCCAGCCAGTGCCCACCTTCATAACTATCATCAACCAGATTGGGCAAGGAATAGTTTATATGCGTGTGAGCCACATTTTTTAAGTGTGCATAGTCTTCATATTCTTTAGCCAGAGCATAAAGACTCCAAGCTCTACTGAAGTTTAATCCGTCTAGATGTACCAGTTTGCCATCTTCACGATCACTCACTTTACCCACTTCAAGGGTATAATTCTTATTTTTGAGTTGGGGCATAAAATCATTCAGCCAGGGCAAAAATTCGTCTTTGCTCAATACGCGACGCATAATGTTTATTTCTTCAAAACAAGGCGACAGGAAATCAAAACCACTGGGTTCCCAGTTAATTGGACAGTTGTTATCATTGAGATAAAAATCTTTTGCACGTGATTTTATGAGGTCTTTAAGTTCATCATTGCCGGTAGCCACCGCATAATCATATGCAAAAGTTAGCCCAAAGGCTGTGTTTGTATGCTCACCCACCCTGATGGGATAAACCAGCTTAGGCAAAAATGCTTTATATCTTTCTACAAATAAATTGCTCAAGGGTTTGATGTTTTCTTCAAGCTCTCTTGCCAGTGGGTCATCCCAGGTGTGGATTGCTTCGGCGAGTTTTAAAAACCAGTTCCAACCATAAGTGCGTTCAAAAGAGCTGTTCACATCTCGTTTAAAAAAAGCGGTTTCAATTTCTATATTTTCTTTGGTGAGGGCATTTTTTATAATTTCTCTCACACGAGCGGCTTCTTCCAGTTCAGGAAATTTTTTAACAAGAGTTACCATCGACCAATAGCCGTGCACGGCACTATGCCAATCAAAACAACCATAAAATACAGGGAAATTTTCTTTAGGAGGTCTCAAATCGTTTTCAGATTCTAAAACAGTCCCTGGTTTATATGGATATTGCTTGTCAATACATTTAAGGGGTAGTTTTAGAAGATTTGCAGCTTCTGCATCATTAAGTTTTGGAGGTGTGTTTGCCTTTATTTCTGATGAAGACTTCAGGTTTATTTCCTCCGTATTTGGCTTTTTTTCGGCGCAAGCCATAAAGCTCATTATGAGAATAAGAAGTATTATTTTTTTTATCATCGATTTCAATTTTTTAATTTCTTATTTTAGCTAAAGCTAAGCAAAAGATTGTAAATCTAAAAACACAAAAGGTGTATCAAATTCCTGAACTTCTTAAAAGTCAACACGATTTTTTCCTGATCGGAAAAACAAAAGATGTTGACTATAGAAAACAAGTGTTAAAAAAGTTATTGCAAGCCATTCAAAGGAAAGAAAATATCATTTGTGAAGCACTTTATAAAGATTTTAAAAAGCCAAAGTTTGAAAGTGTTGCTACAGAGACGGCCATTGTCATCAAAGAGCTTAAACTCGCCATCAAAAGCCTCAATCATTGGTCAAAACCCAAACGGGTCTCTTCATCCCTTTTAAATTTTCCTTCCAGAGATTACATTTACCCACAACCTTATGGAACGGTGTTAATCATTGCTCCGTGGAATTATCCTTTTCAACTGGTGATTTCTCCTTTAATTGGTGCCGTTGCTGCCGGAAATACGGCTGTTATCAAGCCCAGCGAACACGCACCTCATACGGCAAATGTATTGGAAGAAATCATCAACAGTGTTTTTCAAAAAAATCACGTAGCAATTATTCAGGGAGGTGTTGCGGTTTCTCAGGAATTGCTTTACCACAAATGGGATTATGTTTTTTTTACGGGAAGTGTTCCGGTAGGTCGCATTGTTGCCAGAGCCATTGCAGAACACCTCACGCCCTGCACACTGGAATTGGGCGGAAAAAACCCCACCATTGTTGATGAAACTGCGAAAATAAAGCTGGCCGCAAAACGTATTGCGTTTGGTAAATTCATCAATGCAGGACAAACCTGTATAGCCCCGGATTATGTGCTGGTGCACGAAAAAGTTAAAAATACATTTATCACAGCATTAAAAGCAGAAATTAGACGCTTTTATGGCAACAACCCCAAGTTGTCAAAAGACTTTGCCCGCATTATTAACCAAAAGCAGTACAACCGATTGCTTTCATTAATTGATCCTGAAAAAGTTGTTGTTGGCGGCGAGATGGATCCTGAGGATAACTATATTTCACCCACAGTAATTCTCAATCCTTCTTTAAACAGTAAAATCATGCAGGATGAAATTTTTGGTCCTCTTTTACCGGTTTTGGTGTACCAATCTGAAAAGGATATCGATTTGATTTTGAAAAAATTTCCCAGTCCTTTATCGGTTTATATATTTAGCTCCCGGAAAAGGTTTGCTGAAAAATTGATTCAAAAATATTCTTTTGGCGGCGGCACGATTAACGACACATTGGTGCATTTTATAAATGACAAACTTCCGTTTGGCGGGGTTGGCAATAGCGGTTTAGGGGCATATCACGGGAAACACTCTTTTGATACTTTTTCCCATAAAAAATCCATCACAAAAAGAGCAACCTGGCTGGATATTTCTTTAAGGTATGCACCTTATAAAAATAAAATAAAATGGCTTAAGAAATTTATTTAGCTGCTTTTCTTTTGATGAGTGAATACAAATCTTTTCTTCTGTCCTTGAGGTTTCTTACACTCCCAAAATTGTGTAATTCTTTTAACAGGTCCATATCGACATCTGCAATGAGAGTGCTCTCTGTATTTGGAGTGGCTTCTGCTTTGATTCCGTTTACAGGAAAAGCAAAATCTGATGGCGTAAATACAGCACTTTGAGCATATTGTATATCCATATTATTTACCTTAGGTAGATTTCCCACATTTCCGGCAATGGCAACATAACATTCATTTTCAATAGCTCGTGCCTTGGCACAATTGCGCACACGCTCATACCCGTTTTGAGTATCTGTCATAAAGGGTACAAACAAAATATTCATCCCTTCATCTGCGAGCAATCTCGGGATTTCAGGAAATTCTACATCATAACATATAAGGACGCCTATTTTACCGCAATCTGTATCAATGGCTTTAATTTTGTTTCCGCCCTTGATTCCCCAGGCAGATTCTTCAGCGGGTGTGATATGAAGTTTTTCATAGCGTTCATAACTACCGTCTCTTCGGCATACATAGCCAACGTTGTAAAGATGGTCCTTTTCCTTTAGAGGCATGCTCCCGGTAATGATATTGATGTTGTATGAGATGGCCATTTCTCTGAATTTTTCGAGCAAAGGCTCTGTATATTCAGATAATTTTCTGATGGCTTCAGATTCTTTGAGGTTATTAAAATCTGCCATTAAGGGAGCATTAAAAAACTCGGGGAACAGCACAAAATCACTTTGATAATCTGAAATCGCATCTACAAAAAATTCAATTTGATTTACGACGGCGTTAAAATCTCTGAACAAGCGCATTTGCCATTGTACAAGCCCGAGTCGAACCACTTTCTTTTCTGAGTCTAAAATTTTATCAGATTTGACATAATAAATATTATTCCATTCCATCAAGACTGCATAATCGAGAGACTCTTTATCGCCATCGAGATAGCCTTTTAACACTTTCCTGACGTGAAAGTCGTTGGCCAACTGAAAAAGCAACACGGGGTCATCAACTTCTTTGCGTTTGACTTTGTCTATATATTGTTTTGGTGTAAGTTCTTTTGCATATTTGCTGTAGTTTGGTATTCTTCCACCAAAAACAATGGATCGCAAATTGAGTTGCTCACAGAGTTCTTTTCTGGCTTCATACAATCGTCTTCCCAGTCGTAAGCCTCTAAATTCAGGGTGAATAAACACATCGATACCGTATAATACATCACCATTTTCTGAATGCGTATTGAAGGTAAAATTACCGGTAATCTCAGCGTAGGAATGGTCATCATCATATTTTGAAGAATCTACGATGAGACTTAAAGCACAACCCACAATGCGGTCATCAATTTCAATGCAGAGTTGCCCTTGTGGAAATTTTTTGAGCAGGGTTTTAATTTCCTTTTCAGTCCAGTAATCTTCGGGCATACCGTTGTAAGACTCAATCATCGATTTTTTCAATTCGATATAATCTGAAACCAACAGGTTTCTAAGTTCAATTTTTGGTGATTGGTCTAGGATTTCCATAAATTATTTTTATGTAATAAATATAATCTAAAATGTGATTATTAAAATTTTTTAATACCAATTTAACGCTTATCCAAACCAACCATCGCGATCGAGACTGCGATATTGAATGGCTTCAGAAATGTGATTACCCACAATAGATTCACTTCCTTCAAGGTCAGCGATGGTGCGGGCAACTTTTAAAATTCTGTCATAAGCTCTTGCCGAAAGGTTTAAGCGTTCCATGGCAACTTTTAGTTGTGATAACGAAGCCTCATCCAGCTTACAAAACTCTCTGATTTGTTTTACACCCATTTGCGCATTGTAATGAATATTATCAAAGTTCTGAAAACGTTTTGTTTGCAATTCTCTAGCAGCAGCAACACGTTCCCGAATTACCACACTTCTTTCTCCTTTGCGCTCCTCACTGAGTTTCTCGAAAGGCACCGGGTTTACTTCAATATGAATATCAATTCGATCGAGTAAAGGTCCTGAAATTTTACTGAGGTAGCGTTGCATTTCGGCCGGCGATGAGGTGACGGGTGCATCAGGGTCATTGAAATAGCCACCGGGGCTGGGGTTCATGCTTGCTACCAACATAAAACTGCTGGGGTAAGTGACTGTAAATTTTGCTCTTGAAATGGTAACTTCTCTGTCTTCCAAGGGCTGCCGCATCACTTCCAGAACGCCTCTTTTGAACTCCGGGAGTTCATCGAGAAATAACACCCCATTATGCGAAAGGGATATTTCTCCCGGTTGTGGGTAGGCTCCGCCACCAACGAGCGCTACATCACTAATGGTGTGATGCGGACTCCGAAACGGCCGTTGTGTCATAATTCCAGATTGTTCTTTGGTGCGCCCGGCCACACTATGGATTTTGGTTGTCTCTAGAGCCTCGTCAAGTGTCATGGGGGGTAAGATAGAAGGCAAACGTTTTGCAAGCATCGTTTTACCGGAACCCGGAGGACCAATAAGAATAATGTTATGACCGCCGGCTGCTGCAATTTCCATACAGCGTTTTATGGACTCTTGACCTTTGACATCGGCAAAATCAAATTCGGGATGGTTTAAGTGTTCATAAAACTCAGCTTTGATATCAACGAGGGTTTGCTCTAAAGGGCTGTCTTTATCAAAAAAGTCAATCACTTCAGAAATGGAGTCTACTCCATAAACCTCTATACCTTCAACGATGGCAGCTTCTTTAGCGTTTTGTTTAGGGAGAATAAATCCTTTAAACCCTTCTTCCCTGGCTTTAAAGGCGATGGGTAATGCGCCTCTTATGGATTGCAAATTTCCATCGAGAGAGAGTTCACCCATGATGATATACTCTTCAGGATTGTTTTTTAACTGGATTTGTTCGGTCGCAGCTAAAATTCCTATGGCGAGTGGTAAATCATAGGCAGAGCCTTCTTTTCTCAAATCGGCCGGCGCCATATTCAAGGTGATTTTTTTTCCGGGAATTTTGTAACCGTTGTTTTGAAGAGCAGCAGCAATCCTGTAGTTGCTTTCGCGTATAGCGTTATCTGGCAGTCCCACAAGGTGGTATCCTACTCCTTTTCCTGCAACATTGACTTCAATGGTTATTGTTGTTGCCTCAACTCCAAAAAAAGCACTTCCATAAACCTTTGCAAGCATAAAATTAATTTTAGTGATTAAGATAAAACTTTAAAGAGGTTTCTACAAAAAAACCTCCTCAAATGAATGGGGAGGTTTAAATTTAAAAAAAATATTTAGTTTATCTTTTTATGAACTTATAAACTTTTGAAACGTTGTCTATAGTCACTCGAATGAAGTATGTTCCGGTTTTTAGATTGCTAATATCGAGCTTGGTTGAATTAGCATTTACTTCATATGTTCTCATTGACTGGCCTAACAAATTAATAATTTCAATATCAGAAATTTGAGTAAGTGCTTGCACATTGAGCTCATTGTTTGCCGGGTTAGGGAAAATAGAGGCTTGTAAAAGAGCGTTTGAGGGTGTGCCAAGTGTCACGTCTGTGATTTCAAAACCTGAGAGTATTACAGATACTGCTTGCTCACCTCCATCTAACGCACCTTTATGAGAAACTCTTATAAGATATTCCCCATCAGGATTGTCTATTTCAACTTTTTCAATATTGTCTCTAAAATTATCTCCATTTGTAGCAGGAGCTGTAAAGTTTAAATGATCAAGAACCCAAGGCATTGAAACATTTTGACTCTCATCAAAAACTCTTAAATCAAGATCGTTAATAAGCATTGGTGTATCGTCATCAATAGTTGTTCCGGGAATAACATTTCCTTGTTTATCTAACCAAGTGATTGAAGAAACTAATCGTTCACCGGGAACAGCATTTCCGGTAATTTCAATACTTTGTCCATCTTGTATAGTCAATTCGAGAATATGAGATGTTGACCCATCATTGGAGATAATTTCTGCAGCTCTTTCAATGTTGATTAAGCCCCAACCAAAACGATAGTCGGGTCCAGGTGCAGAGCCTGCTTCATCAGCAGTATGAAGAACAAGACCTCTTAGTGTTGAGGATCTCATAAACTGTGCGTTTAATTCATTGTAATGCTGCTGGAGTAATAAAATAGCTCCGGCCACACTGGGTGCTGCCATAGAAGTTCCTGAAAAATTAGCGTAACTCGCATTGCTAGTAGCAGTTGAAGAAAAGGTGTTTACTCCTTTTGCTGAAATGTCTGGCTTTATTCTACCGTCATCTGTGGGACCCCAACTACTAAAAGAGGACATCGCAACACTGGATTGATTTACGTAATTAAGCACTTGAAAAGTTGCAGCAACAACAAGGTTATTTTTGGAGACTGCTTGGTTTGTAAGAATATCAAAACCACCATCAGCTTGATTGTTATGAGCTGTATTTCTGGCATTACCGGCTGCCCATACAGGCAGGTAATAAGGTGCTCCAAATTGTATTTGATCCCAAAGTCTGGATGAACCTGTGTACTTTCCTAGTACATAAACGGGTAATGCAGGCCCGCTTCCACCATCTGGAGGCACTCCATAAGAATGGTTTGATACTAATAATCCAACATTAGTGATTGCTGCAAGAACCTCAGCAGCATCACTTCCTACTCTAAATGAATAGTTGATTGATTCAGCTTGAGGTGCCATCCCTATTGCATTTCCAGCTTGAAAGGCTTCTGATCCTATAACTGTTCCGGTTACGTGAGTAGCGTGAGAGCTCAATTGTGTTTCTGTATCGATGTGAACCGCTCGTCCTTCTAACAATTGATGTGCTTCCCTAACAAGACCGCCATCCCAAACTCCAACCAACATATTTTCACCGTTTAGATTTAAACCTGAAGTTCCTCCGGTGTGAACTCGATCAACACGGGCTGTAATACCCGCACCTCTATTCATTGTTTCATAATAAACCGGCTGGCCGTCTATAACGTCAATAAGAAATCCAACTCCAGCTTCTTCAAACTCATAGGTTTCCAACCATCCATTGAGGGTTGCTTGTTCCAATGCCCTTTGTCTTTGGTTTTCATAATCTGACTCAATTTGAACTCGAAGTTGGTTTAAATAGTTCAAATCATAGTTTGATTTGATTTGTTCTCGCTCCTGAGGTGTCTGAGCAAATGCATTTAATGAAAATACAGCTGCAAAAAGACAAAAAATGCTTTTTGTAAAAAGTTTCATAGTCTATTAATTAAGTGAATAACAATTTTTTTTTTGCTAATTTAATAAAATAAAGTTAATAATAAACTTAGGATCTTGTAATTATAAAAATTTTAAATCATTTTTGTATATTAAAAAAATATTATGAATACCAATACAAGTCGCTCCTACGGCGCTTTATCTTCACTTAGGGGTTCTATGTATTTACAAACATATTCCCTAACGGGCTTTTAAATCATCATTCAGGTTTTATTCTGTATTTTAGTTTTTTATTTTAATAAAATTCCTATTTAAATCAGGAATGTTTCAATAAACATCGGTAAGGTATTTTAAGGAATACTAGTGATTTTAAATAAAATTATTTGATTTTTAACATACATTTTTAGATAAAATTACGTGTAAACACTTATTGAAGTGATCGTTGATTTGAAGTATATTTACCCTGTTTTTTAGTAAATATTGGTTAAAAAAAAAGACAATTAAATTATTGTGGGGATGATAATTTATTTTGAGTTTTAACCAAAAAATTAAAATTTTTACTAAGCTTAGACAAAGCGTAATAGAAGTATTCTATTGCGCTTTTTTAATTTGAGACCATCGGTTCAACCCGCAGTTTAAAAATTCTTTATAACCCACTTTATCCGGCATATAAGCCACCGGTCTGTTGAGTATTTTTCCTTCGGGCGATGCTAACACATAGTAGGGTTGCGAATTGCGGTTAAAATGAATGGCTTGGAAATCGGCCCATTTGTTACCCACATTACGCATTTGCCTTCCGCTTAAAGCGGAAGTGTAGGATTCATCGAGCGGTGCTCTTTCATCTACATATAACGAAATTAGAACATACTCGTTGTTGATTAAATTATAGATTTCAGAATCACTCCACACCTGGTCTTCCATGCGTCTGCAATTTACACAACCATGGCCTGTAAAATCGATTAAGACAGGTTTATTATTTGCTTTAGCATATGCCATTCCTTCTTCAAAATCTTTGTAACAGTTCAGATTTAATGGGCATTTGCCGGGAAAAATATAACTATGTCCAGCCGGTGGTGCCAAACCGCTTAAAAGATTGGGCGTTACAAAACCTTGTGACTGATCGCTTACTTTGAAGCCCATTGAAAAATAGACAATCAAAACTAACATACTCAATGAAAGCATCCATCTTGCCGGAGTTATCTTTTTTACCGGGGAATCGTGCGGAAACTTTAAATAACCCATAAAGTACAATAACATTCCTAATGCACATAGAATCCATAAAGATAGAAACAACTCATAAGGAAGTATTTTCCATCCCATGGTCATATCTGCAATGGACAAGAATTTTAATGCTAAAGCAATTTCAACAAAACCTAGTGTAACTTTTACACTGTTCATCCATCCGCCGGATTTTGGCATAGAATTCAGCCAACCCGGGAAGGCAGCAAAAAGTGCAAATGGAAGTGCTAATGCTAATGAGAATCCAAACATCCCAACAAGCGGACCCACGGGAATTCTACCTAAAATAGTTGGACCTCCGCCCACAGCTGTTTCAACGAGAAGGGTCCCAATGATAGGCCCTGTACAAGAGAACGATACTAAGGACAGCGTAAATGCCATAAAGAAAATACCGGCAAGACCTCCTTGGTCTGAAGCTTTATCTGTTTGACTAATCCAATTACTGGGAAGTGTGATTTCAAAATAGCCAAAAAAGGAAATGGCAAATACAATAAACAAAACCGCAAAACCGATGTTAAACCAGGCGTTTGTTGAAAGTAAATTCAATGCATCTGCACCAAATAAACCTGTTATCAACAATCCTAAAATAACATAAATCACAATGATGGATAATCCATAGATAATGGCATTTTTTAATCCTTTTGCCTTACTGGTACTGCTTTTGGTAAAGAAACTTACCGTAAGCGGTATCATTGGAAATACACAAGGAGTCAATAATGCAATGAGCCCTCCTAAAAAGCCGGCGATAAATACCCACCAAAAGTTACTTGTATTTTCTTCTTCCTGTGAGGTACCGGAACAATCTGTATAGGCATCTGTAAAATCAAACTCATAATAAACCGGAGTTCCTTCACCGGTAATTTTATTTGAAGCAGATTTTAATCCCTCACCTTCAAAAACAAACTCACCTGTTTCCGGATTGAAACTAAAATCCAATCCCGTGGGAGGTAAACACTTTTCATCGTCACATGCCATAAACTCTAAAAAGCCCGAAATGGATTTACTTTTGTCAAGTAATTTTACTGAAATCTCAAAACGGCCATCTTCTCTGAGTTTGATGGTCTCCATTTCAAAGAGTTTGTCAAAACCGGAAACGATATTGGAACCACTTTCACTTATATCTTTAAAAATTTCAAAACCAGATTCATCATCAAAAACAACTTCGGTGGGTAGTGGACCTAACAAATCGGGATCCATTTTATGAGAATAAATTGACCAACCTTCATCAATAACAGCATCAAAAACAAAGGTGTAAACATCCTCATTTATAGTAAGCAATTGACCAGACCAACTCACAGGGTTGATAAATTCTTCAGTCTCAAACACAAGCTCCTGAGATGAATCTATACTTCCCTCTTCACTCTTTTCTTCTAATTGAAAAGTAAACTCCAATAATTCAGGAGCCAAACATCTTTCATCATCACAAACCATATAATAGACCTCTGCATCAATTACACGAAGTGAGGGGTTTGTTACTTTTACTTTTTGGCTAAACAGAACTTCTCCTTCAAATTTTTTAATATCCATTTTAAAAATGGGATCAAACATAGGGGGTTTATCTGGTTCTTGTGTATTGCCAATCAACTCAAAATCGCCAGTTTCAGAACCGGGATATGCAAACTCTGTGGGAATGGGTCCTTCATCACCAGAGCCCTCTTGTGAATAAAGGTACCAGCCGGCATCTAAAGATGCTTTGAAGTTTAAAGTGTAGTTCTCAGAATCTGTTTTTTCCAGGGAGGTTTCCCATTTAATGGGGTTGAGAATTTGACTGTGGATGGTTTGAATTGAAAATACTAAAAGTATAACTAAAAAGAATCTACTCATTTTGAAGGTGAATTTTTAAAATAGTTTTGGTTTTTGGAGTCACTTTAAATCTGTTATCAGCTCTTAAACCTATTATCCACATGACCTCTTCATCACTGAGAAGAAGCCAGATTTTTTTCTTAGCAAACAAAGATAACTTTTCGTCCTTAAAAAACTTACTTAATTTCTTTTTTCCTCTCATTCCAAAAGGATAAAAAACATCTCCTTCATCCCATTTTCTGAGTTTTAAAGGAAACTTTAATAGATCATAATCGACAAATATAGTATCTTTATTTGCTTCTTGAAGTTCCCTAACCTTTTTAAAAGACAATTTTAAGGGATTTTTTAATAAAGTGGTTTCTTTTGTGATGAAGTAGTCGGTTTTGGTGTTTTCTTCTTGCAAAGAATCCAAATTTTCTAAAATTAAAAAGTCTCTATCTTTAATCAAGCAATGTGTTTTTGAAACAACCTGCTTCCCTGATTGCGCATTAAGCAATTGGTATATGTCATCCCAGGCAGTAAACCCAAAAGGGGCCAGTAATTCATACAAAAGTGCTTTTAGATTGGGAAGTTTTTTCAGCTTGGAAACAGAAAATTTGTACCCTTCCCGGGTTTCTTCAACGACATAGCTTAAAATCAAACCAATGTAATCATCCATTAACAACTTACTGTTTTTTAGATGGTTGCGTGTTGATTTAAAGCTTTGAAGTAAATCGGGTGTGGTGTCTTTCCATTTTGGAATGACATCCAGTCGCAAGGCGTTTCGCAGGTATTTGTTTGAGAAGTTACTGCTGTCTTCTCTCCATTTTAAGTTTTGCCTTTCGGCGAAAGCCAATATTTCCTCTCTTGAAAACTCAAGCAGCGGTCTAATTATTTTTTGATTCTGCTCTGGAATACCGGTGAGACCTTTGAGACCGGTGCCTCGTGAGAAATTGATTAAAAAGGTTTCCAAATCATCATCCAGATGGTGGGCAGTTAGTATGTATTTTATCTTGAGCTGGACGGAGAGTTCTTCAAACCATTGATATCTTAGAGATCTTGCTGCCATCTGTATGCTCAATCCGTGTTCGTCGGCAAACTGTTCAGTCTCAAAAACTTCTGTAAAAACAGGAATTTCTAGCTTTTTTGAGAGTTTTATAACAAATTGAGAGTCTGAGTCGCTCTCGTTTCCGCGAAGGGAAAAATTACAATGTGCTAAAGAAACCTCATAACCGCTTTTTACTAATAAATGGGTAAGCACAACGCTGTCTAATCCACCACTGCAAGCCACTAGCAGTTTTTCATTTTTTAGAAATGAAAACCGGGCATCAAGGTGTGACTGAAACTTGGATAGCATAAAGGTGTTAAAATAGAATATCGTCCAAAGTTAAGAAATCCCATTGATTTTTATCATGCCTCAAACGTTTCCCTAAAACTTCTTGAAACGCTGAGGCATTGATTCCATAGCCTTTTGGTTTTTTAGCTTCAAGGTCGTCAAAAGTGAGCAAACTTCCGGCTTTTAGGTTTTTGTTGACTGCCAGTGATTTTTCAAAAATATTTTTTAATTCTTGGTACTGTGAGTTGTCATTTTTATTCACTGAAGGATACTGTGTTGTTGAAACACTCCCTATCGATTTAACCAAAACCGAAGCCTCATCAATCGTCAAAGAAGAGGTTGCATCGGGACCGGTTTCTTTATCATTGAGCTTGATATGAAATTCCAAAATTTCTGCTCCCAGTGAAACGGCTGCAATTCCTGTTTCTATTTTTGCAGAGTGATCTGAATATCCCACAGGCACTTTATAGCGGTCTTTCAATTCCTGTATGACGTTGAGACCATAGTTTTGAGGAGTTGTTGGATAACTGGTCGTGCATTGAAGGATGGAAAATGTCACTTGATGTGCTTTTAAAAACGAAACCGTTTTGTCTAATTCATCAAAGGAACTCATACCGCTGGAGAGGATTATTGGTTTTCTTGTCTGGGCTATTTTTTGCAATAATAAAAAATTAGTCACTTCACCTGAGCCAACTTTATAACGCTTCACTCCCACTTTCTCTAGTAAATCTATTGCAGCGTTGCTAAAGGGAGACGACATAAATTCAAGCCCCACTTGATCACAATGGGTTTTGAGTTCTTTCCATTGAGGCAGACTAAACTCCATTCGCTTCCAGTAATCAAAACGTGTTTTGTCAGGAGTATCCATTTTAATTCTAAAGGGCTCATAGATGCTACTTTCTGCCTCAGCTATGTGAGTTTGAAATTTGATGGCGTGCACGCCGGTGGTAGCTACCGCCTCAATATAGTCATGGGCTTTTTTAAGGCTTCCGTTGTGAGCTTGAGCAATTTCGGCAATGAGGAATGGAAGTTTTTTATTCAAAACCCAAGATTAAGTTTTTTGCTTTTTCTTTTCGGCAGCCGGAAATAACACATTGTTTAAAATCAATCGATATCCGGGTGATGAAGGGTGTAAAGCCAGTTCTGTGGGAGCGTCTCCCACCCGGTGTTGATAGTCTTCAGGATCGTGACCTCCATAGAAGGTGAAAAATCCTTTTCCCTTGATGCCGTGAATGTATTTTGCTTCTCGATTGGTTTTATTTTCACCCATTACCAACACATTTGATTTAATTTGGGTAGGATCAAATGAGGTTGTTTGTCCAAAAAATCCTTTTACCAAAGAGGTGTGATTTTGAACTAACATAGTGGGTATAGGATCCCATTTTGCAGAATAATCCATCAGGGAAAAGTAATCTATTTCTTTTTTAATGTTTCGCTTTGTGGTCATATCTATGGAACTAAACTCATAGACCATTGGGTCGCGTTCAAGTATAAAATCTGTAAAAGCAAACGTTCTATCAAAGTCAATTTTACTTTGGTAATTGGGTTCACTGGGGTCGCCATCAAACATAGGCTCACAAATATCAACGCCCTCTGCAGCAAGCGCAATATCAAAGGAATCTGTCGCGCTGCACATCGCAAACATAAATCCACCGCCCACAACATAGTCTCTAATTTTTAGGGCTACAGCAAGCTTTGCTTCAGACACTTTATTGTAACCCAATTTAGCAGCAAGTTCTTCGGCTTTTTGCTTTTCTTCGATATACCAGGGGGCATTTCTATAAGCTCTGTAAAATTTGCCATATTGCCCGGTAAAGTCTTCGTGATGCAAGTGCAACCAGTCATAAAGAAGAAGTTGGTCTTCTAAAACCTCTTCATCATAAAGAATATCATAAGGAATTTCTGCATAAGTGAGAACGAGTGTGACAGCATCATCCCAAGGCAAGTTTCCTTTGGGTGAATATACGGCTATACGTGGTGCTTTTTCGAGTATGATGGCACTCATATTTTTTGATGGACTCTCAATCTCCTCCAGTATTTGCTCTGTGCGGGCCGTTGAAAGTATTTCAAAACTCACTCCTCTAATTTGACATTCTTTTCTAATTTCTTCTACATCGGGCATTAAAAAAGAACCTCCTCTGTAATTGAGCAACCATTGTACTTTTTGTTGCTTTTCAAGCGCCCAATAAGTGATTCCATAAGCTTTGAGATGCTGTTGTTGACTTTCAGCATCCATTGGAATAAGGATGTATGAGGCAAAACATTGAATGCTAAAAAGAAAAAGAAAAATTAGTGTGATTTTTTTCATACCAGCAAGTTAAAAAAGTTTTTGATATGAGCTTGAATACTTATGTTGAATTTAACTAAAATGGCATTCCGTCATCATCATCGGGTGGCAGTTCGTCAAAACTATCGGGTCCAAAAGCCTGATTGGGTGGTGGTAAATTATCGGGTTTGAAGGTGTCATCATTTGCTGCACTGTTCATTCTGGAATGGAACTCAAAAGGCGAATCAAACGTTTCTAAATTTTCAAATTTACCTAAGTGCCCCACAAATTTCAATCGAATCTCATCAAGACCGCCATTTCTGTGTTTTGCGACTATAAATTCTGCTTGTCCTTCTGTGGGCGATTGTTCTTCATCATCCCATTGGTCAATTTTATAATACTCAGGTCTGTAAATAAAAGAAACGATATCGGCATCTTGTTCAATAGCACCAGATTCTCTAAGGTCAGAGAGTAATGGCCTTTTTGTTCCGCCGCGTGTTTCTACTGCACGTGATAACTGCGAGAGTGCTACCACTGGGATATCGAGCTCTTTAGCAAGGGCTTTAAGGTTTCTTGAGATGGTTGATATTTCTTGCTCTCTGTTTCCTCCCCCTTTTTGACTTCCACCGGCCGTCATTAATTGCAGGTAATCTACAAATAGGATTTTGATACCGTGTTGAGAGGCTAGTCTTCTTGCTTTTGCTCTCAGGTCAAAAATAGAAAGTGATGGGGTGTCATCTATAAAGAGTGGTGCTTTTTCAAGGTCTTTTACTTTAACGTTTAGTTGTTCCCACTCATGTTTAGCCAATTGACCGGTTCTCAATTTTTCTGAACTCAATCCGGTTTCAGAAGAAATTAAACGTGTAATTAATTGTACCGATGACATCTCAAGGGAGAAAAAAGCCACCGGAATTTGATTCTTAACAGCAATATTTCTCGCCATTGATAAGGTCAAAGCTGTTTTACCCATACCCGGGCGGGCAGCTATAATCACCAAATCACTGGGTTGCCATCCAGAAGTGAGTTTATCGAGTTTATCAAATCCTGAAGGAACTCCTGAAAGTCCTTTTTTATTGGCGATTTCCTCAATTTTCTTTTTGGCTTGAATAACTAAGTTTTGAGCCGTTTCTGAAGAACGTTTGATATTGCCTTGGGTGATTTCATATAATTTTGATTCGGCAGAATCCAGCAAATCAAAAACATCGGTTGATTCATCATAGGAATCTTCAATAATTTCGTTTGAAATCTTTATTAAGCTTCGCTGAATAAATTTTTGTAAAATAATGCGTGCGTGAAACTCAATATGTGCCGAGGAGGACACTTTTTGGGTGAGTTGAATCAAATAAAATTCACCTCCCACAAGTTCGAGGTTTCCATCTTTCTTTAATTGAGAAGCAACGGTTAATAAGTCGATGGGTTGCCCTGTTTTAAAGAGTTGAAAGATGGCTGCAAAGATGTGTTGATGTGCTTCACGATAGAAAACATCAGGGTTGATGAGATCGATAATTTCATCAACACCCTTTTTATCAATCATCATGGCTCCAAGCACAACTTCTTCTAAATCAACTGCTTGAGGTGGTATTTTCCCTTTTTCTAAAGAAATCACCTGAGATTTTCTTGAAGAATATTCTATGTGAGGTTGTGCTTTTTCCATGATGCGAATGTAAATAAAATGTTAAGATAAAGGTAAGGATTTGAATTCAGAACTCTTAACAGGTCATCAACAATTTAACTGTTAATAACTTAAAAATATTGTTAATATCCAAAGAAAAATCCGATTCACTTGAACCGGATTTTCGTAAAAGTTTGACAGTAGTGATGTTTAGCCTTTATATTCTCCCATCTCAAAATATTTATTCATTCTTTTTTCGACGAGTTCTTTTGGGGATAAGTTTTTTAATTGGTTAAAGGACTTTAAAATTTCTTTAGAAACTGTTTTGAATGTTGTTTCTCTGTCACTATGAGCTCCTCCCAATGGTTCTTTAACAATCACATCAATGAGTTTATTCTTTTTCATATCGGTGGCTGTAAGTTTTAGAGCATCTGCGGCTTGTTCTTTATACTCCCAGCTGCGCCAAAGTATGGATGAACAGCTTTCTGGAGAGATGACAGAATACCAGGTATTTTCAAGCATTAAAATGATATCACCCACTCCAATTCCCAATGCGCCTCCACTAGCTCCTTCACCTACAATCACAACAATAATGGGCACTTTTAATCGTGACATTTCAAGTATATTTCGAGCGATGGCTTCTCCTTGGCCGCGTTCTTCTGCTTCCAGACCGGGATAGGCTCCCGGAGTATCGATGATAGTCACTACCGGAATACCAAACTTTTCTGCAGACTTCATAAGTCGAAGGGCTTTTCTGTATCCTTCCGGGTTTGCCATTCCAAAATTTCTGTATTGACGTGTTTTTGTGTTGTATCCCTTTTGTTGGCCCACAAACATAAAACTTTGATCTCCTATTTTTCCCAAACCGCCAATCATGGCCTTGTCATCTTTCACTCCGCGGTCTCCGTGAAGTTCTAAAAAAGTATCACCACAAATGGCTCGAATATAATCTAAAGTATAAGGCCTATCTGGGTGCCTAGAAAGCTGAACACGTTGCCAAGGGGTCAACTTTTTGTATATTTCCTTTTTGGTTTGTGCTAGCTTTTGTTCTATTTTTTTGCACGTTTCAGTAACGTCAACATCACTTTCTTGACCAATTAAAGTACATTTTTCCAATTGTTCATTGAGTTCTTTAATGGGGAGTTCAAAATCAAGATATTCCATTGGTTTTGGTTTTAGTAAAGTAGTACAAAGATAAAAACTTTGTTTGATTAGCTGCTCATTATATTTTTGGATTTTCTCCTATTTCTTGTTTTGATGATTCCGTTGAGAATAACCGTTGCGAGGATAATGCAGGCTCCATAGTAAAACTGGGTGCTCATATATTCTTTATCTCCCAAGATAATGAGTGCTAAAATAATCCCATAAATGGGTTCCAGATTGATGGTTAACATCACTGTATAAGGTTTGATCCACTTCATCACATGAACAGAGGCAATGAAAGCATAAGCTGTACAGGCTGAAGCCAATATAAACAGGTATAACCAGTCTGTTTTTGAAATCTTAAAAAATGAAATTTCAAAACTTTGCGTTGCAAAAAGAAAAACAGTGATGCAAAGTGTTCCAAAAAGTAATTCCCAGAATGAGATGGAGGTTGCCGGATATTTTACTGCAAATTTACCATTGATTACAGAAAACAAAGCACTTAAAAAAGCCGAACACAACGCTAGAAGCATTCCTAGATAAAAGTGCGTTTCTACATCAAATATGATATACAAACCAACAATTACAAAAATACCAAAAAGCACTTCATACCAGATTATTTTTCGATTGTAAAAAAGGGGTTCAAGCAATGAAGTAAAAAAAGCACCTGTTGATAAAACCGCCAGGGTAACAGAGACATTTGAAGCTTTTATTGCAGCAAAAAAAGTAATCCAGTGTAAGGCTATTATAAGTCCGGCCAAAGAAAAACCTAATAATGTGAGTGTTTTAAACTTTAGCTTTATTTTTTTCCAAACAACATAGATATAAATTAAAACGCAAGCTATCAACATGCGATACCATACAAGCGGAGTGGCTTCAAGAGTTATGAGTGCACCTAGAACGGCAGTAAACCCCCATATGAACACGATGAAATGAAGGTGAAGGTAATTGAGTAGTTTATCGTTTTGCGCCATAGAGCAGGTAGATTGCAAGTACACCAAAAACCATATTAGGAAACCAGGTTGCTACAAATGGTGAGAAATCTGATTGCTCTGCCATAGTACCAAATACTTTGTCAAAAAACACAAAAATCATCCCAATCAAAATACCAATGGCTAGATTCACCCCCATTCCACCTCTTCGTTTTTTTGAGGAAACGGCCACAGCAATCAATGTCAAGATATATGCACTTACAGGAAGGCTCCATTTTTTTTGCCTCACCACTTCATACCTGTTGATGTTTGAAGACCCTCGCAAGCGTTCTTTTTCAATAAAAGAATTCAGTTCAGAATAATTCAATGTTTCGGCAATATAGTTAACAGGTGTTAAGTCCTCTAGCTCAAAGGGAAAGATTGTGTCAAATTTTGACTGAGAGGAAATGATATCTGACTCCCTACCTATGTTACGTTTTGTATAATTGAATAAGGTATAAGTAGAATCTGATTCGTTAAAGGTAATTCTGTTTGCTGAAATTTTGTACTTCAATTCATTTCCGTCAAAATGTTCCAAAGTAAAAAATGTGCCTGTATTATTGGCCGGGTTAAAATTACTCACATAAATAAAGTCATTATCATTGATTTGTCGGTACACATTTGCCTGTTCTCTGTCTGCTTTTCCCTTTTTAAGATATTCATAAGTAAACTCATTGAATCCTTTACTGGCTGCAGGCGCAAGATACATTCCTAATATCAACGCTCCTCCACATACAAGGGTCGCACCCACAAAATAGGGCCATAAAAACCTGTAAAAGGAAATACCGCTGCTCAACATAGCCACAACTTCTGTATTGTTGGCCATTTTTGATGTAAACCATATCACAGAAAGAAATAAAAACAAGGGAAATAAAAGGTTTGCAAAATAAATGGTGAAATGACCATAATAGATTAAAACCTCAATAAGTGGAACCTGGTTTTCCAGTATCTTTCCAATCTTTTCAGCGAGATTGACAGTGATTCCAATGGGAATAAATAACAAAAGCAACATTAAAAATGTGCCGATGTATTTTTTTAGGATATACCTGTCAAGTATCGTAAACATATATACTTCCCGATTTGATAATTAGTAATTGCTATTGTTTTTTTGAGGCCCTTATAATCGCTTATCCATTTGTTTTACCATAGTGTTCTTCCAGCTCGCAAAATCTCCTGCTAATATATGTTTTCTCGCTTCACGAACCAACCATAAGTAAAACCCTAAATTGTGAATCGTAGCAATTTGTTTTCCCAACAACTCATTCACTGAAAAAAGGTGCTTCAAATAAGCTTTGCTGTATTCTGTATCCACAAAAGTAATCCCCATTTCATCAAGTGGGGAAAAATCGTCTTCCCACTTTTTGTTTTTAATGTTGATTGTTCCGTGAGCTGTAAATAAGGTTCCGTTTCTTGCATTTCGTGTAGGCATCACACAATCAAACATATCGATTCCTAACGCGATATTCTCCAAAATATTTATGGGGGTTCCCACGCCCATCAAATACCTTGGTTTGTCTTCGGGCAAAATAGCGGTAACTACTTCAGTCATTGCATACATTTCCTCAGCGGGTTCGCCCACAGAAAGTCCTCCAATTGCATTTCCCACTGCATCCACAGAAGCAATATACTCTGCAGATTGTTGTCTTAAATCTTTATAGGTGCTCCCTTGAACAATAGGAAAAAACGCTTGCTCATAACCATATTTCAAAGGGGTTTTTTCAAGATGTGAAATACACCTGTCCAGCCATCGGTGGGTCATATGCATCGAGCGTTTTGCATATCTGTAATCACAGGGATAAGGTGTGCATTCATCAAATGCCATAATGATATCTGCCCCGATGGTGCGTTGAATTTCCATCACATTTTCGGGCGAAAAAAAATGGTAACTCCCATCAATATGCGATTTGAATTTTACCCCTTCTTCCTTGATTTTCCGGTTGGCCGATAGTGAATACACTTGATAGCCACCACTATCTGTTAAAATATTTCGATCCCAATTCATGAACTTGTGCAAACCGCCGGCTTGCTCCAGTATGGTGGTTTGGGGTCTTAAATAAAGATGGTATGTATTCCCTAAAATAATATCTGGGTTGATGTCATTTTTCAGCTCTCGCTGATGAACTCCTTTAACAGTTCCCACAGTGCCAACAGGCATAAAAATGGGTGTTTCGATCACACCGTGATCTGTGGTAATGACTCCTGCCCTTGCCTGACTGTTGGGGTCTTTGGCTTTTAAATCAAACTTCATCTAGTAGAAAAACAAATTAGCGGCAAAGATAGTGAATAGGTTTTAAGGTTCAAGGTTCAAAATTTAAAGTTCAAAAGATTTAAGATTGACCACGTGTCAACAGAAGATTTATAAAAGGTGAGTCTCATTTTTAGGTTTTATGTACGAAGCCTTTCGACTTAATACTACATTTATGAACAATTCATGTCAATTCGTTAAAAACTCATTTTTATTTTCTTTGCAAAGGCCGTTTAAAACCTTATTTTTGACCCTTAAAAATCTCTTCTCTCCTATGACAGATATCAATCACCTGGAAAATCTTGTAATTCAAGTAAGACGTGACATTCTTAGACAAGTGCATAAAGTGAATTCCGGTCATCCCGGTGGATCACTTGGTTGTGCTGAATTTTTTGTAGCCCTCTACAATGAACTTATGGACCACGATAACACCTTCAACATGGACGGAAAAAACGAAGACCTCTTTTTTCTTTCAAATGGTCACATTTCACCGGTTTTTTACAGCGTTCTTGCCAGAAGCGGTTATTTTCCTGTTGAGGAATTAAACACCTTTAGGCTCCTTAATTCAAGACTTCAGGGACACCCAACAACTCATGAAGGCTTGCCGGGCGTAAGAGTTGCATCGGGCTCACTGGGTCAAGGTATATCAGTTGCTATAGGTGCCGCTCTTGCCAAAAAACTAAACAATGACAACAAAATTGTTTATACACTTTGTGGTGATGGTGAGCTTCAGGAAGGTCAAAACTGGGAAGCCATCATGTATGCCGCTGCCAATAAAGTTGACAACCTCATTGTGACCATCGACTACAACGGTCAACAAATTGATGGCGCTACAGACACTGTTCTTCCATTGGGTAACCTTACTGCAAAATTTGAATCCTTTGGATGGGAAGTTTTAAACATCAAAGAAGGCAACAACCTGGAAGCCATCATAAAAACGATGAAGGAAGCCAAGTCAAAAACCGGAAACGGAAAACCCATCTGCGTATTACTTCACACAGTAATGGGTAATGGGGTTGACTTTATGATGCACACCCACGCATGGCACGGAAAAGCTCCCAATGACGAGCAACTGGAAAAAGCACTCGCTCAAAACCCGGTTACTTTAGGTGATTATTAGTAAACAATTTTAAAGATTTTCGCTTTAAGCGAAACCACGATATGAAAAAATACACAAACTCAGGAAATAAAGATACCCGCAGCGGATTTGGTGCAGGAATGACCGAACTTGGAAAGACCAACCCCCAAGTAGTTGCACTTTGTGCAGATTTAACGGGTTCTTTGAAAATGGATGAATTTCAAGCAAATCACCCGGAACGCTTTTTTCAAATAGGAATTGCAGAAGCCAATATGATGGGAATTGCCGCCGGAATGACCATTGGTGGAAAAATTCCCTTTACCGGTACTTTTGCTAATTTCTCAACCGGAAGGGTTTATGACCAAATAAGACAAAGCATCGCCTACAGTGGAAAAAACGTAAAAATTTGTGCTTCTCACGCCGGTGTTACCCTGGGTGAAGACGGTGCAACTCACCAAATACTGGAAGATATTGGGTTGATGAAAATGCTTCCGGGCATGACCGTTATCAACACCTGTGATTACAACCAAACTAAAGCCGCAACGCTCGCCATAGCAAAACATAAAGGCCCTGTATATTTGCGTTTTGGACGTCCCAGTGTTGCCAATTTCACACCCGAAGATCAAACATTTGAAATAGGAAAAGCAGTGCACTTAATTGATGGAACAGATGTAACCATCGTTGCAACCGGACATCTGGTTTGGGAAGCCATTCAAGCAGCTGAAACTTTGTTTGAACATGGAATTAGTGCAGAAGTCATTAACATTCACACCATTAAACCGCTTGACGCTGAAGCAATACTAAAAAGCGTCAAGAAAACGGGCTGTATCGTCACTGCTGAAGAACATAACTTTTTGGGAGGTCTTGGAGAAAGTGTGGCACGCATATTAGCCGAAAACCACCCAACACCTCAGGAGTTTGTTGCCACTCAAGACACCTTTGGTGAATCTGGTACTCCGGCACAATTGATGGAAAAATATGGACTCAACGCAGCAGCCATTACTCAAAAAGTTCTGAATGTTTTAAAACGCAAATAATCTTCATTACCTTTTTCCAAACAATACTTGGTTTAAGTCAAAAAATAAACAACAAAAAAACTGCCTCAATTAAAGGCAGTTTTTTTTTATCTGTAAATGAAATAATTTATTTCTTGAATTTAGAATATTTGTTTTTGAACTTGTCAATACGTCCGGCAGTATCAACCAATTTAGATTTACCGGTATAGTAAGGGTGTGAAGTTCTGGAAATTTCCAATTTCACTAAAGGATACTCAACACCATCCACTTCAATGGTTTCTTTTGTATCTGCAGTAGATTTAGTAAGAAACACGTCTTCATTTGACATGTCTTTGAAAGCGACTAATCTATAGTTGTCTGGGTGAATTCCTTGTTTCATTTTATATAACTTTAATTCTTTGTCTTTTTGAGGATGCAAATTTAAGTATATTTTTGATATGAACAATAAAAGTTTTAGAAAAAAATGAATTTGTAAAATTTAATGATGAGATTCCCACCTTGGTGGAGATTATGTGTAACGATTTTCTATATTTGTGTACTAACTTTCCAAACTAAAAACAACTCATTATGGAAAATCAAAAAACTTCATTAAAACAGATTGCTACTAATTATGGTCTGTTATTAGCTCTTGTATCAATTTTATTGTTGGTCGTGATGTATGTTGCAAACATCAGCCAAAACTGGATGTTAAGCACATTAGGCTTTATCATAACCATTTACCTTCTGTTTACTGCCATTAAAACATATAAAAATGGAAATGGTGGGTTTTTAAGTCTTGGTGAAGCATTAAAAGTGGGGCTTGCAACTGCCCTCATTGCCGGTATTGTTAGCGCTCTATATTCTTACATACACTATACATTTATTTATCCAGAGTATGTGGACGTTGTAATCAATGAGGCGAGAGAACAAATGGCAAGCCAAAGCCAAGGAATGACTGAGGAACAAATGGAACAAGCACTTAGTTTTACCAAATCATTTACTACGCCTTTTATGATGTCAACGTTTTCATTGATAGGAAGTCTATTTTTCGGTTTTATTATCTCATTAGTTTCGGGACTTATTCTTAAAAGAACAGATCCAAACCAAATGTAATTTATGAATCTATCCATCATCATCCCTCTTCTCAACGAAGAGGAATCACTAAAAGAATTATACCATTGGATTGCACAAGTTATGCAATCCAATGGTTTTTCTTATGAAGTGATTTTTATTGATGATGGAAGTACCGATGGTTCTTGGAATGTGATTTATTCACTTTCACAAAACAAACCCGAAGTGAAAGGCATTCGGTTTTTGCGCAATTATGGAAAATCACAAGCTCTTCACGCTGGTTTTAGACTTGCGCAAGGCGATGTAGTAATCACGATGGATGCCGATTTGCAAGACAGCCCTGAAGAGATTCCCGAGCTTTACCACCTTATTAAAAATGAAAACCTCGATCTGGTTTCGGGTTGGAAAAAGAAACGCTATGACCATACCCTTTCAAAAAATTTACCTTCAAAACTCTTTAATTTTGCTGCGCGAAAAACTTCCGGAGTACAACTCCACGACTTTAATTGTGGCTTAAAAGCCTATAAAAATGAGGTTGTAAAAAACATTGAAGTCACCGGTGAAATGCATCGCTACATCCCGGTACTGGCAAAAAATGCCGGCTTTACAAATATTGGAGAAAAAGTAGTACAACACCAAGCCCGAAAATATGGCTCGACAAAATTTGGCATGAACCGCTTTATGAATGGTTTTCTCGATTTAATTACCATCTGGTTTTTAGGGCGTTTTGGCAAACAACCTATGCACCTTTTTGGAGCCTGGGGCGCTTTGATTCTTTTTGTAGGTTTTGTATTAACCCTCTATTTGGGCATTGACAAACTCTTCCTGCAACCCGATGGCCGATTGCTTACAGAAAGGCCACAATTTTATGTAGCACTGGTAGCTATGATTATTGGCTCTCAACTCTTTCTTGCGGGTTTTCTGGGTGAAATCATCCTAAGAAACAACAAACACAAAGAAAACTACAAAATTAGCGATCAGGTCAATCTGGATTAAGTTGCCAGGCCTTAGGCAAAATGCTTTAGGTAATACATCCCTGCAACCTGCTACCAGCTTCCAAATCTCACTAAGTTTAATTACCTTTGTACTTCATTCTATTTTTCCAAAAAATGATCTACATAAAACCTGAAATACTCAAGAAAGTCAATCAATGGCTCACTCCCACTTTTGATCAAATCACTCAACTCCAAATCAAAGAGTTAATAGCTCACAACCCTAAAGAACTTGAAGAAAGCTTCTATAAAAACATTGAATTTGGAACCGGCGGTATGCGAGGTATCGTGGGAGTGGGTGATAACCGCATCAATAAATATACTTTAGGTAAAAACACGCAGGGAATTTCAAACTACATTAAAAGTCAATTTCCGGGAGTTCAGCACAAAGTAGCCATTGCATATGACTGCCGTCACAACAGCAAGGAACTCGCAAAAATTGTAGCCAATGTGTTTTCTGCAAATGATATTGAAGTCTATTTGTTTTCAGATTTACGACCCACACCAGAGCTTTCCTTTGCAGTTACTCACCTGAGTTGTCACGCCGGCATCGTCCTCACCGCTTCTCACAACCCACCGGAATACAACGGCTATAAAGTCTACTGGAAGGATGGAGGTCAACTCGTCCCTCCACAGGACGCAGAAATTATCAAAGAAATTAGGAGATTGGAATTTAAGGACATACGCTTTGAAGCGAGAGAAAACCTAATCAAGTACATCGATAAAGAAGTTGATGATGCATTTCTGGAGAAGTCTGTTCAAAATGGAACTTTCAATACTTCAAAACAAGCGAAAGAAAACCTAAAAATTGTTTTTACCTCCCTACACGGAACCTCTATTATGCTCAATCCGCAGGCACTTAAAAAAGCAGGATATACAGATGTTCATCTTGTAAAAGAACAGGCAGAACCCCACGGTGACTTTCCAACAGTCGCCTCTCCCAACCCCGAAGAACCCGAGGCTTTAAAAATGGCCATCGATTTGGCAAATAACATAAACGCTGACATTGTCATTGGGACAGACCCTGATGGAGACCGCTTGGGCATTGCTGTGAGAAACAAACAAGGTGAAATGACGTTACTCAATGGAAACCAAACGATGGTTCTTATGAGCGATTTTTTATTGAATTATCACTCAAAAAACAACTCTCTTAAAGACAATGCTTTTATTGCTTCTACCATAGTTTCTACTCCAATGATGCAAAAAATTGCTTCACATTATAACGCAGAATGTAAAGTGGGGCTCACCGGCTTTAAATGGATTGCAAAAATGATCAAGGACCACCCCAATCAACAGTTTGTAGGCGGTGGTGAAGAAAGTTTTGGATACATGGTGAGTGATTTTGTAAGAGATAAAGATGCAGTTACTGCAACTTTATTGGCTTGTGAAATGGCTGCTCAACAAAAAGAAAAAGGAAACACCCTGTTGGACTATCTCAACCAATTATATCTCACTCACGGTTTATTTAAAGAACATTTGATTTCAATCGTTAAAAAAGGGATTGAAGGAAGTGAGGAAATCAAACAAATGATGGTCAAATTAAGAGCAAGCCCGTTAAAAGAAATCGCCGGTTCAAAAGTGGTTGTAATTGATGATTATCTAAGTGGTATTTCTAATAATATAAAATCAAAAAAGGAAGAAAAAATTGACATTCCGTCCTCAAATGTATTGATTTACACTACCGAAGACGGGACCAAAGTAGCAACAAGACCCAGCGGAACCGAACCCAAAATTAAGTTTTATATCAGTGTAAACCACCCGTTGAAATCCTTAGAACATCTAGAAGAAACTTCAAACAAACTGGATAAAAAAATTAATAAAATTATAAAGTCATTAGGCATTTAAACAAAAAAACTACCTTTGAATGAACCAAACCTGACAGGTTTTAAAAACCTGTCAAGGTTTGTCAAAACGTAAAAGTATCTAAATTGAATACTCGATTTCAAACAAATGAAATACTTCAAAAAAATTCTTCGCTTTGCGATACCTTATAAAAAATATGCAGTTTTAAATATCATTGCCAATATTTTTTATGCACTTTTTACCACGCTTTCTATGCTTTCGCTCTTTCCCATGATGAATGTGCTCTTTGGAAATACAGAAAGACTGGAGGTAAAACCTGAGTGGACGGGACTGGGGAACGCAATAGATTATGTAGAAGACTCCCTCAACTATTTTGTTACCCAAAAATCAAATGAAGGAGTCGATGATGTGCTCATTTTCATGGTGATTTTGGTTGTGAGTATGTTTTTTATGAAAAACATTTTCAACTACCTGGCAATGTACTTTATCACCTTCCTGCGCAACGGTGTTTTAAAGGATTTACGCAATGCGATGTACAAAAAAACAATCGAATTACCCCTCTCCCACTATTCTGAAAAAAGAAAAGGAGACACCATTGCAAGAATCACAAGTGATGTACTTGAAATTCAGCACTCTTTTTTATCGATTTTAGAGTTGATTGTGAGAGAACCCCTGACCATTATATTTACCATCGGGGGTATGCTTTTAATAAGTCTGGAACTCACCATTTTTGTTTTTATATTTATTCCGGTTTCGGGATTTATCATTTCATTGATTGGAAAATCGCTAAAGCGAAAATCAGACAGGGTTCAGAAAGAACAAGGCTATTTTCTTTCTATTTTAGAAGAAACCCTCGGCGGACTTAAAATCATCAAAGGGTTTAATGCCGAAAGTATTTTTATAAAAAAATTCAAAACCTCCACCGATAAATTTTACCATTTTTCAAACAAACTACTCAACAGACAAAATCTGGCCTCTCCGGCAAGTGAATTTCTAGGAATCACCGTCATTGCTGTATTACTTTGGTATGGAGGTCGTCTGGTTTTAATTGATGAAACTCTCAATCCGGCACTCTTTATTGTCTATATGGGGTTGGCATACCAAATACTCACACCCGCTAAAGCAATCTCAAAAGCCTCATACAGTGTTAAAAAAGGAAATGCCGCTGCCGAGCGCATACTCGAAATTTTAGAAACCAAAAATACCATTCAGGACAAACCCGATGCTATTGAAAAAAATACTTTTGAAAACACCCTTTCTATAGAAAACCTCTCTTTCAGATATGAGCAAGAGTATGTCTTAAAAAACTTTACGCTTCCTATTAAAAAAGGAAAAACAATTGCCCTGGTAGGACAAAGCGGCAGTGGAAAAAGCACCATTGCCAACCTGCTCACCCGTTTTTATGATGTGAATGAAGGTGCCATAAAAATTGACGGGTTAGACATTAGAGATTTAAAGCTTCATTCCTTGAGAGGGTTGATGGGTCTGGTCACACAAGATTCCATTTTGTTTAATGATACCATTCGAGGAAATCTGTTGGTTGGAAAAGAAAATGCTACAGATGAGGAAATCATTGAAGCCCTTAAAATCGCAAATGCCTGGGAATTTGTAGAAACTCTTCCCAAACTTCTGGATACCAATATTGGAGACAGTGGAAACAAACTAAGCGGTGGCCAAAAACAACGACTCAGTATTGCTCGAGCTGTTTTGAAAAATCCACCCATCATGATACTGGATGAGGCAACATCAGCTCTTGATACAGAGAGTGAACGCCTGGTTCAAAATGCACTTGAAAAAATGATGCAAAACAGAACCTCCATCGTTATTGCTCATAGACTCTCTACCATTCAAAATGCCAATAAAATAGTTGTCTTATCCAAAGGACAAATTGTAGAACAAGGAACTCACCAAGAATTATTGGCCCAAAAAGGAGTTTATTATAGCCTAATAGAAATGCAGTCCTTTGAGTAAACAATGAAATAAAAAAAGCGAACCTTTTGGTTCGCTTTCCTTTTAACGCTACTATATTTGGGGCGCATAGCAGTGTAAATTTCATATAAATACAATGTAAATGTAAACTAGTAAAATGAAATAACCAAATAAAAATTACTTTTTATCGTAATTTTTTGTATTTAATCGATTTTTTAGCTTCTTTTTTATCTTCTCTTCCTACAAATTTAACAGATTGAAAAATCGGTATATTTAAGAAAATTAAAAATAAGACTAAAATAAAAGGCAGGTCTCTAAAGACCTGCCTTTCCCAAACTTGTTAACTATTACAATTGGGGCATATAATAGTAAACATAACCGCATAAGATGTGATAAAGATAATAAGATTTTTCTTACAAAAAAATAAATTTCTCTTTTTATCGTAATATTTTGCACTTAATCTATCAAATATAGACAAAACATACTCCATTGAACCTTTTTATAAGTATGTATATCAAACTTTTTGGAGTATTTTTAGTCTAATTTTAAAAAATCTACTTTGACAAAAGAAGAGTTACTTATAAAACAATTGGTATCCGAAAAAGATAAGGAACTTGCCTTTAAAGAATTACTCCTTCTTTATAAAGAACGTTTGTACTGGCATATTAGAAAAATAGTACTCAACCACGATGACGCTGATGATGTTTTGCAAAATACATTTATCAAAGTATATCAAAACATTCAAAATTTTAAAGGTGAAAGCAAAATCTACTCTTGGATGTACCGCATAGCAACCAACGAAGCAATAACTTTTTTAAAAACAAAAGCAAAAAGAAACAATACCACATTAGAAAAAGAAAAAGAACTTGCTATCAAAAATCTGGAATCTGATGTGTATTTTGAAGGAAGTGAAATTCAGTTGAAACTTCAAAAAGCCATTGCCACATTACCGGAAAAACAGCAACTGGTTTTTAATATGAAGTATTTTGACGAAACAACATATGAAGAACTATCCGAAATTCTGGAAACCTCTGTGGGTGCTTTAAAAAGCTCCTATCACATTGCAGTAAAAAAAATAACCGCATACCTAACTGAAAATTAAACCTTAACTCCTTTTTTGAGTCTTAATAAACAGAATGAATAACGATAAATTACATATAAAAGAACCGGGTTTCAAAACTCCAAAAAACTATTTTGACTCATTAGAATACCAAATAGTTAACAAAATTGTTTTGGAATCATCTGTTTCAAATAAAAGTTCATTTGTTGTTCCTCAAAATTATTTTGAACAATTGGAAGCGCGCGTTCTTACACATCCTTCATTAAAACACCCTCAACCTAAAATAATTTCGATTTTAAAAAACAAAACAGTTAGATATGCAGCAAGCATCGCTGCAGTACTTTTAGTCTTTTTCTCTATTTTTAAGTTTCAACAAACTAGCAATTCACAATCAAATACGATTACACAAATTGAAAACTATATCGATAATGGTTATTTAGACATCTCTTATATTGACTATGAAGCTCTTCTTACCGATGAAATGCTAGAAGACACCTCTTTTTTTTCTACCCTCGATCAGCAAGAACTCTTTGAATATCTATCTTATGAAATTGACGAATTACATTTAACAAATGATTAAATCAAAAACAATGAAAACATTCATCCCTGCACTGTTCCTTTTGATAGCTTTCTCTTATAGTGGTTTTGCTCAAAGCGAAAGGGGGCAAAAAATTAAAGCTATGAAGACAGCTTTTATCACTCAGGAACTCAATCTCACTCCCACCGAAGCTGAAAAGTTCTGGCCGGTTTATAACAAATATGACTCTCAAATATGGGCTGTAAAAAGAAAAGAGCGTGAAGAAGTCACAAAAGTAATGCACAACAACATTCCAACATTAAATGATAGCCAGGCTTTAGAATTACTCCAAAAAATGAACAGCTTTAAACAGGAAGAATACAAACTGCAGCAACAAATGGAGGCTGAACTTCTCAAACAAATAAGCCCTGTCAAGCTCTTGCTGCTCAGAAAAGCAGAACACGACTTTCAAATGCAGCTCCTAAAAAAATACCGGGGTGGTAAAAAGGAATAACTACTCTTTAAAAACGAGCTTAAGTATTTTATTGTTTCCGGAAGCAAACGCGATGCTATCGTTCATAAATTCTATTGCAAATACCCCTTCCTTGCTGAGCTCTTGCCAGCTTTCGCCCCGATCAGTAGAGTAAGAAATTCCTTGAGAACCCACTGCAACGATTTCATCACCCCCTCCCCCGGGTACAAATCGCACCGAGGAGCGATAGCCGGGACCAACACCATCACCTACTAGTGCCCAGGTTTTTCCGCCATCTTCGGTGATAGCTTTATTCGACGTGTTGTTTTCCATATCCTCCCAGTCACCACCAAAAATTACACCCAGATTTTCGTCAAAAAAATCCACACTGTAAATACCCGTCATTCTTCCTCCTTCAACAATGGGTGTGTCAAACACTTCCCAATTCCTTCCCCTATCCGGTGAATAAAAAACACGTGCTCGTTTGCCACCACTCACAATCCAGGTGTGGTCACCATAAATAGCAATATTTGAGTTGCTGGCAGCAAAGGCCGCTTCGCCTTCTTCCGTTTTTGGTAAAGCATCACAAGCGAGCTTTTTCCAGGTATTACCGCCATCCCGGGTAATGATAATACTTAGGCAATCAGCAACCGGATCACCCATAGCAATACCTTCCTTACTGTCCCAAAATTGCAAGGCATCATAAAAAACGCTTTCGCCTTCTTCATAGTAAACTTCTTCCATTGAGGTGGCTTCCAAGCCGTCAAAACCAATTTTATACAACACCGCCGGATTTGCAATGCTCAAGACAAAAACAGCATTTTTAGTTTTCGCTATCGCGCGAAAATGCATCAAACTATCTTGATAACGAATGACGGCAATTTTTGGCTTCTTTCCGTCAATTAACCCAACTTTTCCCATATTTCCGGCAAACCATACCCTGTTTTCATCCACTGGAACAATCGCGCGAATACTTACCGTATCAGCAAAAACAAGCGTAGGCTCTATTTTGGAATAAATTCGTTTTGTCTCCTTTTTATCATCTGAGCAGTAGGAAAATAAAAACAACAACAGTAACAATCCAATAATTCGCATACTTCGTATTTTTGGATAAATATAAAAACATTTCCCTGAGTTTGTAATACCTTTGCGAATTAGTATATATAGTTATTAGTGACGAGTGGTCATAAAAACTTGAAACTTGAAACCTAAAACTTTGAAACCGAAACCCACCATGCGTTTACACAGAAATTTAGTTTTAGCAGCCATAGACACTCTGCATGAAATCTTTAATGAAAACAAGTATGCAGACAAGGCACTTCAAGGCACTCTAAAACGGGACAAACGTTGGGGTTCCAGAGACCGTGCCTTTATAGCCGAACTTGTGTATGATGTGGTGCGCTGGAAACGATTGTATGCAGAAATTGGTGAAGTGAAAGAACCTTTTGACCGTCAAAAACTTTTTAGATTGTTTGCCGTTTGGGCTACCTTAAAAGGCATCACTCTCCCAGACTGGAAACAACTGGAAGACACACCCACCAGACGCATTAAAGGTAGGTTTGATGAACTCTCAAAAATTAGAAAATACCGAGAGTCAATCCCAGATTGGTTGGACACTTTAGGTGAAAAAGAACTAAGAAAAAAATGGGATGCAGAACTCGCTGCACTGAATCAAGAAGCCGATGTGATTTTAAGAGTCAACACTTTAAAAACAACTAAAGAAAAACTTCAAGCTGTTTTATTTGACCTTGACCTGGAAACCGAAAGCATTAAGGGCTATCCAGATGCGCTAAAACTCAAGGAACGCGCCAATGTATTTCAAACAGAAGCTTTCAAGGATGGATGGTTTGAAGTTCAGGATGCCTCCTCACAACTCGTGGGTGACTTTCTTGATGTAAAACCCGGTATGCGTGTGGTTGATGCCTGTGCCGGTGCCGGTGGCAAAGCCCTGCATCTTGCAGCTTTAATGGAAAACAAAGGCCAGCTCATCGCCCTGGATATTTATGCAAATAAACTCAACGAACTCAAAAGAAGGGCCAAACGAGCCGGAGCTTTTAACATCGAAACCAGACACATCGACAGCACAAAAGTGATTAAAAAACTGCACGAAAAAGCAGACAGACTTTTGATAGATGCTCCCTGTTCAGGACTGGGGGTTTTGAGAAGAAATCCAGATGCAAAGTGGAAACTACAACCCGAATTTATCGAAACCATCAAAAAAACCCAGGCTGAAATCCTTGAAAACTATTCAAAAATAGTGAAACCCGGCGGAAAAATGGTCTATGCCACCTGCTCTATACTTCCTTCAGAAAATGAAAAACAAATTAAAAATTTCTTAAACTCAGAAAGTGGAAAAAGCTTTACTTTAGCCAAAGAAAAAATAATATTACCCAGTAAATCCGGCTTTGACGGGTTTTATATGGCATTACTTGAAAAAATATCTTAAGCTTTTAAAATGAAAAAAATAGTTTTCCTAGTATCCCTCGCTTTTCAGTTTACCTTCTCTCAACAACCCTACTACAATGATGTTGATTTGACACTCACAGGCCAGGATTTATACACTGCTTTGCAAATAAAAATAGCACAACACAATCAAAGTTTTACCTATGGAGATGCCAGAGATGCATTAGTTTTTACAGATGAAAACCCGGCCAATACTTCAACGGTTTTATTGGTCTATGGCTACAATGACAGTGATGAAAATTGTACAACAGACCGTTCCAGAGATAAAAATGACTTTGGCGGAATGCTTTGTGAATACAACCGAGAGCACGTTTTTGCACGTTCTTTGGCCAATCCCCCTATGGGAAATGCCAGCAACCCTGCGACGGGAATCATTGCAGACCCGCACAATATCAGAGCAAGTGACCAACAAATGAACAACAATAAAGGAGATAAAAAATTCCAAAACGGAAGTGGAAATGCCGGCAATGTAGGAAGTGGCAACTGGTATCCCGGTGATGAATGGAAAGGCGATGTCGCCAGAATGATTATGTATATGTACACCCGTTATGGTGATCAATGTTTACCAAGTCTTTCGGGGGTGGGCTCATTACAGGGAGACACTCAAATGCTGGAAACTTTTTTACAATGGAATGCAGACGACCCGGTCAATGACTATGAAGATCAGCGTAATGAGTATCTGCAAGGAGTTTATGGCAACCGCAATCCGTTTATTGACAACCCGGTACTTGCTACCATCATATGGGGCGGCCCGCAGGCAGAAGACCGCTGGGGATTGTTAAGCACTCAAACTGTGACTGCTTATGATTTTGTCATGTATCCCAATCCCTCAAATGGTAAAACCGTAAACATTACTTCCCATAAATCAATTGATAAATTAATTGTTTACAACCTGCAAGGTCAAATTGTGAAGGAAATTCAACCCCAAAACCCAAACAAAGCAATCATTAACTCACTAAACAATGGGTTCTATCTGGTTAAATTGTTTTCAGCTAAAAGTACAACCACAAAAAAATTGATCGTAAACTAAAAAAAAGTGGGGAAAAATCCCCGCTTTTAATTTTAGAAAAAGTTCTCCTTTATTTCACAATCACCCTTTTAACCGTGCTGTAGCTTCCGTTTGAAACTCTCACAAGGTAGGTGCCGGTGGCAACAACCTCAAAATTCAATTGTGTTTTATAAACACTTCCTTCAAATCTCATTTCTGAATCAATTATCTTTTGTCCCAGAGCATTAAAAACTGTTACATCCATATCACCCAAATCAGTTTTGGGTTGAAATAAAACTTCATACAATCTGCCTTCTAAGGGATATATGCTCAATGCTGCGCTATTAAACTCATTTTGAGCTGTGGAAAGAGTCCCGTCAAGAATGGTTACAGTATAATCTTCTGTCTCTCCCCAGGTAAAATCAATACAAGGATCATTGATTGTGCCTTCAGAAGTCGCCCAACCCACACGAGCTCGCAACAAGTGAGTTCCCACCAAATTCAAGTCATTTGGGATATTGAAACTCGTAGTATAATTTGTTCCCGAATTGGGTAATGGAAAGTCAAAAATCACCAATTCATCGGGCTCATATACAAAGTTGTCGTTGTAATCAATCCACACAGATAATAATTGATTGGCAAAGCCCGAACGTGCTGTAACATCAACACTGGTGTCAATATCGAGTTCTGTATTCAGGTTTGTGAAATCACCAAATGCCCCCGGAGAACAACCTGTTGTATTGTCTATAGTACCTATAGCAAAGCGAGTAAGACCATCTCCCAAAGAACAATTACCGCTGGGTGAGCATTGTTCATTTGTTATGGTTACTTCTATGGAATCGTTTGCCGGAACATCATCATTTGTCAATAAAGTTGATGCTTCAATATCATAATCTCCCAAAGCTGTAAAATCACCTGTTTGACTGAATGAAAAAACTTCCTCTTCAAGAGAATTGATTGTTGCTGTAAAGGTTTCGGTCACCGGCGTTGCCCCATCAATACTGTAGGAGACATCAAAATTAGACTGTGGATTGGCTCCAAAATTTCGCACTCTTATTGTAATCGTTTCAACACCCAATCCTTCACCCGTTACGGGGCTAATGATTTCAGTAACACCAACGTCATTTGGAAAAATATGAGTCACCTCTTTTGTAAAACTGTCGTTTCCCGGAAATTCATCACCCGAGAGATTGGTTCTTGCTTCAATGGTATAGGTTTGACCGGGTGAAGATAAATCGACCGTTTGAGTAAAGGTATATGTATCAGTTTCATTTGCATTGATAGTGCCGGTAAATATTTCGTTGGCAACGGTTATACCATCTAATATAAGCTCTACAGGAATATTTGATTGGGCATCAGTTCCAAAATTTCTGATGGAAATCTCAACCGTTTCATTAGCAGTTAGTAGACCGTCATTTGGTGTATTGATTGCATTAACTCCCACATCATCTAGAAATCCTCCAGACAAACTAAATGACGCAATCCGGGTTCTCCAAAAATTATTAGAACTAAAATATTCTCCTGTAAACCAAAACGTGAAATTATCGGGATCCATGGTTAAATGGGTGTAATCCCCAAAGCGATTGGTTGAAGTCTGCACCCCAATACCGTCAATGATTGTAGTTTCTGCCACAGTCATTAAACCTAATGGATCACCGTCAAATCTTCCGGTATATCTCATTCCCGCAGGCTCTGTTGCACTAGCCACTTGAAAACCCATTCCCATGTTTCCCGCAGCATCCAAAGCCAAACTTCCCATAAAACGACTTAATCCATCATTGGGAGCATAAGTGCCCTCCTGAAAAATCGTCCAGGGGTTCACTCCATCAGTACGCAATTCTATCCATCTTATACCACTGGTGTCATTCCCATCAACATCAACATTAAAGGTTACTGTCATAGAATTATGGGTTCCAAATTCACGATAATTTACCATATAAGAAATCACACCTCCTATCATGTCAATCTTTTGGCTTGTACCCGGCTGGTTGACATCTCCGGTACCAAAAGGAGCAAAAACTGAATCAAAAGGTAAGGTTGGTATTTCTAATGCCGAGGAAATAGAAGAGTTGGAGGTATTGTTCCAGTCCATAGTTATTTCCCATATTTTCAGGTGGTCAAAAGTGATGGCACCACTCCAGCCATCATCCTGAAAATAGACAATCTGACCGGGAACACCGGGTGTAAAATTGGTGCCCAAAAGATGAGCCGGATTGGGACTTCTTACCGAGTTTGGATTGTTTACGATGCCCGGTAAATTAAAACCAACAATTTGTGGGCTCGCACCCCCTGCTAGAATCACGTCTCTCTCCAAAACGTAGGTAGTGTTTCCAACAAACTTGTTTGCCGTCATATAATAACCATCAGGCCAAACTGAATATTTTGGATAATCAGGAAAGGAATTTAAGGGAAACTCATACAAAAAATAGGATCCTGTGGGGTCGGGTGTTTCAGAAACAGCAATTAACAAAGCGTTGTTTGAGGTTCTGAATTGACTCACAAAAAAACGATCTGCCAGCTGGTCATACAAGACAATAGGGTCTCCGTTATTAACACCATTCTGAAAAAAATCGCCTAAAGAAATGGGACCAAAAAGTAAATTACCTGACTTATCAAATATTTTAATCCCAAGGTTAAAAGCGTGAACATAATGATTGGGTCCAACAGCACCGGTGGGATCTGGTGGCACTGCACCTCCTTCTGAAACATTTGCTCCATCAAAATTTTCTTCAAGGGCAAAGGATGCAATGCCTCCCAGTTCCCTTTGCGCTTGTGTTTCGCCATAAAGTGGTAGTCCGGTGGGATCTAGTTTTCTTTGGCCACGAAGTCTGTTTTTGATAATTCGCGCTTCGGTATTATCTCTCACAGGAGGAATCCCGGCCGTGGGCATTTCACTAACAGGAGGTGTTTTTCCAAGAAAAACACCTTGTGCAATAGATTCCGGTCCTTCTTGAGCTGACACACTCAAAGCAAAACACACAAAAAATAAACTTAGTAATTGTACTCTTTTTTTCATCTGTTTAAATTTGTTTAATAAATTGAAAAATGGTTAGCCCTAATATCCATTTTCGGTTGGTTTTATGAATTGAATGGGCCATTCAAAAAATGAAATTATCAACTAGCAAGATACTGCTTTCATTTTTAAAAATTTATTTTGGATTGCATTTTAACAAAATATGCTTTCCGTTGTTAAACTCTCAAACACAAAATTTTACACCAACAAAAAATGAATAGTTCAAAACAAAATTAACTCCCCTCTTTTAAGAATAAAATCAGTAATTTTGTGGTTTGTTTTTTATCATCAAACAAACACCTTTTATGATTCTCTTTTTCTCCAAACAAAAAACGGTCTACGCAGTAGCAACCCATCAAAAACTTAACGACCAAAACATACAAAAACTCAACTGGCTTTTTGGTAATGCCACGCTCAAAAACGAATCCGTCCTGAAACTGCCCGCGACGGATTTTTTTGTAGGTCCACGTGCCGCGATGGTAACGCCTTGGAGTACCAACGCAGTAGAGATTACCCAAAACATGGGCATCAAAGGAATCATTCGCATTGAGGAATTCCAAATCACAAACGAAAAAGAAGCCGACTTCGATCCCATGTTGCTTCAAAAATATGCAGAGCTGAACCAGGAACTTTTTACCATTCACATTCAGCCGGAAGCGATTAAAGACATTACAAACATCGCTGTTTACAACAAAAAAGAAGGTTTGGCACTCAATGATGAAGAGGTTGTTTATCTGGAAAAACTTTCCAAACGCCTTGGACGTCCGCTCACAGACTCGGAAGTGTTTGGCTTTTCTCAAGTCAATTCTGAACACTGCCGCCATAAAATCTTCAACGGCACTTTTATAATTGATGGCGTAGAAAAACCATCTTCGCTGTTTAAACTCATCAAGAAAACTTCGGCTGAAAACCCCAATACCATTGTTTCAGCTTATAAAGACAATGTGGCGTTTATTGATGGACCCACTGTTGAGCAGTTTGCACCCAAAAGTGCTGACAAGCCAGATTTCTATCAGAAAAAACCTTTTGACAGTGTGATTTCGCTGAAAGCAGAAACCCATAACTTCCCCACTACTGTTGAACCTTTTAACGGTGCAGCAACGGGAAGCGGAGGAGAAATAAGAGACCGTCTCGCCGGAGGCAAAGGTTCCTTGCCCCTGGCAGGAACCGCTGTTTATATGACATCTTATCCGCGACTTGAAAACAGGCCCTGGGAACAAAAAACAGAAGTCCGAAAGTGGTTGTATCAAACGCCACTAGATATATTAATCAAAGCTTCCAACGGTGCTTCCGACTTTGGAAACAAATTCGGGCAACCGTTGATTTCAGGTTCTGTTCTCACTTTTGAACATAAAGAAACCGAGCGTATGCTGGGTTATGACAAAGTCATTATGCTCGCCGGAGGTATTGGTTATGGCAAAAAAGACCAAAGCATCAAAGACACTCCCAAAATGGGGGATGATATTGTTATTCTGGGTGGTGATAATTACCGCATTGGGATGGGTGGTGCTGCTGTATCGTCGGCAGATACCGGAGCATTTTCAAGTGGTATCGAACTCAATGCTATTCAACGATCCAATCCGGAGATGCAAAAACGTGCTGCTAATGCCATTCGCGGTTTGGTGGAAAGCGACATCAACCCAATAGTCTCCATTCACGACCACGGCGCGGGTGGGCACCTCAACTGCCTGAGCGAACTCGTGGAAGAAACCGGTGGTGAAATCGCTTTGGAGAAACTGCCTGTGGGTGATCCTACTCTTTCGGCTAAAGAAATCATTGGTAACGAATCGCAGGAACGTATGGGACTTGTGATTGGCAAAAAAGATACAGAAACTTTACGCCGCATCGCTGAGCGGGAGCGTTCACCTATGTATGAAGTGGGAACCGTGACCGGCGACCACCGTTTTGTATTCAAAGCCAAAGACGGTAAAAACCCCATGGATCTGGCACTGGCAGATATGTTTGGAAGTTCGCCAAAAACTGTGATGACAGACTCAACTGTGGAACGCTACTACCCTGCACTCAGCTATTCATCAGATAGAATAAAAGACTACATCACCCAGGTACTCCAACTGGAAGCCGTGGCGTGTAAAGATTGGCTCACCAACAAGGTGGACCGTTGTGTGACCGGACGTGTTGCCAAGCAGCAATGTGTGGGTCCCCTGCAAATTCCGTTAAATAATTGTGGTGTGATGGCATTGGATTACAAGGGCAAGGAAGGCGTTGCTACCAGTATTGGGCACTCCCCTATTTCGGGCTTGATTGATCCGGTAGCCGGTTCAAAAAATTCCATTGCCGAAGCGCTGACCAACATCGTCTGGGCACCTTTGAAAGACGGTTTGCAATCGGTTTCACTTTCGGCCAACTGGATGTGGCCTTGCAACAATCCCGGTGAGGATGCCCGTTTGTATGCCGCTGTGGAAGCCGTTTCAGAGTTTTCGATTGTCTTGGGCATCAATGTCCCCACAGGAAAGGATTCACTTTCCATGAAACAAAAATACCCCGATGGTGATGTGATTTCCCCCGGAACAGTCATTATTTCGGCAGCAGGAAACTGTGATGCCATCACCCGGGTGGTAGAACCTGTGCTTCAAAAAGGAAAAGGCAGTATTTACTACCTCAACCTGAGTCAAGACGACTTCAAATTGGGCGGTTCTTCTTTTGCACAAATTCTCAACGAAATTGGCAATGAAGCCCCTTCGGTAAACGATGCAACTTATTTTAAAAATGCCTTCAATACCATTCAGGACTTAATTAAAAACAATCAAATCGCTGCGGGACACGATATTTCTTCGGGTGGACTACTAACGGCTCTTTTGGAACTATGTTTTGCAGATAATGAGTTGGGCGCAAACATTATCCTCCCCAATCCCTCCCAAGGAGGAGCTTTTGGGACTGATGATTTGGTGAAAATATTGTTTGCCGAAAACACAGGTGTTTTGATTCAGGCTAACGACGATTTAGCCGTTGAAAACGCTTTCGCGAAAGCGAATATTGAAGCCATCAAAATAGGAACTGTCACCAAAAGTGATAGCCTTTCCATCACACATGCAGCAACCACCGAGACTTTCAGCATCTCTGAAATGCGTGATGTATGGTATAAAACTTCCCACCTGCTCGACCGCAAACAAAGCGGAAAGCAGAATGCTGATGAACGTTTTGAGAATTATAAGAATCAGCCGTTGGCGTTTAAGTTTCCGAAACATTTTGACGGGAAATTACCTGTAACCAATGGAGGAAAACGCATCAAAACTGCTATACTTCGTGAAAAAGGAAGCAACAGTGAGCGCGAAATGGCCAATGCTATGTACCTCGCCGGTTTTGATGTGAAGGACGTGCATATGACCGATTTGATTTCGGGGCGTGAGACTTTGGAGGACATTCAGTTTATCGCTGCCGTGGGCGGATTCTCAAACAGTGATGTTTTAGGCAGTGCCAAAGGTTGGGCTGGTGCATTTCTATACAATGAAAAAGCCAACAAAGCCTTAAAAGACTTTTTTGCCAGACCAGATACGTTGTCATTAGGCGTGTGTAACGGTTGTCAGTTGTTTATCGAACTTGGCTTGATCAATCCAGACCACGATGAAAAACCCAAAATGCTGCACAACGACAGTGGTAAGTTTGAATGTACTTTTACCTCAGTGGAAATAGAAGAAAACAACTCGGTAATGCTATCTTCCCTTGCAGGAAGCAAACTCGGTATCTGGGCGGCACATGGAGAAGGAAAGTTCAGTTTCCCTTACGGAAAAGAAAAGTACAACATTGTGGGTACTTACGGTTATGAAGGCTATCCCGCCAACCCCAATGGCTCTGATTTCAACACAGCAATGATGACCGATGAAACCGGAAGGCATCTGGTGATGATGCCCCACTTAGAGCGTTCTACCTTCCCCTGGAACTGGGCGTATTACCCGAAAGACAGAAACGACGAAGTTTCGCCCTGGCTAGAGGCGTTTGTGAATGCGAGGGAGTGGATTGAGAACAAATAAACTCCAAGAATTTAGATACCAACCGTTTGCAGGAAACTGCAAGCGGTTTTTTATAGAAAAATTTGTACTTACCATCTATCTACTCAAAATAACCATCTATCAATTTACCTCTATTTAGCTGGCTAGTCAACAGTAGTTTTGTCTCATAAACCTTTAACAAACAGTATTATGAAAACATTATCTACCTTACTTTTAGTTTTAACTATGAATTTCACATTGGGATTGGTCGGTTTAATGGCACAACCGGCAAATGACCTTATAGCAGATGCTATAAATCTTGGGTTTGGTCCCATTCCTTACAATGAAGTTGGTGTTGACTTTCCAAGTGCAACAAATACAAATGACAATACTCCCGGAGGAACAGGGTGTGCTTTATCACAAGCCGGCGTATGGTATAAGTTTACAGCCACAAAAGTGGGTACCGTCACCGCAGGAATTTTTAATCCAAATGGAGCTGTAGTAATTTTCTTTGAAGGGCCTGAAACAGGTGTTACCTCAGGTATGCAACTTACCCATGTCAATCAGGGAAATAATCCGTGTTCTCCAAATCCTTTAGCCAGTATTGAAACTACTATTGGAACTACCTACTATCTTTATATGAGAAACACAGTAGTATCAGATGTAGGCATCAACACATCAACCATTTTTAAAGTTCCTGATAACGATTTGATTGAAAATGCAATAAACATGAATGACGTTGTCATGCCTTATGTGGAAGAAAACATCCATTTTTTAATGGCAACAAGTACTAATGATGGTGGTCAAATGAACTGTACATCCGGTAATTTTGCCGGGATTTGGTATAAAGTAACACCCGAACAAGATGGTCAAATCAACGCACTATTGAGCAGTGCAGAAGCAGCAAGTATTCTGATAATATATGAATCAAACAATCCCAATGCAACTACAGGAATACAATTAACCTGGGTGGATCAACCTTTAAATCCCTGTGGTGTTGGTAACTTTGCTAGTGTTGATGCTGTAGTAGGAAATACATATTATTTTTTCGCATTATCAGGAGACCCTTATGCAGATATAGCTATAGATACCAGTCTCGTTTTAAGCACACCTGACAACGATATCCTCAATATTAATTTCTATCCTAATCCTGTGGTTGATGAATTAAATTTTAATTCAACATCAACAATTGACAACATTAAAATATATACCCTTTTGGGTCAGCAGGTTATGAATGAAAACTTTAGCAACACAATAGGTTCTATTGATATGAGTCATTTATCAAAAGGAATGTATCTGGTTGAAGTAACTTCTGGAGTAAATAAAACAACTTTAAAAATCCTGAAAAAACAATAGCTATGGAATATTTTGTTTTTTTTCTTTTGATTGGATTTATAGCTTTAGCCGCTATTAATCAGAAAAAAGTGGACAGGCTTGAAAAAGAAATCGAGGAACTTAAAAACAAGCTGAATTCCATTGGACTCTAACATAAAAGAAAATTGTTTAGTTAGTTTATTTATCTAAATGCTGTTTTGTAGCTAATGCAAAACAGCATTTTTTAAAAGATAAAAAAATAATTAATTACATTTAAAAATCTTAAAATTGTGTACTAAGCTTTGTCGTACTCCACAATACATACATCAAATTTAAACCTGGATCAATTTGAAGAAATATTGATTTACTTCACTACATCTATTCCAAAAAAAAATACAGAGGAAGAAGTTCTATGGGATCTGGCTAAAAACTGTATTGCTAAACTTGGTTTTGTAGATTGTGTTATTTATCTATTGGATCAGAAAACAAACATACTCATTCAGAAAGCGGCCTACGGGCCTAAAAACCCAAAAGATTATGAAATCTATGAGCCCGTCCATATCTCCATCGGGCAGGGAATTACAGGGTCTGTAGCCCAAACCGGCAAAGCTGAAATAATTTCAGACACTTCTCAAGACCCTCGCTATATCGAGGATGATGAAATGCGATTTTCAGAAATTTGTGTTCCTATCCTTGCTAATGAAGAAATTCTGGGGGTTATAGATTGTGAACATCCACAAAAAAACTTTTTTACAGAACAACACCTGCGCATTTTAAAAACAATTGCTTCCATTTGCGGTATTAAAATCAATCAAATACGCACAGAAAAAAAAGCGCTCCGTGAACAGGAACAACGTCTAAAGATTCAAAGTGAAATGGTTGAACTCAAACTTAAAGCCTTTCAATCGCAAATGAATCCGCATTTTGTTTTTAATACCCTCAATGCTATTCAATACTTTATAACGTCCGATAAAAAAATAAAAGCACTAAATTACCTGTCTGTTTTCAGTAAATTAATTAGGTATTATCACAACTATTTTGAAAAGGAAACCATCGTGCTTAGTGATGAAATTGAGATGTTAAACTGGTATTTGAAACTCCAGAGATTGCGCTATGAAGATCGTTTTGAATATTCCATTTCTAATGAAACAGCCCTTGCTACAGAAGCCACCATCCCCGCTTTTGTAATTCAAACCCTTCTTGAAAACATTATCGAGTTTACTATTTTTAGCAACAAAGGCCCTTCTGATGTTAAGATTAAGTTTGACACTTTTGAAAAATATGTCGAAGTAACAGTTATCTTTAATTTTGAAAAATCAAGTAACCTAAAAACCAATTATTTACCCGAATACAGAAATCAAATTTCTAAATGGCAAGACCAGATAAGAATGCTAAATAAAGTAAAGAATTACAACATCGATAAAAAAGTAACCTTTAAAACACTTAAAAATAAAGAAATTATAGGAAGCCAAATTACATTAAGTTTACCAAACCTGAATTAAAAGTGAAAAACACGTTATCTTTGTGGGCTATACTAATTTTCTGTTTTTACGGAACACATCTGAACGCTCAACAGAATGAGGAATTTGAAGTTCCATTTAAATTATTTCAGGTTGAGCATGACACCCTTTCAGTCAACGAGATTATAGAGCAAAGAGAGACCCTTTTTAAACCAAAAGAGCAATTCAGAAAAACACACCCTGACGACACCTACTGGATACAACTTGATTTTTCAAATCTTCTGCAGCAACTTGAGCAAAAAGAAAGTTGGTATGTATGGTTTAAGAATTTCAACGAGGTCACTTCTTATATGTTGCAGGATGATCAGATTTCTAAACAAACATTAGGCAGTTTTCAACTGAGCACCCATTTTACCGCTAAAGTGCCCTTTAAACAAGAGCAGCTCATAGATGGAAGATACCTCTATTTCAAGGTAAAAAAGCTCAACGTTAGATACCCAATTAGTAAACACACCATAATTGTTTACAGTGAAACAGTCAATTATTATAAAGAAAATTATATTTCCCCATTTGTATTTAAAAGCAAATCACTTACATTTTTGTTCCTAGGAGTTTCTTTAATTATCTTAATCATAACTACCTACATCTACTTCATCAACCGAAAAACAGACTATTTACTCTATGTCATTTATGTGCTTTGCATGACCATTTACTTTGGACGGTTTATTTTTGATTTTTATGAAAAATCAATTGGCAATTTTTCTTTCAACAGCTTTTTCCTCAGTAATTTTCTGGAAGTTCTCTCCAATATTTTTTACATACTCTTTGTAAAATATTATCTCACAACAACTATAAACTACCCAAAACTTGATAAAGCAATAAAAGGTATTACCGCTTTTTTAATTGTCTTCTTGGTGATTGACAGTGCCATTATGCTGGCAGGAGACTTTGGACTGCACGCTGTATTGCTTGAAATGCGTGCCATTATTATTTCTTCTTTTGTTATTTTGAGCATACTCTATTTATCTTATTATTTTAAAAACACCTTGACTTACTTTATCATTTTTGGCTCCTTATTTTATGCTACAGGCTCCATACTCGTTTTTATTACCGGACATGCAAATTATTTAAAAATAGGCGCTATGCTGGAAATTATCATTTTCGGTCTGGGTCTGGGGTATAAAATAAAACTTGAATACCAAGAAAAAATTAGAATTCAGCAAGAGTCCATCAACAATTACATCAAAGCGTTGAGAGCACAAATGAACCCTCATTTCATCTTTAATTCTCTTAGTTCTATACAGCATTTGGTTTTGAAAAACGACACTCCGGCTGCTCTTATGTATTTGTCAAAATTCAGCCAGTTGATGAGATCCACCCTGGAAAATTCTATTGAAAAAAGCGTCACTTTGGCTGAGGAAATCAAACTATTGAAAACCTATATCGATTTGGAATCGCTTCGTTTTGACGGCAGTTTTTCTTATGAAATAAAAGTAGAAAAGCATCTCAACACCCATTTGCTTGAAGTGCCCCTTCTCATCATCCAGCCTTTCGTGGAAAATGCCATTTTGCACGGTTTATTGAATAAAAAAGAAGGTGAGAAAAAATTAACCATTACTTTTTCGGAAGATATAAACCACATCATCGCTACAGTTGAGGACAACGGTATAGGGCGAAAAGCCAGTAAAACACTGCAGAAAAAAAGTTCCAAACCCCATAAAATCTCCCGTGGCATGGAACTCACCCAAAAGCGTATAGAAGTATTAGAAAAACAAACTGATAAATCCGGCTCGTATGTCATAGAAGACTTGACAGACGATTCCGGAAATCCTTCAGGAACAAAGGTTATTGTCAAAATTCCAAAAAATTAGGATTATGAACTTAAAAGCATTCATCGTTGAAGACGAAAAACACAGCCGTGAAACACTCAAAAACCTGCTGGAAAAATTTTGTGAGGGAGTGTTAATAGTAGGCTTGGCCTCCTCTGTTAAAGAGGCTTTGGATATAATTCCCCGGTCAAATCCTGATGTCGTTTTTTTAGACATCGAACTACAATCCGGCACCGGTTTTGATTTACTCAATCAACTCCACGAAATCAATTTTGAAGTCATCTTCACAACCGCATTTGACCAATATGCAATCAAAGCCGTGAAATTCAGTTCGCTGGATTATCTTTTGAAACCAATTGATTTAGAAGAATTACAACTTGCGGTGGAAAAAGCAAAAAAAATTAAAAACAAAGAAACTTACAACAACCAGTTACAAACCCTTCTTCAAAACATACAACAACCCAAATTATCCAAAATTTGCCTGGCTACTTCAGACGGTTTTGAGTTTATCAACACCCAAGAAATTCTCTATTGTGAAGCAGGGGGCTCTTACACCACTTTTAGACTTGCCAATGGGAAAAAACTACTCGTAAGCAAACACCTCAAAGAATATGAAAACCTCCTCACCGATCAGCATTTTATGAGAGTACACAACAGTTACCTAATCAACTTAAAGGAAGTAAAAAAATATGTAAAAGCAGATGGCGGGTATATAGTAATGAATAACGATGATATCGTGAGTATTTCCCGCTTAAAAAAAGAAGTATTTATAGAAGCTATGCAACTCCTCATTTAGAAAATAAGACTTTTTTCTCATAATATTACAAACTCCACCATTTTTTCTTATTTTGCATTGCAAATAAGAAGTCCATGAATAAAATAACCCGCATTTTTGAATTTCCCTATCACCAGCTTTCAAAAAACAACCTGCCCGATAGCCTTGTGACAAAATATGGTGATGACTGGGTAAAAACATCCACTCAGGAATTTATCGATAAAGCCAATGCCGTTTCCCGTGGTTTATTAAGAATGGGAATCAACAAAAACGATAAAATAGCAATCATTTCTACAAGCAATCGCACTGAGTGGAGCATTATGGATATTGGTGTTTTACAAACAGGGGCTCAAACCATCCCCATTTATCCAACCATTACTGAAGAAGACTATGAATATATATTAAACCACTCAGAATCTATTTACTGTTTTGTTTCAGATAAGGAGGTTTATGAAAAAGTCATGTCCATCAAAAAGAACGTGCCTAAGTTAAAAGAAGTCTTCTCTTTTGACACCATAACAGCCTGTAAAAACTGGACTGAAGTATTGGATTTGGGAAATGACGATTCCAATCAGGACGAAGTAGAGGCCAGAAAAGACGGTGTAGACCCTCTGGAGCTTGCAACCATAATCTACACCTCAGGAACCACAGGAAAACCTAAAGGAGTGATGCTTTCTCATCACAATATTGTTTCCAATGTTTTGGACAGCGCTCCCCGAATTCCCGTTTCAGAAGGCAAGGCACGTGCACTGAGCTTTCTACCCGTTTGCCACGTTTTTGAACGCGTTGTTCTCTACATATACCAATACCATTCGGTTTCGATTTATTTTGCCGAATCTATCGAAAAAATAAGTGATAACATAAAAGAAGTACACCCCCATGTGATGTCTGTTGTACCGCGATTACTCGAAAAAGTATATGACAAGATTTACGCAAAAGGAACCGAATTAACCGGCATTAAAAAAAGCCTCTTCTTCTGGGCAGTTGACTTAGGCTTAAACTATGAGCCCTATGGCGCAAACGGATGGTGGTATGAATTTAAATTAAAAATTGCCCGAAAACTTATCTTCAGCAAATGGAAAGAAGCTCTGGGTGGCCAACTCGAAGTGATGGTTTCCGGAAGTGCTGCACTGCAACCCAGATTGGCGAGAGTTTTTGCTGCAGCAGGAATGCCAGTTATGGAAGGTTATGGTTTAACTGAAACTTCTCCGGTCATCTCGGTAAATGATATGCGAAACGGACTCTTTAGAGTAGGGACTGTTGGAAAAGCAATCCGAAATGTGGAAGTCAAAATTGCCGAAGACGGCGAAATACTGTGTAAAGGTCCAAACGTTATGATGGGCTACTACAAAGACCCCGAAAAAACAGCCGAGGTAATGACCGGTGACTATTTTCACACCGGAGACATTGGCGAAATAGACAAAGACGGATTCATTAAAATCACCGACCGCAAAAAAGAAATGTTTAAAACCAGCGGCGGAAAATACATAGCACCTCAGCTACTTGAAAACGCCATGAAACAATCCTTATTTATCGAACAAATCATGGTGATTGGCGATGGTGAAAAAATGCCGGCTGCCTTCATACAACCCAGCTTCGACTTTGTTAAAGAATGGGCAAAACGCAAAAAAATTGATATTGGGACTTCTCTGGAAGACCTTTGCAATAATGAAAAAGTAATCGCACGTATTCAAGAAGAAGTTGACACCTATAATGAACGCTTTGGCAAATGGGAAAAAATAAAGCGATTTGAACTCACCCCAGAATTGTGGACTATTGAAGCCGGGCACCTCACTCCCACGATGAAATTAAAGCGGCGGGTGGTTAAAGAACGTTATAAAGATTTGTATGAAAAAATATACAATCAATAAAATAAATCCCAATGTAAGAATCCTTCAACATTCCTGATTATTCCTCATTTCATAAATTTTTGGCGTTAAAAAATAGATTTTACATAACTTTTTAATACATTTAGTATCAACTAACTAATAAAAGCAAAAAAATGAAAACAAAAAATTTCCTAGTTTCCGGAATCGTAGGAGGTATTGTCTATTACCTACTTGGATGGTTGTTTTATGCAATCCTGCTCAAAGATTTTTTCCCTCAACCCGAAGAAAGTACACAAATGATGATATACATCCTTCTAGGGTGTCTCACCTATGGATTGTTCATCGCCTATATCTTTACCAAATGGGCACAGATTAGTACCGCAGCCACAGGAGCAAGTGCCGGTGCTGTAATCGGAATTTTTATCGGCCTGTTCTACAATTTTTTTAACATGGCAATGATGCCTGAAGTAACTTATGAAATGGCAGCACTTGATTTAGGAATAACTATAGTAAGTACAACAATTATTGGAGCTGTAATAGGAGCCATCAATGGCAAACTAGGTTAAATCAAAAACTATTTATTTATTTTCAAACTCCTCCTCCAAGAGGAGTTTTTTTGTTTCTAATAATTTTTTTTAAATTTATTATGCGTGCATAGTATTTTTTTGTATATTTACAAATCTATTATTATTTCAATTACAGGAATACATTTCCTATAAAAGGAAATTGGTCAAAACAAAATGAAAGAAAAAACTATAGATTACGTCTTAAGAACAACCTGGCAAGCAGTAACAAGAATGTACAATGAAGAAGCCGCGAAGTTTGAGAGCACTATGGCCACCGGTTTTGCACTTTTAAGCATCGACCCTGAAGAAGGCACGCCTTCCACCTCATTAGGCCCGCGAATGGGAATGGAAGCCACCAGCCTTTCCAGAACCCTTAAATCGATGGAAGAACGTGGACTAATCATCAGAAAACCAAACCCTGAAGACGGCAGAGGAGTCTTAATCTTCCTTACCGAATTTGGTAAAGAAAAAAGAGAATACTCAAAAGACAGAGTACTCCAGTTTAATGAAGCAGTAAAAAAAAATATTTCAGAAGAAAAACTGAAACACTTCTTTGAAGTCACAGATACCATCAACGAAATGATTTCAAATAAAAAAGTATATACAAACGAATTAGTTTTTAAAAAATATGAGTAAACGTAGAATTAACAAAGTAGCCGTCATTGGCTCCGGAATTATGGGAAGCGGTATTGCACTGCATTTTGCCAATATTGGTGTAGAAGTGCTCCTGCTAGACATCGTCCCTAGAGAACTCAATGACATTGAAAAGAAAAAAGGACTAACTTTAGATGATAAAGTAGTGCGCAATCGCCTCGTTAATGAGTCACTTCAAGGCGCAATCAAGTCCAAACCTTCACCGGTTTATCACAAGAGTTTTGCAAACCGCATCACCACGGGCAATCTGGAAGACGATATCGCCAAAGTAAAAGATGTTGACTGGATTATCGAGGTAGTCATTGAGCGACTTGACATCAAAAAACAAGTATTTGACAATCTGGAGAAACACCGCACACCGGGAACACTCATCACTTCAAATACTTCAGGAATTCCCATCAAGTTTATGAATGAAGGTCGCAGTGAAGACTTTAAAAAGCACTTTTGCGGAACCCACTTTTTCAATCCGCCACGCTACCTGAAACTCTTTGAAATCATCCCCGGACCTGATACTTCTCAGGAAGTTTTGGATTTCTTAAATGAATACGGCGAAAAATTCCTTGGTAAAACATCGGTTATAGCAAAAGACACTCCTGCTTTTATTGGTAACCGTATCGGTATTTTCGGCATCCAAAGCCTCTTCCATCAAGTAAAAGAAATGGGGCTCACTGTTACCGAAGTTGATAAACTCACCGGCCCTGTTATTGGTCGTCCAAAATCTGCCACTTTCAGAACCGTTGATGTTGTGGGACTTGATACACTGGTGCACGTGGCCAACGGAATTTATGACAACTGCAAAGACGATGAAGCTCACGACCTGTTCAAACTACCCGATTTTATTTCCAAAATGGTAGAAAACAAGTGGCTGGGAAGCAAAACCGGACAAGGGTTTTATAAAAAAGTAAAAAATGAGGATGGCAGTAGTGAAATTAAAGAGTTAAACCTCAACACACTCGAATACCAATCCACCAAAAAAGCAAACTTCGCCACCCTCGAAAAAACAAAAACCATCGACAAACCCATTGACCGCTTTGCGATACTGGTAGATGGAGATGACAAAGCAGGTGAGTTTTACCGCAAGAACTTTGCAGGTATGTTTGCATACGTTTCCAACCGTATCCCTGAAATATCTGACGAACTCTATAAAATTGACGATGCTATGAAAGCCGGTTTCGGCTGGGAAAACGGTCCGTTTGAAATCTGGGACGCCATCGGCGTTGAAAAAGGACTCGAACTCATCAAGGCCGAAGGACTTCAGGCAGCAGCCTGGGTAAAAGAAATGCTGGCTTCCGGAAATAAGTCATTTTATTCCGTTAAAGAAGGAGCTACCTATTATTATGATATTCCATCTAAAAAACAAACTAAAGTACCCGGTCAGGATGCCTTTATTATCCTGAACAACATCCGCGAAAGCAAAAAAGTATGGAGTAATAAAGAAGCCATCATACAAGACCTGGGCGACGGAATCATCAACTTGGAATTCCAGAGCAAGATGAATACCATTGGTGAAGGCGTCCTCGCCGGCATCAACAAAGCCATCGACCTGGCAGAAAAAGAATACGACGGACTCGTCATCGGCAACCAGGCCGCAAATTTCTCTGTGGGCGCTAATATTGGGATGATTTTTATGATGGCCGCAGAGCAAGAATATGACGAACTCAATATGGCTATCAAATACTTCCAGGACACTATTATGCGTGTGCGCTACTCCTCTATACCCGTTATTGTTGCTCCCCACGGAATGACCTTAGGAGGTGGTTGTGAAATGAGTATGCACGCTGATAAAGTAGTTGCCGCTGCCGAAACCTATATCGGTCTGGTAGAATTTGGCGTCGGGGTCATCCCCGGAGGAGCCGGTTCTAAAGAAATGACCCTTCGCGCCGCAGATACCTTTAAAAAAGATGATGTTGAGCTGAATGTTTTGCGTGAATATTTCCTTACCATCGGTATGGCCAAAGTCGCGACATCAGCTTATGAAGCCTTTGACCTAGGTATACTTCAAAAAGGAAAAGACGTTATAGTTGTCAATAAAGACCGCCAACTCGCTGAAGCGAAAAAGCATGCATTGCTCTTGGCTGAAGCCGGTTACACAAGACCTATCGAACGCACAGATATTAAAGTACTAGGCAAGCAAGCTTTGGGGATGTTCCTCGTCGGAACTGACCAAATGGTCGCAGGGAAATACATCAGTGAGCACGACCGTAAAATAGCCGACAAACTCGCCTATGTCATGGCAGGTGGAGACTTAAGTGAAGCCAGCTATGTAAGCGAGCAATATCTGCTTGGACTGGAACGCGAAGCCTTCCTGTCGCTTTGTACTGAAAGAAAAACGCTAGAGAGAATACAGCATATGTTGAAGACGGGGAAACCCTTACGTAACTAAGAGTCCTCTTCCCGACCCTCCCAAAAAGGAAGGGAGCTTAATTGAAAAACTGAAAAATAATAAAGTAAAGGCGTAGTACACTACGCCTCAACTAAAGATAAAGACAAAATATGAAAACAGCTTATATAGTATCAGCATACAGAACCGCAGTGGGTAAAGCACCACGAGGTCTCTTTCGCTTTAAGCGACCTGATGAACTCGCAGCAGAAACCATCCAGTATATGATGGAGAAAATGCCGCAACTGGACAAAACTAGAATCGACGATGTCATAGTTGGTAACGCCATGCCCGAAGCCGAGCAAGGTCTCAACATGGGCCGACTTATCTCGTTAATGGGTCTAAAAACAGTGGATGTTCCCGGGATGACTGTAAACCGTTATTGTGCTTCGGGACTGGAAACCATCGCAATTGCCACTGCTAAAATTCAAAACGGGATGGCAAACTGTATTATAGCCGGAGGAGCCGAAAGTATGAGCTATATCCCAATGGGAGGTTACAAACCGGTACCTGATTATAGCGTTGCTAAAGAAGGCAACCAGGATTACTACTGGGGAATGGGTCTAACCGCAGAGGCCGTAGCAGAAAAGTACAAGGTTTCCCGTGAAGATCAGGATGAATTTGCGTTCAATTCGCACCAAAAAGCATTGAAAGCACAAGCTGAAAACCGCTTTAAAGACCAAATTGTTCCCATCAATGTGGAACACACATTTGTCAACGAAAAAGGAAAAAAAGAAACCAAATCTTACACCGTAGAAAAAGATGAAGGCCCAAGAGCCGGAACAAGTACAGATGCCTTGGCCAAACTGCGTCCCGTGTTTGCCGAGGGCGGAAGCGTCACCGCCGGAAATTCCTCACAAATGAGTGATGGTGCTGCATTTGTGATTGTGATGAGCGAAAATATGGTCAAAGAACTCAATCTGAAACCCATTGCCCGCTTAGTGAGTTTTGCAGCCGCAGGAGTTGAGCCCCGCATTATGGGTATCGGCCCTGTTAAAGCCATACCAAAAGCCTTAGCGCAAGCCGGGTTAAAACAAGATGATATTGCATTAATGGAATTGAACGAAGCCTTTGCTTCACAATCACTGGCAGTGATACGCGAACTTGGTTTAAACCCCGATATCATAAATGTAAACGGTGGAGCCATCGCTTTAGGTCACCCACTGGGTTGTACAGGAGGAAAACTTTCGGTGCAGCTATTTGACGAAATGCGCAAACGCGAAATGAAGAATAAATATGGTGTCGTCACTATGTGTGTTGGAACAGGACAAGGGGCTGCGGGAATTTATGAATTAATGTAAAAAGGTGTCTAAATTTAAAGGAAAATATCGAATTGGATCAACACGCGCACAATGGTGGGATTATTCTAATCCCGGCGCCTATTTTATAACCATTTGCACACAAAATAGGAATCATTATTTTGGGGCAATTGAAAATGCAAAAATGAATTTGTCGCGCATCGGGATTATAGCAGATTTGTGTTGGCAGGAAATAAACAACAGACGAAAAAATTTAGAATTAGGTGAATATGTTATTATGCCCAATCATATTCATGGGATATTAAAATTGAATGATATTAATTCCAATAACGATGACAACGGTGAAACCGGTGAAAACGTTGCATATACAAGGCACGCCTTGTATCTATCGGAATCGGAATCGGAAACAAAAACGGTTACGGAACCAACAAAATCCCCGGGACAAAAACGTTTCAGAAATCCGGGAAAAAATACAATATCATCAATAATTGGTTCCTACAAATCGGCCGTGACCAAACATGCCCATCGATTTGGGTTTGATTTTGCATGGCAATCACGATTTCACGACCACATTATTCGTAATCAGGGGGAATATCAACGAATTGAAAAATACATCACAGAAAATCCATCTAAATGGCTGGACGATCGATTTTATGCATAAAATTATAAATACCTTCAAAAAAATCATGGAAACAACAAATAAAGAACTCCTAAGAGGCGGCCAATTCATCGTAAAAGAAACCGCTTGTGAAAATGTATTCACTCCTGAAGATTTCAGCGAGGAACAAAAAATGATGCGCGACTCAGTTAAAGAGTTTGTGGACAGGGAGATCTGGCCACACAAGGAGCGCTTTGAAAAGAAAGATTATGATTTCACCGAAGATGTGATGCGCAAAGCCGGTGAGCTCGGTTTGCTGAGCATTGCTGTACCTGAAGCTTATGGCGGTATGGGAATGGGCTTTGTCACCACTATGCTTGTGTGTGATTACATTTCAGGTGCGACCGGTTCGTTTAGCACGGCTTTTGGAGCACATACCGGAATCGGAACCTTACCCATCACCCTTTACGGAACCGAAGAACAAAAGAAAAAATATGTCCCAAAACTCGCCAGTGGTGAATGGTTTGGAGCCTATTGTTTAACTGAACCCGGTGCCGGTAGCGATGCCAATAGCGGAAAAACCAAAGCAGTCCTTTCAGCTGACAGAAAATATTACAGCATTACCGGTCAAAAAATGTGGATTTCAAACGCTGGTTTTGCAAATCTTTTTATTGTATTTGCGCGCATTGAAGACGACAAAAACATTACGGCATTTATTGTTGAAAGAGAAAAAGCAGAGGGTCTAAGTTTTGGTGAAGAAGAACACAAACTGGGTATTCATGGATCTTCTACTCGTCAAGTGTTTTTTAGTGAGGTGAAAGTACCTGCTGAAAACCTTCTGGGCGAACGCAACGGCGGATTCAAAATTGCGATGAATTCTCTCAATGTGGGGCGTATCAAACTGGCTGCCGCTTGTCTGGATGCTCAAAGACGTGTCATCGAAAACGCTGTGAAATATGCAAACGAACGAGTGCAGTTTAAAACACCCATTGCCCAATTTGGTGCTATCAAGCAAAAAATTGCCGAAATGGCTACTGCTGCCTATGTGGGTGAAAGTGCTTCCTACCGTGCCGGTAAAAATATTGAAGACCGCATCGCATTGCGCGAAGCCGATGGTAACGACCATCAAGAAGCCGAATTGAAAGGTGTTGAAGAATATGCCATTGAATGTTCTATCTTAAAAGTAGCCGTTTCTGAAGACATTCAAAACTGTTCTGATGAAGGCATACAGATTTTTGGTGGAATGGGCTTTTCTAAAGACACCCCAATGGAAGCTGCCTGGCGTGATGCACGTATTGCCCGAATTTATGAAGGAACCAACGAAATTAACCGTATGCTCGCTGTGGGCATGCTTGTAAAAAAAGCGATGAAAGGCCACGTAGATCTTTTAGGTCCGGCTACAGCGGTAGGTGAAGAGCTATTGGGAATACCGTCTTTTGACACACCCGATTACTCAGAGCTGCTGGCTGAAGAAAAAGAAATGATTGGTAAACTCAAAAAAGTATTTTTGATGGTGGCCGGAAGTGCAGCAAAAAAATATGGCGCCGAACTCGAAGAACACCAGCAATTATTATTGGCTTCGGCTGATATTCTTATCGAAATCTATATGGCAGAATCTGCTATTTTGAGAGCAGAGAAAAATGCTAAGCGTTTTGGTGAAGACAACCAGAAAGAACAAATAGCGATGGCACGATTAAACTTGTATCATGCCGTAGATAAAATTGCGACGGCGGGTAAACTGGGGATTGCTTCTTTCGCCGAGGGCGACGAACAAAAAATGATGTTGATGGGCTTGAAGCGTTTTACAAAATATGTGAATCTGCCCAATGTAGTTGCCCTGCGCAATACCATTGCAGACAAGGTGATTGCTGAAAATAAGTATCCCTTTTAGAAAACCATTTTACTATCTATAACACAAACCGCCTTGAAGAAATTCAGGGCGTTTTGTTTTAATTGGAATTCAATTCGTTATCAATTGCGTTAATTAGAGTCGTAGTATGTCTATTCAAATTTGCAATGATATCATCAGCAGTTTGTGTATTGTAAAGCCACTTTTCCAATAAAAGAGAGGTAAACTCTGGATTGTTGATCAATGCATCAAAATCGCTTGGCAGGTATTTTAAATCTTGAAAAGTAGTGTCGCTGGCAGAAAAAAACAGGTGTTTTCTGTAAAAAGGGTAAAAAACATTGGCATTAAAATCCCCCAGATTGTGTTTGTTTCTGAAAATTCCTCTTTCCAGGTTAAAGTCATAATGCTTTACGAGTTGGTCACGCAGGCTATCATTTTTTACCATTTCCAATCCCAGAGATTTGAGTTGCTCAAATGCACTGTTATTTGCCTGAATTGTGGTAGCAGACAATGCTAGTACAAATGTGGTTGTAAGGGTGTCACTATTGGGAGGTTTTGTGAGCAGGTACTTGATGGCTTGATTACTTCTTCGGGCATTGATTGCCGCATCACGAAACATAAGAGTATCATTTACCAGCGACCTTTTTATGGTGGTTAAAATCTGATGCTCACTGTTTGTTTTTTTTCGGGTTTCATTCCAGTTATTGATTTGAAGAGCTATAAGAATACCCACTACAACCAGAAAAATTTCGCCAATGGCATACTTCAAATAAGAAGCGGATTTTCCTTCGGTAAGGAATTTTCTGCGAATGTTCCTGAAGATTTTTAGCATTTTTAAAAGTAGTAAATTTTTATTTTGATTGTTAAATTGTTGATATAAATAATCAAGCTTTTCAAATTAAGGGTTTAAATTTTATTATTTTTGAGTAAATTCTTAAAAAAAACTGCTACTATTTGATATTCTTTAAGAAACTAATACGCTGAAAAACTAAAAACCAAACCATGGAAGATCACAGAAAAGTTACACGCATCGAGGGTGATGAAACCTCAAATGAAAACAGAAGCGGAAAATTTGTTCCCACCCCTGAAAACAAAGGAAAAGCAACCCGTCTTAGAGTCATTGCCGGAATTCTCTGGATTCTAGCCATTGGTGCCCAGGTGGCTGCCATCTCACTTTTATTCAAGGAACCCATCAATATGACCTGGATAATCGTGTTGATTGTCATTGACCTCATTTTAGCAGTAATTGGTTCGATACTTTGGAAAAAATCAAACAGACTGGACCCGGCATCAGAGAAAAACAAGTTTATGTTCTTTATGCAAAGTCAGTTGGGGCTTGTAGTGGCTGTTATTGCATTTTTACCCCTCATTATTTTTATATTGACCAGTAAAAATTTAGACGCAAAACAAAAGGGCATCCTGGGAGGAATTGCAGGAGCTGCTCTCATCATTGCCGGTGTGGTGGGTGTCGATTTCAACCCACCTTCTGTAGAGCAATATACTGAAGAAGCTAACAGGGTTGAATGGCTCAATGACGGAATGAATTTTGTATATTGGACACCTTCAGGTAGCGTCTATCACCTATATAATGATTGCTCCTACATCACCTCAGCCAGAACTTCAGAAATTTTTGAAGGCAATGTAGCTCAAGCCAGAGAGTTAAAAAACATAACAAGCCTTTGCAGCCGTTGTGAAAACAAAGCCATTAAAGAAAAAGGGCTTAATGAAGAAGACTATATCGATGCCGAAACACTTGAACAACTCAATAAAGAGAATTCTGGTGAGTAAGTAAAGATCATAATGAAATGCCTGTTAATAAAAAGTGAACAAAACGATATTATAAATTGAGACTTTTTAAAACTTTTGACTAAAAAGCTACTTAACTAAAAATAAACACTATGAAATACCTCATCCTCATTTTCCTGTTTAGCATCACATTCTCAAACGCCCAAACAGACCCCCGAATGTATGACATCATCAATGGTGTTTCCGCCGAAAGGCTGGAAAGAGATGTAACGATGCTGGCTAATTTTGGCACGCGCCACACCCTTAGCGACACAGTTTCAAACACTCGTGGCATTGGTGCTGCACGACGCTGGATCAAAAAGGAATTTGAGACTATTTCCAAAGACTGCAACAACTGCTTGGAGGTATTTTATCAAAAAGACCTGGTAAAAAAAGATGCAAACGCACGCATTCCTTTTGATGTTTGGGTGGTAAACGTTGTTGCAATTCAACGCGGCACCAAATACCCCAATCGCTTTGTTATTATGAGCGGCGATATAGACAGCCGGGTGACAGACCCCAATGACTATACCTCTGATTCACCGGGAGCCAATGACAACGCCACCGGTATGGCAGGAGCGATGGAAGCGGCACGCGTACTGTCAAAATACAAATTTGAAAACAGTATTATCTACACAGGACTTTCAGGAGAAGAACAAGGACTTTTTGGCGGTGCCGGTCTTGCCGCTTACGCGAAAGAAAAAGGCTGGGAAATCATCGGGGTATTGAACAACGATATGATTGGCAATATTGAAGGTGTTAATGGAGTCATCAGCAACCGTGATTTTCGAATTTTTTCAGAACCCGTTCCACCTACAGAAACTGAAAGGCAGCGCAATGCCCGTCGTTTTTATGGCGGCGAAGTAGATGGTATTTCGCGGCAGCTGGCTCGTTATGTTCATAAAACCACACAAACCTATATGCCAGAGATGAACCCCATGATGATTTATCGTCTTGACCGTTTTGGCCGTGGAGGGCATCACCGCCCTTTCAATGATGCCGGCTTTGCGGGCATACGCATTATGGAGTCACACGAGAACTATTACCGGCAGCACGAAAACATCCGTATGGAGAATGGCATCGCTTATGGTGATGTGCTAGAATATGTCAATTTTGACTATGTCGCCAAGCTCACCGCTGTCAATGCCATTGCGATGGCTTCACTGGCCTGGGCTCCCCCGGCACCAAAAAATGTAACTATAGGAGGAATCGTAGAGCCTTCCGCCAAATTGAAATGGGACAAAGTCGAGGGTGCCGTGGGCTACAAAATCTATTGGAGAGATACCACCTCCCCCACCTGGGATTACAGTCGCTATGTGGGTGATGTCTCTGAATTTACCCTTGAGGGCATCGTGATTGACAATTACTTTTTTGGCGTTGCTTCAATTGGAAAAAATGGACATGAAAGCGTTGTCGTATTTCCAGGTGGAATCTTTAGAAACTAAAAATATATTATTATGAAAAAACAGCTTATACTACTTCTGATGGCAGGGCCTTTTATGATGTCTGCTCAAACTGATGTTGAAAAACTGGCTACTTCTCCACGTCACCAAGAATGGGTGGAGATTACATATGATAATCGCACTGTGCATAGCTTTATCGTGTATCCTGAAATCGCTGAAAAGGCCAAAGTCATTCTCGTAATTCACGAAAACCGAGGTCTGAATGACTGGGCACGCGTTTTTACCGATGAACTTGCTGAAAAAGGCTTTATTGCTATCGCACCCGACTTGCTTTCAGAAAGTGGTGAAAACATCAAAAAGACCAGTGATTATGAAAATCCTGACAAAGCCCGTGAGGCACTCTATGCATTAAACCCGGAACAGATTACTGCTGATCTGGATGCCGTTGTTGCCTATGCAAAAAAACTGGAGGCAGGCAACGGCAAAGTCTCAGTCGTGGGGTTTTGCTGGGGTGGTTCTCAGAGTTTCCGTTATGCCACTACCAATGCTGAACTGGAAGAAGCCGTAGTCTTCTATGGCACAGCACCCAAGGAAGAAGCTGCACTTCAACGCATTGAAGTACCTGTTTATGGGTTCTATGGAGGCAACGATGCACGTGTAAATGCCACCTTAGAAAGCACGGCAGCCACGATGAATGCCGCTGGTAAAGTTTTTGAGTATGAAATCTATGAAGGGGGTGGCCACGGTTATATGCGCAGCGGCAGTCAACCGGATGCATCTGAGGAAAACAAAAACGCCCTCACAGCATCTTGGGAACGGTTGATGAAGCTCTTAAAAAATTAAGAATTCAGAAGCTGGAAAAGCTATGAAAATCTAATGTCTAAAATGCTTTCAACTTCTATACATAAAATAATCGTCACTATTTTTGTAAAAAACACTTCAACAATGCATAAAAAAAAATCCTTGCTGCTTCTCTTTTTATTTTCAGTGAGTATGGTCTATTCACAAACTTTTACCAAACAAGATACACTTCGCGGAAGCATCACTCCTGAAAGGGCTTGGTGGGACCTAACGTTTTATCACCTCGATTTTGAGGTAAAACCCGACGAGAAATGGCTGGGAGGCAAAAACACAATAAGATACACCGTGTTAGAACCCCATCAAGTACTTCAGGTGGATTTACAGGAACCTCTGAAATTAGAAAAAGTAACTCAAGACGGAAAGGAACTCAAAATAAAAAGCAATGGCAATGCCCATTTTGTCACTTTAAAAAAGACGCAGAAAAAAGGCGCTTCAGAAGAAGTGGTAGTTTACTACAGCGGTCATCCAAGGGAGGCCGTAAATGCTCCCTGGGATGGCGGTATTTCTTGGAAACACGATGAAGCCGGTAATCATTTTGTGGGTTCATCCTGCCAGGGTCTGGGCGCTAGTGTGTGGTGGCCCAACAAAGACCATATGTATGACGAGGTGGACAGTATGGCTATAAGTGTTCGTGTGCCAGAATCTTTGGTAAACGTTTCTAATGGAAGACTCAGAAACATCGAAGAGCATGACAACAATACCAAAACATGGCACTGGTATGTCACCAACCCCATTAATAATTATGGGGTCAATATCAACATTGGGGATTATGTGCACTTTGGTGAAACCTATGAAGGCGAAATGGGCACCCTCGATATGGATTACTGGGTATTGAGCTACAACCTCGAAAAAGCCAAAGAGCATTTCAAAGACGCACCAAGAAGCATCGAAGCCTTTGAACACTGGTTTGGCCCCTACCCCTTTTATGAAGACAGCTATAAACTGGTGGAGGCCCCCTATCTGGGTATGGAACATCAAAGTTCGGTGACTTATGGCAATCAATATATGAAAGGCTATCTGGGAAGAGACTTATCCGGCACCGGCTGGGGGATGAAGTTTGATTTTATCATCATTCACGAAAACGGACACGAGTGGTTTGCAAACAACATCACTTACAAAGACATTGCTGATATGTGGGTACATGAAGGCTTTACAGCTTATTCTGAAAGCCTGTTTGTCGAGTATTTCTATGGTAAAGAAGCCGGTGCAGAATATGTTGTAGGAACTTCCAATTTAATTCAAAACGACAAACCCATCATCGGAAAGTATGACGTAAACCAAAAAGGTTCAGGCGATATGTACTACAAAGGAGCCAACGTGCTGCACACGCTTCGCCAACTCATTGAAAATGACGAAAAGTGGCGAGAAATCCTCAGAGGACTTAATAGAGATTTTTGGCATCAAACGGTGACCACCGCACAGATTGAAAACTACATCAGTGAAAAATCAGGGTATGACCTAACTCAGTTTTTCAATCAATACCTTCGTGATCACAGAGTGCCCCTGGTGGAGTTTAAAATGGACAGCAACGTGCTTTCCTTTCGCTTTAGCAAAATTATTGACGGCTTTGATATGCCGATAAGAGTTTATATCAATGAGGAATTACAATGGATTTTCCCCAAAGCCGAATGGAGCACAGTAGTGAATGAAAATCCAATCAACAGCCTGCGTTTAGACCCCAATTTTTTGGTTGATGGAATATTGATTGAACCTTAACACCCTATGAAAAGTAAACTGTTATTTTTTTTCATCCTGTTGATTGCATTTTCTTGTGGCATTCAAAAAGAAAAGTCTCAATCAAGAGAATTTAAAAGCATTTTTCAAACTTTAGACAATGCCTTTATTGCAAAAGACACTTCTGTTCTCTCAAATCTGCTACACCAAAATTTAAGTCTGGGCCATTCAAACGGCTGGCTGGAAACCAAACCCGATTTACTAAAAACCTTGATTGATGGGGGCGTAATTTATACTTCCATAGAAACCATTGGCGAACCCAAAATTCATTATTCCTCAGAAAAACTAAAAACAACACGAAGAAATATTGACGTAAGCGGGATTGTGAATGAAACTCCCTTTGACGTCAAGTTAAATGTACTGGAAGTTTGGACTTTGGAAAATAGCAACTGGAAACTGCTGGCCAGACAAAGTGTCAACAGAAGGGAATAAAAAAAGACCCCGGCTGAGGAGGTCTTTTTCTTAAGGTGTTATAGAATCTATTATGCTTTGGGCATAACCACTTTATCAATAGCATGAATCACGCCATTTGAAGCGTCAACATCTGCTGTTACCACGGTCGATGTACTGCCTTTAGAATCTTTAATTACGACCTTTCCATCCTTTAAAGATAGGGTGAGAATTTCACCTTGTACAGTGACTACTTCATACTTATTCTTATTGTCCTGAATTACCTTTATCAAATCAGCTGCTTTCCACTCTCCGGAAACAACATGATATGTCAATAAACCCGATAAATCTTTTTTGTTTTCAGGCTTCATAAGCTTATCCATAGTTGCCTTAGGTACCTTACTAAATGCTTCGTTTGTAGGCGCAAAAACCGTAAACGGCCCCTTACTACTTAACGTTTCAACAAGACCGGCACTTTGAGCTGCGGTGGCAAGGGTAGAGAAATTTGCGTTTCTCATAGCAATTGCAGCTATTGTATTGGCCTCAAATTCTGCAGTCATTTTGGCTTTTTCTTGTTCAGCATTTATTGCTGCGGCTTCTTCCATTTTTAGTTGTTCAGCTTTAGCAGCAGCCTCTGCTTCAGCTTCTTTCTTTTTAGAGTCATCACAGCTCGCAAAAAGCAAACCGATAACTGCTAGTGATAATACAATTTTCTTAATTTTCATAATGATGGTTTTTTTATTTCCACGAAGGTACTTTAATAAAATGTTAATTTTTGATAAAATAAATTATTTTTATGTTAATTATTTAATAGTATTTTTATTTATTTTAAAATAGCCTTAAGCAAATCAATTAAATAATTTTGATAACTCAAGTAATAAACAAACCAGGGCTTAAACAGCCGCTTTTTAAGAAAAATATGATATTTTTACACACACTAGCTAGATATTATTTACCTCATAACACATTGTCATGGTTTACAGAACGTTCCTTTTACTTTTTGCACTTTTATTTTCAATACACCTCAGCTCTCAGGAAGAACAAAAATGGGACGTTGCCAATCCCGGTCACGATTTTAAATACAACACCCACACCTTCACCACTAATGAAGGCACCTGGATGAATTTAGATGTTTCTCCAGACGGAAAAACCATGGTGTTTGATATGCTGGGCGATATTTACACTATGCCCGTCAACGGCGGAAAAGCAAAAGCAATCCGCACAGGTATTCCCTTTGAAATACAACCCCGCTTTAGTCCTGATGGCAAATACATTTCCTTTACCAGCGACGCAGGTGGTGGTGACAACATTTGGGTAATGAAAGCCGATGGAAGCGATGCCAAACAAATCACCAAAGAAGACTTTCGTCTGTTGAACAATGCGGTCTGGATGCCCAACGGCAATTATCTTGTAGCTCGTAAACACTTTACCTCAGGGCGTTCACTGGGTGCCGGAGAAATGTGGCAATACCACATCACCGGTGGAAGCGGTACCCAACTCACCAAACGAAGAAACGACCAAAAAGACGTTAATGAACCCACCATTTCACCTGACGGAAAATATATGTTCTACTGTGAAGACGTCACTTCAGGTAACTTTTTTGAATACAATAAAGATCCAAACAGTCAAATTTATGCTGTAAATCGCTATGATTTTGAAACCGGCGAAATTGAACAAATCACCGGTGGCCCCGGAAGTGCCTCTCGTCCGCAAGTATCGAGAGATGGGAAACTACTCGCCTTTATTAAAAGGGTACGCACCAAAACTGTGCTGTACATACACGACCTGCAAACAGGCGAAGAATGGCCGGTATATGACGACCTCAACAAAGACCAAATGACCGCCTGGGCGTTATTTGGTACCTATCCCAATTTCAGCTGGATGCCTAACAACGAAGAAATTATTATCTGGGCAAAAGGGACCTTTCAAAGAGTAAACATCAAAACAGCAACGGCCACAACCATTCCTTTTACGGCCGATGTGGCTATTGGTATTGCCGAGCGCTTATTTTTTGAAACCCCCATCGACAACAACGATTTTACCGTAAAAGTAATCCGCGATGCTGTCACTTCACCCGACGGAAAAACCATTGTCTTCAGAGCCTTGGGCTATTTATGGACCAAATCACTGCCCAACGGCACGCCCAAACGCCTTACCAACGATACCGATTTTGAAGCAGAACCTGCATTTTCGCCCAACGGCAGGGAACTTATTTATGTAAGTTGGAACGACCTGGAACGAGGAGCTATCAAAAGGATTTCGGTGAACGGTGGCGTTTCTACCGCACTCACAACTGAAAAAGGAATTTACAGAACACCCTCCTTTTCGCCAGACGGCAGAACCATTGTATTCAGAAAAGAAGACGGCAATAATGACCAGGGCAGGGAATTTACAAAAAACCCGGGGCTATACACCATGCCTGCGAACGGTGGAACTGAAACTTTTCTAACTAAAGACGGTGATTATCCTACTTTTACCAAAGACGGAAAACGAATTTTCTTTCAAACCGGCGGCGTATTTTTTGGAAGCCTTACCAAAGAATTAAAAAGCGTGGACCTAAACGGAAAAGACGAACGTACCCATATCAAATCAAAATATGCCAACCGTTTGGTACCCAGCCCAGACAACAACTGGATTGCCTTTACACACCTTCACAAAGGTTTTATCGCCCCGTTGAATATGATTGGGCAGGAAGTGGATTTAGACAACAAAACCACAGCGGTACCTGTTTCGCAAATCGCAAAGCACGCCGGTATCAATCTGCATTGGTCTGCAGACAGCAAGCAGGTGATGTGGACACTGGGAGAAACCTATTTTAAAAACGACATCAAAGACCGCTTTACTTTTTTACCCGGTTCGCCCGAAAAGGTGGAGGACCCTTCAGACAAAGGAATTGCAGTGGGTTTAAAAACTAAAGTGGACAAACCCTCAGGCCGCATCGCCTTTACCAACGCCCGCATCATTACCATGGAAGGCGACGAAGTCATTGAAAACGGAACGATTGTCATCAACCAAAATAAAATAGAAACTTTGGGCAAAACCAGGGATGTGAACATTCCCGCTAACGCGAAAGTCATAGATGCCGCCGGAAAAACCATTATGCCGGGTATGATAGATGCACACGCTCATGTGGGTGGTTTTCGCTACGGATTGACCACACAACAAAACTGGCAGCTTTATGCAAACCTGGCTTATGGCGTCACAACGGTACACGACCCTTCTGCCAATACGGAAACAATTTTCACTTTAAGTGAAATGATTAAAGCCGGAAACCTGGTAGGACCAAGACTCTACTCTACCGGTTACATCCTCTATGGTGCTGATGGCGATTTTAAAGCCGTCATCAATAATCTGGACGATGCCCGTTCCAGTATAAAACGCACCAAAGCTTTTGGGGCACTTTCAGTAAAAAGTTACAACCAACCGCGACGTGACCAGCGACAGCAAGTGTTACAAGCATCAAGAGAAGAAGGCATCAATGTCGTTCCTGAAGGGGGCTCGACCTTTTTCCATAACATCACGATGATTATTGACGGTCACACCGGAATAGAGCACAACATTCCCGTGGCTCCTGTTTACAAAGATGTATTTGAACTTTGGGGAGCCAGCGAAGTGGGTTATACTCCAACTTTATTGGTAAACTACGGTGGGCTCAATGCCGAATATTACTGGTATCAAAAAACCAATGTTTGGGAAGATGATAAACTACTGCAATTCACACCGCGTGGCATAATCGATTCCCGCTCACGCCACAGAATGATGATTCCCGATGAAGAGTATGAAAACAGTCATATCCTCACCTCAAAAACCGCCACCGCACTCTCAAAAAGAGGTGTTAAAGTGCATATGGGAGCTCATGGACAGTTGCAAGGCCTCGGAGCCCACTGGGAATTGTGGAGCATTCAACAAGGCGGCATGAGTAATCACGAAGCTTTAAAAACAGCCACCATCTATCCGGCGAAATACATTGGAGCCGGTAAGGACATTGGTTCGCTGAAAGTAGGCAAAATGGCCGATTTACTCATACTTGAAAAAAATCCGCTGGAAGACATTCAAAACTCAAACAGCTTGATTTACACAATGATCAATGGCAGGCTGTATGACAGCAATACCATGAACGAAGTGGGCAATCACCCTAAAGAGCGCCAACCCTTTTACTGGGAAAACAATAAATTCAATGCCGCTTTCCCCTGGAACGAGACAAGCAAAAGTTTTATGGAGCAACAATGTTGTGGTGTGGGGCATAATTAGTGGGTTCACTTCGCTATCGCTCGTGATGACGGTGAGTTGGTGAGAGGTGAGTTTACGGGTGACCGAAGACTGATGACGGGTGTTTTATTGAAAGTAAATCTGCGGGTATCTGCGTAATCTGCGGGCTAAATAATTTTGCTGGCTGATATATTACAGGAATGAGCCATCATTTAACTGACTGAACACTCCCGAAGCCACGGGACTGAATACTCTTTTTTATTTCTAATTTAGTACTTGGAGTTTTGGTGCTTTATAATCTACTCGCCAATTCCACACACTCCACCGCTTCCTTCACATCGTGAACCCTGAGGATAGATGCTCCTTTCAAGAGAGCAATACTGTTCAATACTGTAGTACCGTTGAGCGCTTGTTGAGGTTTGATATTTAAGGTTTTATAAATCATTGACTTGCGGGAAAGACCTGCTAAAAAGGGAATCTCTAAATTTTTAAACAATTCCAGTTGTTTGAGCAGCTCAAAATTTTGAGCAATCGTTTTGGCAAAGCCAAATCCGGGGTCGGCTATGATATCGTTGATTCCTGCTTGGCGAGCCGTGGCAATCCGTTCCGAAAAATACCGAAGCACCTCCAGGGTAACGTTCTCATAATCGGTGAGGTCTTTCATCGTTTGCGGTGTACCGCGCATATGCATCATCACATAAGGGACCTGAAGCGTTGCTACCGTTAGAATCATATCATCATCCAGAAGTCCTGCTGAAATGTCATTGATCAGTACCGCACCGGCTTCCACACTTTCTCCTGCCACTTTACTGCGAAAGGTATCCACAGAAATCATAGCTTTTGGAAAGTGTTTTAAAATTAATTCTATGGCAGGAATCACCCGTTGCAATTCCTCTTCAACTGAAATATCAATCGCCCCGGGTCGCGAACTGTAACCTCCCACGTCGAGAAATGTCGCTCCCTCATTGAGCATTTTTTCGGCTTGATCTAAAATGGCGGTATCGGCCTTATGTTTTCCACCGTCATAAAAGGAATCGGGGGTAATATTGAGAATACCCATCACCTTTGGAGTGCTTAAATCGATGAGTGTGCCTTTGCAGTTGATAGATTTCATTGAAAATAATTTGGCACTAATTTACGTCTTTCTCTTCTTTTTTTTAGGACTTCCCGAACGAAAGTGTATTTTTGTATGACAAGCTCAATTGGCTCTATTTTGAATACCCTTATGGCAAAAACAGAACAACAATATGATGAAGTCATCGCCACCTGCAGGACTTTGTTTATCAATAAAATGAAAGATTATGGCAGCGCTTGGCGCATTTTGCGACTGCCCTCTCTCACCGATCAGATTTTTATCAAGGCACAACGCATCCGCAGTTTACAACAAAATACCGAGCGCAAGGTAGATGAGGATGAAAGCAGTGAGTTTATTGGTATTATTAATTACAGTGTAATGGCGCTCATACAGCTCGAAAAAGGTGTTGTGGAGCAACCCGATTTGAATGTAACAGCAGCTACCGCCCTCTATGATGAAAAAATCACCGAAACCAAAAACCTAATGCTCAACAAAAACCACGATTATGGTGAGGCCTGGAGAGATATGCGCGTGAGTTCTTTAACCGATTTAATTATCCAAAAACTCTTGCGCGTCAAGCAAATTGAAGACAATCAAGGAAAAACATTAGTTAGTGAAGGCATTGATGCCAATTATCAGGATATGATTAATTATGCGGTATTTGCACTGATTCACATAAAAGAAAATAAAAAATAAGCTCGAAATAGGTCATAAAAAACGTAAATCAATATTGAATTGATAAAGCACTTAGCAATTTTTGAGTAAACCTTAGGCACTTTGAAGTAAAAAAAAGATTTTTATGAAAACACTTGTTTACATTTCCAGAATTCTCGTTGGAGGGTTGTTTATTTTTTCGGGACTCATAAAATTGAATGACCCTATGGGGTTTTCTTTTAAACTGGAAGACTATTTTGCCCCCGATGTACTCAATCTAGAATTCCTGGTGCCTTATGCCCTTGCCATCGCTATTTTTGTAGTCATTTTTGAAGTGCTACTAGGGGTGATGGTCATCATTGGTTATGCGAGAAAGTTTACCGTATGGAGTTTGCTGCTTATGATTGTGTTCTTCACATTCCTCACCTTCTACTCGGCTTATTTCAATAAAGTAACTGATTGCGGCTGTTTTGGAGATGCCATCAAGCTCACACCTTGGGAATCATTTACCAAAGATGTTATCTTACTGGTGTTTATATTGATTCTCTTTTTTGGACAGAAATACATCACACCGCTTCTCGCGAAAGCATTCTTGAAATATATATTGACAGCCACCCTGTTGCTCTGTGTTTTCATCACTTACCAGGTACTGAATCACCTGCCCTATATCGATTTTAGAGCTTATAAAATTGGAAGCAACATAAAGGAATCGATGTCGATACCTCCGGATGCGCCCCGGGCCATTTATGATTACAGCTGGAAATTTAATGTGAACGGCGAAGAAAAAATTGTGGTGACTCAAGGTGACTACCCCAGTGTGGATGGCGAATTTGTGGGCGTTGAGACGAAACTGGTTCAGGAAGGATATGCCCCTCCCATCACCGATTTCACCATTGAAACCGATGATGAAATCCTCACTGAAGAAATACTCGCCATCGAAAACCTCATTATGGTAGTCGTTTATAATGTGGAACGCAGCAACCCCAAGGGGTTTGAAAACATCAAAAAAATAACCGATAAAGCAAAAGAAAAAGGATATACCGTTATTGGACTTTCTGCTTCTCTTGGCAAAACCATTGAAGGTTTAAAAGCCACTCACGACTTAAATTTTGATTTCTATTTCTGTGACCAAACCGTGCTTAAAACCATTGTGCGTAGCAATCCCGGTATTCTTGAGCTTAGCGCGGGTACGATCAAACAAAAACTGCACTGGAAGGATGCCTTAAAACTAAAGTTGAAAACCATTGAACCCAAACCCATCGTCTTTGATGAGCGCTTAAAATTTCAATTGGACAGCATCAAGGAACTCGATCAGCGATACCGTTCGTTAATGGGTCTGGGACCCGATGAATTAAAAACCAAAGCCGAAGAAATGGGTCTTGAAGAAGAAGAATACAGTGGTGATTTATGGGGAAAACAATCAGCTGTTGACCAAACCAATATGGCCTTTGTAGAACATATTTTCAACAAACATGGTTACCCCGGAAAGTCGATGGTGGGTGAACCCACAAATACCAATGCCTGGTATGTATTGCAACATTCTGAAAAAATACCGGAGCACTTTCATTTGATCAAAAAAGCGGGTGAGGATGGCGAACTACCCTATCGCTTTGTCGCCATGATGGAAGACCGCTTGTTAATGCAGGAAGGCAAACCTCAGATTTATGGCACCCAAGGAAAAACCTATGATGACGCTCGTGGATCTTTTATCTGGCCCATTGAAAATCCTGAAAGTGTGAACGAGCGCCGTATGGAAGCCGGATTTACCAGTACTATAGAAGAATATTCAAAAAATCTTTTTGGTGAAGACTTTGAATACAAAGTACTCACAATGGATGATGTAACTGTGGACTAAATGATACGCTATACACTCCAAAAAACCGGTTATGCCCTGCTCACCCTTTTTGGAGTTGTTACCGTGATTTTCTTTTTGTTTACCATCCTGCCCGGTGATCCCGCCCGCATGATGCTGGGTCAAAATGAAAGCCCTGAACAAATTGAGATCGTCAAAAAAAAATATGGGTTTGACAAACCCATAGGCACTCAGTATCTCTACTATTTAAACGATTTATCACCGCTCTCTTTTCACAGCAGAAAAGAAAACGACTACACCTTTCTTGCCGAAGGAAAATACAGTGCAACACCTTTATTTAATCTTGGCAACACAACCGTAGTCATCAAAGTGCCTTATTTCAGGGAATCCTTTCAAAAAAGCGGAAAAGAAGTCACTGCCGTGATTGGCGAAACCTTACCCAACACAGCTGTATTGGCTGTCTCAGCTATTACAATCGCGCTCATTATAGGTATTTTTTTCGGAATTATTTCTGCACTGGTGAAAGACAGTTGGATGGACAAAGCGATTCAAATCTTTAGTACGCTGGGAATGAGTGTGCCCTCCTTTTTCAGTGCGATTTTATTTGCCTGGTTTTTTGGGTATGTGCTGCATCAATACACAAACTTGAACATGACCGGAAGCCTCTATGTAGTAGATGATTTTGGCGAGGGCAAATACATCCAATGGAAAAACCTCATTCTTCCGGCTATTGTTCTGGGAATTCGCCCCCTGGCTGTTGTGATTCAATTGATGCGCAACTCCTTGCTGGAAGTACTCAATCAAGATTACATACGCACAGCAAAGGCAAAAGGTTTAAGCACTTACCAGATCATTCGCAAACACGCATTAAAGAATTCGTTAAACCCGGTGGTCACTGCCATTTCAGGTTGGTTTGCCTCTATGCTTGCGGGTGCTGTTTTTGTGGAATATATCTTTGGCTGGAACGGTCTGGGTAAAGAAATTGTCGATGCCTTAAACACCCTTGATTTGCCAATCATTATGGGAGCAGTAATTGTGATTGCTACCATGTTTATACTAATTAATATTTTGGTGGATATCATTTATGGGTTATTGGATCCTAAAATTAGGGGGTAGTTTTTTTATTAATTTGAACTATTATTTCAATGACCCAGTTTGAAATTTGAAACATATTTAACCCTCATCCTAAATCATAAGCGCACATCATATTCAAAATCACTTATGTCAACTAATTTAAATAAACGACCTCCCGCTAACGGATTGAGAACATAATTATACTCATCCGGAAGTACTACCGATGGAATTTTAAAACCCGGCACGCCCTTTTTTAGCATTTCGGTTCCAAAATTTTTGGTAGTATAGGAAGCAGGTATCGCTTGCCAATCATCAGGAAGGTTTTTTAACGAAGGCGTGTCTAACTGTTTTTCGTCAATTTCAAAAGTGGCGATACTCAACTGCTTAGGTATGTGTTGAATGGTTACATTCACCAAATATTCCAGCACAGCCAGTGCTCTACTCTCTGAAGTATAGATACAGGGTGTGCCCATATGATTCCACCTTCCGCCATACAACTTGGCTCCCAAACCCTCTAAATCCTGAATAAACTGTGTCTTTCCAATTCTGTAAACCAACATCCCCTAAGAATAAACGCCATAAGCAATCCTACCTATGAGGTTTTTGATTTCCTCACGACCATATTGATTGTTGACAATAGAAAAAGGCACCTCTCCACCCAAACCCTGATTGGGAAGAAACATCCACTCGTTAAAACGGGTTTTATCCTCAAAAACTTCATAGCCAAAGGCATACAAATCTGCAATAGAGACAATGCGCTCACTCACTTGATCATTAAACTTTTGATCCCCTTTCTTATTGATTAAAGTTGCCCGGGTAACTAACAAAGCATCAGCCAGGGAAGCGTAATCCAAAGAAGTAGCCTTTTTAAAACTTTCTAAATACCGTTTTGAAATACCTCGTTTGATAATTTGCATCTTCTCAAACGAAGTCAACACATTCAAGGGTGTGGGTTTATTTTCCACATAATAAACGGTGGGCTCGTTTGCAGCAAAGCCGGCCTCCTTTGAAGATTTATAAGGTTTTGAAGTGTTCTTTCCCATAAGATTAAAATTGAATAGTATATTATTATACTATATTTAATACAAATTTATACTTTTATATTGGGTTTTACAATTATTTTTTTATAATTTTCTTAATGTATCTTTGCAAGAAAATAGGACTAAGGGATTATGAGAAAAAATATAATAGCAGCAAACTGGAAAATGTATAAAAATCTAGCTGAAGCCAATGACTTTTTTACTTTTTTAATTGAAAAACTACCCAAAACAAAAGCAGAAATACTCATTGCACCCTCCTTCACAAGTCTGTGGCATGCGTTTGAAACAACCCGCGAGTATCCGGTAGAAATCATTGCACAGAATATGCATCAGGAAGAACAGGGAGCTTTCACTGGTGAAATTTCAGCTGCAATGCTCAAAAGCGTCGGTATTCAACGAGTCATTTTAGGTCATAGTGAACGTCGCGAATACTTTGGTGAAACAGATGCGACGCTCAAGGCAAAAGTAGAAACTGCTCTTAAAAATGATATGAAAATCATATTCTGCATAGGTGAAAAACTGGAACAACGCAAAGCCAATACTCACTTTGAGCTGGTGCAACATCAATTGCAAAACGCTTTGTTTCAATTGGATAAAAACGACTGGCAACACATTGTTCTTGCTTACGAACCCGTTTGGGCGATTGGTACCGGTGAAACCGCCAGCCCTGAGCAAGCCCAGGAAATGCACCAATTTATCAGAAAAACCATCGCCAACTACTATGATTTAGAAACCGCAAATGGGATTTCTATCCTGTATGGCGGAAGCGTCAAACCCACTAATGCCCAAGCCCTTTTCTCCCAACCCGATATTGATGGCGGTCTTGTGGGTGGTGCCTCATTGGATGTCGATTCCTTTATAGAACTTATAAAAGCTATTTAATGGAACTCATTTATCTCGAATTTGACTTTAAAGTAAACCCTTCAGAAATTGGTAGAGACATTCTCATTGCCGAGCTGGGCTATGTCGGTTTTGAGAGTTTTGTAGAAACAGAGGAAGGCGTAACCGCTTACATTCAAAAAAAAGACTGGCAGGAAAACCTGCTTAAAGAAGTAGAAATTCTTTCCAATACTGAGTTTCAAATTTCGTTTACACGAAAAGAAATCGAGCAAGTCAACTGGAACGAAGAGTGGGAAAAGAACTTTGAACCTATAATCGTTGACAGCTGTTGTTCAGTAAGAGCACCTTTTCACCCAAAGCCCAATGTGGAATTTGACATCGTTATCGAGCCCAAAATGTCTTTTGGAACGGGTCATCACGAGACCACTCATATGATGATACAGCACATACTGAAGAATGAATGGACCGGCAAAAAAGTCCTTGATATGGGATGCGGTACGGCTGTTTTGGCGATTCTTGCCGAAATGAAAGGAGCTAAACCCATTGATGCCATTGACATTGACAACTGGTGCTATTTGAATTCGATTGAAAACGCAGAACGCAACAACTGCAAACACATCACAGTCTATGAAGGCGATGCATCATTGCTCTCAGGAAAAAGTTATGACACCATTATTGCCAACATCAACCGAAATATTTTACTCAACGATATGGCAACCTACGCCTCTTGCTTAAATCCCGGAAGCGAACTTTACCTCAGCGGATTCTACACAGAAGACCTGGAAATTATCAAAGCTGAATGCAATAAACATAAGTTACAATTCGTTGAAAATCTGGAGCGTACCAATTGGGTTGCGGCAAAGTTCATCAAAAACTAAGAAATGATTACTTTTGTATGATGAGTACCAAGGAAAAAATACAAGAAGAAAAAGAGGTCTTAACCGACGAGCAGAAGAACAATGAAATTGTTTTATTCAATGACGACATTAACACCTTTGATCATGTGATCGAAACACTGGTCTATGCCTGTGAGCACACACCCATTCAAGCAGAACAATGCGCCTGGATCGTGCATTATAAAGGCAAATGCACGGTAAAAACAGGTTCTTACGAAGAACTTGAACCTCGTTGCAGTCTACTCCTGGACGCCGGTTTAAGTGCTGAAATAGTTTAAAACTCTTTGTCCAAACTAAAATAAAAGGTATATTTGCATCCGCTTTCAAAACAAGTATGTTTTTTCAGCGGACATACCCTGAAACGGCCTCGTGGCGCAACTGAATAGCGCATCTGATTACGGCTCAGAAGGTTGCAGGTTTGAATCCTGCCGAGGTCACTAATAAATGCTAAAATAATAAAAAACGCCAAGCTTACTTGAGCGTTTTTTTGTTTGTAATATTTTCAAAGCGATGCATTGTCAAGTTGTGAAATAATCCTGCGATAAAAAACAGACCTTTGTCAAGGTTGCCTTACAAATCAAAAAAGTAGATTGTAAAAAAACACATAAGAAAACAGCCTATTTCTTTACTATTGGTAACTTAATATGAGATGCATATTTTCTCGAATGATGCACTTTATTGTTGGCCACTATACCCTTTTTTTCATCATAATTATTTCCGCCTGAATTCAAATTCCTTGCAAATCGCGGAAAGTTACTACTTGAAATTTCGATACGAATGCGATGTCCCTTTTTAAAATAGTTACTTGTGGACATTGGTGAAAGCTTGAGTTCATAAACTTGACCTTCTTCCATAAACACCTCTTTATCATAACCCTCTCGGTAACGGACACGTTGGATTGTTTCGTCGAGATTAAACGCTTTACCATCAGGGTGGACATCTACAAGTTTAATCGTAAAATCTGTATCCTTCACATCTGAAGAAATAAACAACGTGGTTTCTATAAATCCGGAAACTTCCACTCCTTCCTCTAAGGGCTCTGTAGTGTAAACTAAAATATCGGCTCTTTTTTCCAGTTCCTGTTGGTCAAAAGCACCACCTTGTACAGCGTTTCCGGTGCAACACACATTACCTCCTAGAGAGGGAACAGGATTCATGGGGTCGTAAACAAAGCTATCGTAGGTTGATAAATTTTCGGGTTTTTTAGTTGTAAGATAGCCGTTTCCGGGTACATTTGCTTGCCCGTTACTGTTGAGATAAAAGGTTGTCATTTTTGCATTTTCAGGAGGCCACGTTTCTGAAGCTTGCCAGATATTACTTCCCATGGTAAAATATTGAATTCTTGGGGTTTTCTCCTTAAAGTCATTTTTTTCATCCTTAAGCCAAAGATCAAACCATGCATAAATTTGCTCATCGTAATTGAGACGCGCATCCCCTACGCTTAGTTCGCCTACCATGGTGTTTTCTGTTGCTCGTTTAAATGCACAATGCAAGGTTGGAGCAATGACAAGATATTGATTATCTTTATTTTTACTTGTATTTCTCAAATGGTTGAACAGTGAAATATTAGGACCAACAGAAACGTCATACCAAGAAACAAACCAAAAACCGGGAATGTTCAAATCCATGGTGTTGTGATATAAGCCACCTTCAAACCAAGCTGGGTCATTGGGTTTGCGGCGCACCATTTTATCAAATATTTCTTTTTTTCCGTTTATATTTTTTAAGATGTCCTGTATTGGCAAATGTTTCAGAGCCTCAGCCATATCAACGGGTGGGTTCTCTGGAGCCAAATCATAGAATCTTGAAATTCGTATCAAGTCTTCTTGAGTGGCACCTTCAGGAATACGCGGTTTAAATCTGTCGTGTTCCACTCCATAAAGCCAGGAAAAAAAAAGTAGCTGCTCTACTCCTCCTCGGTACCAGTTGCCTTGCTCATAAAATTCACCAACGGTTCCCACTCCGGCTCCAAATGCTTGTGGTACCATAGCTGCGTGTGAAGGATGATTCAAAGCACCTACAGCCATCTGCCACTCTGCCGTTGAGGAACAGCCCAGCGTTCCAATTTTACCATTTGACCACGACTGATTTTTCATCCAGGTAAAGGCATCATATCCATCTGTTAGCGGTACTCCCAGGATGTCCCACTCTCCTTCAGAAAAATAGCGTCCTCTTTCATTTTGAACCACATAGGCATAGCCTCTCTTTATGGCTTCCAGTGCCCTGGCTGCAGTTCTCGAAGTTTTTTCTCCATCCTGCCAAGTGGCAAAATTATAGGGGGTTCTAGAAAAAATGATAGGTACTTTTTGATCAGTTTTTGGACGATAGATGTCTGTTGCCAAACGAATTCCGTCCCGCATGGGCACCATTACTTTCTCTTCAACAATAGCTAACTCATTAAGCTCTTGAAATACATCTGTTTGACCTGTAATTACCGGGACATACAGAAAGAATAACGCATAAGAAAAGAGGATTGAAAGAGGGTTTTTAGTCACGAGTGAAATATTTTAAGTGTTTAGAATTTTAAAAGTAAGCAAATTTAAAATACAAATCATCTAAAACTCACATAGGATATCTAAGTGTTATATATACTATCAAACTTTAACTGTCACTTATATATTTTAGATCAAGAGTTTTATCAACCACCACTATTTAGTTTTAACTTGAAATGCCCTGGAAGGCAACCTTCTAGAATATACCACTATATCATTGTCTTTTAACCTTAAAATAGTAATCAAATTAAATAACACCTCATACTGGTAATCCAAAAAATAGCTTGTGAAAAAAGAATGAATTATTGTCACTTTGCTCTTGTGTTTTTTAAAAAATTGAAAATTGGTTAGGTCTCTTGTTTATATCTATTTTTCTTTCTTAATTAAGCACTCACATGAAATACAATTCCTATTTTTACAGTAAATTTCCGGCAATGTCAAAAAAAGATCAGTTTTTCGACCATATTCAATCGGGTTACACCACCAAGGGTGATTTTATTACCATGGGAGCTGCTATGCTTGAAGGAGAAACCCTAACCAATGCATTTGTAAAAATTCCTCTAAAAACTTTAAATAGGCATGGTTTAATAGCCGGTGCTACAGGAACCGGAAAATCAAAAACACTTCAGGTACTTGCAGAAAATTTATCAGAAAAAGGGGTTCCTGTTTTAATGATGGATATTAAAGGTGATTTGAGTGGTATTGCTCAAGCCGGTGAAGAAAAACCTTTTATTCTAGACAGACACCAAAAAATTGGCTTGGAATATGACACTAAAAAATTTCCTGTTGAATTATTAACCCTTTCCGAAGAAAAAGGAGCTAGATTACGAGCCACCGTCTCAGAATTTGGGCCTGTGCTTCTATCCAGAATATTGGACTTGACAGACGTTCAATCTGGTATTCTCTCTGTCTTGTTTAAATATTGTGACGACCACCACTTACCCCTTTTGGACTTGAAGGACTTGAAAAAAATTCTTCAATTTAGTACTAATGAAGGTAAAGAAGAACTGGAAAAGGAATATGGAAGAATTTCTTCAGCATCTACCGGTGCCATTTTGAGAAAAATAGTAGAAATCGAACATCAGGGTGGGGATTTATTTTTTGGAGAACGCTCTTTTGAAACCAATGATTTGTTGCGAAAGGATGAAAATGGAATGGGTTTTATAAATATCATTCGATTGACAGACATTCAGGATAAACCCAAAATGTTTTCAACATTTATGCTGTGCTTACTTGCAGAAATTTATGCAACATTCCCAGAGCAAGGAGACAGTGATAAACCCAAGCTTGTCATTTTTATCGAAGAAGCACATCTCATTTTTAACGAAGCATCAAAAGCACTTCTCAATCAAATTGAGGCGATTGTAAAACTCATCAGATCAAAAGGCGTGGGAATCTTCTTTGTCACACAAAACCCAACAGACATTCCCGATGCAGTATTGAGCCAATTGGGCTTAAAAGTGCAACATGCCTTGCGTGCTTTCACTGCAAAAGACAGAAAAGCTATTAAGCTTTCTGCTGAAAACTATCCCATTTCTGAATATTACAAAACCGATGAAGTTTTAACGAAATTGGGTATTGGCGAAGCATTCATTTCTGCTTTAAATGAAAAAGGAATCCCCACTCCCCTTGCGGCCACCATGCTTAGAGCTCCCATGAGCCGAATGGACATTCTTGAACCCTCAGAAATCGAAAACCTCGTGCAAGAATCTCAGTTGGTGAAAAAATACAATGAAACCATAGACAGAGAAAGTGCTTATGAAATCTTAAACCAAAAAATTGAGCAAGCTGAAACCGCAGAAGCAACAGAAAAAGCTCAAAAAGAAAGAGAAGCTGCCTCAAAATCAACAACAACGAGAAGAACTAATACAAACCAAAGACAAACCACAACTCGCAGAAGAACCACGCAAAACCCAATTACAAAACTGTTGTCTAGTCCTACAGTGATTAGAAGTATCCTGGGAATTTTAGGAAAAATGATTAAATAAAACCAAAAAACAATAATATCCATATTTATGAAAAAAACATTGATTGCTTTAAGTATAGTAAGTTTATTTTTAATTAGTTGTTCAAAAGAAAAAGACCCATTTTTAATCACAGCAAATGCTATTGGCCATTTAACTAAAGAAATGAGCGTCAAACAACTTGACTCCATTTTTGCTCAGGATTCTATTGTGAGATTGGGAGCAGACTCAAACCTTTTTTCAAAATCAGAACAAATTGAAGTTTATGAAAAAGGCGGTAAACAACTCTTATTGCTCACACCAAAAAACGGACAAGACCCCGACTCAAAAATCACACACATTCAACTATTTGATGACCGGTATACAACCGAAAAAGGCATTCATATAAACAGTACTTTTAAAGAAGTCAAAGAGAATTACAGTATAACTTCTATTGTTAATACGATGAGCTCGGTTATTGTATCTCTGGATGAAACAGATGTGTATATCACCATTGACAAGAGTGCTTTACCGGCCACCCTCAGTGAGCCGGGACTTAAAATTCAAGCGTCAGACATTCCCGATCAAACAAAATTTAAATTTTTTATGTTAGACTGGGAAGCAAAAGAGTAATTATCTCTTTATAGATCAAATCAAAATCCTTTTAGAAGTCTCTGGAAGGATTTTTTGGTTTTTAAAAGTTGTAAAATTCAACTAACTTAATTGTATATTTACAACAACCTTTATTTCAAATATGTTAACCAATAAAGAAAAAACGGCATTTCGCGAAGAGCTTTTCAGGCATTTAGACGGTATTCCAATTGCACCGGTTGCATACCAGTTTCATAATAAACAAGTCACCAAAGAGCTTTTATCAAGTAAATCAACAACACTCAAGCAACTCTGTAAATCAAGTCACGCCAATGACGGCTATTTAAATGTTGCTCTGCGATTGCTAGCCTCTCAGGGATGGATTGACTATCAGGTTGATAATTCTACAGATGAAGTCACAGTTTTTGTTAACGAAACTAGTGAGATTGCTTTTTCTATGTTTGAATATTATAAAATGGCCGTAGATTTTTTAGAACTTTCAAGAACGTTTCACCCCAGAAAATCAAATCCGGCAGATTTTTATAAAATTCAAAAAATACTTGAAGATTTTCAAAACCCAAAAAGTTTTGAATCAATCAAATCAAAAGACCCTGAGGTTCAAAACCAAATAAAAAAACATATTGAAGGAGCAATATGCGGCCCTTTGACTGTTGCACTGGCGATGAATGGTTTTTTCCATAAATATTTTATGGAAGCCTCATTTAGGGCGGGTGAATACCATGAAGACCCACAGAGTTTTAGTAAAATTCTTGACTTCTACACCCACCTGCAATGGTTTACCAAAAAAGAACATACATACCGATTTACAGAAAAGGGATTATTTTTTGCCAAAAGAGCCAGTGCTTATGGTGTAACCGTTTCATACATTCCCACTTTCAATAATATAGAAGATTTATTATTTGGTGATTTTTCATCATTGAGAGAAACCTCAAAAAACAAAGCAGAAATTCACGTAGATCGCGTGATGAATGTTTGGGGAAGTGGAGGAGCACATACCACTTATTTCAGGCAAATTGACGATGTAATTATTGAAATATTCAACAAACCCATTGAAGAACAGCCCAAAGGCATTCTCGATATGGGCTGTGGAAACGGGGCCTTTTTAATTCACCTTTTTGATGTGATTGAACAACGCACACTAAGAGGAACCATGCTGGAAGATTACCCGCTGTTTTTGGTGGGAGCAGATTACAACAAAGAAGCTTTGAAAGTCACCAGAGCAAATCTTGTGAATGCAGATATATGGGCCAAAGTGATTTGGGGAGATATTGGCAAGCCGGAGCAGCTGGAAAAAGATATTTTTGAGGACTATGCCATTCACTTAAATGATTTACTCAACGTGAGAACCTTTTTAGACCATAACAGAATGTGGTCTAATCCCAATGAAAAAATGACTAAAAACAGTTCAACCTCAACAGGCGCATTTGCTTTTCGCGGAAAAAAACTTTCAAACAAAGAAGTTGAACTCAATTTGAAAGAACATTTTATGAAATGGGAACCCTACATCAATAAATTTGGGTTACTCCTTATTGAGCTTCATACACTGCCCCCTCAAATTGCAGCAAAAAATATTGGAAAAACGGCTGTCACAGCTTATGATGCCACACACGGTTTTTCAGACCAATACATCGTTGAACTGGAGGTATTCATGAAAATTATTAAAGAAGTAGGGTTAAGAAGTGTAAAGAAAAACTTTACAAAATACCCTGATTCTGAGTTAGCTACCGTAAGTATTCATTATTTAATGCCTAAATAAACATGCAACGAATTCACCAAGACATCATCAGGCAAGTGTTTACACTTTTATTAATAGTGATACTCGGATTGTTGATTTTTTTAGAATTAGCACCTTATCTCAGTGGGCTTTTGGGAGCAATAACACTCTATATTATTTCAAAGAATTTTATGAGTAAACTCCTAAAAAAGGGTTGGAACCCCTCACTTGCAGCCGGTTTGATCATGTTCATTTCGTTTGTGGGTATTTTGATTCCTGTGAGTCTCGTGGTATTGATGCTTTCAAATAAAGTTACAAAAGCACTGAATAAGCTTGAATCTCTTATTTCATTGATTAAAGAAAATTTTTCGGGTTTAGAAGACCAATTTAACTTTGAAATTATGAGCTCGTTTGATTCTCAAGAAACCGCAGACTGGATTTCAAATAATATTCAAAATTTTCTGGGAAGTACGTTCAATATTTTCATCGCCTTGAGTATCATGTACTTTTTACTTTACTACATGCTCGTTCACAGAAAGCAATTTATCGAGTCTATTTATATGTATTTCCCAATGCGTCCAGAAAATATTAGTATAATTGGAAAAGAAGTCAATAGTGTAGTAAAATCCAATGCAATCGGTATTCCTTTAATTGCAATCATTCAAGGTCTGGTGGCCCTGTTAGGTTTTTTTATTTTTGGAGTGCCCAATCCATGGTTTTGGTTTGTCATCACAGCCGTTGGGTCTATGATTCCTTTTATAGGAACCGCGATTGGTATTTTACCCGTAGTAATTATTTTATTTTCAACTGGTCAAAACTTTGAAGCCATTGGTATTCTTATTTATGGAATTGTTGTTGTGGGAAGCACAGATAATTTATTCAGAATGATTGTTCAAAAAAAACTTGCAAACATTCACCCACTTATAACCCTTATTGGGGTAATTATTGGTGTTCCGCTTTTTGGGTTTATCGGACTCATCTTTGGTCCTTTATTGATTAGTTTATTTTTGGTAGTCTTAAAAATTTACAAGGAAGAATTTGTAGTAAGGTAAAGACGCAGATGATTTAATCTTTTCGGTTTCTTTGTTCTCTTGCAATCAAGGTGTTTTTTAATAACATTGCAATAGTCATCGGTCCTACTCCACCGGGAACGGGTGTAATAAAAGAAGCCTTTTTACTTACGTTTTCAAAATCAACATCTCCTTTAATCACATATCCTTTGGGATGGTTTTCATCAGGGACTCTGGTGATACCCACATCAATGATGACTGCCCCGTCTTTAACCATTTCTGCTTTTAGAAAGTTGGGCACTCCCAGTGCTGAAATAATAATATCTGCCTGAGAAGTAATTTGAGTGATGTTTTTTGTATGGCTGTGAGTGAGCGTAACCGTTGAGTTGCCCGGCCATCCTTTTCTCCCCATAAGAATACTCATGGGTCTACCCACAATATGGCTTCTTCCAATTACAACAGTGTGTTTTCCATTTGTTTCAACTTTATATCGTTCCAGAAGCTCTAAAATCCCAAAGGGTGTTGCCGGAATAAATGTACTCATATCAAGTGCCATTTTACCAAAATTTTCCGGATGAAAGCCGTCAACGTCCTTTGAAGGATCAACGGTCATTAATACTTTTTGGGTGTTAATTTGGGGAGGAAGGGGCAATTGTATGATAAAACCGTCTATAGCATCATTTGTATTGAGGTCTTTAATTTTTTGTAGCAATTCTAACTCGCTGGTAGTATGAGGAAGCCTTACCATAGTAGATTCAAATCCCACACGTTCACAGGCCTTTACTTTACTGGCAACATAAGTCAAACTCGCTCCATCATTTCCCACTATAACAGCAGCCAAATGAGGCACTTTTTCGCCTCGAGCACGCATTTGATCAACCTCTGCTGCAATTTCATTTTTGATGTCGTTTGATACTTTTCTGCCGTCGAGGATTGTCATTGCTTCAGATTTTGGGTTTGTAAGTTTGCCAGTCGTTGATTTATCATAGGTAGGATTCAGAATAATCTATTATTTGAAAAAAAGTAGCTAACTTATTAAAGGTTTAATAACTGTCTTTTTAATTTTATCTTTCTATTAAGGTCAAAAAGCGGTTAGCGCATTTTCCCCATCATTTGCATCATCTTTTTACCGCCACCGCCTTGCATCATTTTCATCATTTTGCTCATTTGGTTAAACTGCTTCATCAATTGATTGACTTCCTGAACTGAGGTGCCGCTTCCTTTTCCTATTCTTTTTTTCCTGCTTGAATTAATTAATGACGGGTTACTTCTTTCTGCGGGTGTCATCGAGTGGATGATGGCTTCAATATGCTTGAAAGAGTCGTCATCAATATCAACATCTTTAAGTGCTTTTCCGGCTCCGGGAATCATTCCAACCAGGTCTTTCATGCTCCCCATTTTTTTGATTTGCTGAATCTGGCTTAAAAAATCATCAAATCCAAATTGATTTTTGGCAATTTTCTTTTGAATTTTTCGGGCTTCCTCTTCATCATATTGCTCTTGAGCTCTTTCAACAAGGGAAACCACATCCCCCATTCCCAAAATTCTATCGGCCATACGGTTTGGGTAGAACACATCAATGGCATCCATTTTTTCACCGGTACCAATAAATTTAATGGGTTTGTTTACTACACTTTTGATTGATATGGCTGCACCACCTCGTGTATCTCCATCCAGTTTTGTCAATATTACACCGTCAAAATTCAATCTTTCATTGAATGCTTTTGCTGTGTTTACAGCATCCTGTCCTGTCATTGCATCTACAACAAAGAGAGTCTCTTGTGGATTTATGGCTTTATGAACGTTAGATATCTCTGTCATCATTTCCTCATCAACTGCTAGACGACCGGCGGTATCGATAATGACTACATTAAATCCATTTTGCTTGGCGTGCGCTATGGCATTTTGCGCAATTTGCACGGGATTTTTATTTCCTTCATCACTAAATACCTCTACTCCTATCTGATCTCCCACTACATGCAACTGATTAATTGCTGCAGGACGATAAACATCACAAGCGACTAAAAGAGGTTTTTTTGATTTTTTTGTCTTTAGGTAATTAGCCAGTTTCCCTGAAAAGGTAGTTTTACCACTACCCTGAAGGCCAGACATTAAAATGACTGAAGGATTCCCACTCAGATTGATGCCTTCTGCATCTCCACCCATCAACTCTGTGAGCTCATCTTTAACGAGCTTTACCATAAGTTGCCCGGGCTGTAATGTTGTCAATACATTTTGACCCAGAGCTTTTTCCTTTACGGTATTTGTAAATTCTTTAGCAATTTTAAAGTTTACATCGGCATCAAGCAGCGCTCGTCTCACTTCTTTGAGTGTTTCTGCAACATTAACTTCGGTGATGCTTCCGTGACCTTTAAGAACGTGAAGGGCTTTATCTAATTTTTCACTTAGGTTATCAAACATAGTATATACTTCATTTTAAGGAGTACAAAGATAAGGATATGTTGTTGAGTATCAAAGATGGTTTTTAGGAATAATTTTAAAAAAAAAAGCTGTCTCTCCAGACAGCCTTTTCCTAATTAACTAAAATTTAATAAAACCAAATTATGGAAGTATTACCTTATCTATGGCGTGAACTACACCATTTGCTGCTTGCACATTTACAACAATAATATTACTTACTCGGCCATTGGGGTCTGTGATGGTTGCGTTTCCGGCATTGATTGTTATGTCTCCACCCAGAGTGGTTACAGTTCCATCAACGAGGTCTTCTGCTCTCACATTGGCTTCTGCAATCACGTGCATATTTAATACCGCAGTTAATGTGGCGCCATCAATGTCACCTAAACCACCTACACCTAATTCTACTAACAAATCTGCAAATGCTTGATTTGTAGGAGCAAAAACCGTGAAAGGTGCCGGGCTGGTTCCGTTTGCAGTTGTAAGCACACTCACAAAGTCTGGTTGGTCTGGCCTGGTTAAAGCAGCAACCAGATTACTAAATGTAGGGTCTGCCACCGCAAAAGTGACTACCGTGGGCAAATCAATTACAGCATCTACTACATGAACCACACCATTTGCAGCTGAGATATCAGCAACAGCTACATTTGAGATTCCGTTTAAAGTAACGCCACTGTCTGTGTTGATGTACAGACTTAAATTGTTATCTGTTGCACCAAATGTGGCTAAAGTTGTTGTATAAGAAGTCGTCAGGTCGGTTGATAAAAATGTACCTGTAAGAGCGTGGTTCAATATTACCTGTGTTAAAGCATCAACAGGAACATCATTAATAGATGCACCTCCTAGAAAGGTGTTAAAAGCTTCATTTGTTGGCGCAAAAACGGTAAACTCGGCATTTCTGTCGTTTAATGCTGCACTCAACCCAGTAATTTGAAGTGCCTCTGCAAGTATAGATAACTCAGGAGTCATCATGGCAAGGCCGGCAACGGTTGGGTCAACAATATCAATAGCTGCTTGTGGAAGCAATACTTTATCAATTGCGTGTACAACTCCGTTCCCGGTTTGAACATTTGTTACAATGATGTTTGAGGGTGCTCCTGTTGCATCAATAATTTTAGCACCACCTGTTAAGTCAAATGTTAAGTTTTCACCTTGAAAAGTAGTTGCCGTTCCTCCATTTACAAGATCTTCTGCACGCACATTGGCACCGGCAATTACGTGGTAATTTAAAACGATTTGTAAAAGATCTTGAGGAATATCATTTAAAGAGTTTAAACCCAAAGCTGCAAGTAAAGCAACAAATGAATCGTTTGTGGGTGCAAAAACAGTAAATGGTGATGCAGCTGTTCCTGAAAGTAAATCAACATAATTGATGTTTGAATCACTAGCAGCAATTAAAGCGTCAACTAAAATTGAAAATTGTGGATTTGCCAAAGCTTGTGTTGTAATATTGGGAATTCCAATTACAGCATCTACAGCATGAATGACTCCGTTATCAACAGTGATGTCGACTTGAGTCACTTCAGAGACTCCGTTAATCTCAACACCGGAAGTGGTATTAATAAACAAGCTTAAGTTTTCAGATGAACTTGCACCTGTTCCAAGTGAAGTAATGTAACCGGTGGTTAAATCACTTGAAAGGTTTGTACCTGTAACGACGTGGTTGAGAAGTATTTCTCTCAAAACATCAACAGGCACATCACCCAAACCGGCAAAACCATTATCATTTAAAAAAACTGAAAAAGCTGCGTTATTTGGTGCAAAAACTGTAAATTCTCCTTGACCGGCAAGCGTTGCCGTTAATCCGGCTGCGTCAAGAGCAGCAGCAAGTGAAGAATAATCTGCATTTGTGGCAACAAAATCAGAAATTGTTACCGGGTCTGTAATTGGCGTTCCGCCATCATCATCATTTGAGCACGATGCAATAATCAAGGTGAGGCAAATGAGAGCAAAAATTTGAATTCTTTTTTTCATAGCTGTGTTTTTTTGTTTACGCAAATATGACAATTGTTAAACAATATATCCTACACTAAAATTTGACTTTAGTATTAATTTAACATTGATTGAAATTTATAAATCAGGTATTAAAATTTATAAATTTCAGTAAATACCGCCTTCAAGCCTTTATTATTTTTATACTTTTACAATCCTGGTTAAATAATAAACGCGCTATTTTTTTTTAAAAAAATTAACAGAATTCAATGAAAGAGAATCTTTTTGATTCGGTTTGTAACGAGAGAGTTTTTGCCACGATACACAAAAGAGTTGCAAAAGATTTACACGATTTCATTTATTATAAGTATGGTGAAGGTTATAATCCCAAAGACAAAGTGCAGGAAGCATTTTTAAAGTTATGGGAAAACTGTGGAAAAATTGTTCCAGATAAAGCAAGAGCATTTCTTTTTTCGGTTGCAAACAACACTACCCTGAATGAAATCAAACACGAGAAAGTAAAATTAAAGTATGTTCAATCCTCAAATAGCGAAGTCAACAATGAAAACCCGCAATTTATTTTAGAGGAAGCAGAATATTTAAAAAAATACCAACATGCACTTTCAAAATTAACCGAAGAAAAAAGAGTGGCCTTTTTATTAAATAGAGTAGAAGGAAAAAAACACAAGGAAATTGCTCAACTTCTCAATATTTCTAAAAAAGCCGTAGAAAAGCGTATTTATAGTGCTTTGAAAGAATTGAGAAAAGAAATTGATGAAATCTAAGGTCAATCTGGTAGGAATTTGGTTTCCAAAGTTGTTATATAATTGAATCAATCGCTATGAAAGAGAAAGAGTTGGTTAAAAAATGGTTGGTTAATGAACTTAACCCAGAGGAATTGGAGGCGTTTAAGCAATTAGACGCCTACGATTCTTATGTTAGGTTATCTGAAAATGCCAAGCGTTTTAAAGCGCCTGCTTTTGATTCAGATGCTTCATTCATTGATTTGAAAACCAAGATTCAGAAAAAACAAACCCCAACAAAAAAATCATATTTAAAATATGCAATTCAAATTGCCGCAGTTTTTGCCATTGGTTTTGCGGTATATTTAGCATTTTTCAACAACCCATACACGGTTTTTGAAACACAAACCGCCGAAAGAAAAACATTCACCCTTCCTGATGAATCTCAAGTCACACTCAATGCAAAAACCCAACTTAAATTTAAAGCTAAGAATTGGACTTCAGACAGAACTTTAAAACTAGATGGTGAAGCTTTCTTCAAAGTGGCCAAAGGGCAAACTTTTGAGGTTCAAACCTCACAAGGTATGGTAAGAGTTTTGGGAACCCAATTCAATGTAAAAAGCCGTGAAGACCTTTTTGAAGTAAGCTGTTATGAAGGTAACGTACAGGTAAATCATCTTAATAACACCCTAGACCTTGCTGCACTCAATTCATATAAGTATCACAACGGGAAGATAGTTAATGAAGAAATGCTTTTCAATCAACCCTCTTGGATGGAAAACAAATCTACTTTTAAAAGTGTAACTTTTAAGCAGGTGCTTGATGAGTTCCAGAGACAATACAATATCACTTTCAGTATAAAAAACATCAATACAAATCAACTCTTCACAGGAAGTTTTATTCACAATGACATCGACAACGCATTACAGTCTATTACCTTACCTTTGCAACTGACCTATCAAAAACAAAACGGTACAGTAATTTTAGCAACGAGTGAATAAATTTAAGCGTTTATTAATTTTTATATTTTTAAGTTTCCCTGCTTTGCTGACTTTCAGTCAAGAAGCCAGTGAATCTTTACCTCTCATTCAAGTTTTAAAAGAAATTGAAAAGGACTTTTCAAGTAATTTTAGCTATGCAGATGCATCACTTGAAGGAATTTTTATAGACAATCCATCTAAGTTTAACACCCTTGAAGAAGCACTTGATTTTTTAAGAAAAAACACCCCTTTTGATTATACCTTACTCACTGATAAAATTATTGCTATAAGTCCTGTAAATGGCTCCATTAGTTATTGTGGATTTATATTTGATTTGGTCTCAGGATTGCCTGTTTCCGGCGCTTCAGTAAACAGTAATGACCAAAAAGTGAGTTCTGATGAATCCGGGAAGTTTTCTATCAAATTAACTCAAGATACAGAAAAAGTAACTGTCAATTTTATTGGATTCAACACCTTGGAACTAACTATAGATGACTTTTCAAGGACTTCTTGCAATCGTTTCTATCTTGTTCAAAAGGTAGAACCACTTAACCTTATATTTCTTCAAAACTACATCACCAAAGGAATTGCTAAAGCCAGTACCGGAGAATTACAAATTAGTTACAAAGATTTTGGAATATTACCCGGTCTGGTTGAACCTGATGTTCTCCAAACCATTCAAGCGCTACCAGGTATTATTAGTAGTAATGAAACGGTTTCTTATCTCAATGTAAGAGGAGGCACGCACGATCAGAATTTATTTTTATGGGATGGTATCAAAATGTATCAAACTTCACATTTCTTCGGAATGATATCAGCGTTCAACCCTTATCTCACCGAAGAAGTGAGTCTTATAAAAAACGGAACTAGTGTAGTATTTGGCGATGGTGTTTCAAGTGTGATTTCAATGAAAACAAGCCGGGAAATAAATGACAGCTTAAAAGTGAGTGCCGGTTTGAATATGATTAATGCAGATATTTATCTGGACACTCCCTTAAATGAAAAAGCATCACTTCAAATTGCAGCCCGCAGTTCATATAATGATTTGGTTGAAACGCCCACCTACCGTCAATATTTTAATAAAGTATTTCAAAATAGTGATGTAACAAACAGTATCGCCAATGCTACAGACCGGCAAGACGATTTCTCTTTTTTTGACACTTCCTTGAGGGGCTTGTTTCAAATTACGTCTAAAGACTTTTTACGAGTTAATTTCCTTTTTACAAACAATGACCTTTTTGTAAAACAAGACGAGTTCAGAAATAGTTTAATTCAGTCGAGAATAAGTAATTTAAGACAAACAAATCTTGCTTCTGGTATTTTTTATGAGCGCAAGTGGAATGATAAACTCAGGTCAAATGTTCAGCTTTATGGCTCAAACTATACCATTGAAGCAACAAATCTCAATGTGATATCACAACAAAAACTCACTCAGGAAAACGATGTGAAAGAATGGGGGGCCATTTTAGAAACAGATGCCTCCCTAAGCCAACTTCTCTCATTAAAAGCCGGCTACCAAATAAACGAAACAACCATCACAAATTTTGAAGAAACCAATACGAGCAGAAACCCGGCAGAATTAAGAGAAACCCTTATAACACAAAGCCTTTTTAGTGAAATAAACTATGTGTCATCAAATCTGTTGACACGTTTTAGATTAGGCGCCAGAGCCAATCATATATCTGAATTTAATCGCATTTATTTCGAACCTAGATTGAGTTTCAATCAACGATTTTGGAACTTTTTTGCGTTGGAAGTTCTTGCCGAACAAAAGAGTCAAACTACTTCACAAGTCATAGATTTTCAAACAGACTTTTTGGGTGTTGAAAACCGAAGATGGGTTTTGTCAAAAACAGATCAGATACCCATTTTAACCAGCAATCAAATTTCATTGGGTCTCAATTACAAACGCAACGGTTTGTTACTAAATGCAGAAGCCTACATTAAAAATGTAGATGGCATAACCACTCAAAGCCAAGGATTCCAGAATCAATTCCAATTCACAAGAACCCACGGAAGCTATGAAGTAAAAGGAATCGACTTTTTATTGCACAAAGATTTTAATGGCTTTTCGGGGTGGTTAAGCTATTCGATTTCAGAAAACAATTATTACTTTGAGGATTTAGACCCACAGCATTTTCACAACAATATTGATATTACAAATGCAATCGCACTGGGTCTTTCATATGATTTTAAACGCTTCAAACTATCAACCGGCTTCAACTGGCATACCGGAAGGCCCACCACTTTGCCGGATGAAAATGAAGAAATTATAAATAACGAAATTCAATACAGCACGCCCAATAGTTCCAGATTAGCTGAATACTTTAGAATTGATTTATCTGCAACATATCGTTTTAATTTGATGCCCGGGGTGAGTGCATTTACCGGTGTTTCTCTTTGGAATCTTTTAGGTAATAAAAATGTTTACAATACTTTTTACAGACTTGACCGCGATTTTGAAATTGAAAAAATAGAACAAACCGGCCTTGGCTTTACTCCAAATGTAACTTTTAGAGTAAATTTTTAAACTTATTTTTGTCTTCAATCCATTTGCTCATATACTTTGTACTTTGCAAACTATGATGCATTAAAACCGAACCTACAAAATTTGAATTACGATGTTTTGTCAAGCGTTTCTGTATAAATTGTATCTTCTCTAAAAGTTCACTTTTGAAGCTTGAACTTTCAAAATTTGTTTTGATTATTTCAAATCCTTTCGCTTGTGATTCCTGCCAACAGCTTTTATTTGAATAGATCCAGACGGCTTTATTAGCAAAATCAATCGGATTTTCTTCAACAAAACCATTCCACAGTATTCCGTCTGAAACACCTTCACTCCCAATTTTTGTGGTAACACTAGGCGTACCCAATTGCATGGCTTCGAGTAGTTTTCTTTTTAAACCGGCTCCAAAACGCAAGGGTGCAAGCATCACTCTTGAGTTTCCTATTGCAATTTTTACATCCTTTGCCCAACCCGAAATAAAAAAGCGCTCTTTGGGATTGTGTAGTTGTTTAATTTGTTGTGATTCATACGCTCCATAACAATGCATTTCTGCTTCAGGAAGTTGCTTGGAGATGAGTGGCCAGATGGTGTTTTTTAATTCTAAAACAGCATCTGCATTGGGTTTGTGTTTGTAGTTTCCAATAAAAACAAAATGGCTTCTTTCTTCAAAAGAGGGAGGATTTAATGCTGAAAACGATTCTTTATCAAATAGAAATGGAAAATAGTGCAATATTGCTGCATCTATTTTAAATTTATTTTTAAGAAGCTCCATTTCTACTTCTGAAATAATTAACGAAAGGTCGCAACGATAAATACTGGCCAATTCTCTTTTAGCAATATCAGACTCCAAAAAATTTGATTCTTGATTGTTTTTTAACGAAAGTTCTCTGGAATACCTTAGAAAATGAAGGTCTTCTGTATCGAGTATTCGCAAAGCATTAGGACACACCTCAGCGACGCGCCAGCCAAATTGCTCTTCTGTATAAAAGCGGTCAAATAATACAATTGTGGGCTTTAGTTTTTTTAAGAATTCATCAAAAGAAGCATCGTTAAGTTTTATATTACATTCTCTAATTCCCAAACTTGTTAAATCTTCAGAATAAACTGATTTTTCTGCAGCAGAGGCAAAAGTAATTTTGAAATCAGTATTGAGAAATAAATCGACAAGTTGCATCATACGCACACCCGCCCCGGTGGTTTTAGGCTCGGGCCAGGTATAACCAATAATGAGGAGGTTTTGCATTTGATTACTAAAAAAAAAATGAATGAATCAGGTAATTTTGGCAAACTAAAATACAATTTATAAAGCGCTTTTTGAAACAGACTGGTTTTTTACTTCAAACTGTTGATTTCAATAAATTTTGTTTGAACCTGTGATTTGTCGTTTTGAATATCTGTCCACGCAAAATAAATGTTTCCATCAAAAACTTCCATTTGAGGAAAACCGGAAGATCGGGAAGCATCGGTTGAGGTAAGTGTCATTACTTCTCCAAGAGTACCATCAGTTACTACTTTTCTGAAAAATATAAAAGTTTGTCCCTCCCTATCTTCCATCCAACAAACTACAGCGCTATTATGATCAATTAGAGCAACATCTACACGCCCTATGGGATTTTTTAAATCGACTCTCAAAGGTGGTTCAAATTTTTGACCACTATTTTTTGAAAAAACAACGTTCACTTTACTTTCTTCATTGGCAGCAGTAAACCACGCCACGGCAACCGTTTCACCTTGGGCAGCCACTCTGGGACCGTTGACCGGGCAGCCGTGAATCTGCCAATTGTCCTGATGTACTGAAACCGGTGTTGTCCATTTGCCGTCTTCAAACCTCACGATGAAAACATCTCTAAATTCGTCCTCAGAGCGGTCTCTGTAAACCACCACGGGACCCTTTGCAGCCAAGGCCGATGAAGTCTGGCAGCAATCACACACCCTGTCATCCAGCAGGAATTCGTCTTCCAGACTGCCATTAGGATTGACAATAGCTGCACGAAGTGTCATCGCTCCACCATTGGGGTCGTGATGACCTCCTGAAGTGTTTCTGCCATCCAGCCAGTTGACTAAAAATTGGCTTTCGCCGAAAGGTGTATAGGAAACAAAACCATGTTCAGTCTTGGTGGTATCGTTATGGATTTTAAATGGCCTTGACCAGGAGCCTCCCAGCTGCTTCTGAGTAACCATCACATCATAAGCATAAGTTGTAGTATCTGATTTTTGAAGGATGTGCGCAATATAATTTTCTCCGTTTTTGGCGATTTGCGGATAATCTGCCCAGTTGACAAACCAGTCTGAGCCTGATGTGATTGCTTCTGGAGTTGACCAAGTTTCGCCAGCTAATTTTGAATAGTAATGGGTTGTCAAACGATCGTTTTCTGAAACAAAAGAAAGCAATAAATCCTTTTCGTCTGTGTATAAATAAGGTAACGAGCTGTTGTTTGTTTCAGGAAATTGAATTTCGTTTAATGTGAGAGTTACTTTTTCATTTTCTTGTTTGCACGAAAAGAGAAGTAAACTTGTTAAGAATGCAATAAGGACTTTTTGTTTCATAATTGTCTGTTTACACAGGTTCTGCATACAAATCAAAGTCTGCTGCATCAGTAATCTTTACGTGCGTAAAATCTCCGGTTTTTAAATAGTGTTTTGAAGCGTCAATCAGCACCTCATTATCTACATCTGGGGAGTCAAATTCTGTTCTTCCTACAAAATAATTACCTTCTTTGCGGTCGATGACTACTTTAAACTCTTTGCCAATTTTTTGCTGGTTCAATTCCCAAGAGATTTGTGACTGAATTTCCATAATCTCATTGGCGCGTTCTTGTTTTACTTCTTCGGGTACATCATCCTCAAGATTGTAGGCGTGGGTGTTTTCTTCATGGGAATAGGTAAAGCAACCCAAACGCTCAAAACGAATCTCTCGAACCCAGTTTTTCAGGGTTTGAAAGTCTTCTTCAGTTTCACCGGGATAGCCCACAATCAATGTGGTTCTTATTGCCATTTCAGGAACAGCGGCACGAAAGTCCTGCAAAAGTTTAGTTGTTTTAGCATGTGTAGTTCCGCGACGCATGGATTTTAAAATAGCATCTGAGATGTGCTGCAATGGAATGTCAATATAATTACAAATCTTAGGTTCTTCACGCATCACGTCTAGTACATCCATCGGGAAACCGGTGGGGAAAGCATAATGCAAACGAATCCATTCAATTCCTTCCACTTTCACCAATGCCTGAAGCAGTTCTGCCAGATTTCTTTTTTTGTAAAGATCAAGCCCATAATAGGTCAAATCCTGCGCAATAAGAATCAATTCTTTCACCCCGTTTGCGGCAAGGTTTTCTGCTTCTTTTACTAAATCTTCAATGGGTGTACTGCGATGTTTGCCACGCATAATGGGGATGGCACAAAAGGAACACGGGCGGTCACAGCCTTCGGCTATTTTGAGGTATGCATAGTTTTTTGGTGTGGTGGTGAGACGTTCTCCAATGAGCTCGTGTTTGTAATCGGCACCTAGGGCTTTTAATAATCCGGGGAGTTCTGTGGTGCCAAAATATTGGTCAACAGAGGGTATTTCCTTTTGCAAATCGGGCTTATAGCGTTCAGAAAGGCAGCCGGTGACAAATACTTTATCAACAAGACCTTCCTCTTTTTTCTGAACATATTCAAGGATGGTGTTTACGCTTTCTTCTTTCGCGTTAGCGATAAAACCACAGGTATTGATGACAACGATGTTACCTTCCTCTTCATGAACCACTTCTTTGTTGTTTGCTTTTAGCTGACCCATCAATACTTCAGAGTCATAGACGTTTTTAGAGCAGCCGAGAGTGACTACGTTGATTTTGTTTTTTTTGAGGGATTTTGTTCTCATATTTATAACCCTAAAAAGGATTGCATTTTAAATGATTATTTTGAGTTTTAATTGATGAGACTTCCGCCTAAGCGGAAGTGAAAAACGAATCAACAAACTCGAATTTATTAAACACCTGAAGGTGTTCCATCCCTTCACCTACTCCGATGTATTTTACGGGAATTTGAAACTGGTCGCTAATACCAATCACTACGCCTCCTTTTGCAGTGCCATCGAGTTTAGTGACAGCGAGGGCAGTAACTTCGGTTGCGGCGGTAAATTGTTTGGCTTGTTCAAAAGCATTTTGACCGGTAGAGCCGTCAAGCACCAATAAAACTTCGTGAGGCGCATCTGGAACGACTTTTTGCATCACGCGTTTTACTTTGGTGAGCTCATTCATCAAATTAACTTTGTTGTGAAGCCTGCCTGCGGTGTCGATGATGACAACATCGGCATTTTGTGTTAGGGCACTTTGCAAGGTATCATAAGCCACAGAAGCGGGGTCACTGCCCATATTTTGTTTTACGATAGACACTTGAGCGCGGTCTGCCCAGATTTGGAGTTGATCGATGGCTGCTGCTCTAAAAGTATCTGCTGCACCTAGCACCACGCTTTTTCCGGCTTTTTTGAATTGGTGTGCCAGTTTACCAATTGTTGTGGTTTTACCCACACCATTGACTCCCACCACCATAATCACATAAGGTTTTTTACCCTCAGGCACTTCAAACTCTGTTGCGTTACCAGAATCTACTTCAGAGAGCAAGCCGGCAATTTCTTCACGTAATATCAGGTTGAGTTCGTCTGTACCAAGATATTTGTCCTTTGCAACGCGGGCTTCTATTCTTTCAATGATTTTTAAAGTTGTGTTTACTCCTACATCTGATGAGACAAGGACTTCTTCAAGATTATCCAGTACATCATCATCTACTTTTGATTTTCCGGCGACAGCCTTACTTAATTTTCCTAAAAAGCTTGTTTTTGACTTTTCAAGTCCTTTGTCAAGGGTTTCCTTTTTATCTGAAGAGAATATTTTTTTAAAAAAGCTCATGGTTGTGTTAATGATCTCCTCCCCCCTAAATCCCCCTCCAAAAGAGGGGGACTTTTGAGGGATTTAGGTTATTGGTTAATAACTAAATGATTAAATTCTTTAAAACTACTGCTTATTTTTCAGGGTGTAAATATACATAAAAAGAAAAAGCCGTCTCACCAAAAGGAGGACGGCTTATATTTCTTTTATGTGAGTTTATTTTTGTTTGCTTAACCAGTCATTAACTAACTCTGGAGCGGTGATTGTTTCAACAAAAGTGTAAGCTCCTGTTTTAGGAGATTTTACCATTTTAATCGCTTTAGTTAAACGCTTTGAACCTGTTTGTATCGATGCTACTGATTTCTTTGCCATGACTTATTTCTTTTGGAGATAAAAATCTCTAATTATTTAATTTCTTTGTGAACGGTCATTTTTTTCAAAATGGGGTTGAATTTTTTCAATTCCATTCTGTCTGGTGTGTTCTTTTTGTTTTTAGTAGTGATGTAACGAGATGTCCCGTTCATACCTGATTCTTTATGTTCAGTGCACTCTAAAATTACCTGGATTCTGTTTCCTTTGCTTTTCTTTGCCATTTCTGTGAAATATTTTTAGCAGATTACTTTGTTAAATAACCTTTTTCTCTTGCTTTTTTAATAGTTGCAGAGATTCCGTTTTTGTTAATTGTTTTTAAAGCAGATGCAGATATACGCAAGGTAATCCATTTATCTTCTTCGGGGATGTAAAACTTCTTCTTAAGCAAATTAACTTGAAACTTGCGTTTCGTTTTGTTCATTGCGTGAGAAACATTGTTTCCAACCATTGCTCTTTTTCCTGTAAGCTCACAAACTCTTGACATTTCTATAATCTTTATTCGTTATTTTAAAACAGGCTGCAAATTTAATACATTTTTATGTGTCGCACAACAAAACGCTCTTAGTTTTTTAAAATTTCTTTTCTTAGGAGCTCAAACCCTTTGTTTGCTGCATTTGTGATGACGCGCTGTCTGTCTTTACCAAAATTAAATTTTTCTGAAATAACACCAGAGGGGGTTGCAATCCCAATAAAAACAGTACCTACATCTTCATTGGCATCTCCTTTAGTGGGCCCTGCGATTCCTGTTGTTGAAACTGCATAATCTGTTCCATAGCGTTCTTTTGCTCCTTTTGCCATAGCCTGAGCAACCTCAGCACTAACAACGGTATATTTATCAATTAGTTCTTTTGACACCCCCAGAATTTTTGTTTTACTTTGGGTAGCATAAGTGACAAAACCTCCGGCAAAATAATTTGAGGCACCGCTCATTCTTGTAATTTTCCTGGCCATTTGCCCCCCTGTACAACTCTCTGCCAGACTTAATGTTTGGTTGTTTTTGATGAGTAGATTTGCGACTACTTCTTCTATGGATGTTTCCTCATCATAGCCTATTATAATATCCCCAATAAGACCTTGTAGTTGTTTTACGTGATTGTTTATTGCAGCACGGAGTGTTACTTCATTATCCCCTTTTGTTGACAAACGCAGTCTTACTCTGCCCAGGGAGGGCAAGTAAGCCAATTTAATCTCTTGTGGTAAGTTGTTTTCAAAATCCTCTATAATTTCTGCAATGGCGCTTTCGCCCATTCCTGTGGTGAGAATTGTTTTATGAACTATAATGGGTCTTTTATATTTTTTTTGAAGCCGGGGTATGACTTCATTGTGCATCAATCCTTTCATTTCATAGGGAACACCGGGCATAGAAATAAACACTTTATGTTTTTTTTCAAACCACATTCCGGGTGCTGTTCCAAATTTGTTTTCTAAGGCTGTGGCTTTAGAAGGCAAATGAGCCTGAAGAATGTTTTGTTGATTGGGTGTTCGATTAAGGTGATTTTCAAACAGTTCATAAATATGTTGAAGTGCTTTTTCATTAAGAACCAGACTGTCATTAAAATAGTCACAAAGCGTTTTTTTTGTGATGTCATCTTTTGTGGGACCCAACCCTCCTGTTAAAAGAATAATATCTGCTCGCTTTTCTGCATTTGAAAGGCTTTCGAGTATGTGATTTTTTTCGTCCTGAACGGAAGTAATCTGTACAACTTGAATGCCAATTTTATTGAGTTCTGTAGCTATAAAAGCCGAATTTGTATCCACAATCTGACCGATGAGAATTTCATCACCTATGGTAATAATTTCTGCAAGCATTATAGATCAAAATCTGCTTTGAGTTCTTTAAAAACTTGTTTTAAAGTGGTATTAATTTTTTGAACTTGGGAGTCAACGGCCGCTTTGTTTTTTGAAGTATTTGACCAGGACTCAATTGCAGTAACATCCTTTGTGAGGTTGAGACCCAGCATTTCAAGATTGGGTTTCATTTTGTGGGCAAATTGATAAGCGAGTGCTTTATTGTTATTATCAACAGCTTGAATCAATGCTTCTAAGTCTGGTGGAATTTCATCGAGAAAAGTTTTTGCGATCACTGCCATAAATTCTTCATCACCACCGGCAATTTCCTGAAGACTGTCTAATGAATATGTTTTGCTCATTTTTCGCTATTTTATTTTTACTGAAAAGACTTTTTTGTTTTCTATATACCCCTCAAGATGATCGTTAGGGTTTACTTTTGACACACCGGCTGGAGTACCTGTAAAGATAATATCTCCTATCTTTAATGTGAAATATTTTGAAATATATTCGATTAAAGCATCAATTTTCCATAACATAAGCGATGTATTGCCTTTTTGCACTGTTTTTCCATTATTATCAAGATGAAAGTTGATGTTATTTAAATCGCTAAATTCTTTTTTTGAAATGAAATTACCCACGAGTGCGGCTCCATCAAAGGCTTTGGCTTTCTCCCACGGAAGGCCTTTTTCTTTGAGTTTTGATTGCAAGTCGCGGGCGGTAAAATCGATACCCAGTCCTATTTCATCATAATATGTGTGTGCAAATTTTTCTTGAATATGCTTTCCCACTTTTTTAATTTTTACAAGAAGTTCTACTTCGTGATGAACGTCTTCTGAAAAGTCTGGTATAAAAAAAGGTTGATTTTTGAGCAGAATTGCCGTATCGGGTTTTAAAAAAATAACAGGGTCTGAGGGCCGCTCATTTTTTAATTCCTCTATATGTTCTGTATAATTTCTTCCGATGCAAATGAGTTTCATAATATCTTGCTTTTTAATCTAGCTTGTTGTTGAGTTTTCTCAATTTAATACTTGTAAGTATTTTTTTTGTGTAAAGCGGAAAATCTGCATTTAGCAACCATCCAAAATAACCGGGTTCTTTTTCTAAAACATCCTCTACTTTACTTCCTCTGTGTTTTCCAAAAGCAAAAACTTCCTCGCCATTTTTATCATAACCAATAAAACCGGCAAAGTCAGCAAATTTTTTGTGGGAACTAAACTGTGCTAAAAATTTAGTGTTATTTTCAAGTTCTTCATACCTTGAAAGTTGTGCCTTGAGCACTTCATAAGTTGCATTGGTATCTGCTTCGGCGCTATGCGCATCGGTTAAGTCCTGGTCGCAATAAAACTTATAGGCTGCTTCTAATGTGCGTTTTTCCATTTTATGAAAAATGGTTTGTACATCAACAGAAAGGGTGTTTTTCAGGTCAAAATCAACGCCGGCTCTAAGCATTTCTTCGGCAAGCAAGGGAATATCAAAACGGTTGGAATTAAATCCTCCCAAATCTGAATCTTTGATAAGTGCATACACTTTTGGTGCAAGTTCTTTAAAAGTGGGTTCATTGGCAACCATTTCGTCTGTAATACCGTGAATGGCAGAGACAACAGGCGGTATGGGCATTTCAGGATTGACTTTCCAGGTGTGACTTTCTTTATTTCCGTTTGGAAAAACCTTAAGGATGGATATTTCGACTATCCTGTCGCTGGCAATATTGGTTCCGGTCGTCTCAAGATCAAAAAAACAAAGGGGCTTGTCGAGGTTTAATTCCATTTTTATTCTATTGTTTCAGTGACAAAATTACTATTAATCATTGATATGGTTAACCCAATTTTTAAAAAAGATTATAAATTTCCTCAATGGAAGGGTACTCATAAAAGTTGTGAAATTTGGATTTTATTTGTTAAATTTAGACCTAAAACCTAACTGACTTGATTAAATATATTGCATATGTGAGCCGTCAATCTTACATTTTAACAGATGAAGATATATCTGAACTTTTGACGAGTTGCAGAACCAAGAACACCCGAAATAAAATCACCGGAATGTTGATTTATTTTGACGGTACTTTTGTTCAGTTTCTTGAAGGGCCAGAGGATACTTTGACTTCTTTGTATTCAAAAATTCTTAATGACAAAAGACACCAGGAAATTATCCTTCTCATAGATGGGGAATCTCAAGAGAGGCAATTTGAAGATTGGTCTATGGCATATAAAAAACTTTCGATTCCTGAGGCAACCAAAATAGTGGGACAAAAGGATTTTAAGAAGGAGGATTTATTTAAAGGAAAAGACCCAAATACAGAGCATCCGGGTCTTTTATTAATAAAATCGTTTGTAAATAACTTACATATTTAAATTCCCCTGCTAACATCAAAGTTTTCCAGGTATTCTGCCACACGTTTTACAAACTGGCCTCCTAAAGCGCCATTTACCACCCTGTGGTCATAAGAGTGTGACAAGAACATTTTGTGTCTTATTCCAATGAAATCTCCTTCGGGGGTTTCAATAACTGCCGGCACTTTTCTAATGGCTCCTAAGGCAAGTATTCCCACTTGTGGCTGGTTGATGATAGGGGTGCCCATAATGCTGCCAAAGGTTCCCACATTGGTTACTGTATAAGTTCCGCCTTGTGTATCGTCTGGTTTTAATTTTCCGGTTCTGGCTCTTTCCGCAAGGTCATTCACTGCTTTTGCCATTCCCAAAAGGTTGAGTTGGTCTGCATTTTTAATTACCGGAACGATTAGATTACCGTCTGCTAAAGCAGCTGCCATTCCCAGATTGATGTTTTTTCGCTTGATAATTTTATCGCCATCAACAGAGATATTAATCATTGGAAAGTCTTTGATGGCTTTTGCAACAGCTTCCATAAAAATGGGCGTAAAGGTGAGGTTCTCACCTTCTCGTTTGGCAAACTCATTTTTCATTTTATTTCTCCAGTTCCATATGTTGGTGACGTCTACCTCAATAAATGACTGGACATGTGCAGAGGTCTGGACGCTCTCTACCATATGGTGAGCGATGATTTTACCCATTCGTGTCATTTCTATGATTTCATCTCCTCCGCTAACAGAGACAGGAGCTGCTTTTTGAATGGGCTGCTGAGACACTAAAGGTTGCGTCTGCTTTGCTTGTACTTCTGGCTGAACACCTCTGTTTTCAAGATAACTGAGTATGTCATTTTTTGTAACTCTTCCCTCTTTACCCGTTCCGGTAATGGAATCCAGTTCAGATTGAGAAATATTTTCTTTTTTGGCAATACTTTTCACCAAGGGTGAGTAAAATCGTTCTGAAGTGTTTTGTATAGAACTTTGTGTTGTCTCTTTTGCAAGGTTTACACTTTCTTGTATGGCATTAACAACTTCTGGTGCGGGTGTTTCTGATGTAGTTTCTTTCGTTTTTTCAGTAGGTGTCTCTGTGCCGCCAGCAGAGGTTTCAATAACGGCTATGGTTTGACCCACTTGAACAACTTCATCTACTTGAAAAAGAATTTCTGTTAAAACACCCTCCACTTCACTGGGAACTTCAGAATCAACTTTATCTGTTGCTATTTCTAGGACTGCTTCATCTACCTCAATGGTATCTCCCACATTTTTAAGCCAGTTTGTAATGGTTGCTTCTGCGACGCTTTCTCCCATCTTGGGAAGTTTTAATTCAAATTTTGCCATAGTATTTTTAGAAAATCCATTTGTTTGTGCGACTGCAAAATTAATTATTTTTTTATCCTTCAAAGCGGTTTTTAGGATTTATTCTGATTTGAGGGATTAAATAGAGCTAGGAAAGTTACTTCGAAAAGTCAAAAACTTCTCCTTTGCTATTGCTGGAGTCACTTCCCAAAACAAAATCTGTGTTTACGGGTCGTATTCTGAAAAAATTTCCTCTGTTTTTGTGAAACTCCATTATTTTGAAGATTTTTTCATAAGAAATATAATTGGCATCAAAAACAAAGTGAGAATTAAAGTATTTATCATCCAAAGCGGCACTTTTTGAAAGTGATTTGAATTCTATTTTTGTGGCATCGCTTAATTTTCTTAGAAAACTAATATTATCGCTCAACAAAAAGAAATTTTCAATGTTTTGATGCTTGTTTTGGGAACTATTCATCCTAAAAACACTAACGAATCTAGCAACAGAAACTCCGGCATAAACCAAGATTTTAAAAATGCTATTGGATTTAAAATGTTTTTTGTAAAAAAGTTGCATGGCTCCATAAAAACGTTTTAAATAAGCTGCGTCTTTTGTGGTGCTTTCCCCTTTGTAATGGAGTACTGTCTCAGTTCCTAAATAATAATTTTTACGATTTGCTTTAAGCAACTTATATGATAAATCGATATCTTCTCCATACATAAAAAAGTCTTCGTCAAAACCGTTTACTTCTTTGTAAACACTAGCTTTTAAAAACATAAATGCTCCAACAAGCACATCTACTTCTCCAGTTTCATCGTCAGCCAGGTGAATCGCATAATAGCTTTGTTTTTTTGGTTTAAAACCAAATATCTTATAAAATGCAACCTTGGGCGTTGGGATGTTGCGTTTGCTTTCCGGGAGGAAATTTCCTGTGCCATCAATGAGTCGAACGCCTAAAGCTCCCAAGTCTGTTTTGCTTTCAGCAAACTTTAATACGTTTTTAAACGTGTCTTTGGCTACGGCTGTATCGGGGTTTAGGATGCAGACATATTCGCCTTTAGCAATCTTTACACCTTGGTTATTGGCTTTACTGAAACCCACATTTTCCTTATTCTCTAGGAGTTTTATATTGGGAAAGTGTGTCTTAACCATCTCACAACTATCATCTTGAGAGTTGTTGTCAATGATAATAATTTCTGACTCGATTCCCGCCAAAGCTTCCTGAACACTAAGGATACATTGCCTTAAAAAATAAGATACATTGTAATTGAGAATAATTACTGACAGCTTCATGTAGGTTAGCGAAAGATTTTAAACAAATATAAAAGATTTTGAAAGATGAAGTTCTGTTTTTACATTTTAAGTGAACTTTCAAAGGGAATACGGTTTAAAATACTCCTTCCCAGGGTGACCTCATCTGCATATTCCAACTCATCACCCACAGCAATTCCTCTTGCTATGGTGGTTGTTACAATATCGAAAGGTTCAATTTGTTTGAAGATATAAAAGTTTGTGGTATCTCCTTCCATAGTGGAGCTTAAAGCGAAAATAATCTCTTTAACAGTCCCGGACTTGACTTTTTCAACAAGCGAATTGATAGTTAAATCATTTGGGCCAATGCCGTCCATAGGTGAAATTTTTCCACCTAAAACGTGGTAATGACCTCTGTATTGACTAGTATTTTCAATTGCTAAAACATCTCTTATATCCTCGACCACACAAACTATTTCGCCGGAGCGAGATGCATTACTGCAAATTTCGCAAAGATCAACATCTGAAATATTGTGGCAGTTTTTACAAAATTTTATTTCGCTACGCATGTCGTTCAAAGCCTTTGAGAGCGATGCTGTTTTGCTTGATGGCTCTCTAAGTAAATGTAGCGCGAGTCGTAAGGCGGTGCGTTTTCCAATGCCCGGTAACTGCGCTATTTCATGAACAGCATTTTCAAGCAATTTGGAAGAAAAGTCCATAAGCAATAAGCTACTTGATTGTTATTTTTTTTGTTGCAACACCTTTTTCATTGTTTATTCTCAAATAATAAATCCCGGCACTGAAATTTGAAATGTCAATTAGGTGGGGGTTGCTTAGAGATTTTTCTTTTTCAAAATAGATTAATTTCCCTGAGCTGTCAAACAACCTTAAATCTGAAATGTAATTTTCATTCCATTTTACATTGAGAATATCTTCAGCCGGAACCGGATAAACTGATAATGAATTGAACAAATCGTTATTATCAATACTCAAAACACCATCATAAGCAGGAGAAACCCAAAGACCTCTTCCATAAGTAGCTGCATAAATTTTATCCTCTGCATAATTTATCTCAAGTTCGTTGATAATCACATTGGGTAAATTGTTATTGAATACTTGCCATTCTGAAAATGTATTGTCAATGTAATAGATACCATAATTCATCCCTAGATAAAGCCCGTCAAGCCCGTTATCCTGCCAGGCAACTGCCAATGCTTGAAAGTTTGGAAGACCACTTGAAACAGCCTGCCAGGTTTGACCCCCATCATCAGAAAGAAATACCTTTATTGTGCTTGATGTGGCTAAAGCAACTTTTTCCGGGTTTGTGGGATGAATAGCGATTGAATTCACAGCACCCCCAAAACCTGAAAGTTGTTGCCAGTTGCCTCCTCCGGTTGTTGTTTTAAAGAGCTGAGCCCCTCTTGAAGCATACATTATATTATTATTTGAGGGAGCTATTTTAAGATGATCCAAGTTTCCACCAAAAACCTGTGAAATAACTGTCCAGCTTGAGCCGGAATTGGTTGATTTAAAAACCTGATTGTACCCCACATAAATAGTGTTGTTTGCACTAGGATCCTGCTCAAACGGAGTCACCCAATTACCTTGACCGGGACCGGGTTCATTGAGCCCATTGTATGATAACCCACCTGTTGTACTTCTGTACAATTGTCCAAATTGGGTAGTTCCATACATGGTGTCTGCATTGTTTTTGTCAATAAAAGTTTCCATACCATCTGCACCCAGCCAGTCTCTCCAACCCTCAGAAACAGTATAAAAAGAAGTCCCGTTGTCTTGGGAACCTCCGGAAACAATAACCGGGTCTGTTTGAGATATACCTATTTTGTAAAACTGACGAATTCCAAGTCCTTCGGTGATATCTGTGTAGTAATTACTATTGAGGTTTGTTGTATTTGTTGCTTTAAAAATACCACCATCTGTACCGGTGTAGAGTGTTGATCCATAAAATTGTATGATGTCAACATCTGCATGGTTGTAGCCAATATTATTTGCAGCAGCCGTACCCGGAATCCAATGAGATGTTGGCACAAAAGAAACACCACCATTGAGTGATCTCCAGGTATGAATACCTGCGATATGAACCTCGTTTACATCATTAGGGTTTACGTCAATGTCCATATCTCTGGGAGCTTGACCCGAATTATCCTGACCGGTTAAACTGTATCCAAAATAATTCATACCGGCATGATTTAATTTGGTAAAGGTAGTACCACTGTCTGTTGAAACGTAAAAAGCATTAAAAGTAGAACCGTTTGCTTCAACTACATATACAACATTTGGGTCATCTGCAGAGACGCCCATCATTTTTGCTCCGGTATTATCAAAACCTCCAATGGTCGTAAAATTAGCTCCACCGTCTGTTGATTTGTGATAGAAGTTACCCGTTGCATACACAGTATTTAAATCGCCCGGCTTGAACTCAATGTCATATCCACGATTGTCTGAAACGATGCTAGTCCACGAAACTCCTCCATTTGTGGATCGATAGATCCCGGCGTTTTGGGAACTGGCAAACATCAAGCTGGTGTTTGTAGGGTGAATGAGTATTTTATTAATTACAGAATTTCCTGCAGTCCCAATTTGATTCCAGGTAGCACCTGCATCAAGAGACTTGTAGATTCTTCCATTTGAAGATCCAAAAAAGTACACATTTGAATTACCCGGTTCCATAGCGGTTGAATAAATGGACATATTTGAATAGAAATCTAAGAGGGGTTGCCAATTTTGACCACCATCTGTAGTTTTCCATACACCACCGGTTTGTGCTCCCACTATAATGTGATCTTCATTAGTTTCATCAATAGAAAATCCGGTGATTCTTCCAACGCCCGGGTTCCAGCCGGAGGTGGCGTTCCAGTTAACAGGTCCCATTTCTTCCCAATTGTCATTGAGTGCAGCTCTGTTGTCTGCATTTGAATTTAATGCTGCATTGAATTGATTCAACTCATTAATATAAAACTCTGAAGATTTAAGATACCCTTGCTCATCCATCATTCTAAGAGCCATATACTCCCATCGTTTGTATTGTTTATAGCCCGAGCCTCTTCCTTGTGGTTTGTCTTGAAAATAAGTTTCTGCAGCCTGTTGGACATCCTCTACTTTGTGGGTGCCTTCATCAATCATTAACAGATAGTCTGGTTGTGAATGGATTTCAAATGAAATAAGAAAAGTAATGAAAGACAAGAATATGAATATCTTTGGGAGTTTTTTCATAGCAATAATTTTTATCAAAAATAAAAAAATAATTCTCATAAGTGAACATAATTTGTACTTTTATGGCTTAATATTCAAAGCAAATCATGCAGCCTTCTCACATTGTCTTTCTCATTCTCGGATATTTTGGAACCTTACTTATAATCTCTTATTTTACCAATAAAGGAGGTAGTAATGCTGATTTTTTTAAAGCCGGAAAAAAATCACCTTGGTACCTTGTCGCTTTTGGAATGATAGGTGCTTCTTTGAGCGGTGTCACATTCATTTCTGTGCCCGGTTGGGTTGAGGCTTCACAGTTTGGTTATTACCAAGTAGTTTTAGGCTATATTTTGGGATACCTTGTTGTTGGTTTGGTATTACTGCCTTTGTATTACAGGCTCAATCTCACCTCAATTTACACCTATCTTGAAGGCCGATTTGGAAATGTATCCTACAAAACCGGTGCTTCCTTTTTTTTACTCTCCAGATTGATTGGTTCCAGCTTTCGGTTGTATTTGGTCGCTGTTGTATTTCAAACCCTGATTTTTGATGCTGCAGGATTTCCGTTTTGGGCCACGGTTTCTGTCACCATTTTGTTAATCTGGCTTTACACTTTTAAAAGCGGTATCAAAACCATTGTTTTTACAGACACACTTCAAACGCTTTTTATGCTCATTTCTGCCGGTGTGGCCATCTATTATTTGTCAGACAGTTTGGGAATTGCCGGTTCTGATTTGGTCACTTATGTAAGCGAAAGCGAGCTCTCAAAAATGTTCTTTTTTGAAGATTATAAAAGTGCCAACTTCTTTTGGAAGCAGTTTCTGAGCGGAGCATTTATTACCATCGTCATGACAGGTCTCGATCAGGATATGATGCAGAAAAACCTGACCTGCAAAAACCTGAAGGATGCTCAAAAGAATATGTTTTGGTTTACCATTGTTCTCGTTTTGGTCAATCTGGTTTTTCTGGTACTGGGACTTTTGTTGATTTCATTTGCCCAACAAAACAATATTTCGGTTGATCGACCCGATTTGTTATTTCCGGTGATTGCGACTCAAAGCGGTTTAGGAATAGCAATGGCTGTTTTTTTCTGCTTGGGTTTGATTTCGGCTGCTTTTTCAAGTGCAGACGGCACCTTGACTTCGCTCACTACTTCCTTTTGTATCGACATTTTGGATATTGAAAAAAAATATACCCAGGAAAGACAAGAAAAAATAAGAAAGCAGGTACACAAAGCTGTTGCTTTGGTTTTTATTTTTACGATGCTCATTTTTGAATACATCATCAAAGATGAAAGTGTAATTGAACGCTTGTTTGTCTTTGCCGGTTATACCTATGGACCTTTGCTTGCCTTGTATGCTTTTGGGTTGTTTACTAAACTTCAGGTTAAAGATAAATTTGTACCCATTGTAGCAATACTTTCACCGATACTTTCTTATATCATTAGTGTAAATAGTCTGAAATGGTTTGGCTTTGAATTCGGGTTTTTTATCCTGATTTTAAATGGGTTTCTTGCGTTTATGGGTTTAGTATTGATTCGTGCCAAGAAGCACTAAAGTACAAGCAACCTCAACTTCTATATTATTTTTTTTGAGCATATTATAAAACTCAGGATTCTCTGTTCCCGGGTTGAAAATGACTCGTTTGGGCTTTAAATCGATAATATATTGATAGTAAGCCTCTTGATTTTTTGGGTTTACATACAGCGTTACCGTATCGATTGCTTCAAAATGGGGTTTATTTGTTAAAATTTCAACGCCGGCAACCGTTCCATTTTGCAAACCAATTGCTACAACCGGGTGATTATTTTCTACCAACCTGCTGATTGCCAGATAGGAATACCGAGACGGATTGGTGCTTGCACCTAGTACTAATGTTTTTTTATTCATATTGTAAAGTTAAAAAATAAAAACAACTGTAACAGGAATTTATTTGAGTCGTCTTTAATTTAGAAATATTTTTTTCAGGCTTTATCAGATTCTGTTTTCGTTGATGGTTAGTGTTAATTTGAATCTAGAAGCCAAAAAACTCGGGGTTGTACAACTCCGAGTTTTTAAAATGTTAAAATTTAAAACCGTTTTGTAACAAAAAAAGACTTTCTTAGTCCTACATATAAATCTTGTTGTAAAAATTATATTGTTCTCATCAAGCAATTAGGTATAACAAGGTATTTTATAAAGCAAGTTAATCAATTAAATCAATCAAAAAATGAACAAATTAGTAACACTATGCATCATGATTGCATCTCTGGGAAGTATTGCCCAACCTTCAGCCGAAGACATCTCAACACAAACAAAAAGCTATTTAGAAAATAATGGGTCTGTTCAAGGCCTTGTTATTGATGCAAAATTAAATGAGCCCTTGCCTTATGTAACAGTAATTATTGAAAATAATGCCGGTGAAACATTAACAGGCGGCATCACAGCCAACGATGGCAGCTTTAAAGTAAATAACCTTGCAGAAGGCGCTTACAATGTGAAAATCCAATACATTGGCTTCAAGTCTTACACTAAAAAAATCGAAATCTCAAAAAGCAGTCCTACCGTAAATCTTGGCACCATAGCACTTGAAGAGGATATAGCAAGCCTAGACGAGGTTGTCGTGGTTGCAGAGGTTTCAACCATTCAACAAAAAGTAGATCGAAAAGTAATCAATGTGGGAAAAGACCTAACAACAGCAGGACCCACTGCATCAGACATCATGAACAACCTGCCCTCTGTGTCTGTTGACGAACAATCCGGTGCATTGAGTTTTAGAGGTAATGAAAATGTAACCGTCATGGTGGATGGAAAAATTTCAAGTGTTCCCGTGGCTCAACTCCTCAAACAGATTCCCTCAAACGCTATCAAGCAAATTGAACTTATTACAAATCCTTCAGCAAAATACAATCCCGAAGGGATGAGCGGAATTATCAATATTATTCTCCATAAAAACGTTACCGTAGGTTTTAACGGAAGTATAGACGTGGGGCTGGCATATGAAGTGGAACCAAAATTCAACAGTTCACTCAATATGAATTACAGAACCGGAAAGTTTAACTTTTATGGAACATTTAGTAATAATATTTCAAAAAATGACAATTTCGGCTCGTTTTTGAGAATTGATGATACTATCGAGCAAGAATTTGATTTGTTATTTGGCCGAAAATCACAACTCTACAAAGTGGGTCTTGATGTGTATATCAATGAAAAAAACACCCTATCAATTTTTACCAATCAAAACATTTATGACGGTAAAATCTTTGGTGATACTTTCATCAAAAATTTAAACCTCCCCACACTCGACATTAGACAAAATTTTGATGCTATAGAAGACAACTACTCTCAGCAGTACAATCTATCCTATAAATTTAAATTTGATAAAGAAAACCACACACTTGAGCTTGAGGCAGACCACAATATTTTTGAATCAGATTCTCAAAACAACAATACCTTTTTTGGTAATATAACCCGACCTAATTATTTGGAAGAAACAAATTCAGACAGAGAGCAATCTATTATAAATTTAGATTATGTGAATCCGCTTTCAGAAACTGCAAAGCTGGAAGCAGGCTTAGAGGCAAGACTTTTTAATTCTGTAACAAATTATTTTTCTGACGCCCGTTCTCAAAATGAATTGGGAGAGTTTATTCCATCCTCTACAAATTATGATTTTACAAGAGATATTTATTCTGCTTATGCCACTTTTGGAAATAAATTTGAAAAGTGGACCTATCAAGTTGGAGTAAGAGCTGAAACTGTAGAAGAACAAGGAATTGCATTAGAAACCGATTTGACTGCAAACACTCAAAACACACTTGTATTTAAAAACGAGTATTTTGAAATCTATCCCTCTGCTTTTTTTACTTATTCTCCTTCAGAAAAAGGAACCTATCAAATGAGTTACAGCAGGCGCGTTGACCGACCCAATCCAGGTCAACTCAATCCACTTCCTGAATGGACAACACCTTTGGTTTCTCAATTTGGAAATCCAAATTTACAACCCCAGTTTACAAATTCCATAGAGGCAAATTACACCAGACAAATTGAAAAAGGAAGCATTACCGCCGGTGTGTTTTACAGAATTATTCAAGACGAAATCAATCAATACTTATTTATAGACAGAGATGATTTAAACCGAATCATTATGAGCTCAGATAATTTTGACAATTCCACAGCCTATGGAATTGAAGCCTCAGCAAACATAAGGCCTACAAAATGGTGGAGCGTCAATGCCAGTATGGATGTTTTCTCAAGAACTCAAAAAAGTATTGCAGAGCGACTAACAGTTCCCGCAAATGAGGCAACTCCTGATGACATTGTAAGTGAAAACGTAACTGTTGAAAATGTGGCTTTCAATGGTCGTTTATTCAACAATTTTAAAGTGAATGATAAACTCTCATTCTCAGCCTTCGGGCTTTACAGAGGTCCACAAGATGGAATTCAATTCAACTCAAAAGCGATGGGAATGGTAAATCTTGGAATGCGATATAACTTTGTAGAAAATGGAACTATTTCATTAAATGTAAACGACATTTTTGACACCATGAAAGCTCAATTTGAAAGTGAAAGACCTTACAGGCAAGAAGGAAATTGGAACTGGGAAAGTCAAACAGTTTTTGTGGGAATCAATTACCGTTTTGGAGGCGGAAACTACCGAGCACTTTCCAGAAAGCAACGTGATGCCAATGAGGCAGAAGGTGGCGGAGGTCTTTTTTAAGATTGCCTATGCTTTTCTAAGTTTTTTCATTTAATTTTATATTTTAGCTACCTGAAAGATGTATGGATTGGTTTATTCCCAATCCATACGTTTTTTTAAAAACATAAACCTTTTTGCAGCTAAAATACTTTTTATGGCAACCGAAGAAAACCGCTCACCTCAAACTGAAAATGCCCCTCAAAAAAAGAATTTCTTTACCCGCTTTTTAGATTTTGTTGAATGGATGGGTAACCTGCTTCCCCACCCTGTCACACTCTTTGCACTTTTTGCTATTGGAGTTGTTTTAATTAGTGGCCTTGCAGATTGGCTGGGTTGGAGTGCGCTTGACCCTCGACCCAAGGGTGCACCCGGAAGAGCTCCCGGCGGAATCATTGAGCCTGTAAGTTTATTAAACGGTGAAGGATTGAGGAGAATTGTTTCCGGTCTCGTGTCCAATTTCACCAGTTTTGCCCCTCTTGGGGTGGTGCTTGTTGCTTTACTGGGTGTGGGAGTTGCAGAACGCTCCGGGTTGATTACTGCTTGTATTAGAGGATTGGTTCTAAAAGCGGCATCCTTTAAACCACTTCCCGCCGGAAAAGGAATTGGATCACCCTTAATGAAACCCATCAATTTTGTCATCAACCCAAAAAACCTCGTTACTATTGCGATTTGTTTTGCAGCCGTGATTTCAAACACCGCTTCAGAAATGGGTTATGTAGTGCTAGTGCCATTGGCAGCAGTTATTTTTCACTCAATGGGCAGGCATCCACTGGCCGGTCTTGCTTGTGCTTTTGCTTGTGTTTCGGGTGGTTATAGCGCCAATTTATTGATAGGAACCATTGACCCACTGCTTGCAGGTCTCACGCAGGAAGCTGCAAATCTAATCGACCCAAACTATACCGTGCACGCGGCAGTCAATTATTATTTTATGTTCATCAGTACCTTCATGATTACCCTCGTTGGAACTTTTGTGACCCTTTATGTTGTTGAGCCAAAATTGGGCAAATACAATGTCAAAGAAGCCTCAGAAGATCTCTCAGACCAGTCCATGATGAACCCGTTAACCCCTCAGGAAATAAAAGGATTAAAAATTACAGGTCTTGTAGTGTTGGGAATTATAGCTTTACTGGCGCTCACGATTGTTCCTGAAAACGGTGTATTGCGAAACCCTGAAACAGGAGATATATTAAACTCACCCTTTTTTAGAGGAATTGTGACTTTTATATTTTTGTTTTTCTTGATTCCCGGTTTTGTTTACGGAAAAATCACAGGCAGCATGAAAGGCGAAAAAGGCGTTATTGACGGCATGGCAAATGCCATGTCAACCCTGGGACTTTATATCGTTATCGTATTTTTTGCTGCACAATTTGTCGCTTTTTTTGGCTGGAGTAACTTGGGACAAATATTTGCTGTAAAAGGAGCTGAATTTCTAAACAACATTGGTTTTACAGGTCCTGAGGTTTTTGTTGGTTTTATTGCTGTTTCTGCCATGGTCAACCTGATGCTAGGCTCTGCGTCTGCACAGTGGGCGGTTACCGCCCCCATTTTTGTACCCATGTTAATGTATGTGGGTTACAGCCCCGAAGTCATTCAGGCTGCTTATCGCATTGGAGATTCTGTCACTAACATCATCACGCCCATGATGAGCTACTTTGGCTTGATACTCGCCTTTGCGGCGAAATATAAAAAAGATATTGGTATTGGAACCATCATCAGTATGATGCTGCCATATAGTATTTTATTTTATCTGGGCTGGATTTTACTATTTTATCTTTGGGTTTTTGTTTTAGAAATGCCTGTGGGGCCCGGTTCTCCTACTTATTATACTGTGGGCTAATTAATGACAAATAATTATAAAAATCCTTCGCAATAAAGCTGAATTAAAAGATATTTGCGCTTTTATTAATCATAAACTATGAAATCGATATATATTATTTTGTGTTTGGCCCTTTTGTTTTTTGCTTGCGCAAAAAAAGAAGAAATAAACACCACTGTTACCGGCAACATTAAGGGACTTAAAAAAGGGGTACTCTATCTTGAAAAAATTGAAGACTCGTTAATGACAACCATCGATTCTCTTGTAATGAACGGTGTGGAAGATTTTTCATTTTCAATGAATCTGCAAAGCCCAGAAATGCTATATTTATTTTTAAGAAAAACAGACGGTCTTCCTATTGAAGACGGTATTGCCTTTTTTGCTGAACCGGGGGCTATTGTAATTAATACTACCCTAAAAAATTTTGAAGGAAACGCCCAAATAAATGGCTCAAAAAACCATGATAAATTTGCGGATTATCAAAAACTAATGCAACGATATAATGACAAGAACCTTGAATTATTTGCAGAAAATTTTCAAGCTGACAAGGAAGGCAATGAGGCCAAAAAAATTGAAATCAATAAAAATTATGAAGCACTAATAAAAAGTAAGTATATGGCAACTATTAATTTTGCTATTAATCACAATGAATATGAAGTGGCTCCTTATTTAGCTTTAAGCGAAATTTATGACGCCAATATAAAATACCTCGACACTATTTTCAATAAGCTAACTCCAAATGTGAAAGAGTCGATATATGGCAAGCAATTGGAAAAATACATTAAAGAAAGAAGGAGTTTAGAAAAAAATGAATAAAAAAAAATCCCTTGAAATTTCAAGGGATTTTTTTTATTCCAAAACGAAGTGGATTAAAGTTTGTTTACTTTTTCAATAAGTTTTGAAGCTTTTTCTTCAAGTTCGTTATTGATTGCTTTAAAATGTTTCTTTTTGTTTTCAACATCTTTTTGGTTTACTTTTTCAACTAATTCATCAAAAACCGCAATAGCCTCATCGATGATTCCTTCAGATTTTTTTGTATCCTTATCTGAATTTGTCAATTCCCAAACATACACAGCCTCGATGATGTCACCAAGAACATAGTTGATATCTTTCTTTAAATTTTTTACGCTTGCCATAGTTTTATTATTTGGCTGCAAAATTACTCATTTAATTGACTTTATGGAACAAATATCTCCAAAACTTTGGCCGAAGTACTCTGAAAATGAACCTCTTTAACACAAGCGGGAATTAATACAGTCTCTCCCCTTGCAAATGTTTCTTTTTTAGCATCAATTGAAATAGATGTATTTCCTTCTACGCACATATAAACAACAAATGAGTCAATTTTTGATAAATTTCTTTGAGTTTGGTCCTTGGTATTAAAAACACTCACTGAAAAGTAAGGAGAGGATACAAGTAAATCTGAATCTTGCTTCTTATTTAGAATTTTCTCGTTTACATCGGCATCAAAATCGATAGCATCAATTGCAAGCTCATTGTGTAGTTCTCTTAATTGTCCATTAATATCGGGTCTGTTCCAGTCATAAATGCGGTAAGTAATATCTGATGTTTGTTGAATTTCTGCAAGTAAAGTCCCTGCACCAATTGCGTGAATAAGTCCCGGAGTGATGTAAAAAGCATCTCCCTTTTGAATTCTCTCTCTGTTGAGTATAGATTCAATAGTACCGTTTTCTAAGTGCTTGAGAAATTGTTCTTTTGTAATTTTTTTGTTGAAACCTATAATTAATTCTGCATGATCATCATTTTGAATGATGTACCACATTTCGGTTTTACCGAAAGAGTTGTGACGTTCTTTGGCTAGTAGGTCATCTGGATGCAATTGAACCGAAAGGTCTTCTTTGGCATCAATAAACTTACATAACAGTGGAAATGAATTACCAAACTTTTGATAGACGTGATGCCCCAACAAGGACTCTTTATATTTTTCAACAATTTGCGAAAGAGATTGATTTTTTAGTGCCCCGTTTGCAACAACAGAAATATCATTTTCTACATCTGAAATTTCCCAGCTTTCACCTACCTTCGAGACCATTGAATGTTTATTGAGGTGTGTCATTAATTTAGTGCCACCCCATACTTTTTCTTTTAAAATGGGGTTGAACTTGATTGGATAAACAGGTAAGTTCATACTCTATTTTGTTTCTTTTAAAACCTCAAGTGCTTTTTTTATATGTCGGGTAGCATTCATTGAGTTAAAAATATAAAGCACTTTGCCATCTTTTCCTACCACATAGGTTTCTCTTCCGGGAAGGAGTCCAAAGAGATCATTCTTAACACCAAATTTTCTTTTTACTTTTCCGGTAGCGTCAGAAAGTAATATAAATGGCAGGTTGTATTTTTTTGCAAATCGTTCATGTGACTTTTCAGAATCTGCGCTAATGCCAATAACGGTTGCTCCAAGTGCTTTAAAATCTTCATAGCTGTCGCGAAAACTACACGCTTCTTTGGTGCATCCCGGTGTGAAATTTTTTGGATAAAAATAAATAACAAGATTCTTTTTTCCTTTAACAGACGAACTATCAAACTCGTTTCCATTTTGGTCTGTAAGTGTAAAGTCGGGTATGGTGTCACCAATGGTAATGTTCATTGTTATTCTCCTGTATAAGTTACATAGTTTCTGGGTGTTTCATAGAGAGTCACCGTAATTTTGTATTTTTTATCGAGCTTTTTTCGAAGTTTGTTCCAAATGACAACAGCAATGTTTTCGACTGTGGGGTTTAGGTCTTTAAATTCCGGGACATCAAGATTTAAGTTTTTGTGGTCAAAAGGTTTTTCAACTTCTTGATAGATGAGGTCTTTTAGAATTTTCAAATCAATTAAATAGCCGGTTTCAGGGTCAATTTTGCCGCTAAGGCCAACAATGAGTTCATAATTATGACCGTGATAGTTTGGGTTGTTGCACTTTCCGAAAACCGCATCGTTTTTTTCTTCACTCCAATTTTTTCTGTAAAGGCGGTGTGCTGCGTTGAAATGGGCTTTTCTATATACGGTTAAGGCCATAATTATATGTGTTCTTGGTATTTCTCAAAAATTATTTTAAACCAAGCGGTGTAGCTTTGAGGGTTTAGAGTAATATCTTTTTTTATATCTGGAATTGTCATCCATTTCCAGTTTGCAACTTCCGCCGGGTTTGGATTTGGTTCACCATTAAAATAACCCGTGAGGATGTGGTCAAATTCATGTTCTGTCAATCCATTGTCAAAAGGAGCTTTGTAGATGAATGAAATAGTTTCTTTCAGGTCTGTTACAAAGCCCATTTCTTCTTGTAAACGACGCTTACCAGCTTCGATATTGCTTTCGCCATCGCGTTGATGACTGCAACAGGTGTTGGTCCATAAACCGGGTGAGTGATACTTATCTAAAGCACGTTGCTGAAGCATCAATTCATTTTTTTCATTAAAAATAAAAACAGAAAAAGCTCGATGTAGTTGCGCTTTTTCATGTGCTTCTTGTTTGGGCATTAAACCAATTTTTTCATCCTTTTCATTCACAAGGATGACCATTTCTTCGGGCATAGCAATTTTGTTTTTCTCAAAAGTACAAAATCGGAACTAGTTTTAATAAAAAAAGCGTCTCGTTAACTGAATTTTATCAGTCTGAGACGCTTAAAATCTAACTTAAAACTTAAACTTAACTATACTCTTAATTTTGGATAATAAACATCGATCTTCTATTGAGTTGATGTGCTTCTTCACTACATTGAACTCCATCTGCACATTCATTGATTAAACGGTATTCACCATACCCTTTTGCACTCAATCTGTCTCTACTTATTCCTTTGCTTACTAGCCACTCCAAGGTTGACTGTGCTCTTCTCTCTGAAAGCAACTCATTGTATGTGTCACTTCCTCTACTATCTGTATGTGATTCTATGTGGATTATCAACTCTGGGTACTCACGCATCGCTGCAAGAATTTTTGCAAGTTCAATCGCGGCATCAGGACGAATGTTGTATCTGTCAAAATCAAAATAGATGGGTTGTAATGCCAGCCTGCATCCCAAATCATTTGGAGGACATTCATCACTTGATTTCAATTCAAGTGGTAAATCTATAATCGATGATTCATTGGGTGTGTTAATCACCTTTTCGGTAGGTTCATAATTTTCTTTTGCTCCTCTTACTGTGTATTGTTTATCGCATTCTAAGTTGAAACTATATTTTGCATTGGAGCCAACAGTCATGGTGGCTACCTCATTGTTGTCTTGATCAAAAACAATCACAATAGAACCGGGCAATAATTCACCAGTGTCTATATCGGTAACAAGTCCGGAAACTGTGATTTCACAAATGCGCTTTACCAAATAAATATCATCGCCCACACTTCCTGCTGCACCATCTCTGTTTGAGGATAAATACCCCAAATTTGTTTCCTCATCTATGATAAATCCAAAATCATCCTTGTTGCTATTCACCGGGGTTCCCAGTATTTGAATTTCAGTGGGAAGTCCATTCTCATCGAGTGAGGTATAAAAAATATCTAACCCTCCAAGGCCAGCTCTACCGTCTGTTGAAAAATAAAGTACATTATTCTTGCTTATAAAAGGGAAACTCTCTCTAGCTTCAGTATTGATGGTTGTTCCCAAATTTACCGGCGTGCCATAGGAGTCACTTCCCAAAATATCAACATACCATAAATCAGACATTCCTTTTGTTCCGGGCATATCTGAAGAAAAATAAAGTCGTTTTCCATCTGGACTCAATGCCGGGTGAGCAACAGAATAATCATCACTATTAAAAGGAAGTTCTACGACATTAGCCCAAAAATTGTCTCCAAGTTTTGTAGCTTTAAATATTTTTAGTCGGATGTTGCGATCGCTATCTCTTCTTTTTTTGCCTTCAACATAATTATTTCTAGTGAAATAAACAGTGTTTCCGTCTTTGGTAAATACAGCAGATGATTCGTGAAACTTCGTATTGATATCGCCTGTTAATTTTGTTGTGTTTGAAAGTTTACCATCTTCATTTTTATCAGCCATATACAAATTCAAAAAAGGCTGATTGTTCCAATCGTGCAATCTTAACTTACCATCGACAACGGTATCCATTGCAGAGGCAAAAACAATCTTGTCATTCATAAAAAATGAAGGTCCAAAATCTGAATTGGTGGTATTGGTTGCAACCGATTCTGTAACATAACGGTCAGACTTACTTTGAATATCACTCAAATAATCCTGATTGTCTTTATAATTTTGAATCACTCTGGTGAGCCCGCCCTTTGAAGCAAAAGTGTCCATCAATTCATCAGACTTTTTATAATCACCTGTACTCTTTAGGCTTTGAGCAGCTCTAAAATAGTATTCAGGTTCCGTTTCCTCGGGAAAATCTTTGATAAGTTCTCCATACCATTTGGCTGCATTTGGGTAATCTGCATTAAAATAATAGGTATTACCCAGTCTTTTCAGGATCTGTGCAGAACGATATCCATCGGATATTACTTTTAAGTAAATCTCTTGAGCATCAATATAAGCATATTCTTCATAGGCTTTTTCTGCTTTCTTTAATTGTGTTCTTTGTCCATAGCTTATTTCAGTGCTTAAAAATATCACTAAAAACACCATGCTGATTTTATATATTATTTTCATCTTTTACAGTTTTCTGGGTTAGAAGAATCTTGGTGATAAAATGCGTTCCGATTTCTTAAATAGTTCAAATCGTAAGAAGACCTCAAAAGACCCATCATTAAATTTGGTTAAGTCTGTGGTCTCTCTATCATATCCGAAGCCAAGAAACAATTCATCTGTCATTTGAAAACCTGCCATTGCACTCCAGGCTGCACTCCATCTATAGGCACCTCCCAAAACAAACTTGTCATAAAACATAAAGTTAGCGGAACCATCTACCTGTAAAGGAGATCCTGTTACTAATTTAGTCATCACTGCCGGTTTAAACTTCACATTTTCAGATAAATCAAATACGTGGCCTGCTATTAAAAAGTAGTGTAATCGTTCTTTACCAACAGCACTAATGTTTGTATTTTCAATACTTGCTTCATCAAAATGAGTTGATTCTACAAAATTTGGCACTGAAAGTCCTATATAAAAGCGATCTGTGTAATAAAACGCCCCAGCTCCAATTTGAAAATTAACTTCATTATCAATATTGCTTTCAGGAATATCATTAGGGTCTGCTATAGTTAATTCATTGTAATTGATATTTAGAAAACTTGCTCCCGTTTTAATTCCAAATGCTAATTTTCCAATATCTGATGTCTGAATTGTATAAGATATGTCCACATTAGCCCAGGTCTCTGTCGAAGGTCCAATCTCATCACTCACTAATGAAAGCCCTATTCCTAAATTACTGAATCCTATGGGTGAATGGCCTGACAAAGTAAATGTTTTAGGTGCTCCATCGAGACCAACCCATTGTGACCTGTATAGCCCACCTATGCTTAGAGACTCTCGTGAACCTGCATAAGCAGGGTTTACCACTTGAGTGTTGTACATATACTGGGTGTACTGCGGGTCTTGCTGAGCAGAACTTGAAAATATACTCCCAAATAAGATTGAGACGATTATTGCTATGTAACTTTTTTTCATTGTATTTTCTATTTAATGAATAACACTGCGGTGTTTAAACACCGCAGTGTTTGTTTTATCTATTTAAGTATAAATATCCTGAATAACTACTTTTTCCTGGGTTTTCATCTCCAGAGAACCTGATGATATAGAAATAAGTTCCAGTGGGGAGTAAATCATTCTGCTTAACTGTTACCCTACCTTCAGAAACTCCTCTAAAATCATTAGTTTCATTACGGTATCCATCAGTTTCGAAGACAAGTATACCCCATCTATTGAAAATCTGAACATTATTATTTGGGAAATCTTCAATACAGTCAATTCTAAAGTAATCATTCTTACCGTCTCCGTTTGGAGTTACATAATTGTAAATAATATATTCACAAGCTGCTGCAACCTGAGGTAGTACGACCACAGTTGGGTCATCAGGATTCCCATTACCGTTGATATCAATATTTGTTAGATCATTTGGATCATCAGATAAATCTTCAATAGTATTCCCGTTGATGTCTTCAGCAGTGACCGTAGCTTGATTTATAACTTCACCTGCATCGAGATCTTCTTGGGTTATAACATATACCGCAGTAAATGTTGTACTATCAGACTCTCCGGGAGCTAAACTTGCTATTGGGCCTCCTTGTACTGGCACAATTGGATCATCTATTGTTATGTTATAGAGTGTCACTGTTCCAGTATTAGTAACTGTAAAGGCATAAGTGATTGTCTCTCCAACCTGGGCTGAATTATCTCCATTGTTATCATCCCAAATACCTACCTTTTCAAGAGCGATACCCATCTGCTGACATAATTCAACTATTGTTGGGTTATCATTATCAATAGCAGTTCCAGATACATCACTTGCAGGTATTCCATTAGGATCTAATCCTTCAACAAAGGCCTGGTTTATAACCTCTCCTGCATCAATATCTTCTTGATTTATTATATAAGTGGCTGTGTATGTCCAGATTTCATCTACATCAAGAAGTCCGTCACTATTTGTGTCACCTCCAACAAATTCAATGGCAACTAGTGGGTTTGGATCTTCAAACAATGGGTCACTCAAATCAATGTCACTCAACGGAACATTTCCTTGATTACTCACCTCAAAAGTGTAAGTGATAGTATCACCAACCTCTGCACAGTCGCCTTCACCATTAAATATTCCGCTCTTCACAAGTGCTATCTGTGCGTCTTGACAAAGCTCAATAACTGTGGGCTCGTCATTCTCTATCGTGGTACCTGACAAGTCGCTTACTTCGTCTCCATTTGGAGCATCTGCTGTAGCAGTTGCCTGGTTGACTACTTCACCTGCATCGATGTCGGCCTGAGTGACTGCATAAGTTGCAGTGT